>Ga0099364_10008816_pt1 | contig 14125 bp, 9 predicted proteins | sample TergutTh196P3_FD_73070 | JGI IMG/M metagenome (GOLD analysis project Ga0099364, IMG submission 73070) | Microcerotermes parvus P3 segment gut microbial communities from Pointe-Noire, Republic of the Congo - Th196 P3 | ecosystem: Host-associated > Arthropoda: Insects > Digestive system > Gut ... | reverse complement strand
CTGGGATACCGGCGAAACGGTTTACTCGGAAAACTGGGAAGGACGCGGCAAAGGCGTCACGATTTTTGCCGACGGCAAGATGATTCTGTATGATGAAAGAAGCGGAACACTTGCCCTGGCAAAGCCCGGCGACACGTTTGACGTGGTCAGCAGTTTCCAGATTGACTACGGCACCGCCGAACACTGGTCGCACCCGGTCATCAGCGACGGCGTGTTGTATGTCCGCCACGGACAAGCTCTGGCGGCGTATGATATTGCTAAAAAGTAATGCTGCGTTTGTTGGTTGTTGAGACACAAATGTTAAGGAAAATACGAAGAAGTGCAGAGTTCAGAGTAAGAAAACACTCTGAACTCTCATCTCTGGACTCTGAATTTCTTTGTGACTCCATCTGAAAACCACCGCTCGCCGTGACCGTCCTGACTTTGTAACCCTCACTCCGTCCACTTCATCAATGACCACGCGCATCCGTCAACTCAAAACCTTGATGAAAAAGGAAGCGTTACAGATTTTGCGTGATCCAAGCAGCATTTTGATCGCGTTTGTTTTGCCGCTGATTTTGCTGTTCATTTTCGGGTACGGGCTTTCGCTCGACGCCAAACACGTCAAGGCGGCCATCGTACTTGAAGATCGCGGGCCTTTGGCCGAGTTGTTTTACCAGGTATTTGTTGCGACGGATTACATTGACGCAATTCGTTTCGACCATCGTGCCGCCGCAGAGCAGGCGATCGTTGATAGTCAAGTACGCGCCGTAATCGTGGTGCCGAATGATTTTTCACGTCAAATTGCCGGTCAGCGCGGCGCGACCGTGCAACTGCTCACCGATGGCAGTGATACCAATACGGCCACGATCCTCCGGAATTACGTTCTCGGCGTCGTGGCGAAGTGGTCGGCTCACCGGATGCGCGACGGACAAATGCAAACAGGTGTTCTCATCGACGTCAAGCCGCGTGTGTTTTTCAATGCGGAACTGAACACGCGCAACGCCCTGGTTCCCGGGTCAATTGTCCTCATCATGTCAATCATCGGCATCATGCTGACCTCACTCGTTGTGGCACGCGAGTGGGAACGCGGCACCATGGAAGCGATGCTCGCAACGCCCGTTCGGAAAATCGACATGATCATCGGCAAATTGTTGACGTATTACTTGCTCGGCATGGGATCGACGACGGTTTGCGCACTGATCGGCGTGTTCCTGTTCGGCGTACCGTTTCGCGGGTCGGTGTTCGCGTTATATCTCACGTCGAGCGTGTTCCTGTGCGTCGCACTGATCCAGGGCTATCTCATTTCGACGATTACGAAAAACCAGTTTCTCGCCTCGCAAGCCTCACTCCTCATTGCGTTTTTGCCGAATTTCCTCTTGTCGGGTGTGCTGTTTGAGATTTCGTCGATGCCGCCGATTATCCGTGCGCTGACCTGGATTTTTCCGGCACGCTATTACGTGACCTGCCTGCAAACGGTCTTCATGGCCGGCGACGTCTGGCCGCTACTGATCAAAAACATGATCTGCATGGGCGTCATCGGCGTGGTTGTCATGGCCGCCACCATCGTCAAAACACCGAAGCGATTGGAGTAAGATCAACGCGGCGAAGCGATTGTGTTTTCCTTAATCATCTGAACCTTTTTTAATTTTTGTCCAAAAAGCGGCTTGAATGACAAATTTCCTCTGCTATGATTGTGATGAGTGGGAATTCAGTTGACTTGGGAATTCCTGATTTGTAACAACACCGCGTCGCAGGGCGACGCGGCTAACATTGAACTCCTAACTCAACAACGCCATGCTTAAAGGAAACGCGATTCTCGGGCAAAGCGGCGGGCCGACTTCGGTCATCAACGCCAGTCTTTGCGGTATCATTCAAGAGGCACAGAAGCAACGCGAGTGCATCGAAAACGTACTCGGAATGCGGTACGGCATCGAAGGCTTCATGCAAAATGAGGTCATCGACCTTGGCAAGGAAACGCCGGAAACCATCGAATGGCTCAAGACCACGCCGTCGAGTGCCCTCGGCAGTTGCCGGCACAAGCTCAAGGACGCCGAACTGCCGTTCGTTCTTGACCAGCTCAAAAAGTACAACATCCGCTATTATTTCCTCATCGGCGGCAACGACACGATGGACACGATCCACCGCGTCGAGCAATACTGCCGCGAACAGGGTTATGAACTGCGCGGCGTCGGCGTGCCCAAGACGGTGGACAACGATCTTTTTGCGACCGACCACACGCCCGGTTTCGCTTCGGCGGGACGATTCGTCGCCATGTCGGTCAGGCAGTCCGGGATGCTCGCGCGCGACATGAAACGGGTGGACCAGTTCGTCGTCTTTCAAACGGTCGGACGTTCCGCAGGCTGGCTCCCGGCGGCAGCAGCCTGTGCGAAGAAAAATGACGATGACGCTCCGCACATCATCCTGCTACCCGAGCGACCTTTTGTCCGGGAGCAGTTCCTCGCCGAAACGAAAAAGACCTTCGACAAGTACGGCTGGGTCAGTGTTGTGTGCGGCGAAGGCGTTTGCTACGCCGACGGTACGCCGATCAGTGCCTCGCAGACGCGTGACAAGTTTGCCAACGTCGAATTTGGTGCGATGGGCGGAACCAGTGCCGCCGTTTTTTTACACAAGATACTGTCCGACGAATTCGGCTGGCGCGGTGAGTTCCAGATTTGCGAATCGCTCTCGATGTGTGCCGCCGACCGTGCCGTGCAACAAGACATCGACGAAGCCTGGGCTTGCGGTCAACAGGCGGTCAAACTGGCCGTCGCGGGCACGAGCGGTGTCATGGTCAGCATCGTCCGCGAGTCAAATTCTCCATACAAATACTCGCTCGGAACGGCGTCGTTGTCCGAAGTGGCCAACGGCGAAAAACCGATGCCCGACGGGTATATTGACAGCGAACGGCTGTTTGTCACCGAGGCGTGCCTCGAATACCTGCGGCCGCTCATCGGCGAACTGCCCGATTACGTCCGATTCGATGCTGTGCCATATCAACCGTAGGGGTTATCATGCAGAGACGCAGTCGTCAGATTGCACTTGCCGGAAGATCACAATCCGAGGGTTTGTTCAAACGTCACCTGTCGGAATTGGCACTGTGAGCATTGTCATTTTTGTACAATATCGACAGGGACAAAGTCCCCTTGATTCATTGATAGCCGTTTTTCACACCTGCACGACGCGAATCCGCTCATCGATTTGATCTTTGAGCGTTTTTTCGACGAGCAGTTTGATCGTCTGCCCCGCTCCGGCGCAACCGGCACAATTTCCGGTCAGTTCGACATAGACAAGCCAATCCTTAATGTCAATGATTTCAATGTTACCGCCGTCCCGGGCAATCATCGGGCGAATGTAATCATCAAGCAGTTTTTCGATTTTTTTCGCCAATTGATACGGTGACAGGTTCTGCAACAGATTGTCAAAAGGTTTTTTGTCCCCGACAATGGGAACTGTTGGCACATTCGTCAATTGGTCAATGATAGCCAACTCACTTCCTTGCCCCTTGCCCTCTGCCGCCTGTCCACTGCCCACTGACAACTGACCACCGCCCTTGCCCCACACTTCGTACAGCAAATCCTGCAATCCGCCGGGCGCATGGTGGCACGACATGCAGGCACCCCCGGCCTTGATCGCCCCGATAATATCCGGGATTGTTCGCAGATTTAGTTCCTCGATTTTTCGTTTCATGTACGGTTCCGACATCGAAAAGCATTTGCAAACAACGCGGCCTTCGTCTTGCTCGTCGGCGTGCATGTCGATTCCGAGAGCATTGAGGTTGACGCCGCGTTTTTGCGCCCAGTTGAAAACCGCCGCCTCGAGGGCTTCTGCCCCCATGACCGAGCAGTGGATTTTCTGTTCCGGTAATCCGTCAAGGTAGTCCACGATGTCCTGATTCGTGATCTTGAGAGCCTCAAGCGGCGTGAGGCGTTTCCCTTCGATCAAGAGGCAAAGTGCTTCTGATGCCGCAATTGCGGACGTACAGCCGAATGTCAGATACCGGGCTTCCGTGATGACATCGCGCAACGGGTCAATCGGGTCGCGTTCAACCCGGAAGGTAAAACGCAGCGCGTCACCGCAGGCAATCGAACCGTGTTCGCCAAAACCATCCGGATTCTCGATCTCCCCGATGTGTGTACCCGGCTTGCGCTCAATGGCGTCAATGAATAATTGTTTCGTTTTTTCGCTGTAGTCCCAACCCATGACATATTAACCTATTAGGAAAAATGATTTTTGATTTACATTCCTGTCGCAATGATTATGCTTAGTCGTTCTTCTGTATTATAGCTTTTTGAGTCACCCGGCAAAGGATCGTAATAAATATACCCTGGAGTTTTTTCTTTTCCGCTTGTCACGCGAAACAATCAAACAATAATTTAAAACTGTCTGCCAACCAGTAAATTCGTCTTGTGTCAAATTGCTAAAGATGTAATATTATAGTATCTTTCTTGCAACGTGGTTTTCTTTTTTCCTGTACGGTAATATTCTCAAAAACACTTGGTGGAAACGGATTTTTATGCGAGACCAAACCGGCAAAATTATTTTTACGATATTATTTCTTTTGACCACCGCTCAGTCGATTGGCACGAGGCAAGGTTTTGCCGAGAAAATGCCGTTGCTGAGCGAAATTGCCCAGGCCAATGACGATGCCTGGGCCGCTGTGGAAAGCGTCGATATGGAGTTCGCGATCCTGAATGAAACTGTGTATGACGGCGTGGAATATCTGACGACCTCGTTGCAAAACCGATGGATTTTCTCGCCGGACAAGGAGCGATTGATCCGCATTTACGACCTCGGCGATTCGGCGTCGCTGTTGTCGGACAGCCTGCTGGACGACACTGCTTTGCGCGAACACCAGGCAACCGATGATGAAGACGGTGTTTTGTATTGCGGGACGATTTCCCCGGCCATCAACCCGATCTGGGGCAGCAAGGTCAACTTGTCCCCGTATTTGCTGCGTTATCCCTGCGGTGAAGTCGATCTGGACACGGCCAAAACGCTGAGATGGATCATCGAAAACTGGCCCACAACACTTGACGGTTCGCACGTTTCCGGTGAGGAAACGATCTGGCATCTGCACGTCCAATGCCCGGTCGAGCAGCCGTGGTTGGGGGGTATGATGCAAATTGAAGTCAACGCACACAAGGATTACCTTGTGCAAAAAGTCACAATCAACGGTCTCGACCTGGGGATTTCGGACGGTGAGGAACGAACCGCGATTGAAATGCAGATCGTCGAGTTTGTCCGCACGGAAAACGGTGAACACCATTTCCCGTCGGGCTTTGTGTCACGGCAGTATTCCGAACCCCGGACCGAAACCAGTCAACCGCACTCGGTTTACAAGGAAATTCCGACCAGACTGACGGTCAACGCCCCGTTGCCCGATCATTGCTTCGATTTCAAATTCGAGAAATTTGAAATCGTGACCGAATACGACTCGCTTTCGGAAATCACGGCCATTTACCTTTGGGGTGAAGACAACCTGCCGATGGAAACCTTTGCGACTTATGAAGATCTCGACCGTTGGCAGTTCCGGCGGGATGTTTCGGCCTTTGTGACCGATTATTTCAATCTCACGCACATCATCGGCAGGGATTTGGGACGACTTGCCCGTGACGCCATGATTGCGGGGCACCAACACTTACTCGCCGAACGCCAACGTCGGCAGGAACAACTCCGCGAACTGGCACCGCTCCCGATTGACAAAGCGAACCAGTCGTCCGCATCGCCGCAAATTGTCGAAACGGTGGTCGTGAGTGAGTGAGGTGTTATACCATCGCCAATTGAAATTTCCGTTTTGCGCGTCCGTTTACCCTTTGGGAAAACGGACTCCCGAGTCACATTGTCGGGTGTTTTCAACCGGCTTCGGTATAAAACACAATGACGAGGCAGGGTAGTCGCACCGTAACCGCCGCAATGGATAGCCATTTGACATCGGTATCAACATGAAAAAAATATCTTTTTTTGTTGTGTTTGTGATTCTTGCATTGATCGCAACGTTTGCATCCGCACAAAACCTTTCACTACAGCAAACGCTTGGGGATTTGTACGGCTTCGACACCCTTGCGCCAAGCGGGGCGGGCTCTCCCTATCAGCTTGCAAGCTTCATTTCAGCCGACCCGGATGCTCCGAATCGCGCATACATCGTCGTCGAAATGCAGGTCTTGCCGGGTTGGCATGTTTATTCGCTGACGCAGCCGAAAGGCGGTTCGATGCCGACGACCATCATGCTGGAGGAATCGCCCAAGTACCGGCAGATCAGTCAGTTTGTTCCAACCGAGCCGCCTGTCGCCAAGTCGAACGCGGTTTTTGAGATGACCGACGAAACACACGGTGGCACCGTTGTGTGGCTCGCGCCGATTGAGGTTCTCGAAGATTCCCGTGAAACCCTCGTTGTCAACCTGACCGTCAAAGGGCAAGTGTGCGACGAAGCGGTTACCAGTTGCATTCCGGTCAATCAAAACCTTTCTGCAAGATTCGACGCACGCGACATGACTGCGGCCATCGCCTTGGCACGTACTCAGGCTGAAACACCGGGTTTTGCACCGCCGGCTGCGCAACCGTCGCTGAACCTCGATGACATCGAAGCCAACGAAGTGGTTAAGGCACAGGGGATCGTCACGGCACTTCTTTGGGCATTTCTCGGCGGTTTGATTTTGAATATCATGCCCTGTGTGTTGCCGGTGATCGGGTTGAAAATTCTTTCGTTTTTCGAGCAAGCCGGCAAAAACCGTGCCCGTGCGTTGATGCTGAATGTCTGGTACTCACTGGGAATGCTCCTTGTTTTTCTCGTGCTGGCGGCACTTTCGGTCGGGCTGAGCAAAATGTTCACGCACAGTTTGTTCGGCATCATCATGTGCTGCGTTGTGTTCGCAATGGCATTGAGTCTGATGGAAGTGTGGGATTTACGGGCTCCTTTTTTTCTGGGAACGGGCAAACCGCAACAACTCATGCGGCAGGAAGGCGTCATTGGTGCCTTGTTCAAAGGGATTATCACAACGTTGCTTGCCATTCCGTGTGGTGCGCCACTGTTGAGTCCCGCACTTGCCTGGGCCGACATCCAGGTGCGCAACGGCGCACAATTCAATGTGTTTCTCGCCTATGCGGTCATTGGTCTTGGCATGGCCTCGCCGTACCTGATTATCGGGGCATTTCCCGAACTGATCCGCTTTTTGCCGAAACCAGGCGCATGGATGGACACGTTCAAAAAAATCATGGGCTTCGTCCTCCTCACGGCGGTGATCTGGATTCTGTACTTCCTGCCGATTGAAACCGCCGTTCCGACACTGGCTCTGCTTTTCGCCGTCTGGTTTGGCTGTTGGTACATCGGGCGGTTACCGTTTACGGCCAATACATCCCAACGTCTCGTGGCCTGGAGTGTTGCGCTACTCGTTTTCGCGGCGATACTCTGCGTGTCATTCCCGATTGTTTCACCAATCACGCTGCAAGGGGCCATGGAGAACAAACTCGAAAAATGGGGCGAGAAAAACCTCGACCGGCTTTCGCAAAAAAAGCACTGGGCCGGGTTCAGCATGGAGAAACTGGAAAAGAATCTGGCCGACGGCAAAGTCGTCATCGTTGATTTTACCGCCGACTGGTGTGCCTCGTGCAAAGCGATTGAATTTTCCGTACTGAACAATAAGACGGTGCTGGAGAGAATCGACGAAAAAGGCATTGTCACCCTGCAAGCCGACTGGACCGACGGCGACCCGGTCATCACGAATCTGCTCCGCCGTCTCGGCGGCGAACAGGTGCCGGTGGTCGCGATTTTCAACCCGCATGAACCAAACAAACCGGTCGTCTTTCGGGGGGAACTGACCACTCAGGGAACAAAACCCCTGCTCGAACAGCTCGATAAATTGCCGTAAATTCATCCCGTCGTTGCGCCGTGTTTCATTCCGGCTTTTATTAAAATTCCTGCGGTGCGTGTTTTGTTACATCATGCAAGCAGAGGCCAAAAACACAGCCGGGAACGCAGAGAGGCCACAACGTAACCGAATGGAGTGGACCGGATTGGGCGGGAAACCGCACTCCCCGGTCACTCCGTTTGCCACGCTCACTTCGTTCCCGGCTACTGTATAAGCCAAGGTACTTTCCAACGCATTGAGAATCCCATGACGGACGTTTCGCGAATCATCCCCCGGCGCATCCCGCAGCATATTGCCATCATCATGGACGGCAACGGACGCTGGGCGATGCAGCAGGGCAAGCCTCGCTATGAAGGGCATCGGCAAGGTGCGGCCGTCGTGCGCGAAGTGACCGAAGCGTGCAGCGAATTGGGCGTCGGTCAGTTGACACTGTATTGCCTTTCGAGCGAAAACTGGAAACGTCCAAGCGAAGAACTGGATTTCCTCATGCAGTTGCTCCGCCATTACATGGTTGCGGAACGCCCCACGCTGATGAAAAACAACATCCGGTTGATAATTATCGGGCGGCGCGAGCGTATGCCCGATTTCGCACTGGAGGAAATGGACCGCACGGTCGGCATGACGGCGGCCAATACGGGCATGACGCTTTGTCTGGCGATCAACTACGGTTCGCGGGCGGAAATCGTCGATGCAGTCAAACGCATCGCGCGGGAAGTCGAACAAAATCGCATCGCACCGGACGACATCGACGAAACGCTCATCTCAAACCGGCTGGATACGGCAGGCTGTCCCGACCCGGATTTGCTGATTCGCACATCGGGCGAACTGCGACTGAGCAACTACCTGCTCTGGCAACTCAGTTATGCGGAAATCTGGGTCACGCAAACTCTCTGGCCCGACTTCAACCGCGAACGGTTACTCGAAGCCATCGACGATTTCTCAAAACGCCAACGCCGCTTTGGTGCCGTTTCGCCGGAAGCCAGAACCCGCAATGTGAGCAAGGAGCAGGGGTAGCACACCTCTTCACAAATGGTATCCCAAATGAGTCGTCCAAAAATAACATTTACAAATGTACGTAAATATGTTAAGATTTTTTTCATGGAGAAATTTTATGGAAGAAATCTTTGCACGGAAGTACCGGGTTTTGTCCGGGGCGTTGGACAACGAAAAGTACAAGATAATTGTGTGATGTGTTGAACGAACAAGGGTTCCATGTTTCCAAAACCCAGGTTTGTCACTTGTTGCACGAGTTGGAAGGGGCAACCGCTTGTCAGTTTGGATGTCATCATCCATTTGCTTGCTCATACAACGAGTAGCACCGGTTTGAAAGTTTATACGATAGAAGATCACAATACTTACCCGACAAAACGAAAAATCAGCAACGAACAACTTGATTCCCGGAACATCGTTCGCAACGATCTTTTGGGAAAATGGAACGATACGATCAAACCCAAATGAACGTAACAGTTGAAAATGTTATTTCTAGACAAGTCCTAAAGCCTCCTGCCTAAAGTCTCATGTTCAACACCATCATACGCTTTTCCCTCAACAATCGCCTGATTATCCTTGCTTTTACGGCGATTTTACTGGTCGCCGGCAGTTATCGGATGACTCAATTGCCGGTGGACGTGCTACCCGATTTGAGCCGTCCACGAGTCATTGTTATTATCGAATGTCCCGGCATGGCACCGGAAGAGGCCGAGTCGCTGGTCACGGTGCCCATCGAAACATACCTGAACGGGGCTATCGGGGTCACGTCCATCCGCAGCAATTCCACCGCCGGACTGGTCGTTCTGACCATTGAATTTGACTGGAACATGGACGCGATTCGCTGTCGCCAGATTGTCGATGAGCGGCTGCAACTCGCCATGGATCGGTTGCCCGAAGGCATCGTTCCGCGCATGATCCCGATGGCGTCGATGATGGGGCAAGTGATGCACCTGACGATTTGGGACGAACACAACGAGCTTTCGCCGATGGAACTGCGCTCCCTGGCCGACAGCGTGGTGCGGCCTCGGATGTTGAGTGCCGGCGGCGTTTCGGAAGTCCTGGTCATCGGCGGCGATGTCAAGCAATACCAGGTTCTGGTACGCATTGACGACATGTTCCGGCTCGGCGTGACGTTTGAGGACATTCAGAAATCGCTGGAAGGCGGCAACCGCAACGTGACAGGCGGGTTTCTGACCGGTCAGGGATCGAGGGAACTCCTGGTGCGTTCGATTGGGCGATTGGAAAAGCCCGACGATTTGAAAACGCTCGTGGTCAAAGGCGATACTGACCCGCCGATCCAGCTTCACCAGGTTGCCGATGTGATCGTTGGTCCGGCGGCCAAAGTGGGGGCAAGCGGTGTTTATCTGAAAAATCCGGACGGCACGATGATCAGCCGTCCCGCCGTTGTGTTGACCGTGGAAAAACAGAACGGCATCGACACGCGGGAACTTTCCAACCGCATTCTCGAAATCTCGAATGACATCCAGAAAACAATCAACCTGACGCATCCTCATGTCAGGATCGCACCACTCTATCAGCAAAAAACATTCATCAATCTTGCGATTGCCAACGTCGGGGAAGCCCTGATTCTTGGGGCTATCCTGATTGTGATCGTCCTCTTTCTTTTTCTGATGGATTTGCGAATCACATTGATCACCATGCTGGCGATTCCCATATCCATAGTGATGACCTGCCTGGTGTTCGCGTGGTTCGGGCTTTCCATCAATACCATGACGCTTGGCGGTCTTGCCGTGGCGATTGGGGAACTGGTCGATGACGCCATCGTCGATGTCGAGAACATTTACCGGCGTCTGCGGCAGAATTTCCAATGCCCGCACGGGGAGCGCAAGCCCGTCATTCAAGTGGTCTTCCAGGCAAGCAGTGAAATCCGCAATTCCATCGTTTACGGCACCATCATCGTGGTCATCGTGTTCTGTCCGGTGTTTTTCCTCGGCGGCATGGAAGGCAAAATGTTCGCCCCGATGGGAGTGGCATATATCGTTTCGCTGTTCGCGTCCCTGATTGTTTCATTGACCGTGACGCCGGTACTGGCATACCTGCTCCTTCCGAACAAGGCGGAACGGCACAAACACATGGAAACGTTCATCCTGAAAATCTCAAAACAGTGTGCCGAATGGGCGATCCGTTTCAGCCTGACGTTTCCGAAAACGGTGCTGACCGGCGGATTGTTGGCCACGCTGCTGGCCGCGATGATTTTCTTCACGCTGGAACGCGACTTCGTGCCGCCGTTCAATGAAGGGGCACCCCAGGTCAACGTCTCTCTTCCGCCCGGCACGTCATTGAAAACGAGCGAGGCCTTTGCGTCGAATGTTGCGGAAGACCTGCTGCAAATTGACGGCGTGAACGCCGTTCTCCGCAAGACCGGCCGCGCCGAACTGGACGAGCACGCGATTCCGGTCAACATGTCGGAAATGATGTGCATGTTGGACTTGAAGTCCGGCCGGAGCATTGCGGAGATTTTTGGGGACATTGAAGAGGTCATTGCCCCGGAAAGAATGCCCGGCGTCGTTGCGTTTTACGACCAGCCGCTGCAACATCTCATCGCGCACCTGCGAACCGGCACACGGGCAAAAATCGCCATCAAAATTCGCGGTGATGATCCGATGTTATTGCGACGCCGCGCCGTACGGATACAAAAACTCATTTCAGGGATACCCGACATCGGCAACCCGCGTATTGATCCGCCGCAGAAGGACATCCCGCAAGTCCGAATTCATCTCCAACGCGACGAACTGGCAACTTACGGACTGATTCCCGAAGATATCAACGCCAAAATCGAAACGGCCATGCAGGGAACGGTCGCCACCGGCATTCTCGAAGGGAAGCGTACCATCGATGTCGTGCTTCGCGCTTCGGACAGTTACCGCGAAAACCTGGACGCACTGGCGCAAATGCCGGTTCAAACGCCGAACGGACAATTGATCCCGCTTTCCGCCGTTGCGGACATCAACCGGGAAGCGTCCGGGCCGAACCGCATCGACCACGAAGCGGGACAAACGCAAATCACGATCCAGATGAATCCGCAAACACGTGCGGCGGTGGATGTCAAAAATGAGATCGACCGCGTCCTTGCCCCGCATCTCAGGGAATTGACAAGCAGCGGCGTTGACCTGGAAATGACCGGGCTTTTCCAGAGTGAACAGGAGTCATCGCGAACGCTCGTGCTGCTTTCCATCGTTTCGCTTGTTTGTATCCTGATGGTGCTGTACCGGATGTTCGGTTCCGTCAACATGTCGCTCCAGGTCATGTCGGCGTTACCGCTCGCATTGATCGGCGCGGTGGCAGCCATTGTTGTCACCGGCCAGTCGCGGTCGATCCCGAACCTGATCGGCATGATCTCCCTTTGCGGCATCGCCTCGCGCAACGGCATTTTGATCATCGACCATTATTTTCACCTCGTCCGCCATGAAGGGGAAGCCTTCACCAAAGAGATGTTGGTCAAGGCCGGACGAAACCGCGTGGCACCGGTCTTGATGACCACCTTGACAGCGATGCTCGGATTGCTTCCCATCACGTTTTCGCCCGACACACCGGGACGCGAGATACTCTACCCGATTGCGACCGTCATTGTCGGCGGGTTGATGACCTCGACGCTCATGGAGTTTTTCGTGCGCCCGGCCCTGTTCTGGACGTTCGGCCGGAAAACGGCGGAAAGAATGATCGAAAACGAAAAAGAATCAGAAGACAGAGCGTAAGCCAAGGCGGTCACGGCGTGGCCGCCCTTTTTATTCACCACGAAGATCATGAAAAACACGTTTGGAATGAGGTAATGATTGTCAAATGCCACTATGGAAATTTGATAGAAAATCCAGCTTTTTTCAGTTCTTTAAGAACCGCATTTGGAATATCATCATCGTGACTTTTCATCTCAAAATAGGCAATCCCACTTGTATCACTTGGAATATTAGTAGTTTTTCCAACTTTGATGCAACAAATATTCTTTCTACCAATTTTAGCAGTAAGATAGCCCCATTCAAATATTATATTCTCTCTCGCACGTAGTTGGAGGCAGTCGGGAACGGAATCAATAGAAAAATCTTTGATTGCACAACCATAGTCATCTGGTGTCAGAAGGACAATCGCATAATGTACATTTGAATTCTTCTCGAGTTTTTCAATAATCGTGTCGCCATTGTTATTCTCCATGTTAAGGACTACATAATCAACCTTATGCTCCGTCAAAAATAATCGAACCTTATGGAGAAGGTTATTATCATGTCCGTGTACTAAAAAAACCTTTGGTTTTAGTTTTAGTTTTGGTTTTGGCGGAGGAGCTTCGATAAATTTTTTATAGTCAGAGATGTAATTTGTAACTGGATTGCTGGGTACTGTATTAAACTCGAAAGCTGGAAGTTCGTGGATGTCAGTTTTCGTTCCATAGAAGATTATTACAGCATTAGGTTGAGCATGATCGTTGCGATAAATGTCCATTGCAAACAGCCGGTATTGTGGAGGTTTATCCAAATAGTGTACATGAAATTGTTTTTTCCAGCGTTCTTGAAACTTTTTTATTACACTATCTGTCGATAACATTTCACGACGTAACTCTTCAACTGACTGACCAAATATTGGCGCGACAATTGTAAGGTCAACAGATGGTGCCAGTACGGTAACATGAATGTTCACTCCTCTTTCTATCGCCTTCCGGAAATCCTCCACGTGATGTAAGAAACGGAAATCAAAACTAATCCCGAACGAATGCACATCCTGCGTAGCATTTCGAAGCTTATGAACGGCATTATGTGAAAGCTCCAATGCAGAGGAATCGATCGGTTCAAAGATATTTTCGATCTTTTTAATGTACATAGATTACGGTTCCGTCATTTTGACAAGAAAAACAGAAAAAAATACGACAATGATTATCAATATATTATGATAATTCGGTATTTTCCCTGCGTCAATCAGTGACCTGAAAAAACTGGTAAATATGGATTTTGAAAAGAGTAAAAAATCTGTGTTTCACCCGTGAAAATTCGCGGTCGAAGAAAAACCTTCGTGTTCCTTCGTGACCTTCGTGGTGAAAACAAGAGAATTTCACGCAGAGCGCAGAGAGCAGAACGCAGAGTGAGGGGGGAAGTGGCGAGTCGAGTTCAAAGTGCAAAGTTCAGAGTTCAAAGTATTTGCACTTTGCACTGCGCTGGTAGCACTGGCTCTTTGCGCTTTGCTCTCCCCCACTTTGCACTTTGCACTCTGCACTCTGCACTCTGCATTCTGCATTCTGCATTCTGCATTCTGCACTCCCCGCCGGGTTCTCGAATACCCCCGCC
>Ga0099364_10008815_pt1 | contig 14125 bp, 11 predicted proteins | sample TergutTh196P3_FD_73070 | JGI IMG/M metagenome (GOLD analysis project Ga0099364, IMG submission 73070) | Microcerotermes parvus P3 segment gut microbial communities from Pointe-Noire, Republic of the Congo - Th196 P3 | ecosystem: Host-associated > Arthropoda: Insects > Digestive system > Gut ... | reverse complement strand
CGTATCGTTCCGGTCCATCGCCGGCGCTTCCCACCTGTGAATTAAGGTAATCATTGTAGTTGAAATTCATGGTAGCCGACAGTTTGAGAAACGAAGTCAAAGCAAGACCAACATTGCTACGCAGGGCAAAACGTTCCATTGCCGAATTTGCCACATTACCGATATGATTGAAATAATTACCCGAAATGTAGTAATTAACCGCTTTCGAACCGCCATTGACCGTCAGCGTATGGTTGTTGATTTGTCCGGTTCGCATGATAGGACCCGTCCAATCGTAGGTTTCGGCATTTCGGATCTGGTCGGGGGTGAACGGTATGCTCCATCCGTCATCATATGGGATATCTCCGTATGGCGCCATACCGCCTCTGAACAGATATGACTCCTTGCTGAATATATTTACCAACTCCATGTATTCCTGCGAGTTCAACGGAGGAGGTAACGCCACAGTATAGACCTTTGAGAAACTGCCGTCGTAACTGACTTTCAGTGGTCCTTCCTTTCCCTTTTTGGTGGTGATTAGAATCACGCCGTTGGCAGCGCCAAGACCGTAAATTGCCGCCGATGCATCTTTCAGTACAGAAATACTTTCGATATCATTGGGATTGAGTTGTCCCATACCACCGCGTTCAACTCCGTCGATAATCACAAGTGCGTTTGCATTTCCGGTGGTACTGCGTCCTCTAACAAAAAGAGAAACATTTTCCCTTCCGGGTTCTCCTGTCCGAGAATTGACGATAACGCCTGGTAAACGTCCTGCGAGTGAACTGGTGACGTTTACTGTCGGACTTTTAACGATCTCGTTTCCTTTAACAGAAACGACTGAACCAGTAACCGTGGCTCTTCTCTGTACGCCGTACCCCACAACAACAACCTCTTCAAGTAAGCCTGTGTCTTCAAACAATTGTATGTCAATTGAAGTTTGGTTACCCACAGCATATTCTACAGTTGTATACCCCACAAAAGAGAATTGCAGCACCGCATCGGCATTGGGAACGTTAATGGAATATTTTCCATTTACATCCGTTATTTGACCTACGGAGGTGCCTTTCACCACCACATTCACTCCCGGTATCGGTTCGCCGTTATCGGTCACCGTACCGGTAATAGTAATCCCCTGTGCTACCGGAACATTGAAATTGTCCAGCATGGCAGAGGGCAACAAAACGATTTGCCGGTCGACAACTTGGAAAGCAACTTCGTTGGCAGAGAACAACTGCTGAAGCACTTCGGTAATGTGTCGGTTTTCGACGTTGACGCTCACCGTCTTGTCTACATCTACTAATTTCCCGTTGTACAGGAAGTAGAATTCCGATTGATTCTCAATCTGCATCAACACATCCTTGATTTTCACATTGTTCATGTGCAGGGTAAGCTGGGTGGATTGAGAATAAGAATCAGCTGCAAAAAGTTGCAGCGAAAAAAAGAAAATGAGAAAAAAAGAAATATTCATCATACATATTAACTTTTTAAGTCTGTTTGTTACATTTGTTTTAAAAATATTCATATCTTTGAACGTTTTTTTATTAAGTTTAAAATGATGGTTTCAATACCATCGTTGATAAAATCACTCTGTGGGGCGATTGCAGTCGCCCCCTTTTTCGATTTCAGCTACCGGCTTATTTTCGAAAGATGGTTACTTTTCTTTTTCCATAGGCATTCATTGTGTTTGAGGTTAAACTTTTGATGGTATAATCTATTGGGGCAGATATTTTGAGCAACTTCAAAACATCCTCCAAACTCATATCGTCGAAGGTGGCGGTGTACACGTATTCTTTGATGTCTTCTCCAATAATCTCAAATTCAGCGTTGTATCTTCTTGATAATTCGTTCAGGACATTGCTGATTGGTTCGTCGCGGAAAATCATTTTGTAATCGCGCCACGACGAAAACTGGTCGGTAGTTGTTTCTCTATCCAGCATACTGGGTGTGGTTGTGGGGGCGTCGTCTATTTTTCTTTTCGACGCGCTAACCGGAGGAGTATTGTAAATACTTGTTTTTAAGGTCTTATTATCTACAGTGGCGTATTTTCCGGCAGATACTGTGGTTGCGGCAGTTGTTCCCGAAGATAGGGACACTGCGCCGGATTCAACCGCCAGTACGGCATGCGTATCTTCCTTGTAATTTTTGAAATTGAATGAGGTACCCAACACTTTTACCTGTAAATCACCACTTTGGATGATAAATGGTTTATTTTCGTCGTGGGCAACGTCAAAAAATGCTTCCCCAATCAATTCTACAGTTCTGGCGTTTCCTTCGAAGAAAGTCGGATAGCTGATGGTGGTAGACGAATTGAGCCAGACGACCGTGCTGTCCGGTAAGATCGTTTTTGAGTACACCCCTCCCGGCACAAATAATGTGATTCTTTGCGGTTGTTCGGGTAAACTGCTCTTTTGCTCTTTTTTAAAGAAAAATTGGGTCATTGCCAAACCGATGACAAGCGCGATGGATGCTGCGATGCTTGATGCCTTTAATAGCACGGGTAACGTATATCGGCGGGCTATACTGTTTTGAATGTTCTTCCATGTTTTGATCTTATCGGGACGTATACGCATGCGATCCACACGCGCCAAACGCCATGCTTCTTCTGAACGACGGAAAATGAGTTCATTTTCAGGGGCTGATTTTCTCCAATTGTTCATTTCATTTGCCTCTTCCAAACTACTTTCTCCACTCAAATATTTTACTATCAGTATATTAAAATCCATAAAACTTCAAATTGGGAGATGGAATTTTCATCTCCGTACTTATATAGACACCAAATTTTTGATGTACCCCTAAGAACTTTGGATATTTTTTTGGGAGGTTTATTCGGGGTAAAACATTGACAAATGTCCTCTGATTTTCCGTAAAGCAATGCCCATTTGCGTTTCCACAGTTTTTACGGATATGTTAAGTTGTTGGGCTATTTGTTTGTACGTTAATCCACTTTTTTTGCTCAAGTCAAATATTTTCCTGCATTGCTCCGGTAAATTCTCGATTGCAGTCTGAATTTTTTGTGAAAAATCCTCAATATCAAAACATTCCTCTCCGCTGTTTTTTTCATTTTCATGTTGTACCCATTGTTCCAGTATCGCATGACGACGCTTTTCGTCGCGAATGTAATTGAGCATACGGTTACGGGCTGACGTAAACAGGTATGTTTTAATGGATTCGATTTGCAATACCTCCCTGTCTTCCCACAATTTGATGAAAACTTCCTGCACTACTTCTTCGATCGTCGCACGATTGGAGGTGTAGTAGGTCAGAAATCGGCAAATCGGCTCAAATTGACTGTCGAATAACTGACGGAAGGACGTATGCGTTATACGAAACATAGATAATCAGTAAAAAATTTGACACACAAAAGCACGGTATATCTGCTTTTGGCAGAATTATACCTGACGTAAGTCTCTCTCTCTCTCTCTCTCTCTCTCTCTCTCTGCAAACATCGTGCCAAACGGTGTTTCACCGAGCAAAAAAAGCAAAATATTTTTCAGACAACCAAACATAATTTTTAGTTTTTCATGCGCCAAAAGTAGTATTTTTTTTTATCCAACGGTCTGGGCACCGAAATTTTTTTTTCAAAATCTCCATTTTTGGCATTTTTTTTCGTTTATTGCCAAATTTGTAGTATGTTTGCATTTTTAAAAAATATTGAAATGTCAATCGCTAAAGAAATTTTACAATGCGTAATGAATCATAAAACATTCAGGTTGAATGAATTGATGAGACATTTTGACGATAGGGGCGAAAAAATTCTATCGAAAACCTTATCACAACAATTGGGCAGATTTGTGAAAGATGGGCGTTTATTGCGCGTAAAAAGAGGCGTTTATGCTTTTCCGGAAACAGCAAGACGCAGTTTCACATTTACCGTATCCGATGACTTGAAACAACTGAATGAAAGCCTGAAAACGCAATTTCCCTTTGCGAAATGCTGTATTTGGAACAGCGATGTTTTTTTGCCTTTCATGCACCACATCCCTTATCTCAATTACATTTACGTAGATGTGGAAAACGATGCAATCGAATCGGTCTTTGATTTTCTCAAAAACAATCAAAGCAATCGGGTGTTTTTTCGTCCTGACAAAGAAACGTTTACTCGTTATATTGCAGGATCGGAGGCGATTATTGTTCGTCAGTTGGTTTCCGAATCGCCTTTGCAAGTAATTGAAAACCTTTGTGTACCAACATTGGAAAAAATATTGGTAGATATTGTTGGCGACGTTGAGTTCGAGTTTTTGCAAGGTGTTGAAATGAAATATTTTTACCAAAATGCAATGGAACAGCGTGAAATAAGCAGGAGTAAATTATTTCGCTACGCCTCGCGCAGGGGGCGTCGTCAGGAAGTAGAACAATTGTACAACGAAACATTATGATTCACCAAGACAGTTGTACGCCGGAATGGATAAGACAAGTTTCCGAAGAGAACAATTTCACGAATATTGTTCTGATAGAGAAAACAATACGTGCATTCATGCTGTTGGAATCTCTGATTTTGTCGGGATGTCCGTTTGTTTTCAAAGGCGGTACGGCATTAATGCTGCATCTGAACAGCGCTAAACGTCTGTCAATTGATATTGATATTATCTGTCCACCTGAAACCAATTTGGAGCAATATTTGAGTAAGTACGCTCATAATTACGGTTTTGATGAAATAAAGTTAGTTGAACGAAAAACAACTCGCCATGTTCCGAAAAGTCACGCAAAGTTCTATTATCAGGCTGCTTACACAACAAATGCCAAAACCGAATACATTCTGCTTGATGTCCTGTTTGATGATGTACATTATAATAATGTTGTACGGTTACCGATTCAAAGTCGGTTTTTAAAGACTGAAGGAGAACCTGTTTTTGTAAGCGTGCCAAGCATTGCCGATTTATTAGGCGACAAACTCACCGCTTTTGCACCAAATACCACAGGGATACCGTACTTCAAAGGCGATAAGTCTTGTTCAATGGAAATTATCAAACAACTCTTTGATATAGCGGCACTTTTTGATATTACCGACGACTTGACCGCAGTTAGCGAGACTTTTCGCAAATTTGCCGCAGTCGAATTAAAATGGCGCAATCTTGATTCAACCAATTTGAAGCAAGTTTTAGACGATATTTTCCAAACATCACTTTGTCTTTGTTTGCAGGGAGTAATTGATAATCAAAAATTTAAACTCTTGCAAGACGGCATCAAACGCATACAAAATTTTATTCACGGCGAAAAATATTACTTGGACACGGCAATTGTCCATGCTTCCAAAGCCGCTTATCTATCTGTGTTGATCGACAAGACATCAGTTGATGTGAAGCGGTTTGACAAAGAAAAAACCATGTCCCTTCAAACTGCGATTTTGCAAAAACCTCTAAACACAAAACTCAATAAACTCAAAAAGAGCAATATAGAAGCATTTTTCTATTGGAATGAGATTAAAAAACTAATATTTTTTTAACCGCAGGTTCCTGATTTCGCCTGTTGAATCGTAAGTCCATAAGGTTAAGCCTGTATTCAATATTTCGTCGCGCAGGTGGATGTCTTTTCCTGCGGTTGCCAGCTCAACTATTTGCATTGCGCCGACTGTGGCATTGATACTGTCGGCAGTGACGCGCAACTGTACCGGATACCATTGGTGGTTACTGAGCGAAAAGAATTGGGTGGTTTCGTTTTCTAAGGCATCATAGCCGTCGATACAGGATAAGCCGTTGACCATACCGCCCCATCCCCCAAAGACAAGCGAAGCGGCTGTTTCACCGTAGGGAAACGTCAAGCCGGCAAAAATGTCTCTGCCGGTTACACGTCTAGCTTCGTAGTAAATGACGTAATTGTTTACCGGAAGCGAATCGCCTACCCAGCACAAGCCGGTCATAGGTCCGGTGGTAGCAACGGGAATTACCATTGCTCCATTTCTAACGTAAGGTTCGCCATTGCCCCCATAACGCACTACTTTCCATCCGTTTAGCGTTTTGCCGTCAAACAGCGAAATCCATCCTTCAGGTACGTCCTGCGCAGCAGTCATGCCTGCGGTAACTATTGGTTCGCTTTGCCTCCGCAAGCCGCTACCCAACAAAAATAAAGTAAACGCGATGATAATTAGTGTGATACACTGTTGATTTTTTGTTTTCATGTTTTCTGGTTTTATTTAACTTCTTCCAACGGAAAATACAAAACTACGCGAAATGCTTCATCAGAAATTTCTTCGACAATAATTTTTCCGTTATTGGCTTTCACTAATGACTGGCACAGCATCCATCCCAAAATGATTGCCTTGCCGAGTTCGCTTGTTTCTGAATCATAATTGACAGCCTGCGATTGTTGCAAAAAAGTTTGTTTCAACGGCATCTGTCCCGTATAATTGATTTGCAACCATCCATTTTGCCTGTCTTTGTCGCCGGAAATGATGATGGCAGCATCAGATTCCGACAGTTTGACGATATTTTGAACGAGTGTTTTGAGCAAAATTTTCAACATTTCCTCGTCAACATACACATATATATAATGTATCAAAGCATTGGATAAGGCGATATTCTTTTCTGCGGCGCTGAACTTTTGGTAATTGACGGTATCGTTTACCAATGCTGTAATTTCAGTATAACGCGGTTTGGGATTGATAGTTTGCGATTGATATTTCGACCATTGCAGCAGATTTTCGAGCAGCAGGGCAAGGTCGCCAACTACGGTTGTCAATCCTGATGTTGCCTGTCTGAATTGGTCTTCGCCAATATCAATCATCAGATGGGACAATTTTTGTTGCAACTGTACTAAAGGCATCTGCAAATCGTTGGATATTGCTTTAAACAATTCTGATTTGGTTCGGTCGAGGACAGCCAAATCGTGATTTTTTTTCTGAAGCGAATCTTTCTTTTGCAGGGTCGACTGATATTTGCCCGATATACTTTTTTGTCTTCCGAACAGTACTGCCTGTTCGTTTAAGAACCGTATTTTTTCAAATTTAAGATTTTTGAAAGAATTTCGAGTGAGCGTGAAAAAAATGATTCCTCCACAAGCAAAAATAACGAGTACCACAAGTATCGCGTTCGTTTTGGTAATTTGCTTATTTTGTTCAAGATAGATAGATTCGAGATAGGTCAATTTCATGTTCAAATGTTGCATTTCAGCATCCAACAGTCTATCGGATGTTTTTTGCAATTGTTCGAGCGAATGTTTTTGTTCTGTTATTTGCTCCAATTGTTGTTGCAAAAGATATGCCTTCTCGAAATTTCCTGTTTTGTAATACAACGAAGCCATCAATTGCAGCGCCTTGCAATTATCGAGCGTATCATCATCAGGATGGGTCATTGTCAAGCATTTCTCAAGAATAGCCTGCGCTTCATGGTATTGCTTTAATTCAATCAGGCAACCCGCAATATTGCATAAGCAGGCGATTTCAGCCTGTATTTGTTCCTTTTCAGATACACGGCTAAGCGCTTCATTGCTCAATTCAATGGAACTTTGATAGTTGCCTTTTTGAAACTCTATCTCTGCCTGTCCTATCATGATTTCTTCCAGCATCCACTGATCATGATGGTTAGATTCCTGCAGCGCCATTGACAGGTATTCCTTAGCCAGATCATAATTATTCAGACAGCAGTATGCCTTTGCTATCTTGTACAATAAATTGATTTCGAGTTCTGTATTGTCCAAATCCAGAGCGTCTTGAAGCGCTTTTTTCAGATGCGACAATTGTTTGTCATGTTCATCCATATAAAAAAAGGCAGTTGCTATCATTTGATTGAGAAGCGTCACTTCTTCCTTGTTGCCTGCTTCTTTGTATGCTTCCAATGATTGTCGGAAATAAACGATCGCTTCTGACGGCTGAAAGGTTTGCAGGCAAGTACCCATCAATTTGTTGGCATGCGCCAACTCAACAAGGATTGAATCTTTATTCAGTTTTAATTTCAGACCATTCAAATTCGTATTTTGGGCTAGACAGGAAACTGTTCCCAAAAACCAAACAACTATTTGACACGTTCGCAGAATATTCAATCTCATTATCGGAAGAAGTTATCTGAAATACTTGTCCACTGCTTCTTTCATTGCCATGATATGCGCGGGCGTGGTTCCGCAACAGCCGCCTGTTATATTTGCGCCTGCTTCTATCAGCAAGGGTATGCGCGACGCCATCATTTCCGGCGTTTCGGGAAATGTACTCACGCCGTCCACAAGAACAGGTAATCCGGCGTTGGCATGAACGAGTACATATGCGTCGGGAAATTCCGCGCGTATTTCCTTTACAATATCAATCATTCGCTCGATGCCGTTGCCGCAGTTTGTCCCGACAATATCGGCGCCTGCATCTAACGCTGCGCGGACGGCGTCGGAAGGAGAAAGTCCCATCATGGTGCGGTACTCGCCTTGCATCGTTTTATCGAAAGTGAAGGTAGCGATGACTTCCAAACCTGTATTTTCCTTCGCCGCTCTGATTGCCAGTGTTGCTTCGTCGGCGTCGCTCATTGTTTCGATACAGATTGCATCGGCGCCGCCTTTTTCAAGCGCTACTGTCTGTTCGCGAAAACAATCGTACAACTCAACTTCGGTAACATCGCCCATGAGCAACATCTTGCCGGTTGGTCCTACGGAGGCGATGACGTATCGGTCGTTGCCTGCCGCTTCACGCGAAGCCCGCGCAGCCGCCTCATTGATTTCGGATACCTTGTCTTGCAACCCGAAGTGTTGCAATTTGAAACGGTTGGCGCCAAAACTGTTGGTTTGCACCATATCGGAGCCTGCGTTCACGTAGCTTTGGGCGATGTCCTTTACCGCATCATAGCGGGTCAGCGACCATTCGTCGGGACAATCGCCCGCTTGCAAGCCTTTTTGATAAAGGAACGTGCCCCACGCGCCATCCGAAACTAAAATTTTCCCTGTTCTCAGCAGGTCAACAATCATTTGTTTTGCCATTATTGCTTTATGTTTATGTAAGTTATGAAAATTGTCAAATGATATTTCTATTAATAATCTTCCAATTCTTCTTTCAAATCTTCTTTGGTGATCTGTTTTTTATCAATCACGCGCCATGCCCAAAAGATATACCCCATCACAAAAGGAATAAACAGCGACGCATAACCCATGACCGTAAGCGTGTAATGACTTGACGAGCTGTTTTCTATGGTCAACGAATCCTGCAAATCGTAGAGCGACGGATAATAACAGGTGTGGTTGAATCCGGCAATCAGCAACAACGACGTCACAGCGAGTATGGTTCCGGCTCCAGCGTGCCATATCCCGCGTTTGAAACGAATGCTCAACAATGATCGAATAATGGCATACAATACCAAAACAACCCCTGTAAGCAGCATTGCCAGCGCTACAGGCACAGCCATCAGGTTGTGCAGGTATTTGTAGGGTTCCATATTCACTATTTTGGTTTCAGGGTCGTAATTGAAGCCTTCCTTGAGCAACAACCATAACAGGAAAGTAACAAAACACGCCACAAAAACAATAGCGTTGCGAAGCAGGCGTATTTTGCAACGGGTGACGATCTGCTCGTTGGCGATGTTGTTGATGAAGTAGAGCAACGCCAACACCCGGGCAAGTAAAAAAACTGACAGTCCGAGCAGTAGATTGTGCGGGTTAAGGGCGGCTTCTAATCCGTGATATGGCGTTTCCCAACGGGAAAGGTTCATGTCGTTGACCGAAAAAACGGCGCCATTAAAAAAAGTTCCCACCGCTATGCCTATCAATACAGTGCCTATTATGCCGTTGAACAACAGGAAATATTCGTAGGCGCGTTGTCCCAGAATGTTGTTCGGTTTCGACCGAAATTCATACGAAACAGGCTGTAGTACGAAACAAATGAGTATCAGCATCCACACCCAATACGCTCCGCCGAAACTTGTTGCATAGAACAGCGGAAACGACGCAAAAAACGCGCCTCCGAAGGTGACTAATGTGGTAAACGTCAAGCCCCACTTGCGATTGAGAGAACTTGCAATCATATTGCGTTCGTCTTCGGTTTTACCGACGAAGTATATCAAACTTTGTCCGCCCTGCACGAACATCAAAAAAACAAGCAGACCTCCCAGCAGCGACACAATCACCCACCAGTATTGCTGCAACGCCAAATGTGATAACGACTCAAACATATTAATTTATGAATTATGAATTACGAATTATGAATTACGAAACCTCAAACCCGAAACCCTGAACCCTGAACCCGAATCCCGAATCCCGAAACGGGCAACTGCAAGTACGCCCTACCTCAAACTTCCTTCGGTCCTTGTTTGATTTGCCGTACCATAATAGACAGTTCGGCAATCAACAAAGTCGTGAATACGGCGGTAAACAGCCAGAAGGTGACCTGCACCGAACCGGCGTCGATTTGCGAAACGGCGGCGGCGGTAGGAAGGTAATCCTGTACCGCCCAGGGTTGGCGTCCCACTTCGGCAACCACCCATCCCGCTTGACCGGCAAGATAGGGTAAGGGTATCGACCAAAGCATCAGCCATAACAGCCAACGCTGTTTGTCGAGGCTGTTCCTGTATATTTTCCAGAGAACAATCGCAAACAGCACAACAAAATAGAATCCAAACAGTACCATCACACGGAACGACCAAAATATCAACGGAACGTTTGGCACGAGGCTATCGGGACTGTTCAAAAATCCATAGCCGAAATACTTGAAGTATTCTTCCAGAAAGACAGGGCTGTCGAATTTTTCGCGCAGAAAATTAGCCGTCGCTTCGTCGTCATTTTTCTTTGCATCCTTGTAATCTTTCAGCGTCTGTCGGGCTATTTTACCCCGTTCGATTTTTTCGGCGGCTGGCATGATATCCAGTTCGGCATTACCGTTGATCAGATCGTTGATCCCCGTCACGTAAGCATCTTTACTGAAATGGGTCATCCACGAAAACAAACCGGGTATTTCCACTTTCAGTTTTGTTTCTTCAGTTTGCGACGGAATACCGAAAACAGTCAAGCCGGCATTGGTAGTTCCGGTATGCAGCGCTTCGGCGGCGGCAAACTTCATGGGCTGGTATCTGGCGATGATGCGCGAGGCGTTGTCGCCGGTCAAAATCAAGAATAGCGACGACAGCAGTCCGAATATGGCGGCAATAGTCATGCTGCGGCGGGCTAAAACGAGTTCGCGTTTTTTGAGAAGGAACCACGCACTGATGCCAATCACAAAAATGGAAGCCAAAACAAAACCGGAAGTCACGGTATGAAAAAATTTGTTGATCGCCATAGGCGAAAACAAAACTTCCCAGAAATTGACCATTTCGTTGCGCGCCATGTCGGGATTGAAACTTGTGCCTTTGGGATATTGCATCCAGGCATTGGCTACTAAAATCCAGACGGCAGAGAGGCTTGCCCCGAAGGCGACCAGCCATGTAGACGTCAGGTGCGCTCTCTTACTGATCTTGTTCCACCCGAAAAACATTAAGGCAATGAAAGTGGTTTCGAGGAAGAAGGCAAAAATACCTTCGATGGCTAGGGGCGCGCCAAATATATCGCCTACAAACCACGAATAGTTCGACCAGTTGGTGCCGAACTCAAATTCAAGGATAAGCCCTGTTGCCACCCCTACGGCAAAATTGATACCAAAGAGGGTCATCCAGAATTTGGTCATACGCTTCCATTCGGGATCGCCGGTTCTGACGTAAATGGTTTCCATGAAAGCCAAAATGAACGACAAGCCGAGTGTAAGCGGCACAAAAATCCAATGAAAAGCAGCTGTCAGCGCGAATTGCGCCCGCGACCAGTTAACTAACGATAAATCAATGTTTTCTATCATAGAACGGATTTATTTGGTAAGTTGTTCGATAACGTATTCCGAACGCTCCGAATCGGTATCGAAATTTGATTTCAGAAAATTTGGAAAGAAAAACAATTTTAAAATAGCGAACATAATAAAGAGTTTAATACCAATGATCAGCCAGAGCGTTTTCCCAACTGTCATGCTGCGGAAACCGTCGATATAGAACTTCCATATTTGGCGAATCAAACGCAAAGGCATCAAGATTATTTCGGGCAAAGGTAGAAAAGTTTTTCAAAGCAATACATTTTTGAAATTATTTTTACCCTTTTCCTTCTCCATTTTCTTATTTACTTTTATCCGGCGCTTCGGGAACAGGCGGTATCGGTCTGTAATTTTTCAGTTCGTCGAGGATGACTTCTATTGCCTTGTTCAGTTGATCGTCTATGCCGGCATATTCGCGGGCGGGGTCGTTGTCGATAACGATGTCGGGGTCAACGCCGTAACCTTCGATGATCCATTCTCCTGTTTCGGATGAATAGGTAGCATATTCGGGTTTGCGCAGGTCGGTGCCGTCCACAAAGGGTAGCGAACCGCGAATGCCCACTACCCCACCCCAACTGCGGGTACCTATGACTTTTCCAAGTCCGAATTTCTTGAATCCGTAGGGAAAGAGATCGCCGTCGGAAGCCGAGTATTTGTTGATGAGCAGTACTTTGGGACCCAGCATCATCTGCGCGGGCGTTTGCGTGGGGATAAGCGAATTGCGCGAAATATTGGCGCGTTGGATTTCACGCTGCAAACGTTCAATGATCATGGGCGACACGTTGCCGCCGCCGTTGCCGCGATCGTCAATGATCAGCGCTTTCTTGTTTAATTGCGGATAGAAATGTTTTACAAATTCGTTCAATCCTTCGGCGCCCATATCGGGGATGTGGATATAACCCACCTGTCCGCCGGTTGCCTCGTCTACCTTGCGGATATTTGCCTGCACCCAATTGTAGTAATACAGATTTGCCTCATCGGCAATCGGTACCACAATCACTTTTCGGCTGCCTGCAAGCGCGGGTTTGCTGTTCAATTGCAGTTCTACCTGACGGTCTGCCATTCCTACGAGGTATTGATATATATCGGCTGCATTTTCGAGCGATTGCCCGTTGATAGCCGTGATGTATTCGCCTTTCTTTGCATCAACGCCTATTTCGGTCAACGGCGAGCGTAAATCCTTGTTCCAGTTGGCGCCTGTCAAAACGGAATCAATACGGAAAAAGCCCGATGCGGCGTCCTTGCTGATTTTCGCGCCAAGCAAGCCCAACGGTATGCGCGGCGCCTGCTCCCGATCGCCGCCGTTGATGTAGGCATGACCCACATTCAACTCGCCAATCATTTCGCCAATCAGATAATTTACATCATCCTTTGTTTTGGCAAAAGGAAGAAGAACCGCATATTTTTCGCGCATTGCAGACCAGTCTACGCCGTGCATGTTGCTCACATAGAAGAAATCGCGCATCTGACGCCAACATTCGTCGTAGATTTGTTTCCACTCTGCCTGTTTGTCTACATACATTTTTAAACCCGACAGTTCAACCGCCTTATCTTCAAGGTTAATCCTTGCGGATGGCGTGTCGATCACCCAAAAATCGTTGCCTCTACGCACCAGCATCTTCTTGGCGTCCGTCGAAAAGGAATAAGACATGCCCTGCCCCAGTTCGGTTTCCTTTTGCTTTTCGAGATCATACATATATATACTGTTGCCGCGCAGGTAATACAGTTTGTTACCTGCGTATTGCAAGTTCCTGTACCTGTCGGCGGGAACGGGCAGGTCGAAAATACGGTTGACAAGTCCTGTGGTGTCAATTTTGGTGATGGTTACTGTCTCTTCTTTTTGGGAAGCAGTATTGGTTTTCGCATCATTTTTTTTCGCTTCATCGGTATCAGGTTTCACCTCGTCGTTTACCGGCGCAAAAGGGCTGGGCGTGTCGGCAGCCAGCGTTACGGCGTAGATACGGCTCATTCTCTGGTATGCGTAACTCCATTCTACACTGCTGTATATGGGCGTAAAATCGCGGTCGGACACAAAGAAGAGGTATTTTCCATCGCGGCTGAACGAGGGGGAGCCGGAATCGTACCAAATGTCAGTTACCGCCGTTTTTTTCTTGTTGTCGATATTGTACAGAAAGACGCGTCCAAATCGGTTTTCGGCTGTTTCGACATACGTTACCCAGCGGCTGCAGGGCGACCACGCAAATTGCGTAAACTCCCAGCGCGGCGATTGCGCAACTATCGTTACTTCTTTAGTTTTGACGTCCACAAATTGCAGGCGCATTTTTTTGTCGTTCCACATGATCTTTTTGCTGTCGGGCGACCATTCGATGTCGAATTTATACGTATCTGCGCCGGTGGTTAATTGTATTGCCGGTTCGCTGCCGTCCTGTTTTTGGATGTAGATTTCGTATTCGC
>Ga0099364_10008814_pt1 | contig 14125 bp, 8 predicted proteins | sample TergutTh196P3_FD_73070 | JGI IMG/M metagenome (GOLD analysis project Ga0099364, IMG submission 73070) | Microcerotermes parvus P3 segment gut microbial communities from Pointe-Noire, Republic of the Congo - Th196 P3 | ecosystem: Host-associated > Arthropoda: Insects > Digestive system > Gut ... | reverse complement strand
GGCCGGAATCTTCAAAGAAGAACCAGGCGGTACTCCACGCGGATATGGAACGGGATTGCGGGGAAGCCAGAAGCCAATTCGGCGCGCTGAATCAGGCTTTCTTTAATGCGCCCGCTGTGATCTATATCGCGATGGATAAGATGCTGTCCGAATGGTCGCTCTACGACATTGGCGCCTACACACAGAGCATCATGCTGATGGCGGACGAACTGGGGCTTGCGACAATCCCGGCTATCACGCTTATGCTCTTTCCCGATGTACTCAGGCGGGAGCTGAAGATTCCGGATCATCTGAAGCTGACCATCGGCATCGCCATCGGGTACGTCGATAAGGGAAACGGCATCAACAACCTGGTCAGCAGCAGAAAGCCTCTCGACGAAACAGTACGCTATCTGGATTAGTTCGATGCGCGGATAGCAGAACACATAATCACAGTCAAAAACGCCGGATGTACCGTTAAGGCTACCCGGCGTTTTTCGCTTTTCCGTTGTTCAATGGTATGAGCAGAGGTCTGGAATCAGGCTTGCTTTTGTGCTTTTTCTTCTTTGCTTTGATCTTCTTCGTCTGTGTTTTCGCTGCTCTCAGTAAAATCATAATGTATAGTTACGGTATACTTGCCTTTTTCTTTCCCGGCAAACGGATTCTTGACCGCATCAGAAAAATCATAATTGTCCCTCATACTTCACCCCCATACTGCATACTCTCAGATTTAGTTGCTTTTCTTGCTGAAAATATCCTGATCACTGTGTCGCTCTCCCTGTAACAATGGCATACAACTGCTGGATGGACGGTGGAGACTACTTTGGTAGGCTATTGCGATTACGTCGATTTTTGCTGTTGTTTATCTTTTGTCTGGGGGTCCTGAACAGACAGAGCGACCGAGCCTAGGTTGCACATATTAGCGGGTGGAAACCCCGCCCAGAAAGGAGTGAGCCAATCCACTGGTAGCGAGTCATGGAGCGCACACAGCAATGAGTGCGTTTAAGCGTTGACAGCCAGGCGTTAGGCTTGAAAGTGATTGAGCCCCGAAATTAGGATAGTTGGAACGGGCTGACGGCGTTGTCTAGCCGGAAAGCAACACAACCGCAAGCGTTATGGTGAGTCTGCGGATGCCGCCCCGGGGTCGAAGAGCCAAGCATGACGCACAATGTATGTGCAGCAACTCGGGAGGCCCGCGCGCTCTCCACTCAGGGGGAGTATGGCCGCATACGAGGACAAACTCATGCAATCCGCGCTCGGGCGCATACTGATGGCAGTCTACGAACCGAAATTTCACAGCAGCATGTACGGATTCCGCCCAAACCGCGGGCAGCACGACGCGCTGAAAGAGTTGGCGCGGCTGGTGGAGAACGGTAAGACGAACTACATCGTAGATACGGATATCAAGGGCTACTTTAATTCCATAGTACACGAGACAGCGCTTGAGCTTATCAAATTCAGGCTGGCTGACCCGAATATACTGTGGCTAATCAAGAAGACCTTGACCGCAGGCGTAGTTGAGGACGGCAAGTGGCAGCCAACAGGCATAGGCACTGAGCAGGGCAATCTGGCATCACCGGTAATCGCGAACATCTATATGCACTATGCGCTTGCGCTCTGGTACGAGGTGAAATTCAAGAAAACGTGCAGGGGCGAGAGCGGCCTAGTGGTCTTTGCCGATGATTTCGTGGCAACATTCCAATACAGAGAAGACGCGGAGAGATTTCTCAAAGCTGTCGGGGAACGGTTTGCGGAGTTCGGTCTGGAACTGGAGCAGAGCAAGACGCGATTAGTGGAGTTCGGGAGATTCGCGGAGGAGAACAGGAGGAAACGCGGGGAGGGCAGGCCAGAAACGTTTGATTTTCTGGGATTTACACATTACTGCTCCCAAAGCGCCAAAACGGGCAAATTCAGGATGAAGCGGAAAACCTCGAAAAAGAAGCTTCAAGCGAAGATGCGGGAGATGAACGAGTGGATAAGGCAAAACCGGCATCTCCGCATTAAGGACTTGACCGACATGCTGAACGTGAAACTGCGCGGACACTACCGATACTACGGAATAACGGACAACTCAGACAGCATTGGAAGTTTCTATTTTGAAACGCAGAAGATGCTGTTCAAGTTGCTGAATAGGAGAAGCCAGAGGAGAAGCTACAATTGGGAGGGGTTCAACGAGTTGCTTAAATGGTTTCCGTTGGCTCGCCCGAAAATCTACGTGAATATTTATAGCTGACATTCATCGAATCTACTGTGAGGAGCCGTGTGCGTTAATTGCGCCCGCACGGATCTGTCGAGGGGTGTGGCGTCGCGAGGCGCCCACCTACTCTACCCACCGAGCGATATCGAGACAATGGTAATACCCGCGGACTGATCAACGATTTCTATAGTCCATATAGGTTCATTTAACATATATTACTATTTCTATGATAAAGCTTCAAGTAGCTTTCAGGTTTGTTCTGCTTTAGGTAACCATTGCATGAACAAAAAACGACGAAAATTAACAGTTTGTACGCAGTATTAACAAAAATTATTATTTATTTTTTTAACAAATACAAGTATTTCTTGTATCTGATCGAAAAAGAGTCAAAATAATAGGAGAATCATTCTTGACCTTCAAGCAACTTTATTTTGTACACTAATAATAAACCGTTTTTTGTTAATCCAACAGCAGAAAGGAGGGTTATCGTTATTCGGTTTTTGTTCATTTCAGCCCAAGAAGAGGTTACGTAACGATTCATAGGCAAATGCCCGGAACTCTACCGGCTACAGCAAAATACTTTTAAGCAAAAGCCCGTAAGACAGATTCTATTTTTTAGTTACATTAAAGGAGGAATACTTTTATGAATCATAGGCATTCATTAAAGACAAAAATTCTGTCAGTATTGCTTGTTCTATCCTTGCTGACTAGCCTGGTTCCCGGCGCCCTGTTCGCCGCATCCGTCCCGGATGAAGAAACCTTTAAGTACATGAAGATGGACAGCGCGATGACAAATGCGCCCATTTCACTGAGTTACGCAGATTTGACAAAAGGGAATATTTGGTACTGGCCGATCAATCTGGAGCATAAGGGTGAAGGGGGCCTCCTCTCCTTTGCGATCCAGTCCTCGCAACCCGTGAGCCTGGCGCTGTATCGTCTGCAAGAAGGAGAATATGAAAACCCCTATATGAGCTTTATCTATAACGAGGATCCCGACGATAAGGAAGGATTTTTAGGGGATAAGCTGGGTTACCTGAAAGCCGCTAGAATCATGGAAAACCTCTGGTTCCCCGACCCGGTGGATATGCCGTGGAAAGCACAGTATCAGGCGATTAGCGCGGAACGCATGGCGACAATCAAGAGTCAAATCCTGGATAGTAACGGGAATATGGAACCGATGATCGACATCTACGTTTACGGCTTCACCGACAACTATTTCCCGCCGCTGGAAGGATGGCCGTCAGCAGCACCGGCAGCAGCGCCTTTGGCGTTGACACAAGCCCCTGCGATAGCGATAGCCGAAGCTTTGGAAGAACTGCCGGAAGAAGAAAGCGTAGCAGAAGCGATAGAAGAAGGATACGACGACTCTGTATCAGAGCAAACAGACGACGGCGATGCTGAAGAACTGTTGGTTGCTGCCGCCAGCATGACCGTCACCGCCGATTATGGCGATAGCGATGAATCCGAAGAGCCGGTAGCGGAAGAAGCTCCGGAAGATGATGCCGTAGGGTATTCTGGTGTACAGCAGCCAGAAACCGAAGAGGATCCGGTTGAAGTTGTCACTGCTTCCGGCCCTGATATTGAGTTGGTAGAAGGAGCCATAGACGCCGGAGACGCCATAATCCAGGAAGTCCTGCAAACGCCAAGCCCGATGGCGGTCCCCATCGCGCCGATGGCGGCGGATTTTGGCTTTATACACAATCTCTTCCTCTGGTCCGGCGACTTGGTGGACGACGACGGTAACGACAAACCGCATACCTATGATTCCGGTAACTATATCATCGTCATGGAGCCGCTGACGGAAAATATCCGCCAGTATAACCTCTTCATGGCATTTTATATGGATGTGGATAAGAGCCCGGAAGAGATGTCTCCTTTTGAAATCGGTGAGCTTGTTATTGAAGAGGGCGGCGACCCTGTAAACCTGCTCAGCGGTTCATTGCAATGGGATTACACAGACCTGATCCTCTCCGGCCGCTACGACCTCAACTTCACGAGGCACTACAGCTCCAAGCACGCCGACGAAGACCTCTTCAACCTGGGAATGGGTTGGAGTACCGACTGGAGCTACAAGGTCAACATCGAGACGCTGGCTGCGCAAGTCTACATCCCAGGCGGGGACAGCATATTCTTCGAGATGGACTACGACGGCACATATAAGAGTAAAGCCGGCTCCGCGCTGGACTTCTACGCCACAGGCGACGGCTATATCCTGACCCATAAAGACGGTACAGTTTATTCTTTCAATGGCGACGGCAATATCCTCTCCATCGAGAAGCTGCGGGGCGACAATACCTACTTCAACTACAACGGCGGGCAATTAAGCCGGGTATACAGCGACGCCGGCTACTACAACTTTTCTTACGATGGCACTGGGCATATCGCCTCGGTGACCGACAGCGCGGGGCGTAGCCTGTACTTCGGCTACGAAAGCGATAACCTGGTCTCGGTAGTCAACGCGGACGCCGACGACCTCCTTTATGCTTATGACGGAGACCACCTGCTCTTATCCATACAGGACTTCCGGGGCAATGTATACCTGCAGAACACTTATGACGACGCGAAACGTGTTTCCACCCAGTACCAGATGGACCAGGGCAGCTTTCATTTTTCTTACGACCCGGAAAATAGGACGAACGCCTGCTATGGAGAAAACGGTTACTTCAAACAGATTCGATATGACATGATCAACCGTATCGTGGAGATGACGGACAACGACGGGACGGAGTATTACGAATATAACGACCTGAACCAAAAGGTCTCCGTTACAGACAAGATGGGCAATACTACGCGTTATGGCCATGATGCCGCAGGAAATATCGACCGCATTACCCATCCGGACGGCACGACAGAGGCCTATGTATACAACGCCCTCAACCTGCCGATCCAGTATACGAACCAGAACGGGGAAATCTCCTATTATGCTTACGATAATTCTGGTAATCTGACTTCTATCATCGACCCCAAAGGCTTCACGAGATCCTTTGCCTATGACAGCGACAATAATCTCGTCGCCTACACGGACGCCGAGGGCGGTACCAGTAGTTTTACTTACGATGCGCAAGGCAACCGGCTCAGCGCCACAAACGCCCTGGGGCATACCACTTTTTATTCGTATGATTCGGCGGGCAGGCTGGTCAGCGTCCTGGAACCGGATGGCGCCCTGACCGAATATGCCTACTCCACAGCAGGCAAACTGGTCAAGGTCACTGACGCCGACGGCAACATCCAGGAGTTTGTGGTCAACGGCAATGGCTTCAACACCTATGAAGGCGACTTCGCCGGCAATGGCTGGACCAAGACCTACGATGCGCAAAACAAGCTACTTTCCATCACCGACCGCATGGGCGCAACCATAAGCTATGGCTATGATCAGGCGGGAAATTTAGTCACCTCTACAGACGCTCTTAACTTCAGCACGTCCTATTCATTTGATAGCCAGGGGCGTGTCGTCTCCATGACCGACGCCAGAGGCAATATCTGGAAGTATGGATATGACGCCTTAGGACGTTTGACCTCCGTGACTGATCCGATGCTCAAAACCAGTTTCACCGGCTATGACGCCATGAGCCGCGTTACAAGCCAGACCGACCGCAACGGCGGGCATAGCGGATATATATATGATCAGGCGGGGCGTCTTATCTCGGTCATCGACCACTATGGCAACCGCAGTGACACGACCTACGATGCAAACGGCAATGTCGTCTCCATAACCGATAGAGAAGGGCATACAACGACATTTGCCTATGACCGGGAAAACCGGCTAAGCGCCGTCACCGACCCGGAGGGCCATACCAGCCGGATTACTTACGACGCCAAAGGGCAAGCCATAGAAACCAGGACGCCCATGGGCGCGAAGACTTCCCTAGACTATGACAGCCTGGGAAGGGTCACCGCCATAACGAACGCCCTGGACTACACAAGCCTAAACGAATACGACAGCCTGGGCAGGCTCATTAAGCAAAGCTACCCGGACGGGACCTGGACCAGTATGGCCTACGATCCCAACGGCAACCTCCTCTCCATGACGAACGAACTTTTCGGCGTCAGCACGTATTCTTATGATTTGGAAGGGAGAATGCTTAGCTATACCGACCCCATGGGCGGCATAAGCGAGTTTTCTTACGATAGCGTAGGGCAACTGCTCTCCATCAGCGACCCCATGGATTTCGTCAGCTTTTTCTCCTATGATGGAAACGGAAATCTCCTTACCTCCACCGACCCCAGGGGCGCCGTTACCAGCTATACGTATGATTCGCTTAATCGCGTCTCTACGGTCAGCGACGCGCTTTCCGGCGTCACAACCTTCACCTACGATCACGAAAATAATCCGCTCACTGTCAAAGACGCGGAAGGCTACGTTACCGCTTACGAATTCGATCACCTAAATCGCCTGGTCTCCCTCACGGACGCCAGGGGCAACCGCTATACCTTCGACTACGATAAAGAAGGCAGACTGGTTGCAGAGACAGATACCCTGGGCTACGCCGCGTCCATGACCTACGACGGAAACGGGCAGCTCATCAGCCGGACGGACAAAAATGGAAATACCTGGTTTTATGGTTATAACGCAGACGGAATGCTTATCTCCGTTACCGACCCGCTGCAGTATGTCAGCACAAATCGTTACGATACACTGGGGCAGAAGGTCGCCAGTACAACGCCCCTGGGCCTGACGACACAGTATACTTATGATTCCCGCAATCGGCTAACAATTGAAACAGACCCCCTGAATCACACAACGACTTTCTTCTATGACGCCCTCGGCAGGGTAGTCGGCGTTGAGAACAAGGACGCCACTCAGCGAAGCTATGCTTGGGACGCCAACGGGAACCTGCTTTCCTCCACGGACGAAGAAGGCTTTGTTGTCCGCTATACCTACGACCTCGACGGAAGAATGCAGTCTACAACAAACGCCCGGGGCTATACCACGTCCTTCCTACACGACGCCGCCGGCAATATGACCTCCGTAACGGACGCCCTTAACGGCGTCACCACACAGGTCTTTGACCTAAACGGGAACCTGCTCTCCGTCGAAGACAGCGAGGGTGGCAAGACAGTTTATCTTTACGATAAATTAGGGCAAGTTGTCTCCGTCACCGACCCCCGGGGCGGCGTCACCTTAGCGGAATACGACGGAAACGGAAATGTCACGAAAATCACCGACGCCGAAGGCTATGTCGTGACCTACGAGTACGACCAGATGAATCAGCTCATCGGCTATATCGACGAGGCAGGCTACCAGCATCGTTTTGCCTACGACCCGGAAGGCAACTTGATCGAAAAGACAGACGGCAACGGCAACTCGACCCAGTTTACTTATGACGCCCTCAATCGTTTGATTGCGGCGATCAACCCGGAGGGCAACGTTTCCGGTATCGTCTACGATGCAGACGGCAGAATCAGCGCTATTACTGACGAGGAAGGCGCAGTTACTTCTTACACATACGACGAAGATTCCCGAATCACCGCTATCGTGGATGCTTATGGCAATGCCACAACTTTTGTCTACGATTCCATGGACAGGGTAACAAGTGTCGTTGACGCCAGGGGCGGCGTAACAAGCTTTGAGTATAATGACAGGGGCCTTTTGATCAAAGAGGTCGACGCCGAAGGCTACGCCATCTCGTATACCTATGACGAAAACGCAAACCGGACCGGCATGCGCACTGTAGACGGCTTAACTACCTATGTCTATGACGCGCTGGACAGGCTAACCGAAGTAGTCGGCCCGGACGGCAACAGCGAATCCTTTGTCTACGATTCATTAGGCAGAATCATTTCTGTCTCTGACCGCAACGGCAACCTAACGCAATATGTCCGCGACCTCAATGGAAACATCATCGAAACCATCGACGCGCTGGGTCACAGCAGCTACTTTGCTTACGACCTGATGGACAGGCTTACCCAGGTTACCTTATACCGTACCGATACCCAGGACAAAGTCGTAAACGAAGAGCAGGTAACCCTATACAGCTACGATGGCCGGGGATTGGTCACCACGGTGGTCAACGCCGCGAATAAAGTGATCTCCCATGTTTACGATGGGGCAGGAAATCTGATCCAAAAGACGGACGAAGACGGCTATGTGACGAACTATGCCTACAATTCCCTTGACCTGGTCAGCCGGATCAATTATGCCGACGGCAGGCAGGCCCTGTATGCCTACAACAAAGTAGGCGAACTGGTGGAAATGAACGACTGGACGGGAACGAACACCTACGCCGTAGACCTGCTGAAGCGGATTACCTCCGTTACGGATCACAGGGGCAAGGTAGTAGAGTACGAATATGACGCCGTATCCAACCAGACCGCCATCGTTTACCCGGACAACTCCGTCGTCAGCTACACTTACGACCTGGTACAAAACATGACGACCGTAACTGACGGGGACGGCCTGGTGACCTCTTATACCTTTGACGGAATGCGAAGGCCGGTTACGATGGATTACCCCAACGGCTGGAAGGAGTATCTCAGCTACGACGAGATGGGGCGCCTCGTGAAGACGGAAGATATCGACCCGAAGAACATCAACCTCAAGTCCCCCAAATTCACTTACGAGTATGACCCGGAAGGCAATTTACTCCATGAATTCAAGCGGGGCAACGGGCAAGGGATCGTCAACGCGGACAAGCATTATACTTATGATGCATTAAACAGGATGACATCCGCAACGGATCCCTACGGAAACCAGAACCGGAGCTATCAGTATGACAGCCTGGGGAACCTAACCTACGAGCAGACGGGCAACAACAAAGGCCAGGACTTCAAGTACAATAACCTGAACCAGCTCGTCTCAAAAAAGGTAGACAACCAGTGGGATTACGCGTATGCTTATGACCAGAGGGGCAATTTAGTCAAAGAAGACTACTATCAAAACAAGAACAAGGTCTTTAGCCATACCTACGTCTATGACGCCACCAACAGGATGGTCCAAGGGACCAACCAGGCAGGCGAGATCAGCCGCTATGTCTACAACGGTCTCGGTATATTGGTGGAAGACGAATGGATCGTGGAGAAGAACGCCTATGGCTACCATGGCTTCGACTTCACGCCCTCGGTGCCAACGACGGTGAAAAAGCCGGAAGTGATCGTCAGGGACTATGTGATCGACTACAGCAGCCCGGTGCAGGCGCCCCTGTGGGAGACGGAGCAAGGCGGTAACGACTATCGCTACACCTACGGCCTGCAGCGGCTGTCGGCGAAGATCTTTGGGGTACAGACCAGCGCCGGCGACATCGTGGAACCGGACCAGACGCTGAAGCTGTACTACCATATGGACAGGCTCGGTTCGTCGACACACCTGACGGACAAATTCGGCAGAATCACAAGCTGGACCTACTACGACGAATGGGGAAAGATTACCCATAACACTGTAGTGAAGGTCGGTCAGCGGCAGTTCGACCTGGTGAAAAACTACACCGGCCACAACTACGACAGCGTCCTGGACTTGTACTATGCCAAGTCAAGGATGTACGATCCCGCGACTTCACGCATGTTATCTCCTGACCCGATTAAGGGTAACGTAACTAATCCCCAGAGTTTGAACCTATATATTTACGTTCTTAACAACCCGCTGAAATACATCGACCCCGAAGGCACACTACCTTGGGACAGTTGGAGTAGCTTCTTCCATGATGCTAAAAGTGATTCGCAGGGAAGAGATATCCTCTGGCATTGGTTATATGGAAAAGGCAAAGATTTCATTAAAGACAATGACAAATCTTGGACGGAATACATGACTAACAATGAAATATTAACTTCAAAAGTCCAAGAGCTTGTAAAAGGGTACTTTAAGCAGGTTAAATGCGGTGAGTCCATGTCATTTGATGTAACTATGTCTATGGAAATAGAAAATGGGGAGCAGATGATAGGTTATCAATATTTATATGGAACAAATGCAGATGTTGGCGGATTCAGAATAACAGGTACTATTGCAAAAAATAAAAATGGAGCAGCAACTATCTCGTTTACTTATCAATGGAACGATATAATTGATCCTAATTTCATCTATGATACTGATAGCGCAAAAGCAAAATTTGCTCAAGGCATACCTTTTGCGAATCCAACAGATTACATAATTCGAATCAGTTGGGCCGATGTATCAACAACAGATGATTCGGGGAATTTTATATCTGGCTGGATGGCTGGTGATTGGAAATACATCAAAAACCCAGACAATACTAATGTTTCACCGCCACCAATGCCGACCCCAGCACCACCGCCCCCATCTCCTGCGCCTGGCCCTACTCCACCACCAACGCAGCCTAAGAGGTAGTCGACATTGAACCGCCCCACCGCTTGTCGCGCAAGCGGCATACGGTGGGGTAGCTCTATCAGAGAATCTGAATGGTATTTATAAAAATCCAAAGGGAAGGTGTTGAATATGAAGAATAAAACTGCATTGATACTGATAATATTCTGTGTATTGATGATGTGCTCTTTGTTCAGTTGTTCAAAAGAAAATGGAGGCCAAGGGATGTTTTTTAATTCTAATCAACCGTTATCATCTCCAAGTGGTAAGTATGAAGCAATTATTGAAGAATATGATGATAATGGAGTTAAAAGCTACAAATTATACATCGTTGATGTAATGGATGACGAAGACGCAAAATATACGGTTGATTTAATTTTTCGTGCAAGAGATAAGAATTATGTTTTCTGGGCAGATGCAGAAGACATCTTATGGGGTTATAGTGGCGATGTCGGAACTTATTTTTGGGTAAACGAAGGGGGTCCTTGGGTAAAAAAAACGTATGCTGATAACCAAGATGGCATAGTGCCACAGGCGTTAAAAGACGCTCGTCCCAATAAGTACAAGTAGCCATTGTTTTTCAACTTTTGTCGGAGGGACACTCACGCGCCGCCCGAATCGGACAGGCGGAAAGACGGCGCGGGTCACGCGGCGGCTTCTCCGGCTGGACGTATCGCCGCCAACGGCGGCGATTGCTCGCGGTAGCGCCCACGACAGATTGCAGAACGCAGGGCTGAATCTGTCGTAAGCGACAAATAGAACGTCACATAAGAATCATGACAATTGACTGCTACAATTACAGTATGTCATCACTCATTGCAGCATTGAATTCCTGGAATTGCTTTCGGATCAGCTTTTTGTGATCCGCGTCAGATAGGCCATGTGCAACATCGCATCCTTCTTCAGCGAGATAAAAAGCAAAGCAATCAGCAAGCTCGCCTGTCTCTCGTTCCATCTTTCGATAGTGTTTTTTGAGATGATCATTAAAATCCAAGTCAAACTCTATCCGACTAAGCGTTCCATCAAGATACCTTTGAACGAACTCCATCATGAAAGCTAGCCCGGTCTTCTGTCTTGGCATCTTGCAGTCCCCCTTTTTTAGACATACGGCAGTGATCCGGCACAGCTTCACCCCAAGGCAGAAGAGAATCCAGTCCGCTTGTCGTCGTATTCGGCAGGGTCTCGAATAAAAACTCCAGGTATTCAAACGGTTTGAGGCCATTTTCCTTCGCGGTTTCAATGATCGAATAAACGACCGCGCTAGCATGTGCGCCTTGCACTGTATTGCAGAACAGCCAATTTTTTCTACCAATTGCAAACGGCCTGACGCTGTTCTCAATCCGATTATTTGACAGTTCTGCTCGCCCGTCATGGAAAACATTCATTAGCCATTTGCGCTGATTCAGGGCATAGTTGATCGCCTTTCCGGTTGCGCTTTGTGGCAGGACGTTGAGGGTCTGAATCCATTCAAAGAAAGCATCAGCTAATGGTTTCGACTCATATTGCCGCCGCGTATATCGCTCTTGAGGGGAGAGATCCTGCCATAATTCTTCAAGATGAAATAAGTACCCAAGTTTACGGATTGCCTCTTGCGCGACAGAGTTAGCCTTTTGTTCTGTCGGGATAGATTTCAGTGCATCAGAAAATTTCCGTCGAAGGTGAACCCAGCAGCCGACAATAGTAATTTCTGGCGACAATTTATGATAGACAGCATATCCGTCCGTATGAATTATCCCTTTGAATTCGCCTAACAGGGCAGCTAAATGTTTGCCTGTCCTGTCCGGCTGGTACTCAAATAAGACGATGTGCCGATCTGCGTCGCCGCTGGTTCGATATAACCACATATAACTTGCTGTCGTGGCGGCTTTCCCTGGTTCGCGCAGCACCTGGACGACTGTTTCGTCCATATGGATGACGCCTAAACCGAACAATATAGCGAACATCCGCATATAGAGCGGGAGGAGCCAATCCTCCGCACAGCGGATTACCCAATTCGCCATTGTTTGCCTGCTGATCGTTACGCCTTGCCGGCCCCAGTCTTTTTCTTGACGATAAAGCGGTGCGCACATCACATATTTCTGCGCCATTATGTATGCGACGGCTGAAGGGGATGCCAAACTGCCCTTTATTACCGGCTCCGGCGTGGGCGCCTTCACTATCGGGACATGGTCATTATTCTTCTCGCAGTTTCTGCAAGAATAGACAGCACGATTGTGTTCCACAACCACAACTTTGGCGGGGATGACCTTCAACTCCCGACGGGTGTCATGCCCCATTTCATGAAGGTCGCCGCCACACTCGGGACAGATTTGCTCTTCTTCCGGAAGCGTATGCTCTACTACCTCGACTGGCAGCGAAGACAAGTCGTCTTCACGTTTTGCAATTCTTTTGCGCCGCGTATAGGTTACCTCTTCTAGTTCAGGCTCAGGTAAATCTGGAACGATAGTATTCTCAGCCTCGTCAAATAAGCCAAGCTGCCCTGATATCTCGCTCGATGGGCCAAACCGCCGACTCCTTGATAGCCGGAATTGCTCCTCGTAATATTTGACAAGGGCTTCAAGCCTGACGATGGAAGCTTGTATTTCATCATATTCAGATTGTGTAAGGACAACCGTTCCCATTTCCTTTTTCATACTTATATGATAGCATAAATATCCCATATATTCAATATTCTACAAGTATTTTTTGTCATTTTTTCATCTTTTTTTTGGTCTTTTTCCTACATTGCACGCCGCTCAAAGACCTCGTTTCTCCGAAGCTTAAGCTCGACCCTAGCGCCACCTAATAAGATATTCAATTCCTCACCAGTGAGCGCCATCGTCGCCTCTTCTCCAGGTTCAGGCCAGCGGAAACGGCCTTTCTCCAAGCGCTTAAAGTATAGCCAAAACCCATCCCCATCCCATTCTAAAATCTTAAGCCTGTTCCGGCTTTTGTTGCAGAACACAAAGAGCGAGCCGCTGAATGGGTCTAAGTCAAAACTATTTTCAACAATAGCGGCCAGTCCGTTGATCTGTTTTCTCATGTCTGTCTTTCCACATGCGAGATATACGCGCCTTCCGCTTATGTTCAGCATCGGTGCACCAACTCTCGAAGCAAGTAGGCAAACTTATCGATCGGATAGGCGTTGTTTACGGTCAATTTCGCCCCAGAAATATCCACAGATAATCTGCCCCGATCATCCTGTTCCGAATTCGCTCTTGGAGTATTCTCGCCAAGTAGCTTGACTTCAGCGAAGCTGCCCTGGATCATTCCCGCGCCCTCCAATCCAGGCTGTATTTTAATCAATTGTTCACATGCAGCCTCACGTAGTTTTTTCTGATAGTAGAAATAGGAATCCCTGCTTAATCCATGGTTCTTGCAATAGCCTTCTATACTTTCTCCGCTATTCTTACGATCTTGAATTATCTGTGTCCATTTTGTCATCCTGTACTCCGCTGCAATTTTCATGGTATTCATCACTTCGCTCCAATCTAGTGGAATTCGTTGACCAACTTATTCCACCTGTTATGAAGCTAATGTACCATTATTCTTTCGCTTTTCTTATGTCCATACGGTTTTACGCTTACTCTTCAATAACATTTCCTCTTGAAAGTGCGTCGAGCGTCCACGGTGATGTAGCAGATATAGTTACAAAAGGAGCTAAGGCATAGCCGCCTGTAGCACCTAACACACCTCCTACAAGTACACCACAAACA
>Ga0099364_10008813_pt1 | contig 14125 bp, 13 predicted proteins | sample TergutTh196P3_FD_73070 | JGI IMG/M metagenome (GOLD analysis project Ga0099364, IMG submission 73070) | Microcerotermes parvus P3 segment gut microbial communities from Pointe-Noire, Republic of the Congo - Th196 P3 | ecosystem: Host-associated > Arthropoda: Insects > Digestive system > Gut ... | reverse complement strand
ATGCAGATTGAAGCAAGTATAGGTGAGCTTGATGTGTCATCAATATACAGGGGGCAGGCTGTACGTTTTACCCTGGAGAGCCTTCCTGGCCGCCGTTTTGCCGGAGTAGTTGAAAACTTTCGTATGGTTCCTGCAATAGTGAATAATGTGGTTTCCTATACGGTTTTAATAAGGGTGGATAATCATGACGGTTCCCTGCTTCCAGGCATGACCTGTGCTGTGGAATTTATTGTTGCCCGATCTGAAAATGCACTTCTTATTTCCAATGCTGCCCTGCGTTACCAGCCCACGGGTTTAGAGCCTGAAGAAATTGAAGAAAAGGTATTTTACGCAGGTCTTGATTTTATGAGCGAAGAACAAAGGGCCCAGGCCATAATTGCAAGAGAGCAGACCCTGGCAGAGACTGCTGCAAATTCAGAACAGAATCAAAGACCAAGTATTATCACCATATTAACAGGAGGCAACCGCAACTCAAGGCCAAGAGCAACCCAGGCCCAGGCCAGGGCAATAGGTGATCAGGAGGGTATTCGCTACCTTTGGTTTATGAACGATAACGGGGGTCTTGAAGTGATGCAGGTCAGGATAGGTATTGTTACAGGCTCTGCCACTGAAATATTAACTGCCGCAGATATTGAAGGCAGACAATTTATATCGAGAGAACGATTATAATAGAACGATTAAAATAGAAAGATTGTAGGGGAGTGTAGAGATACATGAATATATTGCAATTGCTGCAAACCTGTTTGCGTTCCATCTCGCGTAACCGTATGAGGAGCCTTTTAACATCCATGGGTATAATAATCGGTGTTGGTTCTGTGATCATCATGGTTGCCATGGGCGAAGGTTCCCAAAAGGTCATTGAAGAAAGGATCTCGTCAATGGGGGCCAATGTACTGCAAATTCAATACAGGCGGCCCGCTGCCCGCAGCGTACAGGCTGTATATCCCCGCAGATCCGGCTTTACAAAAGAAGATGTGGAGCATCTTAGGCAGGAATCATCATTTGCGCTTGCAGTTTCCGGGGTCGTCCAGGGCAACCAGGATGTTTTTGGCAGAGAAGGAAATGTAAGGATACGTGTGCATGGTGTTGAACCGGATTTTAGTGTTGCCAGAAATTATTATGTTGACACAGGTTATTTCTTTATTGAAGAAGACATGATCTCAAGGAACACAGTTGCGGTCTTGGGCCGTACTACCGCAGAGACACTTTTTGTTGAAGCAGAAAGCGCCCTGACTCAGCAGATACGGATAGGCAGCAATTATTTTACAGTCATAGGGCTTTTGGAAAGAAAGGGCGCAGGCCTTGACGGGAATGATCAGGATGACATAGTCCTTGTTCCCCTTGATACAGCCATGACCCGGATCCAGAATACCCGTGAGATCAGCCATATTTTCGTCAGCGTAATAGACAAAGACTTCATGGATGCAGCTATTCAGGAAACAAACCTGATCTTAAGGGAATCAAGGGGAATTCCCGACCGCATAGCCTCTGATTTTTCCATAATGAACCAGGTAGACATGATCGACATAGTATCTGCCACATCAAGAACCCTTACAACTCTCCTGGCAGCAATAGCCGGAGTTTCCCTGTTTGTAGGCGGCATAGGTATAATGAATATAATGCTGGTTTCTGTTACAGAGCGCACCCGTGAAATAGGTATACGCATGGCTGTTGGCGGGCGCAAGCGGGACATACTGTTTCAGTTTCTCTCAGAAGCAATGATTTTAAGCCTTATGGGAGGTGTATTGGGTATAAGCATGGCTTTTTTTGCCTGCCATCTTCTTACTATGGCAGGGGTTCCAACATCCATTAACCCCATGATTGTTACGGTCTCTGCCCTGTTTGCCGCTATGGTGGGAGTGATTTTTGGTTATTATCCGGCTCTTAAGGCTGCCAGCCTGTATCCCATAGATGCTTTACGCTATGAATAGCAGCGGAATATGAAAAAACCTACTCAATTTTGTAGGAAAAAAGGCCTTAAAATGGTCAACCTACTCAATTTTGTAGGTAGGCAGCATATTTTTTCTTGTGTATTGTATAATTAATATTTATTTTTGGAGGATTTTAAAATGAAGAAATTTACAGTTTTTGGCATTTGTCTGTTAATGATGCTTCTCGTGTCAGGTTTTGCTTTCAGCCAGCAAGGTGGATTTACCGGGCCGCAAGTATTCGGACAGCATCCAGCAGGATTCGCAGGTCATGGATTCCAGGGGTATACAGGAGCAACAATGTCAGTTAGTGTGGCACAAGTTGTTCAGACATTTCCCAATAAAGCCCAGGCAGTTATGAGGGGCTATATAGCCCAGCACCTTGGAGGTGACAGGTATTTATTCCGTGATTCCACTGGGGATGTGGTTATTAAAATTAAGCATGACAGATGGTGGGGATTGTCAGTGGGCCCGAATGACTTTGTTGAGATCGGCGGCGAACTGAAACGTGAAAAAAACATGTGGATAAAGTACTTTGATGCTAAAGTAATCAGGTTAGCTCAGTAATTTTATTCTTGTAAGCTTTGTAAACTTTGAAAACACATAAACTTTTTTGTTTAATGTTTTTATTCTCAGCGATGATTGTCAATGGACAGGTTTCAACAGCCATTGTCAGCGGACAAGTCATTACTGTCAGTGAGGCAAGGAATCTTCCCAATGATTCATGGGTAATTTTAAGCGGGAATATTATCAATGCCCTGATTGGCAGTAATAATTATGTCTTTCGTGATGATACAGGTGAAATCATTATTGATATTGAGCAGAGGGTTTGGCGTGGATTGTATGTAGGTGTATCTGACAGGGTTGTTATCAGCGGAGAGATCATAATAAACAGAGGATTGGTTTCGCTTAAAGCAAGAGCTATAAGCGGATCCTCTCAGGTACATGTTATGCCAGGCCAGGCACTTATGATCAATCAACCTCTTGCAATTAATGAAGCAAGAAACCTTCCCCACGATTCCTGGGTAATATTGAGAGGAAATATTGTCGGTGCTTTGCCTGGCGGCCGTAACTATACATTCCGCGATTCCTCTGGTGAAATTATCATAGATATTGAGCGGAGAGTTTGGCGTGGTTTGACTGTCGGCGTATCTGACAGGGTTGAGATAAGCGGCGAGATCAGAATAAACAGGGGACAGGTTTCGCTTGTTGCAAGAGCTATAAGGGGAATTTGAAGTAAAGCAGCCCTGCTTTAAGGGGCTGCTGGCTTTGGAGGAGCAGCGGCGGCTGCGGGAGCAGGAGCAGCTGGCTTTGGAGCGGCGGCGGCTGGTTCTGCTGGTTTAGCTGGCTCTGCTGGCTTTGTGCCTTCTGCTGGCTTTGCTTCTTCTGTCGGTTTTGGGGGAGATTGATCTGTTACAACTTCTTCACTTCCCCTTGTATCTGCCCTGACCTGGCTTAAAAAATCATTAATTCTTATTTTATAATTCATTGGTATATGGTTTTCATCAAAAAGAAGGACTAAAGCAATTAATTCCTTGCGTCCTTCTACAGATTCTGCCCTTATAAATTTTCCATTAATAATAATGCTTTCTCGCGGCTCTTCAAAATCCAGTCTTATGGAAACCTCTTTGTTTAAAAGAAATTTTTCCACCCCTACCATAATAATCTTGGCGCCGGAAAAAGAAATGTCTTTAAGGATGCATTTTCTTGGCACTTTTTGTATAAAAACAACACTTTCCTTGACCCCTAAATTAAGTCTTCTGATAGTATCTGGAGTAATCATGATTCGTTCATCTTTTCTTTTGGCAGAACTTATATTCGCATCAAGTATACGTCCCATTGTTTCTATAAGATCATCTGGCGGGCGCTGGGTAAATTGAATGGCTATCACGGCCATATCATCTGTGCCGCCATATGGAGAAATTCCTGTGACTTTGGAATTTACAAAAAATGTAACCGGATTTCCAGAGTCCTGATTTTTAAAGCTGAACCTTAAACTTGCCATATTATTGGCTTTTTCAAGTTTTCCAATAATACCTGTCTTTGTATTTGTGACTACTTTAGCGCCCTGAAATGATGAATTAAAAATAACACAAGGCCAAAAATCACTGCCGCTTTTAATATAAACCTGTTGGGTTAAAAGCCCTGTAACCTGAATTATCTCTTTGGAAAAAGTAACATCTATTGTTTTGTACTTTTCATAAAGCGTAGCTATTTTTTGACTTGTTACTAAACCCATGTATATATAATATACGTCTGTATGCTGAATCAGTCAATGAAAAAACCAGTATTAATTGCGTATTTTGAGTTTTTTTTTATTTTAAAGCAATTGGTATTTATATAATAAATATGATAAGATGAATTATTATGAATCTGAATTCATTTTTTATAAAATTATTTTATTTGACTTTTATTGGATTGTGTCTTTTTTCTTCCTGTGGCTCATCTGCAGTACCGGAAAGATCTTCAACTCCATCCCAGGGAATTTTGGATGAAGATACTGATTTAAGTGAAGATTCTCAATGGCAGGATTTTGGAAACATTATAGTCAACAGGGATTTGCGGGATTTTATTTTTTTTCCTGCACAGGGTTTTTTATATTATGCTGCTCCGGGAGTAGGAAATCTTGCTGATCATCAGGAGCATGTTTTATTGCTTAGTAATAATGAAAGACAGATTTTATCAAGGGCTTTTGAGTCAGCTTATATCGATGCTTTGATTCGGAATATGAGCCTTATAGGCATACTTGGGGGAGATCAGGTTCACAGATGGCCAGAAGAAAACCCCATAAGCTGGGTGCAGAATTGGGAGACTCAAAACCCAGAGCCGAACTCCTGGGGTCTTGATTCCATGATTCTTGCTATTCATAATCAGGAAATTTCTGAAAGATCAGGGCAGCAAAGGGTGTTTACTGTTCATGGGCAGATTCTTGATTTTTACGGCATGGGTTTTGGCATTGGCGGTGCTAATGGCAATACAGGGTACGGTGCTCCAAGGGGAGAAGAATTTTTTTACAATAACAGCATAGCCCAGCGTTTTGATCTGGGTCTTATTTTAATTGATGAAAACGGACAGGGCAGCTTTATTCCCGAAACACCTCCATCAGAAGAGCTGATTATTCCTGATAATATTGGTGTTTTTTCAGCCAGAATTGGTAACGAAGATGTACAAAATGCATTTTTAAGCGCCTGGAAACTTGGAGTTGATCGTAGCATTGAAAGTTTGATACCTGATGGTACAGGACAATATATTAACATTACCGGCAACAGCCATTTATTGGGTTTTTCTGCAGGAGATCAGAATATAGACGGCCTGTATTTACAGACCTTTAATAACAGAAGCAAGGTTCTGCTTCTTGTAGATTCGCCTGGCCTGCCTCCTCATGCGCGCTTTTTGGACAGTCCATTTCTGGATATACTGCTCGCAACAGATAGATATAACCTTGATAGCGGAACAACATTAAGACCTCAGAATATTCGATTCACAGGCGGAGATAATTTTGCAAGACTTTTAATGAGGGGTTTTGCCATATTTGGCGTTCCCTTGAGCGATCCTGTTCCTCAAAAAATAACTGATAATATGCTCAACGAAGTCTGGATAAACACACAACGCTTTTCACTTGGCTGGCTTTTAGATACAGGTCAAGCCAGATAGGGCAAAAAACACGACATTCTCGTAGCAATGATAAGAAGCTCAGCCATAAATCCGCAAAGCCCGTTTGCCGATATAAAAGATAGTATGAAAGCCATAACTGTTCTTTTTGCCGGAAATCTTAAATCAGAAGCCCTAATTCCTCTTGAAAACATTGGAAAATCAGCTTTTTGCCTTGCTTTAGAACAGGCAAAACAGTTTCCTGATACGGAAAAACTTGTTGTCCTGGGTTATGATAATGCAAAATACCCGGATTGCGGGGTAGAATTTTCTCTTATATCTTCAGAAAAATGGACAAGAAAATCCATGCTGGAAGCTATTTCAAAGCTGGAATTTGGATATGATATTGTCTATTTTGCCTGGCTGGACTGTCCTTTTCTAGATCCAGCCCTTGCAGCAGCTCTTAAGCAAAGGCATACCCAATATGCAGCGGATTATTCATATGCAGATGGATTTCCCTATGGTTTTGCACCAGAACTGCTTAGTCCTGGAGTTTCGGGCATACTTTTTAATATTGATAATGAAGAAGATGTTCCTGTAACAAGGGATGCTCTTTTCCAGGTGATACAGAAAGATATCAATGCTTTTAACATAGAAACAGAAATTGCCCCTGTGGATTTACGGTTATTAAGGCTTTGCCTGGCAGCAGATTCCAAAAGAAACCTGCTTTTACTCAATCGCTGGCTTAAATCAACTGCACAGGCTTTCGAGGATAAAAAAATACCAGTAGCCAGCGATGCTGCAAGCCTTGTTGAAAAACACCCCCAAATGCTTCGCACACTGCCTTCATTTTATAATATACAGGTCTGCGAAGCCTGTCCCCAGGACTGTTCCTACTGTCCCTGGCCTAAAATTAAAGCAGAACGTAAAAGCCCGGGCAATGGGTGCATGGATCCAGACAAATTTAAGCAGATTTTAGACAAAATTATTGAGTTTTCAGGGGATGCGGTTATTTCACTTTCTTTCTGGGGCGAGTTGGCGCTTCATCCTCAAAAAATTGAACTTATCAGCATGGTTTTGGAAAGACCTTCACTTTCACTTATAATAGAAACATCAGGTATAGGCTGGAAACAGGAAGAACTCAAAACCATCTCTTCCATGGTTCAAAACGCAGCCAAAAGAACCGGAGTTTTTCTTGACGCATCCCTTTCCTGGATAGTTTCACTTGATGCATTTGATCCTGCAAGGTATAAGGAAGTCCGGGGCCCGGGTTTTTCAGAAGCAAATACATGTGTAAACCAGTTGATTGAGCTTTTTTCAGGTAATATCTATTTACAGGCCATACGCTTTCAGGGTGCAGAAGATGATATAGAAGCATTTTACCGTCACTGGAAAAATCTTTTAGGCCAAACCAATCATGTAATTATTCAGAAGTACGATCACTTCAGCGGAAGGCTACCGAGATTGCAGGCTTCTGACCTTTCACCTGTAAGAAGACAGCCTTGCTGGCATATTAAAAGGGATATGCATATTGCTTTGGACGGCACGGTCTTGCGCTGCCGTACAGACTTTGGTTCAAATGAGCTAAATGTGTTTAATAATTCCTTTACAGAAATTTGGGACTCAACGAATTCACTTTATCTTGAACATTGCAAAGGACAGTATGCGGGAGAATGTGCAGACTGCGATGAATACTATACTTACAACTTTTAACAATCCCCCGGCTTATACTGTTGTAGGCGGGTTAGAGCGCAAGAATTCCAGCGGAGTTTCTGTAGTTGTTCTTGATCGCGGCACACCTTATAACAGGGCTGTGCTTTTTGAAGATCTTGAGAAACTCGGCTTTGATTATATTGTTTCTTTTGTTGGAAACCGCACACGCTATGATATTGACGGGCTCTCTGCTTCATTTCCTTCAGTACGGTTTATTATTTCAGAAGATGTAAGCTGCGGAGAGGAGATAAACATAGCGGCCCTGGAATTGTCCGGCTCTCATTTTTTGGTAATTTGGAATGATATGCGGATCCTTAAGGGAAGTGCGGATAGCTTTGAAAAAAATCAAAAGCTTTGTTTGGTTCCTGTAATCCAAAATGGCAAGTTTGAATCGCTTCCCACTTTATTTGCCCCGCTTATATTAAAGGGCCAGGTAAAAACACACCCATTTGAATATGAAAAAGAAGGCCAATTGTCGATTTTTCCTTTTGATGGAATTGGACTTTATGAAAGGGAGAGTTTTCTTCGTTTGGGCGGATTTGACAGAAGTCTTTCCAATTTTTACTGGCAGTTAATGGATTTCGGTTTCAGAGCCCATCTTTGGGGAGAAGAAATTTCTGCCAGCAATACAATTAAAATATCTTATGAAGGAAGTGTTACCCCAAAAGACCTTACTGGTTCAGACTGTTTTAGAAGATTTTATCTAAAAAACCTTGCTCCGGTATTTAGGGGAGATCACGCTAACCTGCCTTTAAGACGTTTCCCTGGTTTTCTTTTCCGTTCAAAAACAGGCCTTTTTACCAGCCTGGATGAATTTAACAAGGTCAGGGAATGGGTTAAACTCAATCAATTCCGCTTCCGCTGCGATGCCAGAACTGTTGCTGAGCTTTGGGGAGGAATCCCATGACAGCTTTAGTGCTTCAGGCAAGGCTTGATTCGCTGCGCCTAGAAAAAAAATGCCTATTGCCCCTTGGCGGGCGTCCCATGATCCTGCGCGTGATGGAAGCCCTTAAAAGCCTGGTTGTAGACGCAAAAATATTGGCTTGCCCGGATGATTCTGTTGATTCATTTGCCCCTTTGGCAAAAGAGGCTGGGTTTGAGATCGTGACAGGGCCAAAAGATGATGTACTTGTAAGGTATTGCAATGCAATAAGACATTGTTCTGCATCTAGGATAATCAGGGCAACCGGTGACAATCCCTTTGTTTTCAGCGATGCTGCGCAGGCTGTGAATGACGAAGCTGTCTCTCTTGGCGCAGACTATGCTGGGTTTTTTTACCTGCCATACGGTGCTGGCATAGAATCTGTGTGCGCAAAAGCGCTTTTACGCGCAGAACAGGAAGCTCAAATACCCTGGGAAAGAGAAAATGTCTGCCCATATCTCTATGGCCACCCGGAAATTTTCAGGCTCCACAGGCCTTTGGCACCCTTAAAATGGCAGGGCTATGATATGAGGATTACTGTAGACACAGAAGAGGACTATGTGCGGGCCCAAAAGCTTTATGAAGCTCTTGAAAAAAGCCCTGGAGATGATTCCAAAAAATTCGGCTGCGGAGTATCAATAATCGAAGCATACAGGAGAGCAGGGCTTTGAAAAGAAAACTTCTTCTTTTTACAGTGCTTTTTTCCCTTTTCCTTATTTATGGCTTAAGCGCGCAAACTCAGGCTTCAAGGCAAACTTCTTCTGTACTTTCCCTGACAGAAACTCTTAGCCAAATTGGCGCTGAGTTCCGCTGGGATCCGTTTTTCGAATCCGGGGTTTTAAGTTTTCAGGGCTTTAATGCTGCTTTTTTTTCCTCAGAAATGGGAGAAGAAGGGCCTGTATTGTTCAATAACAGGGAAGTTCTTAAGCTGCCCCTGCCATATTCTGACGCAGGAGAGCTCTTTTTCCCCGAGGCTTTTGTTGCAGGTGTAACGCAAAACTTCAGGCGTTTTGCAGAAGAGGAACGCTCCCGTTTCCGTATTGCAGCCATTGTCATTGATCCAGGTCATGGCGGCAGGGATCCAGGTGCAATTGGAACCCATAACATCAATGGAGTTCAGTTAAGATCAGTTGAAAAAGATATTGTTTTGAATGTTTCAAGAATATTGCACTCCCGTCTTGCAGCTTCATATCCTGATAAAAGAATACTTATGACAAGGGAAGGAGATACCTATCCATCTCTTGATGACAGGGTAAATATGGCTAACAACATTCCTGTAAGGGAAAATGAGGCAATTATCTATATATCCATACATGCCAATGCTTCTTTGGCCAATCCCAATGCCAGAGGTTATGAAGTCTGGTATCTTCCGCCCACATTTCGGCGTACTTTATTGAATCAATCGAATTTTACAGGTTCGCCTGAGGTTATGACCATTTTTAATGATATGCTCCAGGAAGAAATCTCAACAGAAAGCATACTTTTAGCCCAAAGGATTTTAAATCATTTTGACAGTTTATTGGGCAATTCCATGCCGTCCAGGGGTTTGAAGGAAGAAGCCTGGTTTGTGGTTCGTAATGCGCATATGCCGTCTGTGCTTGTGGAACTGGGTTTTGTCAGCAATCGTACTGATGCCCAGATGATGAATGACCCCGTCTACTTGCAAAGGTTCTCTGAGGCAATATATAATGGTATTGTTGATTTTATAAATATCTTTGAGAGGACTGGCAGCTTTTAGCTCAATAAATTAATGGGTCAAATAATTAATAATATCTTTAATATTCTGACACGGTTTTTTTATGAAAAACGCCTGTTTTATCTTTCTTTGATTATACTTATTAGCCTAATTGCCCTTATGGACAGCCTTTTTTTGGGGCTTACAAGAAGAACATTTGTGTTTTATACAGCCTTTGAAGGAAATATCATAGTCGAAGACCGCATGTTCAGGCGGTCAATTAACAGAGAGACAGATATACGGCGCTATATAGAAGAAGCCCTGCTCGGACCTGTTTCCCATGAGGCTGAGCCTTTATTTTCGCGTGATACAAGGCTATTATCCCTGCTTTTCCGGGATGGGGTGGTTTATGCCAATTTTTCCGAGCTTGCAGCCCTCCCTTTAGAGCTCCCTGTTAACCAGACGGTTTTTTCCAATTTTTTGACCTTAAACCAGGGTATAAGGCGGAATTTTTCCTTTGTAAGGCATGTTGTTTTTTTTATTGAAGGAAATGAGGTTTTTTCTAATGAATTTTACCTGTTTTTTGCAGATTATGCCGATAATTCTTAATAAAACCGGTCAAAAGCGTTGACATATTAAGGGTATATCTAGTATTATTATACTTGCTTAATAAGGCTTTTAGACACATTGTTAAAATGAAAGGAGTATCGAATGAAACGGATATTCATTCTTCTCATCGTTGCATTGCTCTTTGCCGGATTTGTATTTGCCGAAGAAGCCATTCTTATTGACTTCGGTTTGTTGGCGGCAGATATAATTCCCAATCAGGGCAATCAGATGACCCAAAACCGGCAGACCGTAATGGATTTTGGTCAAGTAGCCGGCAGCAGCTTTACCCCGGAACAGAGAGGTATGATGAAGACCTCTTTGGCTATAACCAACTGGGATGTAGAGTTCACATCTTCTTCCCGGACAGTAACCAATATAGCCAACACCTATACCCGGGAAGCGCCCTCCAGACAGTGGGGTACTGTATTAGGCGTAAGAGTCCATTTCCCCCTGGAAAATTTCTTTTCCAAGGCAACAATCAGACCGCCTTTTGAAATCCCTGCTTTTGAACCAGATGCAGAAGTTGATGATAATGGTGACATCCAGCCCACAACTTCCAATGGTATCACTGGTCCAAGCCGTTTTGAAAACGGTTTCGGGGTAGTTAAAAATGTTGGTACCATCAGATCTGTTGCAGTTAATGCCTATGGCCTTAACTTCCCGCACGGACTGAATGTAATCCTTCTTGACTCCCAGGGTAACGAACAAACAGTATTCATGGGCTATCTTAATTATGACGGCTGGGCAGAACTGGTATGGAATAATCCCCAGTACATCATGGATGTAAGAAACCGCGAGCTTCGTGTTTATCCCGTCTATCCTACAAATACTCCATTTATTAAATTTGCCGGATTCAGAATTGACCGGGATGCATCAAGAGACGGTGGCGATTTTATCGGCTACTTCAAAGATGTTAAACTTATTTATGATAAAGCAGTACTTGATACCGATAGAGATATCGATGATGAAGCTCTTTGGAATATTATCAGAGACAGGGAAACCGCAAGAAAGCTTTTCGAAATGGAACGCTTTGGCCACATGCAGATACTGCGCTTCCTTGATTCTGAAAGACAAGCACAGGAATCATGGGATCCATTACACGGATCAACCATACAGGAAAGATTTGGTTTTACACCTACACCTGTTAACGAATAAGATTTCTTTGGCCGTGTTTTAGATATTTTGGGCTGTCTGAGTTTTATTCAGACAGCCTTTTTTTGAATCTCGATATAAACAGCAGATAAAATGAAAAAAAATGAATACCCTGACAAAATAGCTCTAAAAAAAGAATATGATGAATTAAAAAATGCCAGGGAACTTATAGCCAAAGAAATAGCAAATCGCATTAAAAATAACTTAAAAGATATGATGTCTTCTTTTTCAATTAAAACCAGGGTAAAGGATTTTAACAGTTTATATAAAAAAATTATCCATCATTACATGGAAGATGAAAAGAATATGCGCAGTATTGAAGATGTTATTGGTATACGTATTATCTGTCCTTTCCAGGAGAATATAGATGAAGTTGAAAAAAGATTAAAGGAAACATTCGATATTGTAGAAGCGGATCACAAGAGGGTAGGACGTACATACAGGGAATTTGGATATGAATCCATTCATCTATCCATAAAAATACCAAAAGACCTATTGGCTTTAAGCGGTTTAACAAAGAAAAAGGAAACAATTGAAATTCAGATTCGTACAATTTTGCAGGATGCCTGGGCAGAAGTTGAACATGAGCTGATCTATAAATCCGAGTTTAATCCCTATGATGAACCCATGAGGCGCAAGCTTGCAGCCTTAAGCGCAAGTCTTTATCTTGCGGACATCACATTCCAGGAGCTGCGGAAATACCAGCGTGAATTAAAAACAAATATGGAGATAAGGCGTGATTCTATTTTTGAAAAAGTAGATGAATCAACAGATGCCTTGCTTTTTGAAGGTTTTAATTTGGAGTCAAGCGGTAAGTTTTCCGACCTTCCGGAAAAATTTCCAGAACCCCCTGTTGTGGAATACTCTTCCTATGATTCAATAGACGATCTTTTGCTTAAAGCTCTTAAAGCTCATAATAATGAACAGTACGAAGAAGCCATTTTATATTATATTAAAATTCTGGAACTTGATCTTGATAACACAATAAAATCTCTTATTTTAAAACACCGCGGCATGGCTTTTTTTGCCTGCTCAAAATATAAAGAAGCTATTGCTGATTTTAAAGAATCTTTTAAACTGGACCCAAGTTCCAGCAGAGCTGTGTATTATCAAGGTGTTGTATATTCAGTATTAAGGAAGCACAAGGAAGCTATCGAAGTTTTTAATAAATCCCTAAAAATAAACCCTTTTCAGCCCTTTTGCCTTTATAGGCGGGGCCAGTCCTATTTTCACCTTGATGACTTTACACAAGCCCTGGCAGATTGTGAGGCTGCTCTTGCACTTGAACCATTGGAAGGTGCTAAAAAGTTTAAGGCATTATTGCTCAGTAAACTTAAGATGTAGGCATTATATATGCAAAATCCAATAAAAGAACTTTTTGATAAAATCCGCAATGCAAATTACTGCACTGTTTTTACAGGTGCCGGAGTAAGCACACTCTCAGGGATCAGGGACTTCCGGGGCAAAAACGGCCTTTACAATGAAATGGATGCGGAAAAAATTTTTGATATTAATTGGTTTATAAAGGACCCATCTTTTTATTATAATGCAGCAGCATCTTTTATTTATAATATAGACGAAAAAGAACCTTCCATAGTCCATACTGTTTTGGGTGATTTGGAAAAAAAGGGTTATGTCAAAGCACTTATAACCCAGAACATTGATCTGCTGCACCAGAAAGGTAACAGCAAAAATGTTATCGAAATACATGGCTCTCCTCAAACCCATTACTGCCTCTCATGTCATGGGAGCGATATGCCTTTTAATGATGTTAAAGATATTGTCAAAAAAGGGGAGCTGCCAAAATGCCCAAACTGCGCTCGTGTTCTTAAACCTGCCATTACTTTTTTTGGCGAAAGCCTTCCTGTAAAAGCTTTGCAAGACGCAACACAAGAAGCGCAGAAAAGCGACCTTATGCTCGTACTTGGGACAAGCCTCCAGGTTTATCCTGCCGCAGCCATGCCGGAATATTGCCTTAGATCAGGCGGTGAAATTGTAATTGTCAACAATATGCCCACACACCTGGACAAGATGGCAGTGCTAAAGTTCGAAAGCCTGGAAGAAACTTTTACAGAGCTAAAGCTTTTCCTTGAATAAGAAGAATAAAATTTTCTCAATTTTTCACACACATCGAACCACTGGTTCGCACGCAAAGAACACGGAGAGCACGGAGAGGATTAAATTTTAATTTTTTTCTTTTTATCTGCGCTAATCTGCGTAATTCGCGGACTCTTCTCTCTGCGTTCTTTGCGTTCTCTGCGTCTCTGCGTGAGATATGGAAATAATGTTTATCCTAAATATTCCAGGGCCCTGTCAATTCGGGCGAGGGATTTTTCGCTTCCCAACAGCCGCAGGCTCCCGAACAATGGCGGACTCACACGCGCACCTGTTATGGCAACACGCAGGGGCATCATCAGATCGCCTAACTTTATGCCTTGCTTTTCTGCAAAGGTTTTTGTCATTGCTTCTGCTTCCTCGTCATTGGGCGCACAGACCAATGTCAAGGCCAGCTCACGGCCTTTTTTGAGCAGTTCT
>Ga0099364_10008812_pt1 | contig 14125 bp, 11 predicted proteins | sample TergutTh196P3_FD_73070 | JGI IMG/M metagenome (GOLD analysis project Ga0099364, IMG submission 73070) | Microcerotermes parvus P3 segment gut microbial communities from Pointe-Noire, Republic of the Congo - Th196 P3 | ecosystem: Host-associated > Arthropoda: Insects > Digestive system > Gut ... | reverse complement strand
TGAGAGTTGTGTTTAGGAAAAATATTTTTCTGACACAATTGACATAAAATAGAAATGCCATTATAATGCATATATGGTAAATATATGTTATTCCGTGAGGGAGGATACTCACCTTGGCGCATAGAACACTGCAGTTTCAAGGCCTGGAAGTTTTTAAAGCTAAGTATGACTTAATTTTTAAGGAAGTATTCCTTGGTGATTTAGATTTGCTCGCCTCGTTAATATCGAGCATACTGGAAATTGACATTCAGGCTGAGTATCTGGCGATTCTCAATACAGAACTGATTCCGGCATATGAGACCGGAAGGCTTTCCCGCTTGGATATTCGCATAAAAACTGCTGACAAGCATATTGATCTTGAGTTACAGCTAAATAACAGGTATAATATGGATAAACGAAGTATTTTTTATCTTTCAAAGCTCTTTATTGAACAAATGACACAAGGCTTGGATTTTAAGGACTTGTGCCCGGCAATCGCGATCAACATACTGGACTTCGATTATTTGCCTCATGCAGAATACCACAATCAATATCGATTGAAGAATACGAAGACCCATGATGAGTTGACCGGGGCAATAGAAATCCATTTCCTTGAACTTCCGAAGGCACGTTTTACAGAAAATAACAACATGAAAAATCTGTGGATGAAGTTTTTATCTGCTGATAGCGGGGAGATGCTTGAAATGCTGGCAAAACAGGACCCGATGATGGAAAAAGCAATAAGTCGTCTTGTATACGTGAGCGCAGACGAAAAGCTTAGATACGAGATAGCCATGCGGGAAAAAGCTGAACTGGACTATAACAATGACATGTCAGGGAGCTTTGAAAAGGGGAAAGAACAGGGCATAGAACAAGGCATAGAACAAGGCATAGAACAAGGCATAGAACGAGGCATAGAACAAGGCATAGAACGAGGCATAGAACAAGGCATAGAACGAGGCATTGAACAAGGCGTAGAACAAGGCCGGATGCAAGAAAGACTGGAAATTGCCAGGAAACTTCGGGATGTCCTGGACAGGGGAACCATTGTACAAAGACTCGGCCTCAGTGCTGAAGAAGCCGCCCTGCTGGATGGGCCTGACGCAGATTGATCTGAGACTATGCCTGTCCTATAGAAACGCCCGCGTTTCCACAAAAAAAGCGAGACCCGCATTCAGAAATGCGGGCCTCGCCTGTTCCCGGTCAGTTCCTCGCCTGTCGCTTTGCATCGCGTATATCTATTCCGCCATAAGGGCCATGATAATCGACTGACCTTTGGAATGATGGTTCGCGTTACGGGATGAGCCGCTCGTACAGGTAGGTGATCGTGATCTCATCGCCCCCTTTGACCGTACCTTTCGCGGGTGCGCTTCCTTCCGCAAGCACGCCGTCGAAATACCATTCGAAGCTCTTCGCTTCATAGGGTCCGTATACACCCGGTACGACAACGAAGCTTTCTGTGTCAAGCAGAGAATTATCTTTGGCGTCTCTATGCTCGACTTCTATGAACGCGTCGTCCGGCTTAAATATTGCAGAATCCACCCAAAGTGCCGGATAGACAAGGGTGTAAGTGTAGGTATTGCCGGGTTGTAATGCGTTCTGGAACACCCTTCCCGGGTAGGCGCCGTATTCGCAGCTCATTGCAGCAGCCGTATACGAAAGATCGCCCGGGGAGCGCAGCCACATGCAGTATATATAATCGATGGGGATGGTGATCTTCTCATAGTTCGAAATCGCAATGTCAGAGCTGATTTGGTTGGCGATGGACATTTCTCGCATGAAATAGATCTTTGAAACGAAATTTGCCGCTTCGCTATAGCTCAGCGCAAAGGCGACGTCGTTCCCGACGCTTGCCTTAATCGCAGTTGGCTTACTGAGTCCGTCAGTCAACGAATTCTTAGGGCTACAGCTTGTGCCGGGTACGCTGAGCGCGTTGTTCTGCATAGTGAAGTTGCGCAGCCTGGCGTCCTTTGGAAGGACGTCGTTCGGCTTTCCGCCGGTGAAAACGGGGTCGAAGCTGTTGAACCAATTGTTAATCTTATCCCGGAGGTTTGAGGTTTTATACACGTTCGTCGCGCCAAAGCTTGTATACTGCCACGTATACTCGCCGTAATGGAAGCCGGATAGGTTGATATAGTTTGCGCGCACGATTAACGAGTAATCGCCGTTTTGTGCAATTTCCACCCACTCGGACACATCGCCGGTCTGCTCGGGTGTGAGGATCCTGCCGTCGACGCCGGTCGGTTTGTCCGCGATAGGAGCGGCAAAGGCTGTGTTGGCAAAGGGTACAATCGCTGCCAGGAACATGAGCGCAGCAATTGCTACAGATAACACTTTCTTCCGCATAGTAACTCTCCTTGTCGTTTCTGTGCATGCCAATGCGTATCCACTCAAAGTGAAATACACGGAATAGAGGACTGAAACTTCGCATAGGGAAAATAAACTGTGATCCTTGAAAAATCAACTGACCTTGGACCGGAAACTGACCGGCGCTTCTGTTGCCTATGGTCCTTTTGGCGGGGATGCGAATACTGTTCTATTCATTTATCAAAGATCAAAGTTATTTATTAACTGCGAAGCGTCAGTAAAGACAACACGAATTGTATGATGACATAGAAAAGAAGTCAAGCGAATTTGTGAAAATGGATCAGATTATGCCACTATCGGCGCCCATTTCTTCACTTTTTTTGTCTAAGTGATCTTTTTCGAGGCGCTATTTGAAACTATAATAATAACTAATTTAATAACGACACTTATAACTCTGCCGGAGAAATACGTGTCGTTCTCTATCACCACGTGAAAAGATCTGTCCGAATGAAACATAAGCTTCGCGCACAGCGTATCCGCGACGGTAGTCGCATGCGCCTGGCGTAAACGACTAGTGGTGTACGATTATTCAAATTTCCGTTCTATAATGCCGATTCCGTTTTCCCACGTATATAAAACATGATGCGCAGAACTGTACGCATAGCCAAGCGTTAATTTGTCTTCGTGCTTGAATAAGGAACCGCTGAAAACAGCTTCCGGTATGGTTTGTAATACTTCGCCCGACAGACTGACGGCAGAAGAGCCGTTTGGCGTAACCGCCACTAAATATTCTTTAGCGGCGTCATAGTATAAACGGCCATGGACTTCCCCGTAGTTGTCTTTTTCCGCTTGAAAAGCAGTACATTTCATAGACAGATAAGGACTAATGCTGCGGTAATTCCGGTCTTCGCTTGTGCAGACGTCAGAAGTTTTAAAAAGGGCGAGCTGCTTGTATTCATATTCTTCTTCTTCCTCGGGGTCAAGGCCGGCTATCCGGGCGTCGTCTAAAATTACCGTAAAAGTCTCATTGTCGATAAAACAGCAGGGCCTGTCCCAATTATAGCCGTCAGCATAATACGGATAGCTGATATAAATGGCTTCCTTCTCATAGGATTTCATAAAGGCGTCCAGATCAAAAAGAGTAATATGGTCTTGCGGCGACCAAACCCATCCGTTGCTTAAAAAATGCTTGCCATCGGGCGACACATGGATCAGGCTGTGAAAGTAATCCAGATAATTCTTGTACACATACTTCTTACCGCCATATTCGTCCTTTTCGTCCGTTTCGTGGACGGAAACCTCACGTTCGGTCAAAATTTCTCCGGTTTCCATATCAAGAATATCCAAACGGTTCCATTGTGTCTGATGGATAAGAAAAATCCGGCCATCCCGTTCAATAAAGCCAATGGAATAGCTGGACACATCGCAATGATAATCCTCGCGCTTAAGCTTGCGTACTTTGCCGGTTTTCAGATCGACAAGCGCGGCGTTTACGCCGAATCGTTCCGTTACGCAAACATAATCGCGATGTACATAGATATTGATTTCAAGCTCTTTTCCTTCAAGCCGGCCGTCGCCGATCTTGTGGGCAATCCTTTTTAAATTAGGCAATTTCGCAATGAGACGGATATCCGAGGCGACCGCACGATAAAGACGGTTGCTGCCATAAAGAAAATACACTCCTGCGATTCTATCGGAAGGAGCGATTGCGGTTATTTCCAAGCTGGCTGGTTCTATCATCATTGTTTCTCCGTCAATTCGTGAATTTGTTCAATCCTATCGCAAATATGTCAGAACAAATGTTCGAAAGGCGCAGCGCCGCGTTACCTGATGCGCAAAACATCGTTCGTTGCCGAACACAATTAGCCTGTCATGCTCGAAGTGCGCTGCGCCGACTTGGGTTGAAGGCGACAGCGCACGTTAGGCATCGCAGGCTAACAGGAAGAAGACAGAGGCGGCTCAGTCCCTGTAGGACCGGGCTGTGTTTCGCGTGGCTGTCTCCAACCGGAACACGTATTCGCGGATGACGGATTCTTTAGCAAAGCTGTTATTGATAAATTTGCAGCCATAACGAAAATAGCTGTTCTGCTGCGGCTGTTCGCGAATCACCTGGGCGGTAACCAGAATGGGCGTCGAACCTTTATCGAAGGGGAACATGAGTTTCTGGTTGATCCGCAGTGGATAGTCCGTATCGATCATAATGCCGCCGGCGCTGATATCCCTCAGCGTCGCCAGGATCTGCACGGTTTTCTTCGTCTCCGGGTCGATCACAAGTTCATTATTATAATCCAACAGGATCATCTTAATCGGGATATTGGTTTTCATTTTCACGTCCTGTCGGCGTTGAACGATTTTGGTGATTTCCTCGACTTTAAATGATGCGGTGTAGCCGGGCGGGTCAAAGTAACACCCAACCAGAGAACAACTAAAATCGAATATGCCAAGATTGTCATAGTACTGGACAAAGTAATAGGTGTCTTCTATATTTATACTCTCGCCGGCGCGGACATAGACCATACCGTCTTCCTTATGATAGGAAGCCTTGCCTTCAAAGAGAAGTCTGTTATGTCTGTCAAATACGCGTGCTTCCAATGGTGGTTTCCTCCTTGTCTGAAAAAACGTACGCTTACTAGTATTATCCTATTTTTGTCGCCATAAATCAAGAGCAGAATTGCATTTGTTCAGCGAGGAAAACAAGGATATAGGATTGTGACATGTAGCCGCAAATATGAAAGGAGTTTTGCCGTTATTGCTTGACTGCGTATTGAGTATCGTTTAATATAAAGTTATAAGTTATATTGAACGGAAGTGATGTGCTTGTATATCAGCAGGCATTTGGAACAAGTGATACTGCGGGCAAACGAGATGTTTCCGGTCGTCATGGTAACTGGTCCGCGGCAAGTCGGAAAAACAACAATGCTGGAAAAACTCATTGGAGAAGACCGTAATTTTGTTTCCCTGGATCTACCGTTGAACCGGGAATTGGCGATCCGTGAACCGGAGCTGTTCCTTCAACGCAATCCCCCGCCTGTATTGATCGACGAATTTCAATACGCAAAAGAGCTGCTGCCCTATATTAAGTACCATGTGGACCGAAGGAAAAGAAACGGTGATTATTGGCTGACCGGTTCGCAAGTCTTCCCCATGATGAAGCAGGTGAGCGAGAGCCTAGCCGGCAGGGTGGCTGTTATCCCCATGCAGGGCCTGTCCGGCAGCGAAATCAGCAGGACGGCGGGAGGCGCTTTTTATGGCGATCCGGCAGTATGGATGGAGAGAGAGAAAACACAAAAACCACAGAATTTGAAAGAAATCTATGCGCGGATATTTACCGGCTCCATGCCGCGCGCCTACAGCGGCGCTTTTGATCACCATTTGTTCTACAGTTCCTACGTGGATACCTACCTGCAAAGAGACGTCAGGGCTTTGAAGCAGGGAGGCGACGAGATGGCTTTTATGCGCTTTATGACAGCTTGCGCGGCGCGTACCGGCGGATTGGTCAATTATGCGAATCTCGCAAGGGATGCGGGCATCAGCCCGCCTACTGCAAAACTGTGGTTGTCCCTGTTGCAAACTTCCGGTCTCGTCGTTTTATTGGAACCCTATTTTAACAATACCCTTAAACGTATTGTCAAGGCGCCGAAAATGTACTTTATGGACACCGGTTTGTGTGCTTTTCTGACAAGGTGGGATTCTGCGGAGACGCTGGAAGTCTCGGCGATGACAGGCCAATTCTTTGAAACCTATGTGATCAGCGAGATCATCAAAAGTTACTATAACGCCGGTAAACGCCCGCCGTTGTTTTACTATCGGGATACCGACCAAAAGGAAATAGACCTTGTGATCGAAGTCAACCAAACGCTCCATCCCTTTGAGATAAAAAAGACCGCTTCACCTGATAAAAAAGCAATCCGGCATTTTGATGTGCTGACAAAAACAGGAAAGGCCATCGGCGCGGGGGGCGTTATCTGCATGACCGACAGCGTATATCCCCTTAATGCGGATCACTGCTATATTCCTGTATGGCTGATTTGACAGTGCTTTTTAGGCAAAAGGCTTGCCATTTTCATCACGGCGAATTACAATACTTGCATAAGGCGCGATGATTCCCCCGGCATGGGGATCGCGTGATCTGAACAATGATCCGGGAGTGTGCGTATATGGCCTTTCAGGCGGCGGGCAGGACAGACACCGGCGTGCTGCGGAGGGAGAATCAGGATAAGTATCTGATTATGCCGGAGCAGATGGTTTACGCTGTGGCGGATGGCATGGGCGGACATGAAGGCGGCGGTCTGGCCAGCGCGATTACCGTCGAAACCTTGGAACGCAAGCTGAAAGATAGGGATTCGGTTGATGAAAGCGTTGTAGAAAACGCCCTGGCTGCCGCGAACGCGCAGATTCACCAGGAGGCGCTGCGCAACCGCTTTCCCGGCATGGGCACCACTTTAGTGCTGGTGTTTTTTACGGGAGGCTTATGGAAGGTGGCGCATATCGGGGATAGCCGGGTTTACGCGGTAAGCGCGGACAGGATCACCGCCGTGACGAAAGACCATAGCCTGGTAAGCGAGCTGCTGGCCAGGGGAAATATCACATCGGAGGAAGCGAAGGTCCATCCCCATAGGAATGTGCTGACCCGGGCCTTGGGTACGGAAGGAGACGCGGCGCCGGAATGGGGCAGTATATCGGCAAACGAAAGCGAGTACCTGTTGCTGTGTACGGACGGGCTATTTAATATGCTGGAAGAAGAGATCATACAAGAGATCGTGATCAGCCCGGGCCTGACGCTGGAAGAGAAGGCCGAGCGGCTGGTGGAAGAAGCCAATCAAAAAGGGGGCACGGATAATATCACCGTCATCCTGATCACAGAGGAGGGTGGGCGATGATCCAGCCGGGTACGGTGTTGAATAACCGCTTCCGGATCGAGGAACTGATTGGCAGCGGCGGAATGTCGCTGATTTTCCGGGGTATCGATATGAAGAAACACCGGACGGTGGCCATCAAGATGCTACGGGAGCAGTTTACGGGCGATCCTGTGTTTATCGCCCGTTTTCGCCGCGAAGGACAAGCCGTGGCAGGCCTGTCCCATCCAAATATTGTGAAAATCTATTCCGTCTGTCAGGATAAGGATGTGTATTATCTGGTTTTGGAGCTCGTTGAAGGCAATGATTTAAAACAGATCCTGCACAGCAGGGCGAAGCCTTTCGAGCCGAGAGAGATCTACGCGATTGTAGCGCAGGTTTGCGACGCAGTGAATTATGCCCATCATAAGAGCATTATCCACCGGGATATTAAACCCCATAACATTATTATGAGCCCTGACGGCTTGGTCAAAGTGACGGATTTTGGCATAGCCCGGGCAGCCAGCGAGGCCACCGTGACCCATACGGGCAGCATCATGGGCTCGGTCCACTATCTTTCTCCGGAGCAGGCCAGGGGTGAACTGGCGGATCACCGGTCGGATATCTATTCGTTGGGCGTCCTGCTCTATGAAATCGCTACCGGTAAACTACCCTTTGAAGGCGAATCGCCAATCAGCGTCGCTTTACAGAAAATTCAGCAGGACCCGGTTCCTCCGGGAAAGGCAAACAGCGCCGCAGCCGTACCGGAAGCCCTTGAGCAGGTGATTCTCAAGGCGATGAACCGCAGCCCGCAGCGCCGCTATCAGTCTGCTTTGGAATTGAAAGACGACTTGCGGGAAGCCTGTTTTAATAACCGGCTGTTGTATATCGATGAGCCGGAGATAGACAAGCTGGAGGATACCCTGGACAGGAAGGAACTGACCGGATTATTAGGGACGAATGGCAGAGGCGGGCTGACGCAGGAGACCGGGCAGGAGGAACTTATGGGCAACACCGCTTCGAAAAGCAACGCAGGCGCGGCGACAAAGACGAAAACCTGGAGGGCCCGGCTTGTGAAGCTCGTTCTCGGCGTCATCCTGTTTTGCGGGATCGCCGTAGGCGGTTTGGCTTTAGGCAGGGCGATATCCAATTGGTTTTATTCGCCGCCGGAAGAGATCGAGGCGCCCAGCGTGGTAGGCAGAACGGAAGAAGCGGCTGTACAAATCCTGGAAGACCTTGGCTTAATCGGGTCGATACTGGAAAACCGGGTAGCCAGGGACAATATCGCCAGCGGAAGCGTGGCCATCCAGGACCCTGCCGCGTTTACCCCGGTGCGGCCGGGCAGTACCATCCACTTAACCTTGAGCAGGGGACCGGCGACTTATCCGGCGCCCAGTCTGCTGGATGAGACGCAGCAATCCGCTTTGATCCTGCTCCATAATTTGGGTTTGGATATAGGCAATGTGGAGACCATCAATGACAGCGAAACGCCGGAAGGCTTTATCATGGGGCAGACGCCGGAAGCGGGTACGCCGCTTCTGCCCGGGGATACGGTGGATATCATCGTCAGCCTGGGACCGGTGGTCAAGTATGTGACGGTGCAGTCTTTCGTTGGCATGCCTGTGGCGGACGCCCAGGCGGCAGCCAGGGGTATAGGCGTCGAATTTGGCTATACAAGTTATGAAATGAGCTGGTCGTACCCCAAAGACACCATTATTAATCAGGATCCGGCGGGCAGTACACAGGCGCCGGAAGGTACGCCTATCAATATCGTAGTCAGCTTGGGCCCGGGGCCCGACTGATGACAGCGCCGCCTTAGCAGGGGGCAAGCCAAAGCATAGAACAAACGTTCTCGGGGGAGCGGTGATAGCATAACAGAGGATCGAAAGGAAAGACTTCGAAAGGGCAGGGTATTGAAAGGCGTCGGCGGCTTTTACACGGTAGATGATGGCGCCGGTATTCTGTGGGAGTGCCGTCTTCGCGGGCGATTTCGCCGCGAGAAGCAAGATGTGCTGCCCGGAGATTTAGTGCTTTTTGACCTTGTCGACGAAACGGCGCAAAAGGGGGTCGTGGAAGAGATCCTCCCGCGCAAAAACCGCCTTGTACGGCCGACTGTAGCGAATGTCGACCAGTCTCTTGTCGTCATGGCCGCCGATTATCCCCAGCCGGACCTATGGCTCCTGGACCGCTTGCTGCTGATGATCCTGGCGGAGGAGATCGAGCCGCTTCTATGCTGGAATAAAGAAGACCTTGCCGGGATCGGCGAATTGAACGAATATCAAAAACCATATGAGGCGGCAGGCGTAAACCAATTGGTTACCTGCGCGTTAAGCGGCTTAGGCGTTTCGCAGTTAGGCGAGAAGCTGGCCGGAAGGACCACCGTGCTGGCGGGGCCCTCCGGCGTGGGCAAATCCAGCTTGTTGAATCAGATCGAACCGGACATTTTGCTGAAAACCGGCGAAGTGAGCGACAAGCTGGGCAGGGGCAGGCATACTACGCGGCATGTGGAATGGATACCCCTGACGCAGGGCGGCTGGGTGGCGGATACGCCTGGTTTCAGTCAGTTGGTTATGCCGGAAACCATTTCTTCCGCTGACTTAGCCTTGTATTATTCAGAATTTGAGCCTTTTTTAGAGAACTGCCGTTTCCGCTCCTGCATCCATGAGCAGGAAGAGGACTGCGGGATCAGTCAGGCCGTGCGCGAGGGTTTGGTCGACGAAGGGCGCTATCAGCGTTATCTTGTCTTTCTGCGGGAGTTGAAGGAAAGAGAAAAACGGTATTGACGGACTATTTCCATATTGAGAGACCATTTCCATCCGGAAGAATTACCGGGACACATTAAGGAAGAGAAGAAACAGGACTATACAGGAATATACAGAGGATATAGCGGTGGCAAGGACTTGTCTATTGGTACTTGGAGGCGAAATACGGGATGATTCGCTTTTTCGGCGGCGCCTTACAGAAGCGGACCATATACTGGTTGCCGACAGCGGCGCACGGCATCTTGTTAGGCTGGGCATAACGCCGGAAGTGATTTACGGGGATTTGGATTCCCTGACGCCGGAAGAGATCCGGCAATGGGAAGAAGGGGGCTGCCGTTTCGTCCGCAGCCCCGCGGAGAAAAATGACACTGACGGCGGCATCGTGCTGCGGGAAGCGTTGAAGCAGGGCTTTCGGGATATCCGGATCTGGGGCGCCCTCGGCGGAAGGCCGGATCACAGCTTTGCCAATATCACGCTGCTCCAGTTCGTTCTACTGCCGGAATACAGAGATATAGGGATTCGGGAGGATGAGGATCTGCCGGATATCGTCATAGAAGATAAAGATTACAGCATATTTCTGGCAAAAAAGAAGCAATGGATCGAAGGCAGGAAGGGAGACTTTGTCTCATTCTTTGCCTTATCTCCCGAGGTTTCGGGCTTCCGGCAGCAAGGATTGAAATACCAACCGGCAGGGGATCGCTACGTCAGCGCTTTCCCTTTGGGCGTCAGTAACGAACTGACGCAGGAAAGGGCATGGATAGACTGGCGCGAAGGGGTATTGCTGTGTATGCATATCCATTCATCAATAAGCAGAAACGAATAGGAATAGGTAAAGGAAAGGAAGGAATTATGACAGCGGATCATGATACGAATGACTTGAAAATCAAGGGAAGCCGGAACAGGCAAGCCTGGCTCGACAGTCCCTGCATAGATGAGAGTACAAAACAAAACATACGGCAAATGACAGATGAAAATACAATCGCCGAAGCCTTTGGGCAGGAGTTGGCCTTTGGCACAGGCGGTATGCGCGGTGTAATGGGGCCGGGCAGCAACCGGATGAACCCCTATACCGTTCGAAAAGTGATCCTGGGCGTCGCGCAATGGCTTATGAACAAAGGTTCGGACGCCCTGGCGAGAGGGGCGGCGATTGCCTACGACACGCGCCATCATTCGGAGGATTTCGCAAGGCATACGGCGGTCACCCTGGCGGAGAAAGGCGTGCGGGTCTATCTCTTTGACTGTCCGACGCCTACGCCGGTCCTGTCCTTCGCCATACGATACCTGGGCTGCGAGACAGGCGTGGTTTTGACAGCCAGCCATAATACGAAAGAGTACAACGGCATGAAAATCTACAACGCGGGCGGCTGTCAATTGCCTCCGCAGGAGGCTGCGCCGCTCTTAGATGAAGTAGAAGCCATTCCTTTGTTCAACCCGCAGCCTGAAGTCGATTTCGATTCGCTGGCTGCCGAAGGGAAAATCAAAGTCCTGGGAGAGGAATTCCGCCATTTGTATACGGATACGGTTACGGGGCATTCTCTGCTGGACGACGCTGCCGCGAAAGAGAAACTATCGGTGGTGTATACGCCTCTCAACGGCGCGGGGAATCATTATGTCCGGGAGACGCTGGCAAAGTCCGGTTTTCCGCATGTCGCGACCGTAGCCGAACAAGAGGCGCCGGACGGAGATTTCCCGACGGTGATTCAGCCGAACCCGGAAGACGCTAAGGCCTTGGCGCTGGCTATCGATCTGGCAGAAAGGCGGAAAGCACATCTGGTCGTGGGTACGGATCCGGATTCGGACCGCATGGGGACGGCGGTATCGCATCAGGGCGTCTTCCGCAATATCACAGGCAATCAAATCGGCGTTCTGCTTGCGGATTACATCTTAACAAGGAAGAAAGAACTGGGCTTGCTGCCTGCCAAGGGCGTCCTGATCAACACCATCGTCTCTTCGTCGCTGGGGGAAGTCATCGCCCGGGCCTATGGCCTGGACGTGATCAAAACCCTGACGGGCTTTAAGTATATAGGGGAACAGATGATCCTGCTTCGAAACGCGGAGGGCGCCGAAGACAAAGGCGAATTTGTGTTCGGGTATGAGGAGAGCAACGGCTATCTGATCGGCGACTTCGCAAGGGACAAAGACGCGATAGGCGCGGTGCTGCTTTTTTGTGAAGCGGCTGCCTGGTGGCTGCAAAAGGGGCTGACAATGGTCGGACGCCTGGAGGAAATCTACAGCATATACGGCTATTACCTGGACCATCTGGATAACTTTGTCTTTCCCGGAATCGAAGGCATGGCGAAAATGGAGCGCCTTATGGGCCTTTTCCGGCGTACAGGCGCCTCCGCCTTACCGCAGGTCAGGGAGATGGAGGATTACCTGTTGGGCATCAATGGGATCCCCAAGGATAATGTGTTGCGCTTTATACTGGAAAATAACTCCTGGATTGCCGCGAGGCCGTCCGGCACAGAGCCGAAACTGAAGATCTATTATTCGGTATACGGCAAAGACAAAGAGGAAGCAGGGCGGCGGCTGGAAGAGCTCCAAGAAGCGGTTCGCCGGCTGATAGAGGAGGATGCGCAATGAAGAATTGGAAAATTGCCAAATTGAATAAAGACCTGGTCCGTTTCCAACATGAACGGGCTGTATTTACCCTTGATTTCCGCCATTCCCAAAACTTCAATCTGGATGTGCCAGCGGACGCGGCATTTTGCCGGGACGTCATGAAGGCGATAGAGGATACGGAGAATGGCGTCCATGTGAACGTTTCGGAGGACAGGATGGCGGGGCATTTCTGGCTGCGGCGTCCCCAATTGGCGCCGGAAGAAAGCATTCGCACCGGGATTGCGCAAGCGATAGTGGATTGCAAGGCTTTTAGCAAGAGAATCCATAGCGGAGAGATCGCCAATGAAGCCGGCGAAGGGTTTCAGTACCTGGCGGCAATCGGAATCGGGGGATCGCAGCTCGGCTTTCAGTTTATCATCCGGGCCCTGGGCGACGAAGGCTTCAAACTGAAGCCCTTTACCCTGGACAACACGGATCCCGATACGGTAGACAGCATGATCCGGGAAATCGGGCAGCGGAACCTGGATAAAGTATTATTTGTAGTGGCTTCCAAGTCAGGCGGCACCACGGAGATCAGAAACATCTATACCATATTTGAGGAAATCTATAAAGCGAAAGGTCTTCGCTTTGGCCGTCACGCCGTCGCGGTGACGATGGAAGGCTCAAAGCTGTACGATTACGCGAAAACCCATGAATGGCTGGATACTTTCCCCGTTTGGGACTGGGTGGGAGGGCGTTTCTCCGTACTCTCCCCGGTGGGGCTCCTTCCCCTGGCGCTGCTGGGCCTTGATATAGACAGTCTGCTGGAAGGCGCCGGCGCTATGGACGTCCTGACCCGTAATCCTTCGCAGGAGGAAAATCCCGCTTTGCTGCTGACACGCTACCTCATTACGCAGACAGGCAATGAGGGGAAGCATCACATGGTCGTCCTTCCCTACAAGGACAAACTGGATCTCTGGGGGAAATACCTGCAGCAGTTGTTTATGGAATCCCTGGGAAAGACCCGGGAGACAGGAGAAGGACCTGTCCATTCGGGACTGTCGATATTTGGAAATAAAGGGACGACCGACCAGCATTCGTACGTGCAGCAGCTCCTGGCCGGTTATAATGATTTCTTCGCCTTATTCTTCTCCGTGCTTCGTGAGAAAGGCCAGGTCCGGGAGATGGACGTGGAAGAAGGGAGCATCACCATGGGCGACTTTCTTCTGGCTTTCTGCCATGGCACCATGAGCGCAATGGCTGCGCGGGGCAGGGAGAGCATGCTGATTACAATGGATCGGCTGGACGCTTTTTCTCTGGGGGCGCTGATCGCCCTGTTTGAACGCATAGTCGGCTGCTACGCCGTGTATGCCGGTCTGAATCCCTATGATCAGCCTCAGGTGGAGGAAGGTAAAAAAAGCGCCGGCAATATCATTCAGATCAGACGAAAACTGAACGCCTTGCTGGCGGAGTACCGGTTTAAACCCTTTGATACGGAGGAGTTGAAGAAGCATTTCGATCCTGCGGATTACGCGATACTCTATTATCAATTGCTGCATTTAAGGGAAAAAGGCTGGATCAACGCGGATCTGGAGGAGCTGGACAAGCTTTTACGTTAGTCACTGTCGAATAGGACAGAACGAATAGAAAAACCCGCCTGGGAAGTCGCGATCCGATCTTATCAGGCGGGTTTGATGTTGT
>Ga0099364_10008811_pt1 | contig 14126 bp, 10 predicted proteins | sample TergutTh196P3_FD_73070 | JGI IMG/M metagenome (GOLD analysis project Ga0099364, IMG submission 73070) | Microcerotermes parvus P3 segment gut microbial communities from Pointe-Noire, Republic of the Congo - Th196 P3 | ecosystem: Host-associated > Arthropoda: Insects > Digestive system > Gut ... | reverse complement strand
GCCGTACCCTTCGAGCATCAGAATAATCGCAAAGATCATCGTCGTTGCTCCTGCAACTGCCGTACCGATCAACACCGGTTTTGCCGTTGCTTTAAATGTATTGCCTGCACCGTCATTCGCTTCGAGATAGTGCTTGCCCAACTCGAAGTCGGGGGTAAAGCCGAAATCCCTCTGAACTTCCTCTTTGATACCCGGCTGCGCTTCGATTTGCGATAACTCAAAGATCGACTGGGCATTGTCCGTAACCGGTCCGTAACTGTCCACCGCAATCGTAACGGGTCCCATTCCGAGAAATCCGAAGGCGACCAAACCGAAGGCGAAGATAGCATAGTGTTCGCCGAGGAATTCCATTCCGCCCGTCTGGGTAATGGCGTATGCAACCGCCATCAAAGCGGCGATCAAACCGCCCGTCCAGAAGGCACTGAAATTACCTGCCGTGATACCGGAAAGAATGTTCAGCGAGGCACCACCCTCACGAGAAGCGGTAACGACTTCCTTAACGTGTTTCGACGAGGAACTCGTGAAAATCTTTGTGAATTCAGGAATTAACACGGCGGCAAGTGTTCCACAAGTGATGATTCCAGCCATTTTAAGCCATATCCAATCGCCTAAATGACCGAGCATCAAGCCGCTGAATATGAAGGAAACAGCGATACAAAGTCCTGCGCAAATCCAAATCAGGTGCGTCAGGGTTTTTTCGAATTGTTCTGCCCCGACTTCGCCGGTCTTTCCTTCGTAATCCTTCTTCGCAAACTTCTGATTGACGAAGTAGGCAGCACCGGAAAGGCAACCCATCAGAATCCGCATGAAGAAAATCCAAGTGATGAGAAGTGCCTGCATCATTTCGGCAGTGATCGACGTAATGCCCGCCTTTGCCATTGTGTCCGGTGTTACGGCAAGCACAATAAAGGTAATCAGTGCAACGCCTGTAACGCCGTAGGTTTCAAATCCATCGGCGGTGGGACCGACGCTGTCTCCGGCATTGTCGCCGGTGCAGTCGGCGATCACGCCGGGGTTACGCGGGTCGTCTTCGCCGACTTTGAATACGATTTTCATCAGGTCGGAGCCGATGTCCGCAATTTTCGTGAAAATACCGCCAGCAATACGGAGTGCCGATGCACCAAGCGATTCGCCGATAGCAAAGCCGAGGAAGCAGATACCGACGGGAAATGCTCCGCCGCCTGCCAATTTAATACTTGCCATCAAAAGGATGATGACCATGATGACCAATTCAAACGAAATAAGGAAGAGTCCGACGGACATACCGGCTTTGAGCGGAATATCGACGACGTTCCAGGGTTTTCCTTCGAGTGAGGCGAAGGCTGTTCGTGCATTGGCGTAGGTATTTAGCCGGATACCGTACCAGGCGACGATGGTGGAGCCTGCCATACCGACGAGGGCGAAGAGCAGAACTGCCAGACAAAGAGCCCAGGGATTACTGGTGAAATAGGTTTGTTTGGCTTCATCGACTTCAATTCCGAACCAGCCGGGAGCGTAACAATAAACGGCAAACGCCGCCGCCATGATGAGGAACAGATAGACGAGGAACTGTATCTGTTTGAACAAGTACGTAGTACACGTTGCGTAGATGGTATCTGCTACTGCCGCCATTCTTTGGTGTACTTTTAATTTTTTGATTTCGAAAAAGAGGTAGAGGCTGATTCCCAGAATGACGAAGGAGAAGAGGAGTCCGATGACGAGCAGGGCGAATCCGTTGATGCCAAGCAGGTAGGGGAATGTTCCTTCTCCCATGGGGGGGATGACGAGGTTGGCTTCTCCGGCGAATGCCGTTGTGCCGGTCGCCATAAAGGCGCAGAGGAGTAACAATAATCGGTTAATGGTTTTCATCGAAAAGGGTTAGGGTTAAGGGGACAGAGAAACGTCATGCCCATTTTCACTATATTATCTATTGTATCGGGGATTTTGTCAATGGGCTATCCGTGCGGGGCAGAATAAAGTGGGTGTGTAAAAATAAAGTGGGTGCAGCGCAAGAGCGGAGGGCGTTAGCCCCAGCACAGCGAGCGGGGGGCGTTAGCCCCCCGATGGATGTCCAACACGCTTCGTACCCCAACGGGGGGCTAATGCCCCCCGCTCGCTGCGCCGCACCCACTTTATTTTTACATACCCGTCACGCAGGGTTAGGCAACAAGTTATCTTGTCGCAATTCTCACTCTGTGCTACAATGCGTGTGTAATTGAAAATTAAGAAATGAAACCGGACGATGCAAAAGAATATTTTTGTGGTAGATGACAGCAGCACCAACCTCTCTATGGCAGAGGAAGTGCTGGAAAAACAGTACAAAGTTATCACCCTTTCCTCTGCCGCAAGAATGTTTGCTGTGTTAGAAAAAATGACACCGGACTTGATCCTGCTAGACATTGAAATGCCCGAAATGAACGGATACGAAGCAATGCGACAATTAAAATCCAATGAATTGTACGCAAAAATCCCTGTCATTTTTCTAACAAGCCTAACAGATGCAGCGGACGAAGCACACGGTATTGAACTGGGCGCCGTCGATTTTATTACCAAACCGTTTTCGGAGCCGGTGTTGGTCAACCGTATTAAGAACCATCTGCACATCGACGAAATCATTCGGGAGCGAACCGCCCAACTGATACGGCTACAAAACAGTATCGTGTTTACCTTGGCGAACATCGTCGAAAGCAGGGACGCCAATACGGGCGGACACATCGAGCGAACCACCGTTTATATTGACATTCTCATCAAAGGGATGTTTGAACACGGTCTCTATGTAGAAGAAATGAGCGGCTGGAACTTGGAGTCGGTCGTTTCGTCGGCGCGGCTGCACGATGTAGGGAAGATTTCAATTTCAGATACCATTTTGAACAAACCGGGACCGCTGACTCCCGAAGAGTTTGAAATCATGAAGACTCACACGTCGGCTGGGGTAAAAATTATCGAGCAGATGATACGCAGGACTGGCAATGTCGAATTTTTACAAAATGCCAAATTGTTTGCCGGTTACCATCATGAACGTTGGAACGGTACTGGTTATCCTTATGGATTAAAAGGTTTGGACATTCCTCTTCATGGTCGCATTTTGGCTTTTGTTGACATGTACGATGCGTTGACGACTGTTCGTCCCTACAAGCAGGCGATGTCTCACGAGGCAGCGTTACGGATTATAGAGGAGCAGTCGGGCGAGCACTTCGATCCGAAAATTGCGGAGGTCTTTTCCGCAATCAATGAAAGAATCGCAGCGGCAAAGGATAATTTGAGTTAGACGTTCACAGATCTCGGTGCGGCAGCACCGGTGCTGCCGCACCGAGATCTGTTTGTTCTTTGATAATTTTTACCGCCAGCCCTGTAAGGTCTATACTGCAAACGGTGTGAAAATGGACGTTATTCTTCTTTGTGCTCCTCGTGTTCTTTGCGCCCTTTGTGGTTGACCCTTTATTTTGACCACAAAGAGCACAAGGGACACAAAGATTCCGCAAGACAAAACGTCCAATTTCTACCCGTCGGCAGTCTAATATAAAAATTCGATTTTTAGAGGTGCCCTGAAGTGGGATGTCGGAAGCAATAATCGTCTATTTCCCTTCACGTAGCCGTTGTCCGAGATAGTTGTCGAGTTCGATGATCGGCGTTATTTTTCCTATCGTTATTTCAAAGGGATACTCGACCCGGCGGTAGGTAATGGTGTCATCTTCCAGGACGACATAGCAGGCTCTGGAGTCTCGGTCTCGCGGTTGACCAACTGAACCGACGTTGATCATAGCCTTTTTCTCTCCCAAAGTGTACCGCATATTGATTTCGTTTGGAGAGTAAAATTCACGGTCTTCGGTAAAGACGCCCGGCACATGGGTATGTCCTTGAAATGAACACATGGGAATTGCCGAAAAGAGCCTCTCCATTCTCCGTTCGTTGTAGATGTCTTCCTGAAATACATATTCGTTGAGTGGGTTTTTCGGCGACCCGTGAACGAACACGAAGTCATCTTCCCGATGTATTTTCGGAAGACTATTGAGGAAGTCCCAACGTTCGTCCATTCCGGTAATTTTTGGATTTTCGAGTTGTTCACGAGTCCAAAAAATTGCCCGCTCCGCACTGCTGTTGAACCCTTCAGGGTCAAAAAGCGAGGCTTGATCGTGATTCCCGAGGAGACATATGGTAACTTTTTTCCGAATGATTTCGATACATTCAATCGGATTCGGACCATATCCGACGGTATCACCAAGACTATAAATCTCGGTAATCCCTTGACTTTCAATGTCATTCAAGACTGCCTCGAGTGCTTCGAGGTTGCTATGGATGTCGCTTATAATAGCCCTTTTCATCAAACATATGTGTTGTCGGAAAACAAGTAATTTTCCGTTGGTTTTATGCCTTGCAGCCTGCTTCGCACCGGATACAGTGCAACACTATACCAAAATTTATACCGGTTGCAACTGGTATGTTGAAAATACCCTCAAACTCAACGAACGCCAAAGGGGAGTCCGCTCTGGACAAACGATTACGAAATTAACTTTAATGTTCCCAGCGACGAAGGAAGGAGCATTGCTGTGTACGAAGGAGAGTATGATCCTGCCGCCAATAAGGGGTTGGTTAGGAGTTAGGAGTTTTCCGCTCGTTTTTCCTCCTCCGCCGAAAACTGTGATTTCCGTCATTATACTTCGTTTCATTCCGGCTTTTGTTTGATGTTACGCAAGAGCGGGGCGGCGTTAGCCCCCCAGTTTTATGCGTGTTGATTCAAACTCACCAGCTGGCTTACACCAGCCGCTCTTGCGCATTGCAATTCGCAATCTGACGATTGCGGCTCTGCTGTGCGCCGCACGAGCATTTCACAAGTGAAATCGCTAAAAGTAGCGGCGAAGCCTTACTTGTAATTTTACCGTCCCCGTTGTACACTAGAATCCTGTACTGGTGTATAAACTGACAATGAGACGCGGACTCTTCTTTTTTGCCGGACTGTTTTTGTTGTCCTCCGTTGCTTCTGCGGACGAGTCCGCTTCGTTGATTCGCGCCGCCGAACTCTCGACGGTATTCCGCCAAGCCGCCGATAAAGTCGTGCCCGCTACCGTTAAAATCATTTCCCGAATTCAAACCGCCGAAGATCGGCAAGCCATGGAATTCATGATTCCCGCGTTGAAAACGCCGCCCGGAAGACGAAACCTCGGCGATACCACCGGAACCGGAGTCATCATCGATCCGAAAGGAATCCTCGTTACCAATAATCACGTCGTTGCCAATGCGCGCGAAATCGAAGTCGAACTGCCCGACGGAAGACACTATTTTGCCAACAAGTTTCGACACGACCCTGCGACCGATCTCGCCGTCATTTGGCTCGAACTTCCGTCGGACACAACGCTCCCTTACGCTTCTTTCGGCGACAGCGATCTGTTGAACGTCGGCGATTGGGTGCTTGCTATCGGTAATCCTTTCGATATGGATACCACCGTCAGTGCAGGCATCATTAGTGCAAAGGGACGCTCCATTAGCCGAATCCGCCGTACCGAATTCTTACAGACCGACGCGGCGATCAATCCGGGCAACTCCGGCGGTCCGCTCGTCAATCTGCGAGGAGAAATCATCGGAATCAACACAGCGATTGCTTCCCGGTCAGGCACTTATGAAGGCATCGGCTTTGCTCTTCCATCGAGTAATGCTCAATGGGTTGCGGAACAACTGATTAAGCACGACAGAGTGAACCGCTCTTGGCTGGGCGTCGAAACGAGACCGGTCAACTTGGATGATGTTCGTCGCTTAAACCTTCGGCAGAGCGGCGGATTGGTCGTTGAGTATTCTTTACAAGACTCGCCGGCGATGGAGTCGGGCTTGAAAGCGGACGATGTTATTCAATCGTTCAACGGTCAGCCGGTCAATGAGGTTCATCAACTGCGGCGTTATGCGGAGCGGGCGGACATCGACGGAGAACACGAAATTATTTATGTCCGTGAAGGACGGCGGTTCCGAGTGCCGGTCTATGTCAAGCCGTTACCGCCTTCTCAGGGATTACTTGCCGCGCCGCAGGGGGGAGTTGCTTCGCACTTCGATACGGAACTCGGAATGCTTTTGGTGCAGGCGACGGATCCCATTTTGGGCAGTCTGCGGATGCAAGGTCGGCAAGGAATGTTAGTGATTGCTGTGATTTCCAATAGCCGGGCAGAACGAGCGGGCATTAACGTCGGGACGCTTATTGTGCAGATTGACGGCAGACCGGTGCCGAATCGTCAACAGTACACGGCGGTTCGGTCGGCGAGTTCTTTTTCGGACGGCATTGTGTTGGACTCGTTTGTACCCGGCGGAACGGCACAGCAGTTCGTGATAAGGTTGGGACAATGAGGCTTCCGCCGGAAAGTGATATACCCTTTAGACAGTTCCTCCGTCATTGGGGTGTGTCAAAGTTTATGTGGACTCACAACATAAGCGAGCAACATGAGCGAGCGATACAAGCGAGCGGGGGGCTAACGCCCCCCGCTCGCTGCGCCGCACCCACTAATTTTTTACACACCCGCAATCATCGGCAATTTTACGATTGCGGTTCTGTTAACCTTTGAGTATAATACGGTGGAGTCGTTGTGAGGGAAGTATAATGGACAATATCGAAGTTCGTTGGAAGCAACGGTTTCAGAATTACAGCCGAGCTTTCGGATTGTTGCGTGGTGCATTGGAAGACAAAAATCTGGATGAGTATTCCGACTTGGAACAGGAAGGTATCATACAGCGGTTTGAATACACATTCGAACTTTGCTGGAAATTGCTCAAAGATTATCTGGAATTCAGCGGTGTCCTTCTAACCGAGGCAACCCCCAGAAAAGTGATCAAGAAATGTGCAGCGGCGGGTATTTTCGACGAAGCAGGAATAACTCCAGAAACCTTTATAGATATGATGTTATCGAGAAATGCTCTTTCGCACACTTACGATTTTGAGCAATTCAAACAGATTATCGTTAAAATTAGAGTGCAGTATTTGTCTGAATTTGAAAAGGCGTATATGTACTTTGTAAACAAGGTGTTAAGCGATGCCATTTGATTTCGGTTTGAAAAGCGGTGTGTTGTTTTCTGTAACGGAAACTTTTAGAAATAAGCCTCGGATTCGCCGTGCGGCGATTTTTGGTTCAAGGGCAAAGGGGGAACATAAACCTTATTCGGATGTGGACATTGTTCTCTACGGCGACTTGAACATGACTGATGTCGAAAGAGTGATTGCCGATTTAGAGGAATTGCCGTTTGTGTATAAATTCGATGTTGTGGCTTACGGATTGGTAAAGAACCCGGAATTCCGGCGGCACATTGACAGAGTAGGAATCGGAATTTACGAAACGGAACAAGTGTAGGCAACCTCCTAATAATACACAAAATCTTTGCGTACTTTGCGGTAAAAAAAGGATTTAACCGCAAATGGGGCAAAGCACAATTTTTATGCCGTTCACGGTATAATCACAGTTACATGTTCATCGACGAACTCGACCTCGAAGCCGAAGCGGGAAAAGGAGGAAACGGTTGTATCAGTTTCCGGCGGGAAAAGTACGTTCCTCGCGGCGGTCCCGACGGAGGAGACGGAGGAAACGGAGGAAACGTTATCTTTCGTGCTTGTACAAACATGAGCAACCTTGTTCATCTGACGCGGCAGCACCTTTGGAAAGCCGAGAACGGTACAGCCGGTCAAGGAGCACGAAAACATGGCGCCAGTGCCGACCATCTGACAATCGACGTTCCCGTCGGGACGATGATATTCGATAGAAAATACGGCTTCCTTCTCAAAGACCTCGCCGCCGCAGGAGACGAAGTCATCGTCTGCAAAGGAGGAAAAGGAGGAAAAGGAAACGCCCGATTCAAATCGGCAACGAACCGGGCACCCAGAATTGCCGAAGAGGGCTTGCCGGGCGAACATCGGCAACTGCGGCTCGAACTCAAAATGATCGCCGACGTCGGACTCGTCGGAAAACCGAATGCAGGCAAAAGTACACTGTTGAGTTGTCTTTCGGCGGCGCGACCGGAAATTGCGGCGTATCCTTTTACGACGAAGCATCCTCATCTCGGATTGGTCTATCTTGATTTAGACCGTTCTTTTGTGATGGCGGACATACCGGGCTTGATTGAAGGAGCGAGTCAGGGCGTCGGTTTGGGACACGATTTTTTGCGGCACATTCAGCGGGCGGGGGTGTTGATTCATCTTGTTGAACCGGCACCGACGGACGGTACGGAGTCTTGGGACAATTATCAAACGATTCGTCGGGAGTTGACGGCGTTTGATCCGAAGTTGGGAGAGCGGAAGGAGTTCGTGGTGATTACCAAGTCGGACTTACCGGAAGCGGAAGAGGTGCGGCAGCGGTTTTCGGAGCGTTTGGAACGACCTGTTTGGCTCATTTCTTCGGCGACGGGCAGCGGACTCAAGCAACTGGCGGGCGCAATCTATGCGGAATTGGCGGAAATGTAAGCGTTAGCGTGGTCATATTTTAGCGGTTTTGCTTGTTTTCGCGGTTTTGCTTGTTTTCGCGGTTTTGCTTGTTTTCGCGGTTTTGCTTGCAAAACATGCCAGATTCGTTTTTCAAGCAAAACCGCTAGGCTCTAATCCTGTTCCGGGCTGGTGGTCAGGACTCTATGGGTGTGTAAAAATAAAGTGAGTGCAACGCAAGAGCGGGCATTAGCCCCCCGGTGAGTTTGAACCAACACGCACAAAAACGGGGGGCTAACGCCCCCCACTCGCTTGCTCACTTGCCCCGTTCTTGCGCAATGTTCCAAAGACCAACTAATTTTTTACACACATTAACGGACCGCCAATGCGGGGCGGTATCTTGACAATTCCGTTTTTAAGGATACCATGGAAGGAAAGTAAAAGTGAACATTCAGGAAGTTAATAATGCTCCTTTCGCTCCTTGCGCCGGTTTTGATGGTTCTGTTGCCGATCTTGTCCATTTTTCTGATCATGCTGATCCTAGTTCAGCGCGGCAGAGGAGGAGGACTCGTCGGCGCATTCGGCGGAATGGGAGGACAAAGCGCCTTCGGAGCAAAAGCGGGAGACCTGTTCACAAAAATTACCGTCATCACCGTCTCTATCTGGATCGCAACCTGTATCCTCCTCTTGCTAGGAATGAAACAAGGAGCAGACTCGCCCGACAGAGGAATCGGCGGAGGAAGAACAGAAGCACCAGCAAGCGCTCCAATGAACCCCGGTGAATGATGTTAGAGAAAGCTCTAATATACTGTAACCGGCACGAAATGGGACTTTGCGCCCTTTGCGGTTAAAAAAGGAGTTAACCGCAAAGGACGCGAGGGACGCGAGGGACGCAAAGAACGTAAGGAACGCAAAGTACAACTTTGTACCGTTTACGGTATAGTACCATGTCGCAAGAATTTGACGAAAGCATCAGTAAAATCACGAAGGAAGAGATCAGCGGAAGAGGTATCACCGTCGGATACCGGGCGGTCAGTGTTCTCGCCGTGATTGCTTTCATTCTGTCGCTCTTGACCCCATTGATGCTGTTGAGCAACTGGTTCATTATCTTTCCGTTGATCGGCGCAATATGCGGAGCGTTCGGACTTTACAATATCTTATCATGTCCCTTTGATTACACGGGACGCGGTTTTGCTCTCGGCGGTATCATCTTTTCCTTTGTACTAGGAATCGCCGCTGCCGGTTGGGGTGTGTACCTCTATTATTTCAACATCCCTTACGGTTATACGGCGGTCAATTTTCAGGAATTGCAACCTGACGAAAGGGGGCGGCTTTCTGAACGTGTTGTAAAACTTGCGGAGGACAAACGTAAAGTTTATATCAAAGGATACATGTATCCGGGTCGGCAACTTTCGGGTATTCAAAGTTTCACAATGGTGCGTTCGCAGGAGCATTGCAAGTTTTGTCAAACGCAGATTAGTTCTCATGACAAGATTGGTGTCTTTTGTTTAGGTGATCTTCGGGCGACGTTTCGTACCAAGTCGGTGCACATCGGCGGCGTATTGTACATAAACGAAGATATTCGGTACGGCGATCCTGCGTACTTTATTGAAGCCGATCTCTTCCGGTAGAGGGCGGTTAGCGCGTATAAAGATAACCATTCCGTTTTTTTGTTGGTGTCCTTAGATTATTGACGTGCGCAGAATCTTTATTTTCAAGAGTTACGAAAAGGTGGAGGATGTTTTTCTATACTGCCGACGGGTAGAAAATGGACGTTTTTTTCTCTGTGAATCTTTGAGTTCTTTGTGCCTTTGTGGTAAAAATGGATTAACTACAAGGGTCACAAAGGAGGCACGAAGGGAAAAAGGTAAATTATTGCCGTGCCGCAGTATAGTTAAAAGTTAACGTTTAGACTCCCATTTATCAAGCAATCCGTCGAGCGTTTCCTTGAGCAACTCTTGCGGAATCACACCGAAACCGCAGTAGTCCATTTCCAAAAGGATTCGATGCACCGCCGATTCATCAATGTTCGGCTTACTTACACCATCCTCCGAATACAACGTCAGCAACGTCCGTAACAACGACTCCGCCTCCGACGAAATCGGCTGCCAGCCCGGAAAACGATGATTCCATTGTAATTCCCAAATCCGTACAACACCATCCTCCGCACCCGTTACAAGACGACGTCCCGATATCTCCAAACGCATCGCCGTTACCGCCGCCGGATGCCCTTCTATCGTCACAGAAGACATCGACTCCGATAAGTTCCATACCTTCACCGTTTCGTCCTTCGACGCCGAAAATAAAAACCGAACATCAGCCAATAGTTCCAAGCCCGAGATTTCACCGACATGTCCGTGTGTCATTTTCTCCTGTTTGTTCGTCCGCAAATTCCGCAGAGAAATCTGTCCGCTCCTGTCCGCCGAAAAACAGAAACCCATATCCGCCGCCAGAGCCGCCGCCGTTATCGACGATTGATGATCACGGTAAGTCTTGACAGGAACGTCGTTACCGTTGAAGCCGCTGCCGTTTGCCGTCCCGCAACGCCAAATGGTAATCTCACCATCGCTATCTCCAGCAACAAGATAAAGTCCATCGCGGCTGAATCGGAGTGCGCCCACTCCGCCTTTACGCGTCGAAAGCCGGTCAATCACCGAATTCGTCAATACATTCCAAAGGCGGATCACACCGGAACCATCGGCAATCGCTATCATTTTGCCAAGAGGATGGAGAGCGATTTTGGTAAGCGTCATAATCCTTTCATCGAATGTCCGAATAGGCTTGGCGGTTTCGATATTCCATATCCGAATGGTACCATCACGGCTGCCGGAGACGACAAATTTTGCGTCTGTCGTCATAACAACGCTGCGAACTTCGTCTTGATGTCCATGAAGGTCGGCAACGCATTTTTGTTCGGCAATGTTCCAAACTCTGATGTCTCCATCTTTTCCTGCCGAGGCGATTAAATTGGCGTCCAACGAAATGTCGAGACTCGTTACGGCATCCTGATGTCCGCTCAATCGATGAGTACAGAGAGCAGAGTCAAAAGAGTCCCTAACGGTGCGCCGCCGAATTTTATCACCGACTCCTTCGGTTTCCAAGGCGTATCGGGCTGACTCCCAGCCGTTGAGTTTTTTTGCTTTTTCGATTCCTTCGAGTGCGGCGGCGTACTCCCTTTTCTGGACGGCTTGACGGATTTCTGCGCATTGCCGTTCCATTTCGGACTGCTGTCGCCCCGCTTCCTCGGCACTGGTAACGAGGGAAAGTTGGAACGGCGCACGAAACGCTCTGGGACAGCACAATATCGCCGTTGACCAAAGACGGAGCGTACCGTCCATCGTTACCGACAGAGCGAAGAGTCCGCTGGGGTCAAGATAGACGGAGTCAATCGTTTGCTTCGGTATGGTGAACGAGCGCACACATCGGCACGAGGGAAGTTCCCAGAGCCGAAGCGTCCTGTCATCGCCGGCGGTTATCGCAAAACGGCAGTCAGAATGGAACGCCAGCGCGGTAATGTCATCTTCGTGACCGACGAGTGAACCGATTTTTTGTTTCGTTGAAGTGTTAGAAATATCGGCTCGGTTCCGTGTAACAACGGCGGTCAGCGTTTTGTCCCGCGATAGGACTTGCTGCGTTTGTTTTTCGTTATTGAATCGCCGTCCCCAACTGACTTGCCGGAAGGTAAACGTTTCGTGCGGAGGTCCCACTCGGCGAACAGTGAATCCGGCTGGCAGCGCATAAAGTTCCCAAAAGAGGTCACTGCTCAATGCCAGTACCTCTTTTATCTTCGGTTGCACATCGGGCAGTTTGAACGTCCGGCGGAGAGCACCTGTGCGGGTCGAGTAATGCGCCAGCGTGTTCGGTTCGATGTAACAAAGGATATATTCTCCGTTACTTTCTGCATAGACTTTTCGTTCAGCGGCGTCCGCCAAAGTGTAACTATTCAAGCATCGGGCTTCTTCATCGATATGCGATTCAGCGGCTGCCGCCACTCGGCGAATGTCTTCTCGGTCTTCCATTGAGAGTGCTTCGCTGAACACCTCTAAAGCGGAAGATAGTTTTCCCCTTTCACGCTGGGCTAATCCGAGAGCATACACTGCCGCCGGTACTTGCGGACGCATTTTGATTAACGTTTCCAACTGTTCCACGACGGCAAGATCGGTCAGTTGGGCGAGACGCCAAGATAGAATCGTCCGATTGTACGTTACCGCCGGATGCCAAGGCTGCAAAGCAATCGCTTGATTGAATAACCTCACCGCTTCGTCCGGCTTGTTCAAGTCGAGAAGCGATATTGCCCGATTGTTAATGCTGTCTGGCGTCCACGTCGCATTGATCGGTTTCGGACGCGGAAATACGGAACCTGCAACGTCTTTGTAAATGTGTGTCAACCTATCAGCGACTTGTTCCATCGATTCAGGTCGCTTTTCCGGTTCCTGTTCGAAGCAGTGCATCAGGAGGTCGGCGACGGTGCTGGGCATTGCCGGACATTTTTCAAGCGGTGTGGCTCGCAAAAACTTCTGACAGATTTTTCGGGCGTTGTGTCCGCCCTCCTTGTTACAGGGGGGGACGCCGAAGAACATTCCTAGTACGCTCACTGCCCAAGACCACATGTCGGTCTGAACGGTCATTTTGGGCAGGTCGTCGAATTGCTGTTTTTTCAAAAGGTCGACGGCAAGAAACTGTTCCGGTGAGCAATAGCCGGGCGTTAAGCCGACGGTAACGTAATAGTCGGAGTCTTCGTTATCGCCGCTCATGGCGGTTTGTGCGAGTCCGAAGTCCGCGACTTTTGCGGTTTGTTCGGACATCATGACGTTAGCAGGCTTTACGTCGAGGTGTAGGAGGGACTGCCGATGTGCGTGGTCGAGTCCCCAGGCGAATTGAATTGCAATGTTAAGGATACGGAGGAGAGCCGCTGACTTTCCGCCGTCGTAGAGTCTTCCGTCGAACATCCAATCTCGGAGGCTGCCGTCGGGCACGAACTCGGCGAAGAGTCGTGGAATACCGCCGATTCGTCTAACGAGATAACAGGTGACGATGTTGGGGTGCAATCCGAGTTCGATCCAGGTTTGTGCTTCTTGTTCGTAACTTTTTTTACCGTGTTCTGTTTGAAAGAATTGCGGTTTAGGACTTTTGACGGCAAGGTCCATGTCCCATTCTCGGTGATAGACGCGGTGTACGACTCCGACTCCTCCTTCGGCGTGTGGAACACCTTCGGCGATGGGTTTGACTTCGTAGACTCCGAGGATGAGGTCACCGACGTTCCAGAGTCCGGTGTCGGCGGCGAAGGGTTCAGTTTTTTTTATGACGGAGGACTTTGTACTGTCGGTTTGCGGTTTGGGGAGATCGAAGTCGGCGTTGGCATTGGCGGAGGAGGTTTGAACGGTGGTATCGCGAAACTCTATTGCTTCTTCGAGTAGAAAGACGTTTCTGCATTTTTTGCACGTTGCCCGCTTGCCGAGTAGGGAGTCGGCGAGACGATACAAATGGGAACAGTGAGGGCAGGTTGCCGTGAACATGAAAAATGGAAGAGTACCTCTCTCGGTTTTTCTATTAGACTTGTTGCATAACCCCGATCTTGCTATAATAATGGGGCTACGGAGGGGTATTGTAGCAAATTTTCCCTTTCCCGTCAAGCCATCAAGGAGGACAAATGACCCGTGTTGAGAAAAAATTGAAATTGTCGGACGAAAAGTTCAAACGCCGCATCGGAACAACCAAACCGGTCTTTCTCCTGATGCTCGACATACTGCAAGCCGCCTACGAC
>Ga0099364_10008810_pt1 | contig 14126 bp, 9 predicted proteins | sample TergutTh196P3_FD_73070 | JGI IMG/M metagenome (GOLD analysis project Ga0099364, IMG submission 73070) | Microcerotermes parvus P3 segment gut microbial communities from Pointe-Noire, Republic of the Congo - Th196 P3 | ecosystem: Host-associated > Arthropoda: Insects > Digestive system > Gut ... | reverse complement strand
ACTTCATCCCAACACCGAAAACCTTAGAAGAACTCAAAAGGGCATACCGTAAACTTGCATTTGAACATCACCCCGACCGCGGCGGCAACCATGATGCTATGAAAACAGTTAACGCCGAGTATGACGCGCTGTTTCCGAAGCTCAAAGACATTCACAAGACCAAAGACGGCACGACCTACACGGCAAAGCAACCGACCGCCGAAACCGCCGAGCAATTCAAAGAGCTGATAACAGAGTTAATGAAAATGGACGGAATTATTATTGAGGTCATCGGGTGTTTTGTTTGGGTGACAGGCGATACCGAGTCCAACAAGGACAGGTTAAAGGTTCTGCATTTCCGATGGCACAGCAAGAAATACGCTTGGTACTTGAAGCCGGAGGATTACCGCCGAAAGAGCCGCAGGGAATACGGGCTTGACGAAATCCGCGACATGTACGGCACAAGCGGAGCGGTGAACAGCAGGGGGACAACGAAGCTAGCGGAAGCCACGGCGTAAAAGCAAATCCCGCTCCACGGTTTTCAATCGTGGGGCGGGAATTGCTTTATGTCTGAATTATGCGTACCGTCTTTTCAACAGGGTCAATACATTGTTTGGAACAAAGCGGCGAAGGGCGGTGATATGATGGCTCATGGGGCAAGTCATACAAGGTAAGTGTTCCGTATACCAGCAAACACCATCGAATTTATTAAGAAACAGCTTTGCCTCCTCGGAGTGTTCGTAAAACCGCAGTTGGGCGATTACCTCGCCGCGCACCTTGATATTGCCGATATTTCCGCTGTCGAACACCTCTATGGCGTGGTTCTTATCCAGCCGAAGGGTAGAGTGTTTGTTTGCGTGGAAGATACGCTTTAGTGTTATAAATGTCATGGTCGGCCTCCTGTAAAGTTATTTTGGGGTTAGCGGGGTTTGCTTTTTATGTTCGGGGCGCGTGTATTTTAATAGTATTTGCAAGGGGGTGAGCGTGATCTCTGTTTGCCTATGGTTTGCCTATCGGGTAATTTTAGCGGGTTTTAGGCGGTCACAGGCGGTTTTTTGAGTTTTAAGGAAAGAAACATTTTGGGCGCAAAACATGAAAAAAGTACGATATTTTGCCATTTTCAGCAATTATATCGTACTTTTCGTTGGTCCGAGTGACAGGAGTTGAACCTGCGGCCTCTTGAACCCCATCACGCTGTTCGCAATCTGCAAACTATTGGTATCACTGACTTTTACTAACTCAACTTACTGCAATTTACTGCAAATCACTTAAAACTACCCGGTATGAACCGGGACTAAATAACACTAAATGTCACGCTCACGGTTTTGGCTATCATTCGACTTCAAGGGGATTTAACCACAGTCATATAGCCCAAAGAGGTATTATTTTATGCTTGTCTTTTAGAGGCAAAAGCTCGTTTGACAAACATATAACCCCGCCTTCGCCTATATTTACATTCTTAACCTCATCGAGCATAGCAAAGTGTTTTATATCCTTTGGCTCGGGCTCGGAATGTATTTTTATTTCAAGAGGATAAAGGGTATTGTCCTGATAGATTATCAGGTCGATTTCTCTCTGATTTCCGTCACGCAGGAAATATATATCAACCTCTTTACCCGCGTTGGTATAGCTTTTCAAAATCTCGGAAACAACGAAACTCTCAAAGAAGTGTCCGTTCATTGCTCCCGCGCTTAACGTTTCGGCGGTAAGCCACCTTGTTAAATACGCCGCCAGACCAATATCCAGAAAATGCAGTTTCGGTGTTTTAACTGCCCTTTTTATGGCATTGTTACTATAAGGTTTAAGCAGATATACAAGACCGCTTGATTTTAGTATAGACAGCCATCTCTTTGCCGTCGGCTCGCTTATGCTGACATCTTTCGCTATAGAGGCTAAATTTAACATTTGTCCGGTCATGGCGGCACACACAGTCATAAATTTTAAGAAGTCACCCTCGTCAGCCACTTGCGCTAAACTGCGGACATCCCTTTCAATATAGGTCTTGATATAATCGGCATAAAAAGCATCCCACTCAAAATCAGGCCGTGCAACCAACTCAGGCAAGGAGCCACGATGTATGGTGTTCCATATTTCTTTTATACTTAAAACAGTCCTATTTCCTTTTCGTTCCTTCAAATATTCCATATTAGGCAGAAACGGTGTGTTCCAACTCTCGCCGTTGATTTCCCTGAGGGATAAACCCAGCAGCTCTAAAATACCGGCACGGCCCGCCAGACTCTCCGTTACATTTTTCATTAATTCAAAACTCTGTGAGCCTGTAAGAAAGAAATCACCTTTGTTATGACTCTTGTCCAACAGAATCTTAATATAGTGAAATATTTCAGGGGCATACTGAACCTCGTCAATAAAAACAGGAGGCGGGTTCAAGTCAAAAAATGTTGAAGGCTCGTCAATGGCTCTTCGGCGAGTTGGCAAATGGTCAAAAGTGACCTTTGATATATCAGGCTTAATATTCTCTATCAAAGTAGTTTTCCCAACCTGCCTTGCACCGGTGACAACAACAGCGCCTTTCATTTTCGCACGCTTGTGTATGGCGTCCTCGATATGTCTTCTAATATACATAAACGACTCCTTTCATGTTATTCTAACATCCGATGTTATTATAACACAAATATAAAAGGAAAGCAATATAGAAAATAGGCCGTGTAAAGATTATTTTAACAACTCATCCAGCAGTTTAGGACCAGGCTTTCCGTACATCGCGGGGTACAGATTACCGCCGAGTCCCAAAGGCTCCGACGTGACATACAGCTCACATTCGTCGTATTCGATCTGGTACAACGCCATAATGACTGTATAAAGGTATAATGAGCCGACACCTAAAGCGCAACGATGAAACCAGAGCATAAGCAGCTGTATTTCGCATTAAAACGCCTGACCGCCCGTTACATTGACCCCTTGATGTAACCGCCGGTCATAGCTGAATAATCTTCTGGTTTCAATGCTTTCGCAACGTTGACCGCGCGTTACATCGACCTCAATGTAACCCTACTACGTCACCTCCAGTTACATTTGTCATGAGCTTATTGTTTCATAAATCCGTTTGATGTCATCTGACCCGTTCTTATATGAACATAGTTTATACCCAACGCCATGCACAGTTTGTAGAAATATCGGCTATTCAGGATTCGGCTCAATCTTCTTGCGCATCCTCATGATTACGCTCCTCACCGCGCCCTCATAGATATAGCTGTATTTCCATTATATCAGAATGCCAGAATCTGTTTACATGGCTCCGTTGCAGAAGATGCTGGGTATAAAAGGACTTGAAAAAGGCGCCGTTTACTTCTACGCTGCTGTTTTGGAACAGGACGTAGTCGGCGCCGTTTTCATAGCTTGAGATTATTGTTTGTTCGTCGTATTCGGGGATAATGACGACTAAATATGTATGCGCGGTTTCTTTGAGGGACGCCAGAAACATGAACGGGTCTTTCGTGCAGAGGAATATGTTTATAGCCGCGAGCAGGTAGTCGGTTTTCGCGTATAGGTTCAGGCCATCTCTCAGGTTGAAGGCAATATCGACGGTCAGACTCTCACATGCTGCGTATCATAGGCGTACCGTTTGTTATAGTTTGGTTTAATATCAACAGGTTTGCGATTTGGATACCGGAATCCATGAATTTCTGCATTGATTTTCAGTTAGATGATTATCCCCCTTCTTTCCCGCTTAGATTCATTATCAGATCATAGGCAAATTCCAATTCCTCCATTGTGCAGTGCGGCTGAACCAGGTGGGTTGTGCAGCAAATCCACCGCCGACCTTTAAGCGTCGCGAATACCCGGCGTATTTCCTGTTCTAATCTTGCGAGATTTCCAAATCCAAGGGTGGTTTGTATGCAAACGCCTCCCATAATGGCAAAGCTGTCCTTGTATTTATCAAGATAAACACGGTAATCCATACCCGCCGACTCTTGATATGGATGTATCAGATCGTAGCCAAGTTCTTGAATGCCATCAATAATAGAGTTAATGTTCCCATCCGAATGCAGGCTTATAAATTTTCCGCGTTTCTTCACAGCTTCGATTAAAAGTTTATGGTTTGGGTATATTTGTTTCCTCCATATATGAGGGCTGAACAGCAAGCTGTTCTGGCACCCCCAATCATCTGAGACATGTATCATGTCCATACCCATATCAACAATGTTATTCGCAAAGCGGACGTTCCACTCGGCTTGGCGTCGGTAAACCTCGGCAATTTCCTTTTCATAGGTAAGCAGATGACACAAATGCCCCTCTATGCCAAACACATCATTCAAGCACTCAAATATGCCGTTCGTCTGCATGTAACAGAAACGCTCCCGGTCTTCCCGTTGATGTTTAAGGGCGGATGCGACGTCATTATAAGCTTCAGAATCATCAGGATCCTTCATCGGTAAATCCAGCAAAATTTCCGGCGTGATTTCAACATTCGCATCTTTTAGCCCGCTTATTTCCGATGTGTTGTATGGAGCAGGCCCTCCAAAAATATGCGCAAGGTCAAATTTGTAATGGTCTTCAAACGCGTGTACGGAGCCATATGTGCGCTCAAGCTCGTCCGTAACGTTATCAAACACCCAAGCGTAAACGGGGGTGACGCCCGTATCATTCTCGCCTCTTATGGTTTTTGCAACTAATTCATAGGATTTCATTCTGTGTCGCCTCCTTTATTTTCCGTGTTTCTTGTTTTTTTATATTAAGGACATAGCTTTGTATTTTATATGGCGCAAGCTCAACGTCAAAGGCATTGCCGTCAACCGGTACATACTCGCAAACAGTCTCATCTAGCCCGGAAGTCGCCGCATTTTCGACGGTAAAATCGCAAACCACTCTGCCTTTTGCGGGAGTATCGCATGGGTTATACAACCTTAACAGGATACCTTCGGCATTATCACAGAATTTCAAAATGCTGTAACAAATCTGTCCTTCAATCCGCAAAAGCCGGCGCGGGCTTGGCATGACGCCGCCTGATTTGTGGAAAAATCCAGCTCTGACGCCGGCGGCCATTTCATCCTGAAGCCTTTGCAGATCAATAAACCCTGTCTTTTGATTCATGGGAACTACGGCATAATGATAACTAAGATTGGTTTTCAGTTTGCCGTCAGTTTCGCCGCTCGTGCGTATTGTTTTAGAAAAACTTCTAAGCATGGTAACGGTCAGTGTGCCGTCATACAAGTCAGAACATTCGTGCAAACCGTACGCTGAAACAATTCCGAGTCCCTCGCCGTCATCATTGTATTTGCAGACGATACCCTGCATCGGCCTTTCTAAAAAACCCGGCTGATTCCAAAAATCCGCTTTTCTGTCACGGCCGGAGTTCTGCCTTACTTCAGCAAACATTTGCGAGGTGCTGAATTGTCCCCCTTTGATCCCTGTAGGGAAAACAGCCCGCAGTCTATGTTCCTCGCAATCGTTTAGAATATCTGTCTCTACTTCCACATGCCTTGATCCGAGCGCAAGGGATATTTTGCTGTTTATCTCGACCGTGGCGCAGATTCCATCCCTGTTATACCCAAAAGCCCTTTTTTGCCGGTAATCCATTTTCGCCGGTATTCGCAAAACAGTTTTCACCCCAAATGTACAGAGCGCCGGACCGTCGTGCAACACTTCAACGGTTGACACCGCGCATTTGCTGACAATGATTTTATCGTTTGCGGGACGCACATGGTTCCAACCGTCACCCAATTCACCGTCGTCCACATACCAAAGAAGCGATTCATATCTACGACCCGTTTCCTTATCAAGCAGATCAAACGTACCGTCGTTGTTTACGGTAAGGGCCAGAATCCCGTTGTCAGCCGTGGTAAAGGACGTCATCAGGGAATCAAGATACCGTACTGCCGGAACATGTTTTTCAGCTTCGGCAGCCGTATAATAGCATACTCCTATTGGAGGAAGGGTCGCCATGAAAGCAACTGTATACATATCCCCCTCAAAAGTCTTGTCGCCGTAATCATGAATGAAACCCTCACGCTCTATGTGAACAATACTGTATCGTACCGTGTTGCCATTATCATCTTTAATGAAGAACTTATTGATCTTCTCAAAAAAGAAGGGTTCCTCAGCGTAAAAACTCGAATAATCGGCTGGGAATGGAATCATAACCTTGACAACCCTTTTTATTTCATAAGGCATGGGATTGAAAAGTTGTATCAAAATATCGTTTGAGGCCGAGTCCGCGGACAGACCGGCGAACAGACAATGGTTAATATCAAGCGTCATCTCCGCCTCTATTGCCTTAACTTGGTTGAATCTTGCTTTCATATCCTGATGTGCAGCGTCGATAGAGCATCCGCAGATGGAATCATGAGAATGGTTCTTGAGCAGAAATTCATTGGCAATATTTAAATATGTTCGATAGATTTCTACACCATGAAATGAGGCGAACACGGTGAAAGGCGCAATCCATTTCTCCGTTAAGGTCTGGCATATGTCGTTGTCCTTTTTAATGTCGTAACGGCTGGAACATGTGTCGGTTATCGTCCTCTGGGCAGGCTGATAATCTCTGGCCGGTTCCGTGAGCTGCCCCTTTAACGTCGGCATCATGCCTACATATGTCAGGAGTTCCTCAGCCATATCCGCCGCGTTCCCTACAACAGCTTCCGTTCCGGGGAACAGCCTCTCAATCCTCCTGCAGATATCGTTCAGCTCGCCGTGGATCGGCATGTGATCCAGCGCGTCCATCAGCATGATGATAGGTATATCCGTACGCGCGAACTGCCGTTCAAGCTCCGTTTTTATAATTTCGTCCTTTTCTTCTTCCGTTTTGCATTCGTTATAGCGCATAATTGCGCGGCAAAGGAAATCACCGTACAGCATGTGATCGGGCAGTTTAAATGTTATGCAGCGGCTACCGTCGGGCGCCTCCCAAATAAAATGCATCGGGCAGTCCCCCTCATTCGCGCCTCTGCCCAATAGCGCCCCTTCAATACCAAAGCCGTTTAATATCTGCGGGAACTGCGGCGTGTGTCCGAAAACATCACAGATATACCCGTATTTCCACGGCTCAACTCCATAGGATCTGCTTATTCTTTCACCCAGCATAAGGTTTTTTATGATGCTCTCCCCGGATACAAGAAATTCATCCGGCATGCAGTACCACGGGCCGATTAAAATCCTGCCCTGTTTGATCAAACCTGTCAATCTATTTTTCATCTCCGGACGAACGTCCAGAAAATCCTGAAGGGGTATTGTTTGCCCGTCCAGCGTGAACACACCGAAGTCGGGATCATTCTCAAGCGTCTCAATTACCTGCGACAAAATCTGCGCGAGTTTGTAACGAAACCCCTGAAACGGGCGGTACCACTCCCTGTCCCAGTGAGTGCCGCTCATTATGTATACTTTTCTTTTTTTAATGTTCATCATAGTTATCCCTGTTATCTCTTCATTTCATGTTTTTTTAACCCTTGATCGCGCCGGAGGTTATTCCCTGAATAAAGTATTTCATATTAATCATAAATAGAAAGACAATCGGCAGTGACGCTATGACAAATCCGGCGAAGAGCATCCCGTACTGTACTTGCTGCGCGTCCGTGAAAGCGTACAGACCCACGGTGATGGTTTTCATTTTTTCTCCTCTCAGTACCAACAGCGGCCAGATAAAGTCGTTCCAGTTAGCAAGAAAATTCATCAACGCCATAGAAAAAATAATCGATTTGCTCAGGGGGGAATACGATGTACAGGAACACTTGAACCGGGTTCGCCCCGTCTAGCGTTGCGCTGTTGAACAAATCCTCGGGAAGTCCCTCTATGAACGACCGCAGCACAAATGTGAACATGATCTGCCCAAAAGCTATATATGGAAGTATCGCGGCCCAATAGGTCCCCATCAGTTTTAGCTGCACGATCATCGTGAATTGCGGTATCAATGTCAACACGCCGGGGATCATGAGAAAAGACAGATAAAAATAAAACAGGATATTCTTTCCCGGGAACTTGTACCTCGCGAAAATAAATGAGGCAATACAGGACAGGATCGTTACCCCGATTACGGAAACCCCGCAAATAAACAGCGAATTCTGCAGATAAACAACAACCTTTGCAAACGCCTGCGCGTAATTATCCCATCGGACCGGGTTGGGTGAACTGAAATATCCCGCGGCTATCTCAGCGTTCGTTTTGAAAGAAGAAACAAGCATAAAATAGAAGGGTACATATATAAAGAATATTAATATCGCATGAACAAGCACATTGATCCGGAACGCAACCCCTCTTTTTGTTGAATATCCCATAACGTCCTCCCTTTTTCCAAGATTAGTCCAACCTCTTAATTTTTGTGTTCGCGAATACAGTAAAAGACATGATAAGAATAAACAGAATCACGCCGATAGAGGAACCGTAGCCCAGATTCCCGTATTGAAAAGCATTTTTGTACATTAAAAGGCCTGGGACGGTCGTCGCGTAATTAGGCCCGCCTTGCGTCATAATCATCTGATTGGTATACTGCTGTATTCCTGCGATCATGCCAAGTACGATTAGTATTTTCAGCTGTGGAATTATTAGGGGGATATCAATTTCTCGGAATATACGGGCAGCGCTTGCGCCATCGATTCGCGCCGCTTCGTGCAGTGACGTGTCAATTCCCTGAAAACCGGCCAAGATCACTAAAAATCCAAATCCGCCAACCCACGGGAAGCCCATGAACAAGAGCGCTGACAGAGCCAGCGCCGCTTCTCCAAGCCACACGCGCGTCAAATGTCCGGCACCAATCATGCGAAGAACAGTGTTCAGCATGCCAAAATTGGGCTCGTAAAAAAAACGCCAGAAGAGGGTAACTACCATCGCAGGAATCATCATGGGGATAATATATGCCCGTTGCACCAGCTTCCCGATCCTGGTCGCCCCCAGTTTATAGACGAGATAGGTTGCGGGCATAAGCCAGAGCATTGTGGAGAAAAACCCCCACAATATGAAAATCAGCATATTCCACATGGATTTCCAAAACAGCGGGTCGCTAAACGCTTTTATGTAGTTCGCAAAGCCGATAAAGCGGTAATTATCGAATCTGTTCAGCCGCCAGTCGGTAAACGAAACATAAAACGCCGTGAACAACGGATATACCATAAATATACAAATGAATGCTGTGCACGGCAACAGAGCGAGGTATATCCACTTTGCGCGGAAAATCTGTTTTGGTAAGGATTGTTTTCCTGACATGTTCGTCACCCTCTTAAACAACACAAGTTCACATGGTGTTTTCGGCTGTTTATCAACCGAACTGCGCGATTACCGAATCAATACCCCATTCCGGATGATTGGCGATCGCCTCGTCAAGCGCTTCCTCATAGAGCTTCGCAAAATCCTGGGTCATTTTTTCAGGGGTTATGCTATCATCATCAAGAAAGTTGGCTAACATTACATGATACCTGTCGTTAGCTTCTGCGGTAAGACCAAGGACATTCGCGTTCCAGGAGACCATCTCTACTTCGTCCCCGATATAATCGGTAATGCCTTTCATCGCTTCAGGCACATCCACGCCTTTTACAACCGGAATCCACATCAATTGCTCGGTAACTTTTTTAGCGCCTGTGTTCGGGTCGGAGAAATATTGCAAAAAGTCTATGGCGGCCTCTCCGCGCCCTTCGTTGAACGCCTTCGTGGTGACAAACATATCCACCCCGCCGGGCCCCATCGAGTATTTGCGCACGCGGTTTTCGGCTTTATCTGAAATCGCGCTGTCGACAAATGGAATTGGCCCCGTGCCGTAATTTACTGTCAGCTCGTTCTGAATGGCCTGATTCGGGAACCAACTGCCGTTTATAGTCATAGCGGATTGGCTTTCGTTGAACAAAGCCTCATATTCCCAGCTGGCGGAATTAAATCCGGTGTTGAAGTAGTTGGAGAGTTCTTTCAAGAATCGGAAATAGTCCGTCATTCGCTGATCGCCAAGATTAATGATTCCGGCTTTTATCCCCGCAGCTACCTCAATCTGCTGAAGCCCTCCGTTTACATCCACGATATCCAAGGCGGGAACGACATCATACCAGAGTTGCTCCATCATGAAATTTCCAATCCATGTAAGGTTCCATCCGATAGAATTCTGCACGCTTATGGGAATAACATTCGGGTCGCTTTCCTTGATTTTTTTGGCGACCTCCAATACTCCCGTCCACGAGAGGGTGCTGTCGGTGTCTATGCCGAATCTCTCAAAGACGTCTTTGTTGTAGTAAAAATTTACCATCGCGGAAGTCGTCCGCAGTCCCAACATGGCGCCGGTTCCGTTGGGGTCTATTACGCCGTCCAATGCTCCGTCCCTGAATGAGTTCATCCAGATATCTCCGGTATAAGCACTGGGCGCTTCAAGGTAAGGCTTTAAGTCAACTGTCCAGCCGTTCTTGTAAAAATCCGCAACGGGAGCGGTCGAGTCGAAGATAATGTCGGTTGCCGTGTCGGCGGCAAACTGCGTGGTCATCCAGGTTGACATCCCGTCTGCGGGAACATAAATCAACTCAACCTCATTGCCGCTGATTGTTTTGTATTCATCGACAATGGCGTCCAACATCGGCCAGCTCCATTCACCCTGAATGTGGGCCATTGTAATCTTTTGGCTCTCTTGCGGCGCGGGCGCGGAAGAAGCTCCAGACGTATCGGAGGTTTGGTTGTTTGTCGCGGCTGAAGGCTCGCTTGATGTGCCGGACGACGGGCTGTCGCCGGAACCACACGCGGCGAGCAAGGCCAAAAACAACAGTGCGGCCAGCATAACTGACAGGTTTCTCTTCATCATAATCATTCTCCTTGTTTTTTTAATATGCGTATTGCCTAACAAAACGCATACTAAGAATATCATATGGATTCAACCCATTACAGGCAAAAAAGTCACAAAAACATGCTCTATCTCGCTTTTTTTGTGTGGCACATACAAAAAGCCGGGTTGAGTATGCTATAATGTGTACGTACGATATGGGACTTGGAGTGTGTTCTTAATGCTTAAGGTACTGATTGTTGACGATGATTTCTATGATACGCAAGGGATCGTCAATCACATAGCGTGGGAAAAAACAGGCGTTTCTTCCGTACTCACCGCCCAAAACGGACGCGAAGGGTACAAAATGGCTTTGGAAAACGCGCCTGATATTGTAATCAGCGACATTTCTATGCCGGCTATGGGCGGCTTGGAAATGATTGAAAAAATAAGCTCCGTTCTCCCCAAGACCGAATATATCATCATCAGTTGTCACGACGAATTTAATTACGCGAAGTTGGCGATAACGCTAAACGTATCTGGGTATGTCCTCAAACCCATAGTGATAGAAGAATTGGAACAGACTCTGATACGCGTTGCTGAAAAAATAAACAGGGATAAAGAATTATTTGCCGAGATTAAGAAAAGAATCTATGACGAAGTTGGCCACAGCATAACGACAGGACTTGGCGAGCCGCTATCTGACGTGAAGGCTCCGTCCCTCCCATTGAGGAAAAGCGGCAGACGGCAAGAAATAGCCATACAAGTAAGGGAATATGTGGACGCGAATTTCACCAAAATTCCAAATGTCCCCAGCATATCCAACGCGCTTTTCATCAGCCCGGGATATGCTAACACAATTTTCAAACAGGAGTTTGATATAAATATTGCGGAATATATATACGACAAGCGCTTGAAAATGGCAAAGGAGCTGCTTACCTCGCCCAGCGCGAGGGTGTCGGAGGTATCGGAGACAGTCGGCTACTCCAGCAAATCATATTTTAGCGCGATTTTCAAAAAACACACCGGACTCTCGCCAAGGGATTACAGGGACAAGTATGCAAAACGAGGTTCGCAACTATAGAAAATTGCGGAACAAGCGGAACAAGCGGGGAGATGAAGCAAGTATGCGCGTATTTGCCGGGTTATTTCGCCACCCTTACAGTAACAGTTTAAAAAAGAGAATCACATTTTACATTATCATTGTATCTGTGGTTCCGGTGATTATCCTCTTCTGTTGGCTGAGTTTTGATACCCAAAGCAGACTCTATTCTCAAAATCTTGAGGAGCAAACCAAAATACTAAACAATTTTGCCGTATATTTGGATCGCACTTATTCAGCTTACGAGACGGGCAGCATTTTACTGACAAGAGATTCCGTAATCAACAAAGGGCTTGTCACCGATTTTACAGATGAGCTGATTGATAAATCGGGTTTTTATATTTATACAAAAGCGCAGTTGTGGAATTTCAGCATGTCCGATATGGAGTTCACGATATACTATTCCAATCCCACCCTGTTTGACTTGAGATATTTTCGGAATATTGAAAGTTTGGAGCATCGAGTTGACATATCGGATAATTTATCTTCAAAAGATATTTATTGGCTGCCCGAATTTACACATAGGACAGACGGAAAAAAAGCAGTGTCATTTTTCACTAAATTTCCAATGTCGAACAAATACTACTCCGTTTTAAAAATCGACATTCCTTTGTCCGGTATTATTTCCTTTTTTAGCGATAGCTTTGGTGAAATGTATTCGGAACTCTACTATTGCGACACAGTTGGAAACAGCGTTATGCTATTTGATCGAATTCCTAACGAAACCGGAAACAACAGCCATATTACAATACAGCAGACTTTAGAAAATGGGCATATTCTAAAAATGAATATACAAGCATCACCTGATATTGACGATGTCATAGCGTCATATTCGATTATCGGGATATTCTTTATCGCGATTGTTATTTTGATAAGCTTGATGGTATATTTTGTAGTAGGCAGGCTGACGGGTTCCCTTGAAAGCTTTATCATAAAGTTGGAACAGTCGGACTCCCTCGGCAGTGTAGAAATTCATGAGAATGATGAGATTTCAATTATTAAGCGGAGGTTTATTGACCTGCTTGAGAGCAACGAGCGATTGTATTCCGAAAAGCTTGCGGCATTGCATAAAAGCAAACTTTTAGAAATGGATTTAGCGAGAGCAAGATTAAACCCCCATCTGCTGTATAACTCATTGTCGGTAATCAAGTGGAAAGCTCTTGACAATAATGACAAGCAGAGCTTCGATCTTATTGAGCAAATGACGAAATACTATCGCGCCGTTCTAAATAAAGGACTCAACATTGTGCCTATAAAGGACGAACTCGAACTGATAAAGGACTATATATCTATAAACGAGCTGGCCAAAAACACCCGTTTTAATCTTGATGTGAGAATTGACAACGGTTTGGGCGAAGAGAAAATATTTAAGCTGCTATTACAGCCCTTTGTTGAAAACGCGATTCTTCATGGATTGAACGGTAAAGACGGCGAGAAAAATGTCATTATAACCATAGAACTCGACAAGTATATACACATTTCAGTGCGAGATAACGGATACGGAATAGAAACTGAAAAGTTAAATCAATTGAATTCACTTGCGAAAAAATTATCTGTTGACGGGAAAGAATTATATAAGCCTGCCGAGAAAAACGGCGGATACGGGATATACAGTGTCGTCGAACGGCTTTATCAACAATTTGGCAGTGACTTCTCGTTGACCTTCACAAGCGAACTTGGCAATTATACAGAGGCGAAGATGGTGATACCGCGTATTTAAATTATGTAAATATTGTAGAAGACACCCCTCCTTCAAAGAAGATGAAGATATGAAGATAAGGAATGGTCATAAGTATGAAATACCCGAAAACATTTATAGCCGCCACAGAGGAATACTGTGTGATTGAGAATCATATTCCCGCGCCGCTTATCCGCAAAAACTTCGCCGTCAACGGCGGCGGCGCGGAAGCAACGGTACTCATTTGCGGACTGGGCTTCTATGAACTTCGCATAAACGGTATTCGCGTGAGCAAACTTCTCGCGCCATACATCAGTGCGCCGGACGACGTTATTTATTATGATCTCTACGATATAACGGAGCATTTGCGTCTAGGAGAAAACGTAATAGGTATAATCCTTGGCAACGGGATGCAAAACGCTTTTGGTGGAACTACGTGGGCATTTGACAAAGCGCATTGGCGGGGGGCGCCAAAGGTTGCATTGAGATTAGATATCAGCTATATTGACGGAGGAGCATATGCGTTGGAAAGTGATCAAAGCTTCAAGGCAAGCCCTTCACCGATCTGTTTTGATGAGCTGCGCTGCGGCGAGTATTACGATGCCCGTCTTGAGCTGCATGGGTGGGATTTGCCCGGCTTCAACGACTCCGACTGGCAAAACGTCCTTATTGCGCCGACGCCGCGCGGA
>Ga0099364_10008809_pt1 | contig 14126 bp, 10 predicted proteins | sample TergutTh196P3_FD_73070 | JGI IMG/M metagenome (GOLD analysis project Ga0099364, IMG submission 73070) | Microcerotermes parvus P3 segment gut microbial communities from Pointe-Noire, Republic of the Congo - Th196 P3 | ecosystem: Host-associated > Arthropoda: Insects > Digestive system > Gut ... | reverse complement strand
CTCCACGGCAGTTGGTTTCGGACTTGCTTTGGTAATACTTGCAGGCATCAGAGAGCAACTTGAACTTTCAGACGTTCCGAACGGTATGAAAGGCGCTCCAATATCGCTTATAACAGCAGGAATTTTAGCCATTGCATTTATGGGATTTACAGGGATTGTTAAATAAGTTGATGCTATTTTTTTCGTTTAAACGTTAAAAAAACGTAATATCGTAATTTTTTTTTGCTTTTGTTAATTTTGTTTTAGTAAGAGTTGTATTTTTACGCCAATTTGTTACATGAATGGTGGTTTTAAAAAGAAACTATATGAAAAAATCGCTTTGTTGCAAGCAGTGTGTATTTGGATATTAAAATGTTATATCATAACAAACTTTATATAAACTTAAAAATTAATTAAAAAAATGAGAAAAAAAACAAAAACTTTATTAGTTATGCTGCTATGCCTTATGGCTCCAGCATTTTTGTTTGGCCAGCCATATAACATTGTTATTAAAGGCGGCCATGTTATCGACCCTAAAAACAACATTGACGGACCAATGGATATTGCCGTCAGAGATGGTAAAATCGCTCTTGTCGCAAGGAATATTGATGCGGCAGGCGCTCTTCAAGTTGTTGACGCAACTGGAATGTACGTAACCCCCGGGCTTATTGACAACCATGTTCATGTATTCCATGGACCAAATTTAAATCAACAGTACATGAACGGTCCCAACTCTGTTCCGCCGGACGGCTTCACCTTTAGAGTAGGCGTAACCACGGTTGTTGACAAAGGTTGCTCGGGCTGGAGAACATTCCCTGATTTCAAAAGACAGGTTATTGATGTTTCGCAGACAAGAGTTCTTGCTTACCTTAACATTGTCGGCGAAGGAATGAGGGGCGGACCTTTTGAGCAAAACCTTGGAGATATGAACGCAAGACAAACAGGCGAGTTTGCAAAAAGAAACTCTGAACATATCGTTGGCATTAAGTTAGCGCATTTCTCCGGACATGACTGGACGCCAGTTCTACGCGGCGTAGAAGCAGGAGTAATTGCAGATGGAATACCGTTTGCGATTGACTTCGGCAGCGCTTCTCCTCCGCTTCCGTTAGATTCATTATTTTTGCACTATCTCAGACCGGGTGACATTTATACCCATATTTATGGCGGCAACAATACCATCGGCAACAGTGGCAGACAGGCTATTACTTACAACAGTCAACTAAGACCATGGATACCTGCCGCAAGAGAAAGAGGTATTATTTTTGAGTTAGGTCACGGTGGCGGAAGTTTCACATATGAGGTAGCTATACCAGCTACTCAAGCCGGAATTTTTCCAGATATTATCAGCACCGATCTTCACATTACTAGTATGAACTCCTCTATGAAAGATATACTTACATGTATGTCTAAAATGATGGCATTGGGTATGGATTTTAACAGCGTTATTGCAGCCACTACATGGAACCCCGCTAAAGTTATTAAACGAACAGAACTTGGTCATCTTACAGTTGGAGCCGAAGCCGATATAGCAATTCTTACTGTGAGAACAGGAAAATTTGGTTTCTTTGACCCAAGAGGCGCAAGAATGGACGGTGACAAGAAATTAGAATGCGAAATGACTATCAGAGCCGGCAGGATCGTATATGACCTGAACGGTATTGCGAATCCGATTGTAGCTCCGCGTCCACAAGCAGCGGCTAGATAATAAACTTCACTGCTTATCTTCATGGGCAAGTTTGATTTTTTACCACAAATAAATCACAAAGCGCAAGTAGTAACTCCGATAACTCGCTTGTTGGAGATAAGCAGTGAATTTTTAATTATATAATTAAAAATTCATAACCCTAAAATTAATAAAAAATGAGAAAAAAAACCTTACTAGTTATGCTGCTATGCCTTATGGCTCCAGCATTTTTGTTTGCCCAGTCACAACCATATAACATTGTTATTAAAGGCGGTCATGTTGTTGATCCCAAAAACAACATTGACGAGCCAATGGATATTGCCGTTCAAGACGGTAATATCGTTCTCGTTGCAAAGAATATTGACGCAACAGGAGCTATTCAAGTTGTTAATGCAACCGGAATGTACGTAACTCCCGGACTTATTGACATGCACGTTCACGTGTTTAATGGACCAGAGTTGAATAACGGAGATATAATGTATATGAACGGACCAAACTCTGTAATGCCCGATGGCTTTACCTTTAAGGCTGGCGTAACCACAGTGGTTGACGCCGGTAGCGCCGGTTGGAGATCATTTCCTTTATTCAAAAGGCAAGTCATTGATATTTCGAAAACAAGAGTTCTTGCTTTTCTTAACATTGTTGGAATAGGAATGTGGGAAGGACCTTTTGAGAATAACGTTAAAGATATGGACGCCAGACGTACCGCAGAATTTGCAAAACAAAACTCTGATATTATTGTCGGCATTAAGTTGGCACACTTCTCCGATCGCGAGCCAACACCTGTTATACGCGGCGTAGAAGCGGGAACAATTGCCGATATGCCGTTTATGATTGACCATGGCAGAACTCAACTCGATTCATTGCTTCTGCATTATCTTAGACCCGGCGATATTTATGCCCACTGCTTTACAAGAAACACAGGACAGAATATACCAACCATGGAAGCCGCAAGAAAAAGAGGCGTATTGTTTGAAGTAGGTCACGGTGGGGGCAGTTTTGGTTTCGAGAATGCAATACCGCTTACTCAAGCCGGATTTTTTCCAGATGCTATCAGCACAGATCTTCACATTAACAGCATGAATGCCGCCATGAAAGACATGCTTACCTGTATGGATAAAATGCTTGCTTTAGGAATGGATTTTAACAGCGTTATTGAGGCAAGCACATGGAAACCGGCTCAAATGATTAACCGTACGGAGTTCGGACATCTTTCTGTTGGAGCTGAAGCCGATATAGCAATTTTTACTATGAGAACCGGTAATTTTGGTCTGTTCGACACTAGAGGAGCTAGAATAGAAACCGATAAAAAATTTGAATGTCAAATGACCATCAGAGCCGGCAGGATTGTTTATGACTTGAACGGTATTGCAAATCCAATTGTAGTACCGCGTAGCAGATAATTAATTTATTACATAATATTTAAACCTTTAAATCTAATTCGTTATGAAACGCAGACAAGCAATTAAAAACCTTTCAATTCTCCCTGTTACGGGAGTCGCCTTGGGTAGCTCTCTAACCCTCGGATCAGCCTTAACATCATGTTCTTCGGCATCACCCCCTCAAAGGGATATTTTTAAAGAGCTGGGAATAAGAACTTTTATTAATGCGGCAGGCACATATACAATATTATCAGCCAGCACAATGCATGACGAGGTTGTAAATACAATCCAATTTTCATCGAAGACACATGCGAACATTAATGATGTTCAAGACGCAGTTGGGGAAAAGATTGCAGAACTGTGTCATGCAGAAGCTGCTATGGTAACTGCAGGCTGCTGGTCGGCTATGGTGCTGGGCACAGCCGGCGTATTAACCGGCAACGACCGTAGCAAAGTAGCCCTGTTGCCTACTAATACAGCAGAACTCAAAACAGAGGTATTAGTTCAAAGAGCTCATGCTCGCAGCTATGCCCGCGCTCTAACACATGCAGGTGCAAAAATAGTTGAAGTTGAAACAGTTGAGGACGTAAGGAAAGCTATCAATCCCAAAACCGCAATGATGTTTTTTCTTAACATTTCAGAACCAAATGGTCTGATTAAATATGAAGAATGGATAGCATTAGGTAACGAATACGGTATTCCTACAATGATTGATATCGCAGCCGACGTTCCTCCTGTTGAAAACTTATGGAGGTTTAACGACATGGGATTCAGCCTTGTTACCGTATCCGGAGGAAAAGGACTCAAAGGTCCGCAAAGCGCAGGTATCCTTATGGGTAAAAAAGACCTCATTGCAGCAGCAAGATTGAACGCACCTCCTAACGATGGTGTGGGAAGAGGAATGAAAGTCAACAAGGAAGAAATGCTTGGCATGTATGTTGCATTGGAAAAATTCATAAAATGCGATCAGGCTGAACTGTGGAAAATGTGGGAAGACCGCATAGCAGTTATTGAAAATGCGGTGAAAGCCATTGATGGAGTAACTACAAGGATTACAGTTCCTGCAATTGCTAACCATACCCCAACTCTTAATGTTTCATGGGATCAGGAAAAAATAAAAATAACAGCGTCACAACTACGCCAAAAACTTCAGAATGGAACTCCGTCTATAGAAATGAGAGGAAACGCAGAAAACTGTACAATTACGGCATGGATGCTGCTTCCCGGAGAAGACCAAATTGTAGCTTCGAGAATGGTTGAGGAACTTAAAAATGCAATGGCATAACAATCTAAACTTACAAGGTAACACATTTTAATGCGTTAACCTTGTAAGTTTACTTTAAAAATACTAAAACATGACAATTAAACATTTAATATTAAAATTACTATTTATTATTATACCGGCAGTTTGCTTTTGCCAAAGCGGTTATGATATAGTAATAAAAGGCGGACACGTTATTGACTCCAAAAACAACATTGACGAGCCAATGGATATTGCCGTTAGTGATGGTAAAATTGCTCGTGTTGCGAGGAATATTGATGCAACAGGGGCTCTTCAAGTTGTTGACGCAACAGGAATGTACGTAACCCCCGGACTTATTGACATACATTATCATGTGCATGATAGACCCGGTGGTCCCAATCCTATTCCGGCAGATGGCTTTACTTTTAGAAATGGCATAACCACAGTAGTTGACCCCGGCAGTACAGGCTGGAGAACTTTCCCCGAATTAAAAAGAAGGGTCATTGACTTTTCACAAACAAGAGTTCTTGCTTTTCTTAACATTGTTGGAGAAGGATTGAGAGGCAATCCCTTTGAGCAGGACATCAATGATATGCAGATCAGACCTGCAGTAGAACGCGCAAGAGAATATCCCGACATCATAGTTGGTTTTAAACTTGCACACTTCGTGGGACACGACTGGACGCCTATTCAACGTGCCACAGAAGCGGGAAGAATTTGCAATATGCCGTTTATGGTTGATCTTGGCAGCGCTACTCCGCCGCTTCCGCTCGATTCACTGTTTCTGCATTACCTCAATCCGGGCGACATTTATACCCACTGCTATGGGGGAGGCAATGCCGGAAGAGAAGCTATTGTTCAAGACGGTCAACTTAGACCATTCATGTCTGCCGCAAGAGAAAGGGGTATCTATTTTGACTTAGGTCACGGAGGATCGAGTTTCTTTTATCCGGTAGCAATACCAGCTGTTAAAGCAGGATTTTTTCCGGACGGCATCAGTACCGACCTTAATAGTGGAGCTATGAATGGCTCTATGAAGAATATACTTATATGCATGGATAAAATGATGGCATTAGGAATGGATTTGAAAGGCGTAATAAACGCTACTACATGGAATCCTGCTCAGATTATTAAACGCACTGAACTTGGGCACCTTACAGTTGGAGCCGAAGCTGATATAGCAATTTTTAGCATAAGAACCGGCAAATTTGGTTTATTCGATGGCAGAGGCGAAAGAATGGAAACCGATAAAAGGTTAGAATGCGAAATGACTGTCAGGGCAGGTAGAATTGTTTATGATTTGAACGGCATTGCAAATCCAATCGTAGCTCCAAGACGCTAAATTTAATTAAACTTTAAAAAATAAATAAAACTGAGATTATGACAATTAAACACTTATTATTAAAATCACTATTGATTATTGCAATAGTGGCTTGCTCCTGCCAAAGCGGCAATTATGACATAGTCATAAAAGGAGGACATGTTATCGACCCTAAAAACAACATTGACGGACCAATGGATATTGCCGTCAGAGATGGTAAAATTGCTCGTGTTGCAAGTAATATCGATGCGACAGACGCTCTGCAAGTTGTTGATGCAACAGGAATGTATGTAACTCCCGGACTTATCGACATGCACGTTCACGTATTCCATGGACCAAATTTAAATCAACAGTACATGAACGGTCCCAACTCTGTTCCGCCGGACGGCTTTACTTTTAGAGTCGGCGTAACCACAGTAGTTGATGTCGGCAGCTCCGGTTGGAGAACATACCCCGATTTCAAAAGACAGGTTATTGACGTTTCGCGAACAAGGGTTCTTGCTTTACTTAACATAGTGGGCGAGGGAATGAGAGGCGGAACATTTGAGCAAAACCTTGGAGATATGGATGCCAGACGTACCGGAGAGTTCGCAAAACAGAACTCTGACCATATAGTCGGCATTAAGTTGGCTCATTTCTCGGGACATAACTGGACGCCTATTATACGCGGCGTAGAAGCAGGAGTAATTGCCGATATGCCGTTTATGGTTGACCATGGCAGTGCTACACCTCCGCTTCCGCTTGATTCGTTATTTTTGCATTACTTCAGGCCCGGCGATATTTATACCCATGTATATGGAGGCAACAATAGCATAGGCGACGGCGGCGGCAGACAAGCTATTACTGACAACGGTCAACTGAGGCCATACATGGCTGCCGCAAGAGAGAGAGGCATTATTTTTGACGTAGGTCATGGCGGCGGCAGTTTCTTTTATGAGGTAGCAATACCTGCTACTGAAGCCGGTTTTTTCCCGGATGTTATCAGCACCGACCTTCACATTGGCAGTATGAACAGTTCTATGAAAGATCAGCTTACCTGTATGGATAAAATGCTTAACTTGGGAATGGATCTTAACAGCGTTATCAATGCAAGCACATGGAAACCTGCTCAAGTTATTAAGCGCACTGAACTGGGACATCTTACAGTTGGAGCCGAAGCCGATATAGCAATTCTTGATTTTAGAACCGGTAAATTTGGTTTATTCGACAACAGGGGCATAAGAATGGAAACGGATAAAAAGTTAGAATGCCAAATGACTATCAGGGCAGGCAGGATTGTTTATGATTTGAACGGTATTGCGGATCCAATCGTAGCTCCGCGGAGATAACAACAAATTTTATATGACCTTAAATTGTTTAGGAATGAGAAAAAAAGCCTTACTTGTTATGCTGTTGTGTCTTATGGCGCCGGCTTTTTTACTTGCACAGACATATAACATTGTTATTAAAGGCGGTCATGTTATTGACCCTAAAAATAACATTGATGAGCCAATGGACATTGCCGTCAGGGATGGAAAAATTGTTCTTGTCGCGAAGAATATTGACGCGACAGGCGCTCTTCAAGTTGTTGACGCAACAGGAATGTACGTAACTCCCGGACTTATTGATATGCATGCTCATGTGTACCACGGATCAAATGTAAATCAAGGCATTATGAACGGTCCGACTTCCCTTCCACCTGACGGATTTACTTTTAGAGTCGGAGTAACCACGGTAGTTGACGCTGGTTCTCCGGGTTGGAGAAATTTCGCCGAATTCAAAGAGAGAATTATTGACAGATCTCAAACAAGAGTTCTTGCTTTCATTAACATTGTCGGCGAAGGCATGAGAGGCAACCCATTTGAGCAAGATCTTAACGATATGAACCCTATGCGTGTTGCAGAATTTGCAAAACAAAACTCTCAATATATTGTTGGCGTCAAATTAGCTCATTTCGTAGGACACGACTGGACGCCTATTATACGCGGTGCAGAAGCAGGAAGACTTGCCGATATGCCGTTTATGATTGACCTTGGCAGCGCAAATCCCCCGCTTCCGCTCGATTCCCTATTTTTGCATTACCTAAATCCCGGCGATATTTATGCTCATTGCTATGGAGGAGGTCCATTGTTAGGGCCTGGCAGAGAAGCTATTGTCGAAAATGATCAACTGAGGCCATTCATGTCTGCCGCAAGAGATAGAGGTATCATTTTTGAAGTAGGTCACGGAGGTGGAAGTTTTTTTTATCCGGTAGCAATACCGGCTATTAAAGCAGGATTTTTTCCGGACGTTATCAGTACCGACCTTCACACCGGCAGTATGAATGCCGCTATGAAAGACCAACTTAATTGCATGGATAAACTCATGGTTTTAGGAATGGATCTTAAAGGCGTTATTGAAGCCAGCACATGGAAACCCGCTCAAGTTATTAAACGTACGGAGCTTGGACACCTTTCAGTTGGAAGCGAAGCCGATATAGCAATTCTCAGTATAAGACCAGGTAAGTTTGGTTTATTCGATACCAGGGGCAATAAAATAGAAACGGATAAAAAACTAGAATGTCAAATGACTATAAGAGCAGGCAGGATTGTTTATGATTTGAACGGCATAGCAAATCCAATCGTAGCTCCAAGACGCTAATAATAAACTTTAATTATAAATTTAAATTCAATTCGTTATGAAACGCAGACAAGCAATTAAAAATCTTTCAATTCTCCCCGTATCGGGAGTCGCCTTGGGTAGTTCTTTAACCCTCGGATCAGCTTTAACATCATGCTCTTCATCAAAACCTCAAAGGGACATTTTTAAAGAGCTGGGAATAAGAACTTTTATTAATGCGGCAGGCACATATACCGCTTTATCGGGCTGTGTGATGCAGGACGAGGTGTTGGAAACAATCATGTTTTCATCGCAGAAGTATGCCACCATTGATGAGGTTCAGACTGCTGTTGGAAAAAAAATAGCAGAACTATGTCATGCAGAAGATGCTATGGTAACAGCCGGTTGCTATTCGGCTATGGTGCTGGGAACAGCCGGCGTAATAACTCGCGATGACCCTCAGAAAGTACGCGAGTTGCCTAATCTTGATGTAGAGGTTTTGGTGCAAAGAAGACACAACAGCGGGTATGTTCATGCCCTAAGAGTTGCCGGTGCAAAAGTTGTTGAGGTAGAAACAGTTGAGGACGTAAGAAAAGCTATCAATCCCAAAACAGTAATGATGTGGTTTCTCAATTATGCCGGTCCAAACGGTCAGATCTCAGATAAAGAGTGGGCAGATTTAGGCAATGAATATGGCATACCTACTATGAACGATATAGCAGCTGATGCCACCCCTGTTGAAAACTTATGGAAGTTTAATGATATGGGATTCAGCCTTGTTTGCATATCCGGAGGAAAAGGTCTAAGAGGTCCGCAAAGCGCAGGCATTCTTATGGGTAAAAAAGATCTAATTGCAGCCGCAAAATTGAACTCGCCTCCGCGCAGCGGCAACATAGGAAGAGGAATGAAAGTTAACAAGGAGGAAATCCTTGGCATGTATGTTGCATTGGAAAAATTCATAAACTGTGATCAAGATGAACTGTGGAAAACATGGGCAGACCGTATAGCAGTTATTGAAAATGCAGTAAAAGCCATTGACGGAGTAACCACAAGCGTTACTGTCCCTCAAGTTGCTAACATTACTCCTACTCTTGCTATTTCGTGGGATCAGGAAAAAATAAAAATAACAGCTCCGGAATTACGCGAGAAACTCAGGTATGGAACTCCTTCAATAGAAATGATGGGAGGAAGAGATAACTGTATAATTACGGCATGGATGTTGCTTCCGGGAGAAGACCAAATTGTAGCTTCGAAAATGGCAGAGGAACTTAAAAATGCTACGGCTTAAAACAAAAATTATGACAATTAAACATTTATTATTAAAATCGCTATTGATCATTGCAATAGTGGTTTGCTCCTGTCAGAGCAGCAATTATGACATAGTCATAAAAGGAGGGCATGTTATCGACCCTAAAAACAACATTGACGGACCAATGGATATTGCCGTCAGAGATGGTAAAATTGCTCGTGTTGCAAGTAATATCGATGCGACAGGCGCTCTTCAAGTTGTTGATGCAACAGGAATGTACGTAACTCCCGGACTTATCGACATGCACGTTCACGTGTTTCACGGTCCAAATTTAAATCAAACGTTTATGAACGGTCCTAGATCTTTAATGCCAGATGGTTTTACTTTCAGAGTTGGCGTAACCACAGTAGTTGATGCTGGTTCTCCCGGTTGGAGAACATTCCCCGATTTCAAAAAGCAAATTATCGACGTTTCGCGAACAAGAGTTCTTGCTTTTCTTAACATAGTCGGTGAAGGAATGAGAGGCGACCCGTTTGAACAAAACATTAAAGATATGGACGCAATACGTACCGGAGAGTTTGCAAAACAAAACTCTGAACATATTGTCGGCATTAAGTTGGCACATTTCGTGGGACGCGACTGGACTCCTGTTATACGCGGCGTAGAAGCGGGAGTAATTGCCGATATGCCACTTATGGTTGACTTTGGCAGCGCCAATCCTCCGCTTCCGTTAGATTCATTGTTTTTGCATTATTTCAGACCCGGTGACATCTTTGCCCATTGCTATGGCGGTGGTGGAGGAGGAAGAGAAGGTCTTGTTGCAAATGGTCAACTGAGGCCATTCATGCCTGACGCAAGAAATAGGGGAATTATTTTTGAATTAGGTCATGGAGGTGCAAGTTTTACTTATGCTAACGCAATACCTGCTACTGAAGCCGGATTTTTTCCGGACGTTATCAGCACCGACCTTCATAATACCAGTATGAATGCCGCTATGAAAGACCTGCTTACCTGTATGGATAAGATGCTTAATTTGGGAATGGATCTTAATAGCGTTATTAACGCCAGCACTTGGAAGCCTGCTCAAGTTATTAAACGCACTGAACTTGGACACCTTACAGTTGGAGCCGAAGCCGATATAGCAATTCTTGATTTCAGAACCGGTAAATTTGGCTTATTCGACCCTAGAGGAGTAAGAATGGAAACAGATAAAAAGTTAGAATGCCAAATGACTATCAGGGCAGGCAGGATTGTTTATGATTTGGACGGTATTGCGGATCCAATCGTAGCGCCACGGCGATAATAATAATAAATTTTACTGCTTATCTCCAACTAGCAAGTCATCGTGGATAAGCAGTAAAATTTTATGTTACTTTCTAGAGAAAATCTTTCGATTTAGGGTATTCTAAAAACAATCCCGATAGGGATAGAGTTTGGAGAGATATCATTTTATCGTCTTTTACGGGAAATCCAAATTTTCCGATTTTATAATAACTTCTTGCGAATAGCACAAAGGGATTTAGTTGTTTAATACAAATTAATGATATTTTTTTGCCGTATAATGAATATTATTCGTGTAGTTTTACAATCTTTTATATGATTTAACAAACAACATGATGACAATAATACAGGTTAAAAATCGGAGTTTTTATTTTTTTAGAAAAATAATGCTATCATTACATTTTAAAATTACATAAAATGTTCGCAATATTCAAAAAAGAGATAACAGGGTTTTTCAGCAGTTTTACGGGATATATAGTTATAGCCGTTTATCTGCTTGTAAATTCGCTGTTTATGTGGATATTTCCGGGCGAATGGAATATTTTCGACAACGGATATGCCGGTCTTGATACGCTTTTTCTGCTCTCGCCATGGATATTCCTTTTTCTTGTTCCGGCGGTTACGATGAAGATGTTTGCCGAAGAAAAACGGCTGGGTACAATCGAACTTATATTTTCGCGCCCCGTAACCGAACGGGGAATAATTTGGGGTAAATATCTTGCTTCGGTGGTGTTGGTATTGCTGGCGCTTCTTCCGGGAATAATCTATTATATTTCGGTCAGCCAACTCGGCGATGTTCCGGGAAATATTGACAAAGGCGGAACTCTCGGCTCATATATCGGGCTGTTTTTTCTGGCGGCGGTTTATGCTTCCGCAGGCATATTTGCTTCGTCATTAACGGATAATCAGGTTATTGCGTTTATTTTAGCGGTTATGCTGTGTTTCCTTATGTATATGGGATTCGACATGGCGGCTTATTTGCCGGTGCTGGAAAAAGTTGATGAATTTATTATCGGACTGGGGATTAACGAACATTACAAGTCGGTGAGGCGAGGCGTAATTGACATTAGAGATGTTGCTTATTTCCTTGCAGTTGTCGCAATTTTTAATGAAGCCACGCGATTGGTTCTTCTGTCGCGAACATGGAAAAGAAAAAATTAACAGATGGAAAAATCGAACGATAATAGAGATGCAAGAGTGAAAGGCTGGATTGAATATATCGGCATTGTAGCCGTTATTGTAGTCGCCGCGATGGTTTTAAATTTATTCAGTTTACGATTGGATCTCACTGAAGATAAAAGATATACTCTTTCGGCGCCGACAAAAAAAATACTCTCGGAAATCAAGGACGATATTTATATTCAAGTTTTTCTTGACGGCGATATTCCCATTCCGCTGAAACGATTAAGACGCTCTGTGCAGGAAGCTCTTGAAGAATTTAGAATAGCGTCTCGCCGAAAAATTGATTATGAATTTATCAATCCGTCTGAAAGCGAAAGCGCCGAACAGCGCGAACTGCAATTTCAGTATCTGATTAACAAGGGTTTAAACCCAAGCAGAATACAGGCAAGCGATGCCGAAGGAGGCTCTTCGATGAAGATTATTTTTCCGGGAATGATATTAAATTCTAACGGAATAGAAATGTCCGTTAACTTTCTCAGCAATAATCCGGCTGTTTCATACGAGCAAAATATACTCCATTCGCAGGAAGGACTTGAATATAATTTGATTCAAGCAATACAAACTATTGCGTCCGACACCATTTACAAAGTGGCTTTTATTGAAGGACATGGCGAATTTTCCGAAATTCAAACCGCCGATATTACATTGAGCCTTGCCAACTTTTTTACTGTTGACAGAGGTGTAATCGGAGGTAAATTGGGAGTTCTTGACGATTACGCCGCAATTATCATAGCAGGTACCGAAAATGAATACGATGAAGCCGATAAACTTGTTATAGACCAATATATTATGCAAGGCGGAAGAGTTTTGTGGCTGCATGAAGAGGTTGCCGTTAATGCGGACAGTCTTGCCAACGGCTCGACAGTGGCTTTGTACAGACCTGTTAATCTTGAAGATATGTTTTTCCGGTATGGCGTAAGGATAAATCCGTTGATTGTTCAAGACATTGAATGTCAGTTAATACCGCTTGTGGTTATGATGGAAGGCACAAGGCAGCAACTTGTTCCCGCGCCGTGGCTTTATAATCCGTTATTGATACCTGTAAACGACCACCCGATAACAAGAAATCTGAACAGAGTGAAAGGCGAATTTGCGAATTATATTGATACTGTGGGATTAGACGGCGCGATACATAAAAAAACGCTCCTGCATACTTCGCAATTTACCGGAACTGTGTCGCCGCCTGTTGTAATACAGCTTAGCGAGGCTGAAGAGTTGCCCGCCGAAAGAGATTTTAATAAATCGTATCTCCCTGTGGCTGTTTTGCTTGAAGGGAAATTTCAGTCGGCATTTAACAACAGACCTGCGGCAAGAATATCGGGAAACAACGAGTTTAACTTTCTGAGAGAAAGCGCCAATACGAGAATGATTGTTGTGGCAGACGCCGATATTATCAAAAACGAAGTCAGATACGCAGGATATCAGGAAATGCCGTTTCCTCTGGGAGTTGACAGATATACCGGAGAGGTTTTTGGAAACAAAGACTTCATTCTCAATTGTATAAACTGGCTGGTTGACGATAAAGGTATAATGGAGTTGCGGTCGCGCGAATTAAAACTGAGGCTTCTCAACACGGCAAAAGTCAGAAGCGAAAAAGTTAAATGGCAACTCATCAACACGCTTGCCCCATTGTTTTTATTATTATTGTGCGGATTGTCATACGGATACCTGCGTAAACGGAAATATGAAATAGGTTAACTGAAAGTAGATTTGGGTTTATATTTTAACCGTTTATTAAAGAGTTCTTTTACAGAACTTTGCAAGTTGAAAAAAATTCTCGAATGAAATACGGCAAGATTCAACGTAATCCGAAACAGTTATTGTCATTAACTGGGTTTACCATATCCTAATTTGAAGTTAAGTATCATTGGGACGAATATAACGCCCATTTTACATTATATGAATGTCCGTATATATGCCTAAAAAGAGAGATAAATAATTGCTTAAAAGAACTTTATAAAAGAAATCTGCAAAACAAATAATCGGCTGTGTATCAAAAAACTAAATTGAATTTTAGGCATAAGTGCGGAGATACATTTTTTTAAATACGAGGCGTAAAAATGGAAAATATTACAAAAATATTCTTACAATTACAAAAAATATTTTCAGAATAACTATATTCGTTGGCTGAAAAAAATGATTTTATGATGAAACGTTTGTTGTTTTTGTTCGTTTTGGTTTTGGTTTCGGGGGTGGCAGTGTTGTCCCAGCAAAAGGTGTGGACGCTC
>Ga0099364_10008808_pt1 | contig 14128 bp, 20 predicted proteins | sample TergutTh196P3_FD_73070 | JGI IMG/M metagenome (GOLD analysis project Ga0099364, IMG submission 73070) | Microcerotermes parvus P3 segment gut microbial communities from Pointe-Noire, Republic of the Congo - Th196 P3 | ecosystem: Host-associated > Arthropoda: Insects > Digestive system > Gut ... | reverse complement strand
CAAGCAATTGCAAAATCTTGAAAACTATTGCATCTGCTTTTCGCTTTCCTTTTTCAGAGCACTCTTCTCTCATGATAACAAAAGTGGTTAAATGTGTCTTACATGGATTATAGAAAAACAGTTTCAAAATTACAAATAAATCAGGGGAACTCAACGAAGCACAGGTGTTGCTCGATCATTCATCGGCACAGACGACAAAACGATATGCACACGCCAGGCTCAAAAAACTAAAAGAACTTGCGAGGAATAGGCGGAATCCGTTCGAATGACGTGGGACGTGGTTTTCAAAAGCAGAGGGTACAACTATACGACGAAAAATCTTCCTCGTCTTGACCATTTTTTGCCCGTAAAAAGTTGCGCCGACAGAAGGTTGCCCACTTGATTATTCCTAATGCCTATTGAAAATAAATACGAAACTATTACAATAGCGTGGACTTAGAATATTTGAAACTTGCGATGAAATTTAACCAAATCCTTGACACCCTAGAACTTCGAGAAGATAAAGAGAGCGAATTCAAATCTGCCAAGGGTGGTTTGCCTCAATCGCTGTGGGAAACATTTAGCGCAATGGCAAATACCGATGGCGGTACCATAGTGCTCGGTGTCAAAGAAAATAACAGTGGACAATTTGAAATTCAAGGACTTGATAATCCCCTCAAAATCGAAACGGACTTTTGGAACTTGATTAACAACCGAGGGAAAATTAGTGTTAATCTATTGAAAAATACAGACGCACAGTTTCATACGTTGAATGAAAAGGTGTTATTCGTTATCAATGTTCCATTGGCTTCACGCCGTCAACGGCCTGTTTTTATTGGACAAAATCCATTGACAGGCACCTATCGTCGTTATAATGACGGAGATTACAAATGTAGCGAGGCAGAAGTACGGCGAATGCTTTCAGATCAAGCAGAACAAAGTGCCGATAGTCGTATCCTGCCGCTCTTTACGGAGGACGACCTTGATACTGATTCCATTAACCAATACCGATATCGTGTTTCTGCACGAACCCCCCATCACCCATGGTTGCGAGTCGGGATTCGTGATTTCCTTGAAAAACTGGGCGGCTGGCGACAGGATCGCCAATTAGGGCAAAAAGGTATCACAGTTGCAGGCCTACTAATGTTTGGTAAGGAAGAAGCCCTACGGTCTCCTGAAAATGATTTGAAATTTGACATTGACTATCGGGAGCGTCAGAGTAATTCCATTGCAGACCGTTGGCTTGACCGCTTGACTCCAGATGGAACTTGGACTCCTAACTTGTTCCAGTTTTTCCAAAAAGTGTATCCAAAACTGATAGAGGGTTTGAAGATACCTTTTAATTATCGTAACACACCAATAGGACACGAGCATTCGTTTATCGATCCCGTGCGACAAGGAATCACGCCTACTCATGAGGCTATTCAGGAAGCATTGGTGAACGCAATTGTTCACGCAGATTATCAAGGGCAGGGCGGCATAGTCATTGAACGTTTTCAAGACAGGCTAGAGCTCTCCAACCCTGGCTCATTACTTATCTCTCTTGAACAATGGAGGTCAGGTGGAATAAGCGAATGTCGTAACCCATCACTTCAATTGATGTTCCATTTGCTTGGTGCAGGCGACAAAGCAGGATCAGGTGTAGATAAAATCCGACAAGGTTGGGCATCTCAAAAATGGCAATTACCTTGCATTCAAATTATACAGCAACCAGACCGTATCAGATTATTGTTGCCAATGGTAAGTTTACTTCCTGAAATCTCACTCGCCAAAATTCAAGACCTTCCAGGGTTTGATCAACTTGAAGCACAAGAAGTTGAGGCATTGGCGACAGCTGATTCTGAAGGGATGGTCAGTAATCAACGCTTGCAACAGTCCTCTATGATACATGCGTCCGACATTACGAAAATGTTACAAGGACTTGTCGCCAAGGGCTTCTTAATCAAGGACAATTATGGAAGGTGGGCTACATATCGACTTACAGCGAACGATTCTTCTATCCCCTCGAACTCCATACATAGCGAGGAGAACTCCATACATAGCGAGGAGAACTCCATACAGAATGCGGAATTACTGGAAATCGCTGCGCCATCCAGGTCAAAACGGCGAATATCGAAAGAGGAAACACGGAATATCATACGGCGACTTTGTCTAAATAGGTATTTGACATTGAGTCAAATCGGCACCTTACTTAATAGAGACTCTGTTGCTGTGCGTAACCGATTCGTTCGAGCAATGTTGAATGACAAAGAATTACTCCAACGTTATGCCGAACTAAACCATCCACAGCAAGCGTACACAACCAATCCAGATTTTTCTGCGGAATAATATCGAGTCAAGTTTTCCAGGAATCGCAACATTTCAGCCAAGTGTTATTTTTTTTGATTTTTTGTGCGGAATACGCCGACTTTTACGGAAAAGACACGGAACTCGTATTTCTGTATTATTCCGTGTGTTCCGTATTAAAAGCAGAAACTCGGCTGAAATGTTGTCAGGAATCTTATACAGCGGCGACGGCGATGGAGGATGAAGCGGAACTTGACGAAGCGCAAGCGTTGCTCGATCATTCGTCAGCTCAAACGACCAAACGGTATGCTCATGCCAGACTCAAAAAACTCAAAGAGTTGGCGCGAAATAGGCGGAATCCCTTCGAATAACAGGGGGACTAGGTAAATCGGAATATCAATGTAAAATTAACGAAAATACCATTCTTTTTCAATCCGAATGTCCTCGCCTGTCTCAACAACCATCAAGCTATCTTGTTTTCTTGATTCTCGTTCATTTATCCGTCGCCAACGTATTGAAAATTTACCGTCCGAACAAATGTTCAAAAAACAGCAGTTATATCTAACTGCGATATTTCAACAGGACAAACACACGCCACCTATAGCATTACGAAAAATGCCGGACGGGCGATTTGAAGTTATTGACGGACTTTGTTACGTCGATACATTACTGCAATTCTTCAAAGGCGGCATTCCACTACCATACGTAGTAGCAAAAAAATTTATCGTCACTGACGCTGGAATAGTCGAGTCAAAATGCAAATCAGAAACCATTAGAGGAAATGCCGCATGTTACGAATCTCTATCCAATGACAATAGATTTAACTCGTTTTTGAACACGATTGATGTTCCAGTTCTTCTCTTTGACTAAAATCGCCATCCACAGCAGTAACTCATTGTATCTATTGAGTCATGATACAATTTATAAAGAGCTGCTATTTCGCCATACTCCTGCGCACTTTCTGCCAATCGATGCGGCAGCCCTTGACGCATTTTTTCCTCTTCTGGACGACGCTCTTCTGCCATTCGACGATAAATCTCTTTTTCCGTCTGATCCCAATGCTTACTCGCTAAATTTAATATAATATTCAGCAAGATCATTATCAATAGGATTCGCCAGATACTCTTCAGTAAATTTTACTTTGCCTTCTTTCATGTTCTTTTTGTCATTAAATACAAAATGTGTACAAACCAATACAATACACAAAAACATTATAGAGAATGATTTCAGAAAACACAAATGAATCAGGACTTCCAGAAAAAACATATAATTCTACAAGTCTATTCGATAATGCGTCAAATCATCTGCTAACATTATCCAATCCTCTTTCGGCGTTCTTCTGGGACCTGCATACACTTCAAAGTTGTGCCCCGGTAAATACTCCGGTTTTTCCAAAACAGTCCCATTCAGTGCATCTCGATGCAAAAACAATAAAACAGGACTTGCCATGACCGAACTACAAACATAATCCATGTGCCAGAAATTGATGCCTGATTGTTCATGTGCCATTCCAGTCAGTATTGCCTTTTTCATCGCCGCCAACTGCAACATATTACTTTCCAACGGAAACTCTAATGGCGACTCTATCTCACAAGTCGCACCTCCGGATCTTTCAGCACCATGTGGGCTATCGTCAGTAACGATCTCTAAAATTTTCGCGTGATCGTCATAACATGTTCCATAAAGTGCATCACGTCGGAAAACCAAGAGAGCGGCAAAACTAACATACACTTTACCAAATTTCACGATTCCATGTCGATTTACATAAGACTTCGGATGTGAAAGTCCCTGAACTAAAGCGAATTTCCGGTCTTCGTGTAGGTCTGACTTCCCCCCACTATTTTCTTTTTTCATTTCTGATACTCTCATGATTCATCTCCTTTACAGTTAGAAATTCATTACGATGGCAAGGCGTTTATAATCAGCTTGGTTCGCCCGCGTCCCTATCCCCCACATCTCATCCCTATCCTCATTATAATAGGATCAATGGACTCTGAACTCAAAAAATTATTGAATAGAACAAAAAAAGGGGACAGCCTTGGCAGTATGTCTGAATCAGAACTCCGTGAAATTTTCGCGGAGTCGGGGCGTGATTTTTCCTCCGAGCCTTGCCTCACAGCAGAATTCAATGATTTAGATGATACGGCTATCGAAGATTTTCGGCGGCGTTGGAGAACAAAAACAGGCAATGTGCGTCTGGATACGATGTCGCAAGAACAACTGCTCATAGATTGCGAAGCAATTACCCGCGATGGAATTACATACGCTGCGCTCATTCTTTTTGGAACACGGGAAGCACTGGGACGATTGCTAGGACAGTGCGAAGTTATTTTTGAATATCGTTCATCGGCGGCATCGGGGCCTGCTCAGTATCGACGGGAATTCCGCCAGGGCTTCTTTTCGTTTTACGACCAGTTGTGGGAACTGGTCAATCAACGAAACGACTTGCAACATTTTAGCGATAGTTTTTTTATTTTTGACGTTCCTACTTTTGAAGAGCGCACGATTCGAGAAGCCATTCTGAACGCTATTTGCCACAGAAATTATCAATATGGCAGCAGTGTTTTCATTCGCCAATATCCCCAAAAACTTGTAATCGAGAGTCCCGGCGGGTTACCCCATGATGTCACATTGAAAAACATTCTGGATCGTCAATCTCCAAGAAACAGACGGTTAGCCGATATTTTTTCCAAATGCGGATTGGTTGAACGCTCTGGTCAAGGAATGAACCTGATGTTCGAGTGGAGCGTTAAGCAAGCAAAACGACTACCGGATTTCGAGAAAACAGATCAACACAGGGTTGTTCTGACACTGGATGGACTCGTTCTTGACCCGCAACTATTGGTCATGATGGGAAAAATCGGTAAGGAAACTTTAGACACGTTTAGCACTAGCGATTTTATCCTACTGAATGAAGTACCAAACGACAAACCCATCCCCAAGGAGTTACGTAGCAGCATCTCGAGGCTGATTCAACTAGGTGTTTTGGAAAGAATCAGCAGAGGGAAATTCATCTTTTCCAAAAGATATTATGATTCGACCGATCAGAAGGGAATTTACACCAGAATAAAGGGACTGGAGCGAGCCTCTATGAAAACATTGATTTTGTCACATATCAGGGGCTGCGGGGAAGACGGGAGCCCTTTGCGAGAACTCCAACAGGTGTTACCGGAGCGGAGTGCTTCGCAAATCCAAGTCCTTTTACGGGAATTGCGGGACGAAGGCGAAATTTTCTTGACCGGTGCGACCCGAGCAGGACGATGGAAACTCACAAACAAAAATGTCTCACTGTCGGACTAGCAATAACCATTAGATTGCAACTTATATTGCAACCTGTATTGCAACTACGTGCACCGCCAAAAAACTCCCTAACCCACTGTTTTTTCGATAGTTAGGCCAATTTTCCTGTCAATTAAATTACAACTTATTTCGAATTATTACAACCATTGAAGGGTTGGGAGAGTTTTCTTGCCCCCTACGGGCATTCGGTTGCGGTTAAACGGAATTGGGCTACGAAAGGTCGTTTCAACAAGTCCGACATCATACATAGGAAGTATATTGGGGTGATCCAGGTCATTTAGCACCAAACATTCGAACTCAAAACGCTCTCTTCGTACCGGATCGAGGACTCGTAAAAATTTCACCGCAAATTCTTCATTGCTTTCAGCGAGAAAACATCGGAAAATCGCACTGTTACCGCCAGCAATGTATCCGTTGAGCCGGTAGATGGTGTCATCATTGGTCGAGAAAGAACTCTCCACGAAAAACACCTTTTCCTGATGCTCTCTGCGGTCAGAATCAATAAATTTACAATAAAAATATTTTTGTCCTTGCATTTTTGGCGATTCTATCGGAAAAATAAATTTTGTCAAGCGGATTCTTTCGGCAATTTGGGTACATCAACCTTTTGCCAAAAAGGTTCGTCGTACAAACATGCGAAGTCCGGAACGTACATTCTCGACGTTTCCGACAGAGGTTCATCATAAAATCGCACAAGCATCGATTTACCTCTGCCTTGCAATACCTGAACCATCACCGTCGCAGAACCAAAATCACATTGGAGTCTGCTCGGCGCGTGTTTTTCGGTTTTGTGTACCCAGTACATACCAGGCTCGGTCGGAATATCTTGTGTCCATTGGCTCTCGATAATTCCAGATGACGAACTGGCTACTGGCTCTACCAGTTTAAATTCTATCACATACACAACAGGATTGACATTCCAACCGTAGCCGCGAATGCCATTTATATTATCCCATAATTTTCGGAACTCCTCAATAGAATCACAGCCCTCCTTACGAGCATCTTCTTCTGTCATGTCGTGCAAAAGTTCCACATGTACTCGTGTAACCAACAGCTCAATCCGAGAAGCCCAAAAAGGCATTATTGTGGCAGGTAGCCATTCATAAAGCCCATAGGCATGATCCATTTTCAACGCATCGCCGGGATTATCTGGATAGTCAGCTCTGTATCGCAACGGACGATCAATAGGTTCATCCTTACTGCCGCACCATTTTTCTTGCACCCATAATCGTGCATCGTCTTGACCATAGGGACAACGCCCCAATAAAAAATCGTAATGACGTTTGATTCTTTCGTTACGATATTCAATGTCTTTGGATTCTATCGGCGGCTCTATTACTCGGCGAGTCGCTATTTTTGTACCTGCGAGTATTTTACGCACATTCTCTGGATTAAACAATATAGGTTTCATTTTTGTTTTCCTAATCACAGTACGCTATTATTCTTTGAGCGGAATTTCTTTTATGGTTTGTATGGTTTCGCCACCACAACAGCAAATATGGTAGTGGTGATGTGTGTGCTGTTCTGCTCTAAAAAAATAACAACACACTATAATAGTAAAAGCCATGAGAATAATCGTGATGATATCTGTCATTAATGATCTGCTCTGCTTGATTTTGTCACTCATAATTGTTCCGATTCGTAAATTTCAAATTTGAATTATTAAATATTTAATAATTAACATTTTAACAAAACATTGTCACAAACGCCCATGTACTGAAAGAATACACTAGGCGTTTGCCATTCTTTTATTCCTAAATTAAAACACTCGGCAAAAGACTGTATCAACAAAGGATTATGAACCGATGTGATTATCTGATGTCCCTCATCAAGCATTTTTGTAAATAACTCACAAAGTGTTACGATTGACCGAATAGACAACGCCATATCCGGCTCGTCCATAATGAAAGTGGTATGCGGTATATCGTTTTTCATAACAGCGTTAATCGTCGCATTAACGACTTCTCCATGCGATGAGAATAACACATGTATATCTTGTGCGCATTCTATTCTCTGTTTGACTCTGCTACTGTCTTTCTCAAAGTCAAACGCCAATGTTTGCGTTTGCCTGTCTGTTTCAGCAGTAATCGTCTTGCCACAACCACGATCTTTGTATCTGATTCTATCACGAATACATTGTATCAGTGAGGATTTACCAACGCCCTGATCCCCAACAAGTAAAGTCAATGGACGGAACTCAAACGTTTCGCCTTCTTTGAAACAGCGGAAGTCCTTGTTAAAGCACACTGATGTTATCATATTTCTACTTTACAAAAATGTTAATTATTAAATATTTAATAATTAAACATTTTAACAAAACATTTTAGAAAATAGCCAATGTATTTTGCGGTGATGCCAAATTTCCATATAACGAGTCAAATCCAAATCGCCGAAACATCGCTGCCATAGTTTCTCGATTGTAGCCAGCGTAAGGTGCCGAAGGTATTTCTATCGGAGCATCTCTACGAAGTGTAACAAGCCACTTTGAAATTTCAACATTATCTTTTGATTCTATCAAATAATCCCGCCTCTTACCAGGTACTTTTATTATGTTTTGATAAATCCCTTCAATCGAACTGTACTTCTGCAACAGCTCCGTAGCAGTTTTCTGTCCAATTCCTCGTGCGCCTGGAATGTTGTCAGACGAGTCACCGCACAACGCTTGAAAATCGATACACTGATCAGGACGAATCCCCCAATCGTTCATTAACGATTCCTGCGTGTAAAACTCTTTTTTCCGCAAATTGAAAATTCGAACGTTATCGCCTAACAATTGCCGACAATCCTTGTCCGCACTCACAATCGTTACAATGTTCTCATGTGATGCTGTAGCGGCAACAGTCGCTATGACGTCATCCGCCTCAAATCCATCACACTTCATAATAGGAATATCAAATGCGGTTATGACATCTTCGATAAACGGTATCTGTACCTGCAAGTCGTCCGGTGTTTTGCCTCGATTCGTTTTGTATTCAGGATAAATTTCTCGACGAAATCCCTTGCCCGCCAAATCAAAAGCGCAAAAAACATGTGTCGGCTTGAAGTCGTCCAAAATCGTAAAAAGATCACGACAAAAGCCATAAACGGCATTGGTAGGTTCAAACGTCGGCGAATACATGGCAGGCATCGCATAATACGACGAAAAGAAACAGCCAAAACTATCAATTACTACGGTATTTTTCATTTAGGTTCAACAACTTCAAACGTACAAACGTGCCAAGACATGGTGCCATCGCCACTAAACTTTTTCGAAGCGAAAAGCCACTCACGAGCATTTTTTATCAATGCCATTGCAGCAGAATTTTTCTCTTCGTAGAGTTTCTTCAGATGATTCACATCATCGTATTCGAGTTCCGCTGTATCGTCATCTTCGATATTCTCATTAGATATCTCGCTGTTTCGCCAAAGAAGATCAGCAATTTTGAATATCTCTTCATTGAAACAGCCGTCTTTGCATTCCTCGAGCGAATGATACAGCCGAGAATGGTAAATATCGGCACTCCAATCTTCGACAATTTCTTTGTCAATATGTAGTTGATGTAATTTCATGTTACGTTTTCAAAAGGTTCTGTGCGTTCGACATGACATCATAGAAAGTCAGCCATCAACAATAGTAAACGTCTTTTCTTTACCAGCATTCGCTTTGATCGAACCACTCTTACCGTCCTTCTGAATGCAAATAGTATGATAACGATTATGATACCTAAAGCAATAGAGTGTATAGGCTTCAAAGTCTGTCTGCTCGACTCGATAAAACGCCAACACACCACTCTGACGATACTCAAGGATCATCTCGATTGCGTACATCTGAAGTTTCGTTAACTTATCGTTACTTTTAATCGGCATGATAGTCAATTTTAAATGTGTAATTTACAACTTTACTGTAAATACAATAATAACAAAACAAATGTGTCATATCATAAAGAACTGCTTCAATAGATCAACAGGAATGCACAGTGATACAGAACCACGCCGCTCTGCTAGAAAAACTTCAAAGCATAACACCACTACCAATAAATCAGGTTCCATAACACAAATCATCTGCGGGTTACTTTCTTGTTGGGCAACAGTGCATTTCATGTCTACAACATTTTCCCAAGCAACGTGCAATTCATAGAAAAACTCATCGATTATCATATTCAATATTCTGTCAACTTCTTCCGTATTTAGTATTTCGCTAACCATTTCATTCTCCTTTATTCAATTTGTTCAGATATCGCATATTTTTCACTATACGCATTTTCGTCTTAATAGCTACAACAAGCTCAGGATCGTCCTGTTCAAGATTTCCCATGATATTGTCCACCATTCCATATTTTACATAACGCAAAACCTCTGCAACGGTATCAACACCTCCTACATTGACATAATCTTGATTAGACACACACTGTTCAAACTCTTTCTCGACAATTTCCAACACTAGTTGTTCTACTTGCCGCATCGTGGCAATACGCCGCAAACTGTTGAAATTGGAGTTGCAGACACTTTTGACGTAGATATCTTTGATGTGTCTGAAGACCCGTTGTTACTCCAGCAGGGCAAGAATGTTGTTATGCGCACATTGGTTCGTCCACAATGAGCGCACGGCGACAGTAATTTTTCCGCCTCTTTGCTCAACGCCATAAACTGTATTTCATTCTTCGTCCAGTCTTTCATACGTTACCTGGTTCTGTTTCGTCAATGCTATACATGAGCTTCGCCGAAAAGAATCCTTCTTGGTATCGAAGTTCCATATAACCGTGCGGGAGCGAACTATCCATTTGAACATCGGCAATGCAATCTATTTCCTGCAATCGCTTTTGAATTGTTTTAGGGGGCGTGCCCATCGTGCCTTTATTTATCAAGTCGTCGAGATCCGGCGCGTAAAACATCATGAACTGACCATATATTTGACGGTCAAACATTCGGGAACTACACGGTTTATTACCCAGTATCATTTTTTGATGTAAAAGTTCGCCTAGATTATCAAGATGTGTCTTCCAGCCCGCACTATCGGTACTCGGTGTGAAGCAATTTTGTGAGTGTAGACAAATTTTGCCGACTAAAAACCATTGGGTAATTCCCAAACATTTGGCATCGAGCACATAAAGTTGCATGCTGAACTTGTGCCGCTGTTTTCATTTTTTCAAAAAAGGCTTATTTCTATCGCATCATAGAAAACACGGAACAAAAACCACATCCCACTCGTATGCCTTGCCGATCATGCAAGAACACAGTTGATGTAATAGGTACAAATTATCCTACGACCTGACTACGATGCAAGAATGACGTTGCTAGAACAGGTGCGGACAAGTGACCACTGAAAATGTAAAGCTGTGCAAAGATCGAATGTAATGCCCCCAAAAGCTAAGCGACGGGCATACGAGAGTGGTTACTATAATAGTTACTGCTGTTTTTCATGAACGACATAATGGTAGCCTTTTCCCGGGTCTTTATATCCACCCTGCTCGCATAGATTTTGTTCTACTCTGGCAAAATCTTCAGGTTTCAACCAATACAAAGGGTGTGTTCCTCGCCTATGTTCAGAAAAAGACTCGTTGTATTTTTTCATATAAGACAATATGAAATCATTAATTCGATAGACTACTTGCCCTTCGGACTGACTAAAAGCTACAGCATAGTTTCTCAATGCCGCGTGATTATGAGTAATGTAAATCCTAAAGCAGTCGAGATAACGAATATGATTGTGAATAATCTGTTTTACGAAAAGCGTTGGTGTTTTGTTCCCTGTACGGGGTGCCGCCTTACTATTGGGATAGTCGCTGAATTCTGGAACCTGTAAAAACTCATTTAGTGAATCAACACATTTTTTTGTAAAATCAAATGTGCGTCGAATTCGACTAAAAAATTCACATTCTGATCTTCCTGAATTTTTGTCTTGTTTAACGCCAGTAAGTACAAACAACGGGCTTGCCTTCCGACCGCGACCATAGTTCTCCCTTAATGTGTAAAATTCAAAATGACTTACTATCGTATCCAAATATATCCTCGCGGATGGATTGATTGTTACTACTACTTTCGCAAGCTCTCTCTTCTCATCCACAGATAATCGTCCTTTAGCATAGCGAACCAGTAAGTCTTCATTAACTTTATCCTCTCCATAAATAGTGACAAGGTGCGCCATGCCTTTTCGTGAAAATTTAAAGAGTTCAGACAGCAGGGACAAAAATTCGATTGCTAGGCATCTCTCTTGAGACTCCTCAAAACTATGGCTGAAAACCTCACGATAATATCCATAAAGTGTAGTTATACTCACGCGTCCCTCATCGTCTTCGTCAGGTGTCTGAACACAATTCTCAAGTATTGTCAACAGTATCCTAGCAGGATTAATCTTGACTGTGCGCCCGCCTGGTAATTGTATAGTCAATTTGTCCTCGCCAACCAGTTCCTGCTGCCGAAGAAGAGACAAAAAAGAATTGTGCTTGTCCGGCTCTTCCGTCAACTTTTGCAAAAACAAAAATTGTAGGGTAGCACGAATACCGCTTGTGGTAGCAGAACAAAACAACGCATTATTTTCAGACTTAATCAATTCATTCATCGTTTCAAGATTACCAAGAATCGCTTCCAGGTATCTATGGTGGCGGTTATCAAGGTGCTGTATTATGGAAAAAGCATCTACAATAAAGTCTCTATAATTGTTGTTGTACAAAGGTGTGAAATGTGGAAAAACAGTATCTTCTCCAACACCACTCATCTCACTAAAACGAACATCGCTAGAATGAACGGATTTAATAAAACGATTGAACTGTGTTTCACATGGACACCCCAGTTGCCTTGCATAACCCAGCCTCTCATCGATCCTCTTTTTATAATTTATTTTCGGACTAAATTTAATTGTATTCTGAAATGGATGCCCTAACGCGTATGGATCAACAGAGTCATAAGCAGCTAAAGATGTATCACGAACACTGAAGATAAAATTGATTATTCTCTTACTATCGAAATGTCCATTTTGTATGGCTGCCAAATACAGCTCGTTTGCCCTGAACATTTTTGTTGGAATCTCAATTACAGCAGGGTGAGCAGCCAAATTAAGATTATCTAAATTGTCAATAATCAAAAACAGTTCACGACCATTGCCTCCTACTTTGCTTCCGCGATCTATTTTTGTCCCTCTTACCTCTGATAGAAAAACGTCGGGGTTCATGTTGTAAAATAATAACAATAAAAAAAACAATTTGTCATAATCACCATGATCAATGCTGTTAAGCACTTTCCAGAGATGGGAAGGCCAAAGATCGAGAAATCCTTGACTGTTCTTAGGGGCATTGAAATTTGTATAGAAGGCATGCAATTCTTTCCCCAACGTCGTAAAAAAACTGTATCAAATACATTATAATACAAGTCACTGTGCTCGTTAAGATGCTTTAGGAATGCTATACCGCATTCAATAGCGCAATTTTCGTATGATGTCACTTGGGTAGAAGACAGACAACGTATCCCTCAAGATATTTGCAATGTGTTTTACGAGGTCTTCAGCGTCCTGAGAAGATCGGGATTTAAAAAAATCTATGATGCAATAATTGTATTTATTCGGGCAACGCTTTTCGAAAAACCAATGTAAAAAAGTAGTCTTCCCTGTCCCTGCATATCCACACAAGTAACGAAAAAAACGCATTGTCGGGTCATCGTGCTTCATATTGCGTTCAAAATAATCTGCCTGCGAAAGATTTTTTCCCTTAATACAAAGCGTAGAATTTTTCCTCAGCCATTCTTCAACAACACAAACTTTATCACCAAAAAACTTTCTTTTCGGCATAAATGGTTCACACGTAGCTTCGTCTCGGCACGGATTTGCTCTTAATACGCTCAGTGTTGTATATTGCATAGGAATAGGGTTAGTGTAAATGGAAAGGATAGTGGACCTAGACTGGTATCATAACATCGCACTGTTTTTGGTTCAGTCGAACATTTTATTTATCTCTACCTCCATCATTTTAATAATTTCAGTAAGTTTATTACCAACCGTTGCTTTACAAGTATCAGCATCAGTGGGGGCTTCGATTGTGGAGAGAATCTCGCCGAATTTAGTATGTATGTCGCGGTCGCTAAATAGATATCGTTGTGTTTCTAACCGTTGCATATCTCTACACATAACCTCTAAAGGCCGACGGTCTCGCAAATTTTCTAGTTCTTTGTCAAAATCTTTTTTTACCGCTATTTTTTCCTCACGTCGCTTAATTTTTGCTCCTATATTAGCGATACGCCAATTGATCCAACCTGCGATCAAGCAAACAAGAATCGAAGAGAGAAGCGTTAGAAGTGAGATGTAATCGCTAAAAGTCGACGGTCCCGCACAGAGAACCTCCAGAACACCCCTCTGCCCATTGCAACACAAAAACACCAAACTCTTGTTCCATGATGATCCCTCCCAATCTAATTATTTGAATTTTTAATTGTTTATACCTGCGAACCTTTAACTATGTTTCATTGCTTCTCCTCCGAGACGTAGCGTTGCCATTTCGCCTTCAATACGGCGACTGAACTTTTACCCAATGCCCCTGCTGACGATAACGTGTCCAAGCCAGCGATTAACGCTTACAGGTGCTGTCTTGCGGGGAAA
>Ga0099364_10008806_pt1 | contig 14132 bp, 6 predicted proteins | sample TergutTh196P3_FD_73070 | JGI IMG/M metagenome (GOLD analysis project Ga0099364, IMG submission 73070) | Microcerotermes parvus P3 segment gut microbial communities from Pointe-Noire, Republic of the Congo - Th196 P3 | ecosystem: Host-associated > Arthropoda: Insects > Digestive system > Gut ... | reverse complement strand
AGTGCAGTGATGCCTGTTACAGCGTTGAAAGCACTGTTGCCGATAAACAAAACGTTCGGCAGATGGAGCGTTCCCGCAAGGTTGGTGCCTTGGAAAGCGTTGTTGCCGATGGTATCCACGTTGAGTGCGAAGATGGACCCAATCATGGCTACGTCCTGAAACGCATTTGCACCAATATAAGTAACATTATTGCGCAACATAAGGCTATTGGGGAGGTCGTTGATCAGGGTAAGACCACGTCCTCTAAACGCAAAGTCGGGTATTCTTTTCACATCATCGTGAATCTTGAGCGTTCGGAAATTGTTGCAATTTTCGAATGCCGACACGGTTGCACTGCCCATTTGTCCGGTGAAGTTGACGGCGTTGAAGTTGACCGTAGCCAAATTGGTTGCATTGCGAAAGGCATTCTCAGGAATGTTGGTAACATTTGTTCCTATGTTTAGGGTTGTAAGCCCTGTACAGCCTTGGAAAGGGGGATATGTCTGATTCCAGCCGGATCCGCAGTTTATCGCATTCCAGTTTACGGTTGTTAGCGCGGTGATTTCCGCAAAAGCGTACGTTTCCATAAAGGTAACGCTTTCGGGAATGGTAACCGAAGTGAGGCGTGTGGCTCTGAAAGCATCGCTACCGATTGTATCAACTATGGGCATACTCACACTCGTAAATCTACCGCTTCGGAAAGCGTTGGCTCCGATGGTTTTTACTTGAGGCAAATTAAGGGCAGCCAAAGAGGTGTTGGTCCAATCGCGGAAAGCCTCGTTTCCGATGGTTTCCACGTTGGGCATGATATTGTTGTTGAGTCGCCAGCCTGTGCAACCTCTAAAGGCGTGTGCGGGTATTTGCGTAACGTTTTCGCCGATAGTCAGATTGACATTTCGGGCTACAAAGCCGTGTCCGAATACCGTACCTGCGGAAGTTCCCATCGTGGTTAGGTTAGCGTTGAGGCGCACGGTGTTCAAAGTGACGGTTACTGTAGCAGTAGTACTATGAGCAAACAGTCCGTTGGGCAAAGAAGTAACCCCCTCGTTGATGTTTATGGCGGTCAATCGCAGGGTCCGGTCATTGAGGTTGGGAAATACACTTGCTCCAAAAGTAGCCAATGCAACAGCGTTAATGTTAAGTACGATGTCATCGTGCTGGGTCATCGATCCGGCAAGGAAATAATGTGGAATATGTGTAACTGCGGGACCGATGTTGATCGTAATATTGCCCGCAGAAACGTCACTCGCTAACATCGAAGTGCCGGTACTGTTTCCTGTTGCATTTATGGCGTTGTAGTTTAAGGTTGTCATTCGAGAGGTATAAATGGCTCCGTCGCCTATGTGTGCAACGCCTTCCGGAATGGTAAGCGTCCGAGCCATTGTGCCTCGAAAAGCCTCTGTTTCAATACGTGTAAGCGTGCTTGGCAATGTAATCGTCTGAAAATTGCTGTTAGAAAATGAGCTAAAAGCGTAGGTTCCGATTTGGGTTATACCTTCGCCTATTACAATAGTTGTACAGTTGTTTTTAATAGTGTTGGTATTCGCACCAAATGGAGTACCTTCGAAAGTAGAATTGGGTATTATCCCGTCCCCCGACATATAGGTGATGGTAAGGGTGTAATCGCTTGCTGTGTACTCCCAGGTGATTTCGCCTGAGTTCCATTCGCCCGTTTGTGCCCAGGCGGTTGTGGTGTAGAGGGTTAGTGCTGTTAGCACAATTGTTTTGAAGAGTGGTTTCATTTTTTTCATAGTTTTGAGTTTTTGGTTTGTATTTGATTGTTTAGTTGTCTGAACTGTGATTTATATGATTAATGTGATTATTATGATTATTTGATGTTATTATGATTATTTGATGGTTGTATGATTGTATGATTTATGATCTGCGATTATAATCATATAAATCATGTAAATCACATAAATCATAGTTCAGACAAATGACGCTGCAAAATTACTACGTTAAAACTTACTTTCTGTCAAAAAAGTCTTACTTTACGTCAAATTTTGAGCTGTGGGTAAAAATTTTCTTACTTTGCGTCAATTTTTTGGGGGGGGGAGGGGTATAAAAAAAATGAAATGCGAAGCATTTCATTTTTTTTTAGAGTTTAGATATTAGAGTTTAGTTATCTTTTGGGGAGCGTTTTTGGTTCATTTCTTTGTCCGATTTGCTTGGCATTCTGAGGGGTAATGACTTTACCGCCTTGTTGTTCGATTTCTAAGCGGGCGTTTTTGGCTACAACTGCTCCCTTATGTGCAATCATCACACTTTGCTCCAAGTTTTGGGGGTTGTTTTTGGTCGAAAGTTCGGTTGCTGTTGCCTCTGATAACATATTTATAATCAACTCCAAATTAGTCATATTATCTCGTAAGTTCTCTTTTTTGAGATCCTTATGCTTTCTGTATTGCTTTGTGGTCATTCCGCTCCAGGTCTTGGTCATCAGGTCGGTCAGCAAGGCGTATTCCTTACCTTGCTTTACGCCTGCCTTATCCCATTCGTCGGTCAGAGCCTTGCGTACTTCAATAGATTTTATTCTCTGATTTATCCAATTCTCCGAATAGCCCAACTGTCGGTAGTTCTGAATTGCCCTGTCAATCGAAAGTTCGGGGTCGATCTTCTCATCAATGCGTTCACGTCCTACCCTTGCAAGCCACATTTTGAACGGCTCGGCTTTCTTACTCGGGATGGATTGGATCAATCGCAGAATATGTTCTGTATCTGCGACATCTGTCTTGTAATACTTCCCGTCAGCAGCGAGTAATTTCAGTTGGTAACAATTTGTTACCAACTCGTTTTGCAGTTGGTTAGTATCACTAACCAACTCATTTTTCAGTTCCAATTGGTAACTATTTGTTACCGGTTCGTTTGTTACAGAAAACAACTCGCTACCCTCAGCTCTCAATTTGTTTTTTAGCCATTTCCAATAATTACGGACTTTTTTATAATCTGGCTGGTCGGTTAAAATGGCAAGAATATCCAATATCGAGAACCACCATTTTTCTTGTTCCTCATCCCAAACCGAACGCACATTGTTGGTTTCGAATATCTGTATTTTATTTTCCATGTGTTTAATTGATTTTTTTGCAAAGTTACGAATAAATTCTGAGATGGGCAAATTTTTTTCCCCCTATAACCGTTGTTTCACAAAATTCTTAGGCAAAAGCCCCGTCGTCTCAGAAAAGAACTGTATGAATACCCGATACGACTGAAACCCGCTTTGCTCGGCAATGATGGAGAGATTGATGCTACCGTCATATTTTTCGAGCAATTGTATGGCATGGCTAATTCTGAACTCGTTGACATAATGATAGAACGATTGGTGTCGACTGTTTATCGCTGAGGAGATATAGGATCGGTTGACGTAAAGTATATCAACAAGGTCTTGTACCTTGAAGTTTCGGTCGAGATATAACCGCTTTTTCTGCATCAAGGCATCAATCTTTTCGAGCAGTGCTGCGTTTTTGAAGGCATCGCTGGTGGTGGTGGCGTTAGTATTGTCGCTGTCGCCGCTGGCGCGGGCTTGTTCGGCGGCGATTCCATCGCCGTCGGGCGTATTGCTATACGCCTCTACTACGCCGCCAGCGGAGAGATCCCCAACATCCTCAATCTGTCTAATCACCGGACGAATATCCATCTGCCAATACCCGAAAATAAACACCAAGAACATACACAAGGTCGAAACCAAGGCAAACAGAAACTTCCACACTAATCCCACCTGTACAATGTTCAGTATGCCAACCGTACCAAAGAGCACGAACATCGCCAGCGCATAGTTGACCCATCTCAGATCGATTTTCTTAATCGACGATTGGGTGTTGAGCAGGTCGGCACGATACTTGACACGCATCTTGAACACCCTATAGGAACAATACACAATTTCTCCGGCAAAAGCCAGCAATGCCAACAGTCGCAACCAAAATTCGGGATGCCCTGCATAGCCCCAAAAGTCGCTCCACGTATGCATACTGCGCATCTGTTCCACACCGACAACACGCATCACCACCCACCCAAGCAGGGTAGCGATTGCCGGCAGATACCAATAAAACAGGGTTAGGCTATGGTTTTTGAACGGCTGAAACAGGGTCACGAAATAATAGAAAATCAGCGGTCCGATCATCAATGCCACAAATGCATCCATAAGCCTGAAAATACCGCCCGATGTGCCTAAAATAAGTAGCCCCGACACAAAATTGAGGGTCATAAAGAAACTCACCGTAAACAGCAGGAGGGCTAACCTCGTCTTGTCCTGCGACCTCCGGCGTTTCAGCAATAAAAGCGAGATTGCCCCAAAAAGCGAAACGACGGCAGGCAGTAAGAACATCCACACGGTTTTGGTTGCCGAGAAAAATTCCTTCTGCCTCATCTCTGCATGGTGTTGTGCTACTTTCCGTTGTTCCAGCCGAAGTTGCACGATGGCATTGAATTCCTCCGCCTGTTGCTTGTTTTCGGCTTGCAGAGAGTCCATGTAGAGGATGCTCCGTTCGGGCTGCCCCGTTGCTGCGTAGTATTTGCTCAACACCTCGTAGATTTGGGCTTGCCGTCCGGCGCGAATTTCCCCACCATGGTAGTATTGCGCTAAATCAATATAGCGTTTGGCATCGGCAATCATGCCCTTTCTCAAGTAGATATCTGCCAGACGAACGGTCAAGCCGGATGCAAAACCGTAATCATCATTAGTCATCACTTTTTCCAAGCCGGTTTCGAGCAGAAGTATTGCTTTATCCAGTTCGCCACGCAAAAACATATTCGTGCCTAAGTTGCCCATGGCAATGCCTTCCCAATTTTCGCGAAGATATTCGTGTACAGGCGCATATTCAGCATCAAAAAGGGTATTGAACCAATAGTCGGATTGGTCGAGATCCTCGTAAACATTGCGATAGAGAATCCCCAAACCATTGCGGGCGTGTTGCTTGTAGGTCATAACAGCGTCCTGGTCTTCCAACACCTTACGGTAATAGTGATCAGCCTTCGCATAATCTCTGTAAGTCAAGTATTGATCGGCGGCTTTGATGTAGTAATCGCCCTTATGGGGAATGTCCATAGAGGAGATGCGTTCCAAAAGTTTGTCCTGCTCGGCATAGAGGTCGAGGAAGGCTTCGTAGTTTTTGGTAAAGCGATAGTAATCCTGTATTTCCTCTCTCACCATCAGTTCGAGAAAGGGGAGGTTTGCCCGTTCCACCGTTCGTAGCAAGGCTACATAGTCTTTCAAAATTTCTTCGCCATGGGCAGAATCCCGATTGTCATCGTACAACCATTTGCCTTTCTGCACATTCATATCTATAAACTCGGCACGTATTCGCCATTCCGGACAGCCGGTCATCTCAGCAATCTCCCTAACCTGACGGATAGCGTTGTTTTGCCAAGCCGTGTCGCTCCGCCCGTCTGTAACCTTGACAAATTCAGATTTCCAAAGGAGGTAATGCTCAAACTGCGATTTGTCGATGAGCTCTAAGAAAGGGTTGGCTTGTGCCTTATGGGTGAACAGGCACAACATACATAAGAGAAAGACGTTTTTCAAAGCCATTATATTAAATTTGGTGCAAAGATACGAAAAAATTTTGGCGGTGCAAAGTTACGACATAAAAACTTACTTTGCGTCAAAAAAAATTTACTCTGCGTAAAATTTTAGCTCTTAACCCCCAAAAACCAGAATGACGCAGAGCAAAGCTCTGCGTCATTCTCCCAAAACCACACCATATATGGTTTTTTATTGTTTTACAAATCGTATCGCATTACCTCCCAAATGTATGAGGTAGATGCCATTAGGCAAGGTACTTACATTGATAGTTGAACCGTTGTGGGTCTTGCCTTGCATCACTTTTCGTCCGCTAAGGGTATAGATGCTGTAGTCGATTTCGCCTTGTGTGGCGAGGGTAACGTACAACTCTACCGAAACCGGATTGGGATAAATCTGCACAGCAGCATCTGCCACGTGAACCTCAATCGACGAGCCTTCTGCCGGCTCTACTACGATGCTCAACTGCTTAGCATCACTGCCTTGCTGGTTGGTCGCTGTTACGGTAAAGGTAATAGTACCTTCCGTTTCAGGTGTTCCTGAGATGACGCCTGAGGTTGTATTCAAAGTCAAGCCTGCCGGCAGAGTGCCTGTACTTACAGCCCACGTGATAGGCACGCTTCCGGTGGCTGTGAGCGTTGCACTGTAAACCTCACCAACCTTGCCGTTGGGTAGGGTGGTGGTGGTAATAGTAGGTGGCAATGGTGCAGTTTCGGTTGCCGTAAAATTCATTCCCGAAACATCGGCAGTGACATTGGTTACCGTTAGGTTTATAGGCGAGAAGGTATAATTCGTCAAACTTGGCGTAAGCGTTACACTAAGGCCTTCGCCTACCTTGATCACATAATCGCCGTCTGCATTCGTTACTGCTGCTGTTCCTAATGAAGGCGTGATGGTAACGCCTGCCAAGGCAACACCTTCCACAGTTACTCGTCCGGTTATGCTAAATTCCGTAAGGGCAGTGAAATCGCAGTCAACAACGTTGTTTGTAACGGTCAGAGTGGCGCTTGAAGGCACAAACACATAGCCCGCCAAACTCGGTGTGAGCGTGATGTTGCTGTTCTCATCCACAATGAAACTGTATTTACCAAAAGCATCGGTAGTTGCTGAGCCGCCTGCATAACTGATGGTAACGTCTTCGACAGGGCTGCCCTGATGTAGGATAGTGCCGCCTACCGACCAAAGTTTGATCGCCGTGAAGGTCAGGTCAACATTGCCGGAAATGTCCGCTGCCACGCGCTCTTCCGGCGTAAAGCGATATCCCGCCAAGGCAGGGGTAAAGGTCAACGTGAGATCCTCATCTACAATGACTGAGAATTTGCCGGTTGCATCCGTAACAAGCGTGCCGTTGTCGTATTCCACATCTACGCCCTCGAGCGGAGTGCTGTTATGTAGAATAGTGCCGCTGATCGTCCAAAGTTTGATGGCTGAAAAGTCAACGCCCACAACATCGTCTGTGATATTATTACGACTGAGAGAAACCGGGTCGAAGCGATATCCTGCCAAAGCCGGAGTAACCATAACAGAGTTGCCGTGAATGATGTTTTCGATGGTATAGACACCTGATGCGTTGGTGGTTACCGAGCCGGCTGTTGCGCCGGTGTAAGCCACGGTTACATTCGCCAAAGGTGCACCTTTGTGTGTAATCGTTCCGCTTACGGTGTAGGTTCTTCCGGTAAATTCATAAGCACCCATATCCACAACAAGACCATTACCAACCGTTCCTTCCTGAATACGCTGATTGCCTACCAAATCATAAACCGTGAGATTCTCTATAACCCCGTTGTTTCCTGCATCAACACAGGGTGATTCGGCAGTAAGTTGATAGTTGCCTACGCTCGGATTGACAAAATTTGGACCCGTTGCGTTAGTATTGTTGGCATTGAGGTTGATATTGCCCAAAGCACCATCAAAGGTTGTGCCTTGTGTTGCGGTGTAGGTAATAACCGTTGCACCACCGGTACGCGTGACTTGCACGCCATCTTCCGACTCGTTGCCCCAAACAATACAGTTGGTAATTCTCAAGCCATTGGTCGAGTAGATACCGCCACCTACCGCAGCCTTGTTGCCTACAACTGTGGTGTTGAGGATAACCCCTGTCTCGTTATAGATACCGCCACCGTTGGTGGTAGCCTCATTGTCTCTAACCAAACAGTTGACCACCGTTCCACTGATATTCAAGATACCGCCGCCATTAGCCGTACCATTATTAGTATTGATAGCGCTGTTGTCTCTAACCAAGCAATGGCTAACCGTTCCGTTGTTTTGATTAACAACACCGCCGCCTCTCACGGTCCACGACGGACTGTGGCTGGTTACGGTGTTCTCATTGATATAGCAAAAACTCAACGTTCCGCCGTTGTTGAACACTGCACCGCCTTGATTGTCGTTGATCATAGCAAGCGTGATTTCGTTACCGGTAACGGTGCTGTTCGAAAGCTTTCCGTTGGTTTGCAGATGGACTGCAAAGCCGTTGAAGTTGCTACCTGCTGCTGCACCTGCGTTGGTGATGGTTACACCATCGATGGTGGTTTCAATCATAAAGGCTGCACCTTGATTGACCACTCTGCGTGCGCCTTGTCCGTTCAAGATAGTGGGGTTGGTGAACTCCCAAGGTTCGGTGATACCGTTATTATTCATATCGCTTTTGGCACGCTCTGCAAGGGTTGTTTCAGTGCCGGCAAAACCGCCAAACACGTCCACACCCTCTTTCATTTCGATGGTTGATGCAAGCAGATAAGTTCCACCGGCAACCCACACTTGCTGACCCATCAAAGAGTTGTTGATGGTAGCCTGAAGGTCGCCCGCAGCCTCGTCCCAAGACGAGCCATCGCCTGTACCGCCCTCGGCTACATAGCGTGTAAGAGCCGTAGTAGCAACAAAGTCCAGGTCGTTTGCACTTGCTGTGGCAATGATAAACGGAGGCGTAAAACTATAGCCTGTCATATAAGGTGTGATAGTAATCGTGTTGCTCATCGTAAGCGTATAGTCGCCTTGCGCATCGGTTTGCGTGGTAGCACCATCGGAACTGAACAGCGTTACGCCGGCAAGCGGTGCACCCTCGAACGTGATGTTGCCACCCACAGTCGTTACAGGGATATCCCCAATGATGTTTGAGCTAAACTCCATCCAGCCGTTGGCGATGGTATAAGCTGTGGCTCTACCCTCCGGCACGTGCAGTTTGCAAGTGCTCACCGGCACTCCTGCAAAGGTGCTGAGGTTGAATGCCAAAGGTGGATCAGCACGATAGGAATAGACATCGGTCAGTTCCGTGCATCCGCGCAAAGCGTTTTCAGCCAAAACATTGACACCACTACCCACGTGAAATTCCGTAAGGGCAGTACTACCCGCAAACACAGGCGCACTCTCGCTACCCATCGTCTCACAATCAAACGCATTGAACGTGACTTTCGCCAAGCTCGTATTGTTCATAAAGGCGCTGGTGCCTATCGCTGTAACCGAAGTAGGAATAGTCACTTCCAAGATACCTCCGCAATTGATAAAGGTATTGGCGGGAATATTGGTAACCCCTTCGGCTATATTTAAGGTAGGAAAGCTTGTTCCTGTGAAAAGGTTCTGACCGACTTGGGTGCAGTTAACGGCATTGAAGTTGACCGTTTGTAGGTTGTTTGCGCTACGGAAAGCGTTTTCGGGAATGCGAGTAACTTGGCTACCGATATAAAGTGTAGCGAGTGCATTGCAATTGCTAAACACCGGATTGGCAGCATTACCCATCGCACCTGTGAAGTTGACGGCGTTGAAGTGAGCCGTTTCCACGCTTGTTCCGCTAAAGGCGCTGTTGGGAATAGCGGTTACATCCTCGTCGATGGTAACCGTTTTGATGTTAGTACCGGTAAAGGTTTCCGTACCGCGATTGGTCCAATTGGTCGCATTGAGGGTTACGGTTTGCAAGCCGGAAAAGTTCCTAAAAGCATTGTCGGGAATGCGAGTTACCGCATTGCCGATATACAGAGAGGCAACGCCACTACAGCCGTCAAACACCGGATTGGCAGCATTGCCCATCGTGGTGCAGTTGATGGCATTAAAGGTAAGAGCGGTCAAGCCTGTACAGTTTTGGAAAGCACTGTTTCCAATCGAGGTAGTTGTTGTAGGAATGGTTAATTCCGCAAGGGTCGTGTTGCCTCTAAAGGCTTGTGTGCCGATGGTTCTCACATTGGGCATCACAGCAGCAGTAATCTTTGAACAGCCGTCGAAAGCACTGTTGCCAATGGTTTCTACAGCCTCTATGTCGATGGTTTCGAGCAGACCGCAACCTACGAATGCATTGTTGCCAATGGTTTTCACGCTGGGCATTTCTGCGGTGGTGAGTGCTGAGCCACCGTTGAAGGCATCGTTGCCTATCGCCGTAACGTTGGGCATAATCGCCTCCTCAAGTTTGCTACAATCCCGGAAAGCGTTTTCTTCGATGGTTTCAACACCGGTCATCGTAGCCGTAGTAAGGCTACCGTTATTGCGAAACGCATTCGCACGGATCGTCTTTACATTGGGCATAGTCACCGTAGCAATACTGCCACAATCGCGGAAAGCGTCTGCTTGTATCGTTTCCACACTCGGCATATTTACGGAAGGGATACTGCCGCAATTTCTAAAGGCATTCTCGCCCACAGATTTTACGCCAAGCATATTCAGGGCGTTTTCCTGGACGTTGTCAATATTCATACAGCCGTAGAACGCAAAAGCCGGAATGTTTTCCACACCTGCGCCCACGTTGAGCGTTCTAAACATTGTTGTACTGTTTTCAAACACACGGCCCGCAACATCTGCACCCATAGTGGTACAGTTAACGGCATTGAAATTGACCGTTCTCAGATTTCCACAGTCTTTGAAAGCCGAATTACCGATAGACTTAGTGCTTGCGGGAATAGTCAGCGTAGACAAATTCGAGTTGCCCTCAAAGGCGCTGCTGCCTAAGGTAATCAGACTTGGCATCGAAAAACTTGACATCGCAGTAGCCCCTTGAAAGGCGCTGTTGCCGATAGTTTCCGCTGCGGTCATCGTTACATCGGTGATACGGACACAACCTTGAAAGGCACTGTTGCCGATGGTTTTTGCAACCGGAATATTCACCGTTCCGGCAATAAACGTACAGCCTTGAAAGGCATTGTTGCCGATATGCACAACGGTGGCGATGTAAGACTCCGCAAGCGAAGTAAGCCCCGTCAGGTCTTGAAACGCACTGTTGCCGATAGATATGATTTTCGGCAGGCTGAGTGCTCCCGCAAGGCTTGTGCCTTGGAAAGCGTTGTTGCCGATGGTATCCACATTGGGTGCGTTAAGGGTCGTAATCATCGATACGTTCTGAAACGCATTTGCGCCCACGTAAGTAGTAGCAGCGGGCAACGTAAGGATGTTGGTGCTGCCACCGATATTGTTAATGGAGTTCCGTCCTCTGAAAGCATAGTTGGGTATTCTTTTCACATCGTTGTGAATGTTTAGCCTTTGAATGTTGCGGTTTTCAAATGCCGATACGGTTGCGCTACCCATATTTCCGGTGAAGTTGACGGCGTTGAAGTTGAGCGTTGTCAAATTGACGGCAGAAGCATTGCGAAAGGCATTAGCGGGAATGCTGATAACATTTGTTCCGATGGTTACGGTTGTAATTGCAGTACTGAGGCCGAAAGGGGGATATCCGGGCCAATCACCACTCGTTTGGCAGTTTATCGCATTCCAGTTTACGGTTGTTAAAGCGGTGATTTCCGCAAAAGCGTATGTTCCTATAGAGGTAACGCTTTCGGGAAGGGTAACCGAAGTGAGGCTCGTGAGTCTAAAAGCATCGTTGCCGATGGTTTTTACTACGGGCATACTCACACTTGTAAATCCACCGTCACGGAAAGCGTTGTTGCCGATGGTTTCTATTGCGGGCAAATTAAGACTTGTCAACCCGGTGTTGGACCAACCGCGGAAAGCATCGTTGCCGACGGTTTTCAAGCCGGGCATCTGCACTGCACCTGACATTTGATTCCAATTTTGGAAAGCAAAGTTTCCTACGGTTTCCACATTGCTTGGGAGGGTATTGTTCGAGAGTTTCCAGCCTTGTAAGTTTGTAAAGGCGTTTGCGGGTATTGCCGTAACGTTTGCGCCGATGTTCAAAGTAGGCTGTCTGTGCGATTCGTTTAAGCCATAGCCTGTTCCGAATACATTGGTTCCCATTGTGGTTAGGTTAGCGTTGAGGTTCACGGTTTCTATACGGCTTCCCGACTCGCTGCGAAACAGTCCGCCCGGAAGCATGGTAACCCCTTCGTTGATGTTGATGGTGCGTATTTCCATTAGAGTAGAACCACCACCACTAAACGCCAGATTATTTCCGACCGTAGCCAATGCCACAGCGTTGATGTTTACCACGCGCAAGTTATAGGCGCCTTGCATAAAGCTCGACGGGATATGGGTTACTGCGGGACCTATGTTCAAGGTCATCTCTCCTGTTGATGCTGAAAATACCCCTGCTCCACCTGTTACATTTATGGCGTTATAGTTTACGGTTGCCAATCGTTGGTTTGAGGCAAAGGCACCCCCCCCAAGGTTTGTAATGCCTTCGGGAATGGTAATTGCTCTGAGATAAGGAATCTCCGAAAAAGCCGCATCGCCAATACGTGTGAGTGTACTTGGGAATACAATCGTGTCGAAGTCAGCCGACGACATCATACGAAAAACACGATGTCCGATCTCTGTTATGCCTTCGCCGATTACAATTCTTCGGCAGAAAGCTCTAATAGTAGTGGTGTTCGGAGTATTAAGATAATTGGCGTCAAAAGGAAAATTCTGGTTGACATTGGTGCCGACATCGGGAATTACCCCGTTCCCCGATTCGTGGGTGATGGTAAGCGTGAAATTGCTTGCCGTGTAGTTCCAGGTGATAGCACCTGAGTTCCAGTTGCCTGAGCAGTTTTGGTTGGTTTGAGCCCACGCGGTTGTAGCGCAGAGGGTTAGTGCTGTAAGCACGAGGGTTGTTTTTTTGAAGAAGTACTTCAAGGTGTTTTTTTGTTTCATGTTTTTTTGATTTTGGTTAATATGTAATTGTTTAATTGTTTCTTTGCTTTTTGTCTGAACCGAGATTTTCTTAAGATTGGTAGGATTTCCAAGATTTTGTTTTGTGACGATTAGGGTTTTATTTGTGACATTAATATAATCTTGTTAATCTTGTTAATCTTGCCAAAATCATGGTTCAGACTTTTGAGGTTGCAAAATTACAACAAAGAAATATATCCTACGTAAAAAGTTTTGTATTCTACGTCAATTTTTGAGCACTGCGTAAAAAGTTTTGTACTGTACGTCAATTTTTGGGGGAGGGGTATAAAAAAAAATGAAATGCGAAAGCATTTCATTTTTTTTAGAGTTTAGAGATTAGAGTTTAGTTATCTTTTGGGGAGCGTTTTTGGTTCATTTCTTTGTCCGATTTGCTTGGCATTCTGCGAAGTAATGACTTTTCCGCCTTGTTGTTCGATTTCTAAGCGGGCGTTTTCAACTGGTAACAATTTGTTACCAGTTCATTTTTCAGTTGGTAACAATTTGTTACCAACTCGCTTTTCAACTGGTAACCATTTGTTACCGGTTCGTTTGTTACAGAAAACAACTCGCTACCCTCATCTTGCAATCTACCCTTGAGCACTTTCCAGTATTTACGAGCAGTTTGATAATCACTATCCGTCAATACAGCAACGATATCAACAACCGAGAACCACCATTTTTCCTGCTCCTCATCCCAAACCGAACGCACCTTGTTGGTTTCGAATATCTGTATTTTATTTTCCATGTGTTATGCTTGATGGATTTTTCTGCAAAGTTACGAATAAATTTTGAGATGAGCAAATTTTTCTGTCAGGGAAGGTTGTCTACTGCACCGGAAAATCAAAATACGTCTCCGGATGCGGCTCTACGACAAGGGTATAGTGCCACCACTCCTCATCATACAACTTGAAACCGGCGCGCAGCATGGCATCCCTGAGGATGTTGCGGTTGGCGGTCTGTTGAGGGGTGATGAGAGGGGTGCCGTGGTTGGAAATCACGCCGAAAAAATCGAAGGGCGAACCCATGTCAACCTCCCTGCCGGTAAGCATTTCGATGAGAGTGAGGTCGACCGTGCTGCCGCGCGAATGTCCGGAACGTTCGGCGATATAGCCCAAGGGAAAAAGGCTGTCTTTGGAGAGGTCGGGGTAGAAGTACCGCTTGGTGAGGGTGTCGCCCGCATCCTGCGCCCAACGCACGAAATGATCAACCGCCCGCTGAGGTCTGAACGCATCAAACACCTTGATGGCATAGCCTTGCGAACGAAGGTCGTCGTTCACAACCTTTAGCGCATCTGCCGCCTCCTTGGTGAGAATGGCGACGGGAGCGAGGTAGCCCTCAACACGCACACCCAGAAAGTTGTAGGTGCTGTAATACCTAACCTCCAGCACGGCATCGGGGATCACATCGGTGATGTAGACGAAACCGGCGGGCAGGGTGGGTTGTGGGGTGGTGGGCTCTTTGCTGCAAGCAGTTAGCAACAAGAGAGCGATGGCGACGAGGTGGAGTTTTTTCATTTATAATTTATGGTTTATGGTTTTCTATTTACTATTTACTATTTACTATTTACTATTTTTGGTTCATGGTTCACGATGGGGCGAAACAATTCATAATTCAT
>Ga0099364_10008805_pt1 | contig 14134 bp, 14 predicted proteins | sample TergutTh196P3_FD_73070 | JGI IMG/M metagenome (GOLD analysis project Ga0099364, IMG submission 73070) | Microcerotermes parvus P3 segment gut microbial communities from Pointe-Noire, Republic of the Congo - Th196 P3 | ecosystem: Host-associated > Arthropoda: Insects > Digestive system > Gut ... | reverse complement strand
ACCAATTCTATACGAAGTCCTTTCCTTCTTTTCCAATCCATAAATTCATTAAAAGCAGGAGCAAGGGCAACGCTTGTAACCACAACATAATCAGCATTTACCGTAATATTGCGTCCATTAGATTTTGTAACGGACAGATTGCTTTCTTCAGTATCAAATGATGAAGCCGTACCTATTGATAATGTTTGAAGGGAATATTTTTCTATATCACCCTTATTATCAATAAGACTTTCCAAAATTTTTAGATGCCAATCATTTCTTTTTATTTTTGGTTGATTATCCGATTCTCTGAAATTTTCATCGTACAACAGTGTGAAATCTATTATTTCACTAAATTCCAATCTGTTTTCATTTGGAAAATAGAGACACGGGTATATCGCCAACGTTACCAATCTATCTCCTCTGAAATAACCCTGTTCAACTATCTCAACTCTATGTTTAGGATAAGAATCGTTGGAATCGTACACCGTTTCATCGGGTTTTACGAAATTTTGATAAACATAATCAAGTGATAAAGTAATCTCGGGCTGTACGGGTTCAATTTTATAATTAGGTTTATAAACTTTTACCGAAGCATGATTTATTACAACTCCCGTTGCATTTGCATTTGGCGGAATTAGTAATTTAATGTATCTTATAGGCAACGAAGGATGTCCCACAATGCCCGTTCCAAGAGTTTCGGGTATATTAATTTTTGAATAGATTTCACCGTCACTCAACTTTATATTTTCTATTTCAGGTTCGTTTGGAAACTGAACTTGATAATTGATTTGCCCGCTTATTTTTGCAGCAAATAAAAGAATAAATACAATTTTTAAAATTATACGATTTTTTGCCATATCTGTTATATATTTAAAAGTTAAAACTATACATGTTATTTTACAATAAATTTTCCTATATAATTGTTGCCGTGTCTGTCATTAGCTTTATAAAAGTATATGCCTGAGTTATACTTCTTTTTCGGTAAAACAAATGATGTGTGCATTTTTACATCGAGTTTTTCGTATGTTCTTCCTGTAATATCGTAAATTGAAAATTTTGAAATAGGCAACTCTCCGAAATCAAATATTAGGTTTTCATTCAAAGAACACGCATAAACCAAAATTCCCTGACTGTTTTTAGATGTTTCAATTTTGGAAGATGGAAAACAATCTTCAAATTCATTGTTAGAATATAATATTTCACCATCTTGTATAAAACAGACTAATTTGTTTCTTGGTCCATAACTGCTTGTTGGAATCACTACATGTCTAAAAAAGAGCCCCCATAAGCTTCCAATACCTTCAATCCATTCTGTACTATAATCTAGTGTAAATTTTTTTCGATAAGAATTTCCTATTTGAACCAATTCTATGTCAGTTACGGTAAAAAAGTGGTCGACACATTCAAAATATATAATATCACCTATATTTTTTGAAAAATCATACAGCAAAATTTCATAACTAAAATCATCTGATAATCCACAACTAGTAGGTAAATCATCTGGTTTTAAATAACGAAATCCCTCTGGTTCGCCTTTAAAATAAATGCGTTTATTTTCGTCTTCTCTTATACCGCCAACGTATTGCGCATTGCTTTTCTCAAAAAAATCATCAAAAAAAACATACAGTTTTTTATACGATAAATTGTCAATAACGGTATCTTCTCCTGATAAAGCGAATCTATCGTATTCATAGGTCAGAATCGGATTCAAAGGGTCAGAACTATCCGGAACGTAAAAAATATATTCCTCTGTCCATATTGCATCCGATGTCGGAAATGGTACATATTCATATTCAATCTGAGCAAAAGCACTTATAGATTGAAAAATTATCAAACTTTTTATTATTACTTTTTTCATTTTGTGTTGTATTTTGGATTAATACTAAATATTTAAAAGTTAAAACTATACATGTTATTTTACAATAAATTTTCCTATATACTCTACTCCCTCTTTGTCTATTGCCTTATAATAGTAAATTCCTGTAAGATACTTCTCCGTCGAAATATTAAATTTCGATAGATTGCCTACAATATATTTTCTTTCAAAAACTCCTGTGCAATTAAAAATTTCGATAAAATCAACACTCACCTCTCCAAACTCAAAATAAAGTAGATGGTCTGTTATAGGATTAGGATACACTTTAATCAAATTTTCTTTAAAATTCTTTTTAATGACAGATAGATTATAACAATTACAAGGGTCATTATCACAATATAACATCTCTTTGTTGTGTTCAAAACATCTCAACCAATTTCCTCCGCCAGTTGGGATATCTGTTGTGGTATAAAGCAAGCCGAGACCATTTCCGATTCCTTCTATCCAACTTAACCAACTAAAGTATTCAGTTGAACTTTTAACGGATGATTTTAAGTTTTTATGTTCACTTATGTACCCAATTTCAAATGAAAACTGTTTTCTATATGAATTTCCAACTTTAACGGTATCTATTGAAGAAACCACTAAACACTCCCCAAAAGGATAGCCTTCTGTAAGAGGTGCTGTAAAATTTCCTGCTTTCAATGTGTCGCCAACTAATAAAGAAAAATCGTATAAAAGCACTTCATCTTCAAACATCCCGCCTCCGGTGGGTCCCAATACCGCCGGGGTAAGGTTTCGAATTATTTCTCCTCTATAATAAACCCGTTTGTTGGCATCTTCACGTATTCCGCCTATACACCTCGCATTATTTTCATCAAAAGCCGCTCCTTGAAAAACAAATAACTTTTTGTAACTCAAATCATTCATTATGGTATCTTCTCCTGTTATTTTAAATGCTTCATAAACATATAAATAGTCAGAATATTGTTCATACCAAATAGCATCCGATGTCGGAAACGGTACATATTCATATTCTTCAATCTGAGCAAACATATCAGTTACTCTTATGCAAATAAAAATAAATAAAAAAAAGTGTTTTTTCATAATTTTTCCTCCAATTTGGTTAAAATAATTCTTTTGGTACTAATTTCTTTGCCGTTGGCAAATGATTGAATATAGACGAGCAACTCAGGATGCCCTAAAATGTCTATAGCGTAAAACTCTTTGTCGATGAATACTTTATCATATTCACCAACTTTTTCTATTCTTAAATCGGACAGATTTGTTGTAATATTTCTTGAAATTTGTCCGAAAATTGATAAACTAACTGTTATCCAAATACTTGCAATTAAAATAATTCTTTTCATATTGTACTTATTTTATTTAATTATTATTTTTCCTGTTTCTAAAATTATACGATTTTTTGCTATATCTGTTAAATGTTTAAAAGTTAAAACTATACATGTTATTTTACAATAAATTTTCCTATATAATTCACCGTATAATAAATGTTTACGATTTTTTCTTCTGAGTTTGGAATATTTATTAGTTGTCCATCGGTGTAAGGTTTTGTTTCGGACAATATGCCTCCACATTTTTCTATTGTTTTGATAGAGGCTATGTTATCGGAAAAGCATGTTATCATCAACTTTTCAATGTTCAACGATTTTGCGTATTCCATTCCCATTTTCAAAATTTCTGTTCCATACCCCTTTTTTCTTTCGCTTGGACGGACAGAATAACCTATATGACCGCCATATTGTGCTAAAAATTCGTTTTCCAAATTGTGCCGAATATCAATTATTCCAACAATTTTTAAGTCTTGTCTCCTAACAGCAAAAAGTGTAGTCGCTGCGACCCATCCAATAGTAACGGTACTTTCATGACGATTATTCGTATTATGCACAAACCATTGGTCATAATCCATTTGGTCAAACAACGCACTTCCGTAGATGACAGGCTCCTGCATTTCCAAAAATTCATTTTTGAAATCTTCCGCTGCTATTTTATGTTGTAGCGTTGGTAGTTGTAATTCTAATTCTAATTCTATTTGTGGCATGTTATAATAATTCAATAATTTATTTAAAATTTAATTAATTTAATTCCATAATTTATAATTAATTCTATTTTTATGTCTCATAGGTTGCATTCCTACGGAATGCAGGGTTTGTCGGTGATATTTGTTTTTACCGAGCGATGCATTCCTACGGAATGCGAATCCCATAATTAATCCAAAAACCATAATTCCATAATCCAATCCCATAATTTATAATTAATTCATAATTTATAATTCATAATTCTTTCACTTCCATCTCCGCAATCATCCTTTTCGTATCATCAATCCCCAAGCCGATACAAACTGCTCCCGGATAAGGAATTGCATAATTATTTTCTATAATTTGTTTCATTGCTTCTTTTGCCTTTGTTGTTGGGTTTTGACCTTCATAAGCGACTTTTATTTCTACTACCCACGTTTTTTGTTTGTGTGAAATCACCAAGTCGGGACGACCGAGGTTTGTGTGCATTTCGGCATGAACAACGAAACCGCATCCCCGCAAAAAAGCATAAATGGTTGAGCGGTAAAGCCATTCGTTGGCAGAATATAAATATTTATTGACTTTGACACTCTTTTTTGCCGCTGCATTAAAATCATCGTAGGGTATCCCCGATAGCAACAAATTTAAACTGTTTTTAAACAAATCGTAATCGTTCTCATCTATAGCAAAAATTATTTCGGTTCTTAAATCGTCAAAATCGGAGTTTATCTCTTGCAGAATATTATCTGAAACAAGCTTTGCCATCGCATTTAACACTTCTGTATTAGGATAATTCAAAGAAAAAACATCGGTATTACCTTCTCGTAAACTCAGATAACCTGTTTGGAACAAAAAACTTTCGGGTTTTGCTTTTTCAATCTCTATCGAATTAGTAATAAAATCGTCTGAAATAGGGAAATTACGAAACTGCTCTACTGTCAATTTTTTTGTTTTTAGGTATTTTGCTAACATTGAAGGCGTTGCGCTTTCGAACCAAAAATTATAAAACTTCTTTTTCTTAAAAAAACTCAAAGTAGAAAATGGGTTGTAAAGGCGCGTTTTGCCGCTATCATCAAAACAAAAGCCGTCATAATAATATTTCATTTTTTCGATTAATTCCGCTTGTGAAACTTGCATAGATTGTGCAGTTTCAGCGAGATGTTTTGGAAAATATTGAATAATTTCTGCTTCGGTTAGTCCACAAATATTGGCATATTTTTCGTCGAAAGAGATATCTTCAAGATTATTTAAGACGGAAAATACTCCCATTTTAGTAAATTTTGATATTCCGGTGATAAAAATAAAGCGGATATATGCGTCATTTGCTTTGATTTGGGAATAATAACTCCTTAAAAGAGAGCGAACTTCTTTAGCTATTTTGGGCTTATCAATAAAATCGGTGAAAGGTTTGTCGTACTCGTCTATTAAAATTACGACTTTGGTATTATATTTTTTTGCTACATTTTTTATTAATTGTTTGAACATAGCCCCAGCAGGTAAATTTTCAAAAATTTCAACTCCCAAATCTTTGGCAAGACTTAATGTATTAAACTTAATTGATGACATTATTCCTTTATATCCTTCTTCCGTGCTTATATCACTCATATCCAACCTAATAACAGGGCATGGCTCAAATTGCGGGCTATTTAAAAACTCTTCAGCATAAAGTCCTTTAAAAAGTTTTTTTTCTCCCGAAAACAACGCATCAAAAGTTGAAATTGTAAGCGATTTTCCGAATCTGCGCGGACGGGAAAGGAAATAGACATCGCCGTTATCAATTAAATCGACAAGATATTTGGTTTTATCGACATAAATACAATTTCCATTACGGATTTTTTCAAACGTCTGTACTCCAACAGATAATTTTATGTTTTTTTTTTCCATTTTATTATTTTTATTTTATAATTCTATGTTTTGTGTAAGTGGTCATTTTTTCCAAGGTAGATTATGTTTTTTGTAGGTATCTTTACGATGAGATAAGATTTCAATTTGTTCATCTACCTTGTTTTTATGATACGTTGGTAGTTTTTGAGCATCTTTACATACCGATTTTACAACATTGACTTTCATAATGGCTGGGATCTCAAAAATTTACGAAATTCGTTTGAATTTATAGTTTCTTCATTCATGCGGGACTTGGCAAGTGCTAATAATGTATCATTATCGCCTTCATTGTCATCTTCAATTTCGTACATAAGACGAAATCTGTTTTTACCCCTTTTGATGAAAACTTGCTCAGTAACAGCCATATCAAAATATTTTTTTTGATTGTTGTTAAATTCAAAAATGCTTGCAATGGTCATAATTTTTATTTTAAATTGTTAAGTATCTTCAATTTCTCACTTAGTTGTTTAAAATAAGTCGACTCCGAAAGTTGTTTTTACTTTCGGAGTTAACTCACATAAAATCAAATATTATTAAATTTATTTACAGTCCACTAAAATCCACTCCCTCAAACAGTAGCGATGGAATTATCCATCTTGCAGGTTTGAATGGGTCGTTACCTGCTTCTTTCAGGTTGTTCCAGAGGGTCAGCAAGTTGCCGGTGATGTTCATTTCGTTTACGGGTTGAATAATTTTTCCTTTTTCTACAAGAAAACCTTCTATTCCGTATGAAAATGCGCCGGTTGTACTGTTGCTGTTGCCTCCGTTAAAGCCAGTAACCCAAATTCCTTTTTCAATGGTTTCAATCAATTCGTCAATGTTTTTGTCGCCTAATTGCATTGTCAAAATTGACGGTGAATCTATTGTTGAAGGCATTTCAAGTTTGTTGCCGTAATATGTGTCGATGAAATATGTTTTCAGTACGCCATTTTCAAAAATCGGCTGTTTTTTGGTTGCGATTCCTTCGCTGTCGAAAAATCTTGCGCCTGATTTTTTGGGTTGGTGCGGGTCGTCTATAAAAGTGATGTTGTCGCCCAAAACTTTTTCATTCAACTTATCTATAAAAAAGGAGTTCTTTTGCTGTATTGATGCGCCGTTCATTGCGCCAATTATCGGTCCCAGCAAATTTCCAACGACCATACTGTCCACTAACATCGAATATTTACCCGAATTTGTTTTCGTTTGACCTAATTTTCGCATAACACGCTCGAAAGCCTTTGTTCCTAAGCCTTCTGTGATTAGGTCATCAAAATATAGCGATGAGTCGTACCACCACGATTCAGGTCTTTCGTCACCGTCGCCTTTGATACTGACGCTCGAACTTAAACTAAACGAAGTAGATGACGTTTCACCTTCAAATCCGTTGCTGGCAATCATATAAGAAAAATTAGAGCGGTCGTTGTATGAGCCGTTTGCGGAAATAATGCGACTATCTTTGTCCATCATTTCGTTACAAACTTGCATTGCGAGTTCAACTTTTTTATCAGGATCCATTGAGTTGAATTTCGAATCGAACAGCTGCAAATTACTGTCTCCTTTAAAATAAAGCGAACTGTCGGGCAATGTGCGCGCCTTGTCTTCGGCAAGATACCTGACTGAATCTATTCCGTTAAGAATAAATTTTTCGAGTTCTTTTTTATCTAATCTGTTTGTTGAAAATGAGCCGAAACGGTCATCAACAAACAACTGTATTGTCATTGAATTTTGGGAAGACTGCTGAAGTTTGTCGATTTGCATATTGCGAACATCAAATTCACTGGAGCTGCCGCTGTTTAGCCTTACTCTTACAGCCTGACAACCATTGCTTTGGGCAAATTCCATCGCCCATTGAGCCAATTTTTTATTATTATTTGAAATCATAATTAACTTTCTCCTCCTACTGTTAGTTTACTTACTAAAATTGACGGCATACCGCACGTTACGGGTGCTGATTGTCCGTTTTTACCGCAGTTCCACGAGCCGTTGTCCATTGCATAATTATTGCCTACCATCGTGATGTCGGCAAGGGCTTTCGGTCCGTTTCCAATGATGTTGATATCTTTAATTGGCTCGGTTAATTTTCCGTTCTCAATCAAATAGCCTGTTTTCACGAAGAAGGTGAAGTCCCCTGCTCCGATTTGTACTTGTCCGTTTGTGAATGTTTCTGCAAATATTCCATTTTTTACTGAAGCAACTAAATCTTCTTCGGAATAGTTACCGCTTTCCATATAGGTAGCGCGCATTCTCGGCATCGGAATATGACGGAATGATTGTCGTCTTCCGTTTCCTGTGGATTCGATGCCGTAATGTTTTGCGCTTACTCTGTCGTGCAAATAACTGCTAAGAATTCCATCTCGGACGATGTAGGTTTTTTGTCCTTCAATGCCGTCGTCATCAATGTTCACTGATCCGCGATTGTATGGAATTGTGCCATCATCAATAACATTAATATGTTCGTCACAGATTTTTTTGTTGAGCAAATCTGAAAATATTGAGATGTTTTTCCTGTTAAAGTCTGCTTCGAAAGCGTGTCCAATTGCTTCGTGCAGTAAAATTCCCGAGCCGCCTGCGCCCATTACAACAGGTATTTCACCTCCTTTTGGTTTAATTGCTCTTAGCAACAGTGCTGTTTTGTTGACGGCATCGTTTGCTACCTCATTTACAATATCATCGGTAAGGAATTCGGCTCCCATACGAAACGCACGTGATGCGCCTGCATTTTCAATTTTGCCGTTTTCTTCCATAATGCAAGTGCCGTTCATTACTGCCATCGGACGAAAATCGTAATAAACGGTTCCTTCCGAATTACAAAACAAAATGTGTGAGGTAACGTCTTGAAATGACGCATTTACTTTAATAACCCTATTGTCTGCTGCGAAGATTGTTTCGTTCAGTTTTTGCAGATAGGGCATTTTGTCTTTTACATAAAAATCTTCCCAGGGAGTTTTGACGCCGTAAAGGGTGTCAGTAATTTTTTTCTCTGTAAGATTAATTGCTAATTTTGTGTCAGTGCCGGATGCTATCCTTGCGGCAGTTTTTGCGGCATTAAGCATCTCGTTCAAAGTTATTTCTTCTACGTAAGCATAACCTGTTTGGTCGCCTGACAGTACTCTTACTCCCATTCCGAAATCTATTCGTGACGATGTCTGATTAACAGCACCATCTTGTAGTCCGATAGCGTTCCAGAATGTATGCTCAAAAAATAGGTCGGCATAGTCGCCTCCTCTTTCAAGAGCGGCAGCAAGTACTTTTTTCATATCACTTTCGGTTATCCCGAAATGATTCAACGCACGGGAAATATCGGCAGAGTGTTGCGAAGCCCCTGACCCACAGCCTCCTACCAAAGAAGGCACCGCCAAAGAACCTAACACAACCAAGCCGCCCGTTTTTAAAAATTCACGCCTGTCGTATTTCATACAAATTTATATATTGAAAAAAAAATCGTTTTTTGAAGCCGCAAAGATAAATATTTATTTTTGATTTATATGTTTTTTTTGAAATTTATACAAAAAAATAAAAAATATTGAGTCCACTCCGAAAAGTTTTCCAACCAAAAAAGCAAAAATATTTACCCAATTCATCATCGTTTTCAAAATTTTTTGTAACTTGCGCCCCAAATTATAATAATTATTAAAGTCAAAATCGTATGTTTCGTAAGAGTGATAGCAAATCAGAACAGAGTTTATTTAGCAATATTCGTAATTTTTTAACTGGTAACGCGTTGAAAATCTACGAAAAGGAAGAGGGTTGGCACAATCAATTTCGTAAACAAGTAGTCGAGCGCATAGACGAGACCATTTTTCGACCGCTATTCAGTTCTGGTCAAGGTGCTCCCAATGCCTCCATTCGAGTCCTGATAGGTATGATGCTACTAAAAGAAGCTCATAATTGGAGTGATTCGCAGCTATTTGACCATTGTAAGTTCAATCTACTTGTTCGGAGTGCCTTAGGATTGTTAAACCTTGACGATGCCGTTCCTGTACCGTCCACTTACTATCTACTTCGACAGCGTATAGTTTCTTATGAAACAGAAACGCAGGAAAATCTTTTGGAAACAGTTTTTTCACAAGTTACTGGTGCTCAGGCATTAGATTTTGAGATCAGTGGCAAACAGATACGTATGGATAGTAAGCTAATGGGCAGTAACATAGCCTGGTACAGTCGCTATGAATTGATACACGAAACGCTTTGTCAGGCTTACCATTCGCTAAAAGATGCGGTTTGTTTTTCGTTTACTGAGTCCGACTTACAACTTTTGGGTAGTGTTTGTGGGGAGTCTGGCAATAAGGTTTGTTACCGTAGCAACAAGTCAGAAATAGAGTCTCGTCTTGCCGAGTTAGGCGTTTTGATTTACAAAATCATCTGTCAGTCGGGTGACTATCAAACAGATGCGCTATGCACTTTACGTCGCGTGTTCGATGAGCAATACCTAATAGATTTGGATGTTGTAACTGCCCGTCCCAAAACAGAAATCAGCGCACAAAGCGTTCAATCACCGCACGACCCTGATTGTCATTACCGTCAGAAAGGCGACAAAGAAGTAAAAGGTTACTCAGTCAATGTTTGCGAGACCTGCGTCCCTGACAATGCAGTTAATCTTATAACCAATGTGTCAGTAGAAGCCGCAAGTGCCGCAGATTGTGATTTTTTACAACCTGCCGTAGAAGCCACTGCGACAATAGTTATAGGAAACATAGAAACTATTAATGCCGACGGCGCATACCATAGCGTTGAAAATCAGGAATTTTGTAACGAAAACAAAATAGATCTCATTATTGGTGCCATTCAGGGCAAAGCCTCTCAATATGATTTGTCTTTAGATGAAAACGGCGACCTTACCGTTACTGACCTTCATACTAATACAACAATTATTCCGCGCAAATTGAAGCCCGACAAAAAAACAGGAAAATCTAAATGGGCAATAGATACAGGGAAAAAGAATAAATATCGGTATTTTACTCAAAAAGAAATAGATACCTGCTCATTGCGTAAAAAAATATCTGCAAGAACAAAAGAAGAATTGAATGTCCGTAACAACGTGGAAGCTTCCATATTTCAACTGGGGTATCATTATTCAAATTCTAAAAGTCGTTATCGAGGATTGATAAAACATAAAATCTGGGCAAATTTACGTTGTTTATGGATAAACTTTGTTAGAATTTTGAAATGTACAGCCAGTGGTGGCTTCAGTTGTATCAAAAAAGCTAATAAAAGTAGGTTTTTTCGTAATTTTTATGTTAAAAATTATGAAATTTTGTTTAATTTTGTTTATTTCTTAAATTATTTTCAATTCATGATTAAAACTGAGAAGAAATTATCCTTCGTGGATAATTATTGTATCGATTTTAGTGAAAATAAAATTTTTGAAAAATGACTTATCGGAGTGGACTCATTATTCAAAAATTCAAATTTTTGAGTACAAAATTACAAACATTTTTTCAATTGTGCTAATTTTTTAAAAATTTTTAAGAAATTTTTTCAAAAAATTTCAGAACTTTTGACTTTGTAGTTCATATTTCATTAAATTACAAAGTATTACGAAAATGATAGAGGAAACTGGATATGTTGCATTTTTTTTACACAATATCTAAAATTTTATTTATTTGCTCTATCGTTAGTGCTGTAATTTTTGAGATAGTTTCTATTGGTATTCCTTGTTCGTGGGATTTGATAACTGTTTCTGCTTTTCCTTCTGCTTTTCCCTTTTCTAGTCCAATTGCTTCGTCTTTTGCAATGTTTATTTCTTTTACCCATTCTTTTAATGTCTCATCAAGTTTACCATTACGCAATGTAGTATATATGAGACTATTATCTAATAGTTTGCACGAAAATCTTTGGTCGTAAATTAACATTTCTTCATCAGAAATATTGCCTTTGGTCAGTATTTTTCTTGCTTTATTCATGCCCTGCGCCGTGAAATTGTCTCTTATTTTACTGTACTTCAAATAGAATATCCACTCGTCTATCGTGTTTTTTGGTTCTTTGTTGTCGAAACTTGCTAAATCTATGATGTAGTACTCGGGATATATATTGTCGCGAACAGGATTACAACATAAAGCATATAACAGGTTATTGGGAATAATTTTTTTGTGGGTTTGTAGCCCTTTGAATTCGGTAAAGCCATACAAAATATAATCATCTCCAATCTCTTCATTGAAATTGGTTATGTTAATTGAATAGTGTTTGCTTGCTCCTTCATATACGCCTTGTAAATTAAACCGATTAAAGTTATTATTCTCATTATTAACTTTTCGCCAGTAATAATCACTTATACCTCCATATTGCAGTTCAATAACGCATAATTCCTTATTTTCAGCTTCAACCAATAAAATTTTATTGTTATTAAACGTATATACAATTTCTTTTCCTGTTCTTTCACTGTCTCTGATATGTATTAGTCTTACTTTTTGTTTCAGCAGCTCGCTGAGAAAGCCCTCTAATATCTCAAAAAAATTTTTTTTACAGAGATAATGTTCCATCGCCCAATCAAAATAAAGCATACTAAAGGTTTTCATATATCTAAGTTTTTTAATATTTTCTCTATTTCGTTGTGTGATAAGCCTGTAAGGGTCTCCATAGTTTCTATTGAAAAACCTGCTCTATGGGCGTTTTCAATTGTTTTTTTGTTCGATTTTTCCATACCAATTGTTTCACCTTTTTCGCGTCCAATTGCTTCGCCTTTCTCTAGTCCAATTGCTTCGCCTTTTTCTAGTCCAATTGCTTCGCCTTTTTCTAGTCCAATTGCTTCGCCTTTTTCCATTCCCTTTTCTAGTCCAATTGCTTCGCCTTCTGCTCTTCCTTCTCTTCTTGCGCTGTCTCTTATTGCTCTATCTATACGTATATGCTCTTTGTAGGCGTTATATTTTAATAGTTCTTCGGGTGTATATGCGGCTCGCTCGCATAGTTCGGCGGCTTTGCTTATTTTGGCGTTCTTTTTCATATCGGACGGAAGCTCTGTCATTTTTTCGTTGGTCTCTTTCAAAAAACGTAGCCATAAAACCATTAACTTGCGCATTGCACCGACCTTACTCTTACCAACTGATGTGGCTATTGCGGCAGGACAAAATTTGTCGGTCAGCTCTACCAAAACAAATTCAAGCCCCGGAATTATCTCATTTATGTTGTGTCGATTTACTATCTGGTAATGATGATAAAACTTTTTTGTTTTGCTGTCAAAATTTTCGTTAATTAAGGCAAGGGTATAAACAGGCTGTAATAATTCATATTTGTCGCCCTGTTCTATTTGCTTAACGTAGGCTTTGCCTGCATTGAATACAATCCTGTTATAAAAATCAGAAGTCCAAAGTACTTGCATCTCTATGATAAACTGACTTTTATTGTTGTCTTTGCATCTGACATCTACAATTGAAAATTTTTTCTTCGGGTCATCTGGCATAAGTTCCGAGGGCAGATATTCCACCGAAACAATCGACCTGTCTGGCGGTAGCGGCATAACTGCATTAAGAAAGTCTATCAGCAAGTCGGGATGCTCGCCAAAAATTCGCCTGAACGTTAAATCTACTTTTGGGTCTAAATAACGGACATTTGATAAATCTATGTTCCGACTGACCTTTTTTGGGGCACTCTTTTTTGTTTTTCCTTTTAGTTTTGTTTTTGTTGCCATTGCTACTTCTATTTTTTTTGTTTTATAAAATGTCTTTTACGAAAAGTTTTAGAAAGGGTTACATTTTTTATAAAATTATTATTTTACAATCGCTAAAAAACTTTCAGATGCTCATCGTATATTTCTATCGTGTCGCCTACTTGTTTGATAATGGCTATTCCTAATTTTTTACATTCGTTTTCTACATAATCATCGAACGACATGCTGGCAAGTGCAAGGTAAAGTTTCTTGTCTGCATGTTCGGGGTAGTTTTGTCTGAACTTATCCTTAATGCCCGGTATCATCCGAACGTCATCGGTGTCTGCCTTGTATTTAACCTCTACGATACAAACCGATTTGCAGTTGATAAGTATTACATCGTATTGAACTTCCACGCCTGTCTTTTTGATTTTTCTTTTTTCTGTTTTTACCTCGTCAAATTCTTGACCAAACAGCGTTTTACGAAGGTATAAGGCATTGAAGAAGTAATCTTGCGCCATAGCACCATTGCTGTTTGCCATGCCTCCCATTTGCTTACTTACTTGCTTGATAGAGGCGCGCAATTTTTTCATTTCTATATCGACTGTGGACCGTCTCTCTTTCATTTGACGGTCTGTTTCAGCCTGCCTTTCCGTTAATGCTCGCAAGGCTGCCCAAAAACTTTCAGCGGTTGCTTTTGGTATGATCTTATTTTCCATATTTTTATTATTGAGTCCACTCCGAAAAGTTTTCCAACCAAAAAAGCAAAAATATTTACCCAATTCATCATCGTTTTCAAAATTTTTTGTAACTTGCGCCCCAAATTATAATAATTATTAAAGTCAAAATCGT
>Ga0099364_10008804_pt1 | contig 14136 bp, 9 predicted proteins | sample TergutTh196P3_FD_73070 | JGI IMG/M metagenome (GOLD analysis project Ga0099364, IMG submission 73070) | Microcerotermes parvus P3 segment gut microbial communities from Pointe-Noire, Republic of the Congo - Th196 P3 | ecosystem: Host-associated > Arthropoda: Insects > Digestive system > Gut ... | reverse complement strand
GTTTGGGCTCCTGCGATTCGTCATCACAACAATTTGTTTTACATTTATTGGGGCGACCCCGATCACGGAATTTATACGGTTACATCCCAAGATGCCATCACATGGACTAAACCGCTTTTGGTGAAAGAGGGAAAAGGCTTGATTGACGCTGCACCGTTTTGGGACGACGACGGAAAAGCCTATTTGGTCTACGCTTTGGCGGGAAGTCGTGCCACAATCAAAAGTGTTTTGATGATGGCAGATATGGCTCCCGATGGCTTATCGCTTTTGAGCAGAAGTCGTGTCATTTTCGACGGACACGCCGAACATCCCACCATCGAAGGTCCGAAAATGTACAAACGCGACGGTTTGTACTATATTCTCGCTCCTGCCGGAGGTGTTAAACCCGGCTGGCAAGTGGCGATGCGTTCCCAAAATCCATACGGTCCTTACGAAATTAAAATCGTGATGGAGCAAGGAAACACCACAATTAACGGACCTCATCAAGGTTGTTATGTGGAAGCCGACAACGGCGAAGGTTGGTTTTTGCACTTTCAAGATAAAGATGCGTATGGCAGAATTGTTCACTTGAATCCGGTGGTTTGGAGAGACGGTTGGCCCGTGATGGGAGCCACGCCGAACAACAGAGCATTGACCGGAAATCCGGTGTTGACGCATCGTATGCCACAAACCAAACACGTTTCGAGAGGACAGTTGCCGTTGCAACAAACCTCCGACAATTTCGAAAGTCCGACCTTAGGCTTGCAATGGCAATGGCATGCCAATCCTATGGAATGGTGGCATTTTTGCGATATGGAAAACAAACAACTTAAATTGTTTTCCGTTCCAAACGTCGCCGATTACAAAAATCTTTGGCAATCGCCCAATCTGTTGATGCAAAAATTTCCTGCCGAAGGCTTTGAAATGACCGGCAAAATCAGTCTCAAAGAACTCATGGAAAACGATGTTGCAGGTTTTGTGGTGTTTGGTCAAGATTATAGTGGAATCACGTTTCAAAAATTCGGAAATGGGTTTACAATGAACAAAATTTCGGTCATAAATGCCCATACGGGAACGCCGGAAACCATTGAAGCCACAAGGAATATCACCCATACCGAATTGTTGGTTCGGGTGGTTGTGAATCCGAAACGCAACAATAGTTTGACGAGCAAAACCGATGCGGAATGTGTGTTCAGTTATAGTTTGGACGGAGGTCGAACATTTACCACATTCGGACGGCCATTCATTGCCAAAGCCGGACGTTGGATTGGTGCCAAAGTCGGATTTTACAACAATCGCACCGTACGCAACAACGACGGCGGAAGTTTGAACATTGAAAATTTCGATGTAAAAATAACGAAATAAATTTTTTGAACAAACAACAGGCTGTTGAAAAAAAACTACAAATTGCGAATGATGAATTGCAAATTATTCGTAAATTTGCAGTTTGTAATTGATAAAATATAAGATATGAAAATTCCAATCGCCTCCGACCATGCGGGTTTTGAAATGAAACAACAACTCATCGAAAATCTTGGTCAAGAATTTCAATTTGATGATTTGGGTACGCATTCCGCAGAATCGGTGGACTATCCGGATTTTGCACACAAAGTTACCAAATTAATTCAAAACAACACCTACGACAAAGGAATTTTGCTTTGTGGCAGCGGAAATGGTGTTGCGATGACCGCTAACAAACAGACCGGAATTCGTGCCGGCATTTGTTGGAACAGTCAAATTGCCAAATTAGTGCGAAAACACAACGATGCTAATATCTTGGTACTTCCCGCTCGATTTATTGATCTTGAAGAGGCAAAAAAATGCGTGAAAACGTTTTTTTCTACTGAATTTGAAGGCGGACGACACACCCAACGCATACAAAAGATAATAAACCATGGATAAAAATTTACTATTTACGAATTTACTATTTACATAGAAATCAATAGCATAAATAGTAAATAGTACATCAGTAAATCGTAAATACATTCTAAATGACCTCATTACCCACATACTTGACCGCCGCCAAAAAAGGACTTGAAAACAGCCATCATCGCACTTATGCGGAGGGAATTTTTGAACATTATCAACGTGTTTTAGAGAACACGGACAGTTATTTCAAGTTTCCGGAATTGCTGAAAAAACGTGCTGCATTCAGCAAATACAAAGCGGTTAATGAATTGGAAAAGTATTTGGTGGAGTTCGAATTTTTGTTTACTCGTCGTGGCGGACGAATCATTTGGGCGGCCAATCACGAAGAGGCGACCAAAGAAATTATCAGAATTTTGCGAGATAAAGGCATCCGAAAAGCGGTCAAATCTAACTCTAAAACGGCGAACGAAATCAAGTTGAATGATGGTTTCGAAAATGCAAATATCGACTGTGTGGAGACCGAATTTAACGCTTTTCACAAACAACTGCAAAAACAGACACCGGAAAGCACGTCGTTTCCGATTTTAAATGCCGATTTTGCACATATTTCTCAAGATATTCAAAAAACGCTGAATTTTGATGGAAAAAATGTTTTACAAACGATAGATTATGTCAAAAAATACTTGATCAATCAATGTTCTCAAATTCGTGTGGGAATTACCGGTGTGAATTTTTTGGTGAGTGATATCGGCGGTTTGGTGATTTGCGAAAATCAAGGCAATATCGGGATGACGACTTCTTTTTCGGATATACATTTTGCACTTTGCGGCATCGAAAAAATGATTCCGAGTTTAGCGGATTTAGACAAATTTTTGCATCTTTTGGCAACCCATACATCGAACGAAATGTTGCCATGGAACACGCAAATCATCACAGGTCCGCGACAAGAAAACGAAGTAGACGGACCTCGAGAACTGTACCTTGTGCTGATCAACAACAAACGCACTGAAGTGATGAAACAGGTGAAACAACGCGAGATTTTTCATTGCATTCATTGCGGTGCTTGCACGAGCGTTTGTCCGGTTTACAAACTTATTGGCGGCGAGCCGTACGGCGGAGTTTATGTGGGTCCGGTGGGTTCGGTGGTGAATCCGTTTATGATGGATTTTTACTATGCAGCCCATCAGTCGTATGCGTGCACACTTTGCAAACGTTGTACGGAAGTGTGTCCGATGAATATCCCGATTCACGAATTGATTTTGCAAAATCGCAAAGAATCGGTCAAGCGAGAATTTTACGTAACCATTGATAAACATAGGATTAAACAACTTCGCAAGATGATGATCAAACGTGCGGCGATGGACGCATGGTATCCGAATTTTATGTTAAAAATGAATTACAAAAAACTTTTTGGCAATCAAAAAATCTTTCCCGATTTATCGCAACGCAGTTTTAACGTGCGTTATCGGGAGCAGAATAATATCAAGTGATCCGAGCGGAGAAATCTCTGCTCTTGTGATTGAGAAAAGTTTAAAAACTCACATCCGGTTCTAAGGTCGTGTACGTGAAATTTCGGAATTTGGCACTGCCTTCGCCAAAAACGTAAAGTCCGGCACGAACGCTCAAAAATTGATGAAAGGTATTGTGATTGTATCCGGAAATATCGGAAATACGGTCGATGCGTTTCCAATCTTTTCCATCTGCACTGCAATACCAACGTATTTCGTTGTGATCGTTAATCACTTTCATAAATCCTCGATTGCCGAAATCGTTGTCGGCACTGCTTCTGCTACCCGTAAAACTGGTCAATCGGAATCTCCTGTTATCTACGGTCAACGATAAATTTGCTTTTTCGTCGTACCATAAGGTTAGTCCGGCAGAAACGCCATCTTCGATTTCATATTCAACAACCACTTCGTAATGTCTATCCATAGATGTTACCAAAATCGGCGTTGTTTCAGCCAACGATTTTCCATCGGCTTTCATGGTTAGCACACCATTTGCGACATCGATACGTTCGGGTTGGAATTTTTTGAAAAACTGCCATTGCAAACCGAGTTTGCCTTGCGAAAAGTCATCGGATAAATTTTTGGCATTTCCTACGAATGGCGTTCCGGCGGGTTTAGGGAGTTTTTCGGCACTGGATTTGATGTTATCCGGAATGTGAAACCAACCATCTTCCGTCCAAACAATCGGCATGAGCAAGGCTTGTCGTCCCAAGGTTTGGAATCTGTTTTCGTAACCGTGATACATGATATACCAATTTCCGTCGATGTCGTCGATCATGGTTCCATGTCCTTGATTCCACCAGCGTTCGCTACGATCTTGAGTACGAATAATCGGATTGTGAGGCGAATGTTCCCAAGGACCGAACGGAGTTTTTGATCTGGAAACCGCCACCATGTGTCCGGTGGCAGGACCTGCGGTTCCACCGATTGCCGGCATCATGTAGTAATAACCGTTGATAAATTTTGCTTTGGGCGATTCCAAGCAAAGACATTCCACGATCCAATCTTCCGGATAACGCCAAGTTTCGTAGACAAATTCAGGTTCTCCGGCGGTTGCCAAACCATCAGGAGTTAGTTTGATGATATAACCTTTTGAAAGATAAAGATAGCGATTTCCGTCTGCATCAACGATATGACCGGGGTCAATAAATCCCGGAATTTTCAAATCGATAGGCTCAGACCAAGGACCGTAGGGAGTTTCCGCCCATACGACATAATTTTGTCGAGGTTGTCCCGGATTAGCTGAGGGGAAATAAATGTACCAAAGGTCGTTGTGAAACACCAGATCCGGAGCCCAGACAGGTCCCAAATACTCGCTCAAAGCGAATCCGATACGTTCCCAGTTGATCATGTCGGTTGAATGCAAAACCGGCAGTCCGGGGTAATACTCAAACGTTGAATACGTCATGTAATAATCGGTACCCACTCTAACGATAGACGGATCCGGGTGGTCTCCACCTAAGACAGGATTTTCATAGTAGCCGTATTTTGCTCCCGAATTGCATCCGGAAAAGATAACAGCCATCAGTGCTAACAATAAAGGTAGTTTTCTCATTTTTTTAACCCCTGATTCGTGTCGGGAACAACTTTTGATGGATTAGGTTTGTGATAATAATCCACAAAGATACAATTTGTTTTTGAATTGACCAAATTTTTTGATTTTTTTTCGCCGTCATGTCGAGCGAAGTCGAGACATCTCCTTGCTATTCTCTTTCAATACTTTTTTTGAGAGCAAAAAAAGTATTCAAAAAAACTCTTTGCAGGAAATACGTCGCCGCTACGCTTTGACATTTCCTGCGGTAACGTATTCGTCGCTACGCTCCTCATGTTTTTTTACGCTTCGCCCTTACTATTCACTAATCACTAATCACTATTCACTAAATTTTCGTGGAGTTATTAACAATTTGCGGAAGTTTTCAACATTTTAACACTTTTTAACAAAAAAAATATACGAAAATCAGGGGGTCGAGCGTTATATAGATGACGGGGTATAAATCCCTAAAAAATTATTAACGAAAAACTCGAAAATTATGGAAAAAAATCAAATTGCAATTTATCAATCCGACGACTCCGTTCAGTTGGAAGTCCGTATGGAAAACGAAACCATTTGGCTCACGCAGGCACAGATTGCAGAATTGTTTGGCACCAAACGACAGGCTATTACCAAGCATCTGAAAAACATTTTCGAAAGTGGTGAATTACAAGCTCTTTCAGTTAGTTCCATTTTGGAACTAACTGCAAACGATGGAAAAACCTACCAAACCAAATTCTACAGCCTTGATGCAATTTTGTCTGTCGGTTACCGTGTCAATTCTAAACAGGCAACGCAATTCCGCATTTGGGCAACTCGTGTTTTGAAAGATTACCTGATTAAAGGTTATGCCGTCAACCAACGCTTTGAACGCTTAGAGTACCGTATGTTTGAAAACGAAACAAAAATAGATTTTTTCGTGAAAGCCGCCCTGCCACCGGTCGAGGGCATTTTTTACGATGGACAGGTTTTTGATGCATACGCTTTCGTTTCCGATTTGATAAAATCCGCAAAAAAATCCATTATTTTGATTGATAACTATGTTGATGAATCCGTGTTATTGTTGCTCTCTAAACGGAAAGCAGGTGTAACCGCAACCCTCTACACCGCAACGATTTCCCCTCAATTGCAATTAGATTTGCAACGGCATAACGCACAATATCCACCCATAACAATTCACACTTTCGACCGCTCACACGACCGTTTTTTGTTGATTGACAACGACACCTATCACATCGGAGCATCGCTAAAAGATTTAGGCAAAAAATGGTTTGCTTTCTCGAAAATCGGGTTTCGTCCGCCGGTGTGAATCCGTAGGGTCGATGGGAATCGCCGCCGAACAGAGATTTTTTTGGCACGGACTACAAGTCCGCGCCAGCCGATACTTTTTGTCATACTTTCCTCAATAGCCAATCTGCAATATTTACGTGTTCAATACCTTCAATTTCAGAACTTATTACGTCAGTAGAGATGATGTATTTCGGGTAGTTGTCGTCGATAGATTTTAATGGTCGAATTTCTCGCTCTGCCGTTTCGGGGTCGGACATTGACCACGTTACTTGATAATATTCAAACTTATTCAGCGTATTTTTAACAATAAAATCTACTTCATACTCTCCAACTTTGCCAACCCAAACCTGATAACCTCGCCTGTTCAATTCCAAATAGACCATGTTTTCTAAAATATGTCCCACGTCTTGATGTTGAAATTTCCCAAGTTTCAAGTTCCGAAAACCAATATCTACTAAATAGTATTTCTCTTGCGTCGCAAGTTGCTGTTTTCCCTTTATATCAAAGCGATTTACTTGATAAAAAACATAAGAATTTACCAAGTATTCGATATATTTTTCTACCGTGTTATGGTGAATATCTTGGCGGTCTTGTTTCATTGCTTTTGAGATATTGCTTGGCGAAACAACACTTCCAATTGCCCCCATAAGAAATTTTGAAAGGTTGTCAAAACTCCTCATATTCTGAATGTTATATCGTTTCCTAATGTCTTTTTCTACAATAGTACTGTAAACGTCTTGGACATACATATTTTGAACGTCAGCACCTTGATTTCGCAATAAAACGCCCTGAGGCAACGAGGTTTCGTAAAGATAGTTGTTAAATAATTCGTATTTGTTCAGCGGCGTATTTTTCTGACTTTCTGAAAATTCAGCAAACGAAAACGGCAAAATATGAATCGTTATATAGCGTCCCGACAGCAAAGTTGCAAGGTCGCCCGACAAAAAATAGGCATTTGAACCTGTTACATACAAATCAATTGTTTTTTCAACATAAAGAGCGTCTATAAGACGTTCAAACTCCGGAATTTGTTGTGGTTCGTCAAGAAAAATATAGTTCATATTCTCCTGGTCTGTTTTTGCTAAAATATCCTTGTAAATATCACGCCAAGTGTATTCTTCGGGAAAAATCGGTTTTTCAAAATTGTACTTCTGAACTCTGTTTGCAGGCACTCCCGAAGCAACAATTTGCTGAATAAAAATTTCAAACAACGTAGATTTACCCGAACGTCTCAATCCCGTAACAACTTTGATAATATGTTCGTCTTTCAACTTTTCTAATTGCTGAATGTAATTTTTTCGGTTTATTACGTTGCTCATATTTGTTTGATATTTAGTTTGTTGCGATTTGCTTTATCAAAACTTCTGTTTTTTTTAAGTTTTGACAAAGGTACAACTTTTTTTTGAATTGACCAAATTTTTCTCGATGGCGTGGATTTTAGTCCCATTACATTCTACCAATCAAAGTCAGATACCCCATTATGACTAATAAATCGGTCTTCTGTCAAGAACCGTTCCGTCGTTTGCAATGTAAATCGTAACATCGTGGTCGCGAAGTTCCATCTCTATTTTGAAAAAAGTCTGCGTACCTTTTACGATTCTATCAACATCGTCAATGCGGTATCTCGGATATCTTTCCGATGCAACATTTCTAACATTGGAAGGAAGTTCTCTCGTGCCAATGTCTTGAATGAACAACAATAAATTTCCATCTTTGTCGTAGTATGCTTGAAAATCTCGATTTTGGATTTCGAATTCAACTTCAAAAATTTCATCATTGGTTTCCCATTCTACATCACGAGCATTTGGAAAATGTTGCCTAAAATTTTGCGATAAAACGCCATCAACACGTACGTCTCGGTTGCGAGAGTTTTTGTAATTCTGTATAAGATTTGCAATTTCGCTGTCGGAATGTTTTGTTGAAATTGTAGGATTTTGAGCAGATGAAGTGCAACTTATCAAAGTCGCCAATAGCGTGAAAGACGCTGTTTTCAGTACGTTTTTAATTTGTTTCATAATGTTATTGTTTTAGGATTATTATTGTCAAAATCTGTAAGAAATACCTGTCGTAAAGAACCAATCAAGGTCAGTTGTTGGTACTATACTTTTCACGGCACAAAGATACAACAAAAAATTTAATTTCACAAAAAAAATCGTTGGAATTGAAAAAAATGCAACTTTTTCTTGTTTTTTACGTAAAATTTTTGTATCTTTGTAGTTCAAACATCGTGACCCTTCACGAAAAACACCCTATCGATGAAAAGACCTATACCATTTCACGTATTTAATAACCTGTGTATCAGGAGATTAAGCGAATCCCCCCTTATATATATGACGCGTGCATGGCACGTGCGACGTGTGCGAACTTAATATCTCGCACGTGCGGGTGCGGTTTTTTTCGCACGCGCGCGAGACGGTTGCAAAAAAAATAGCAAATAAAACCAGCCGCTTGTCCCAATTGTCTAATTTACAAAAAAACTTAATTAATTAAAAACCTTAACATTATTTCAAAAAACAAAAAATCATGAAAACACAGAAACACACCATCAACCAAGAGAGGGTTTAGCATTTCCCGTGAGACAAAAAATGTCACGCTTCGGTTTCGCTCGCTTCGACTCCGCTCAGCGACCGAGCCAACAATTAAACAGTTAAAACAATTAAAACAATTAAACAATTAAAAAAATCATGTGTAAAACAATTAAAAACTTAAACGCTATGAAAACAATTAAACTCGCCCTCGTGGCAATGACATTCGCATTTGTAACTGTAGCAAATGCTCAAACCTTTGTACCAAGCACCGATGCTAAGGTAACAGGTAATCCAAAAACCGTAGAAGCCGGTATTGCTGCTACTCAAGTTGACTTTGTAACTGTTGGTTCTGTAATGCCTTATTCCATTGGTGCAAACCAAGATCAAGCCTTCTTAGATTGGTCTGATGCTTTAAATGCTGCAATGGGCAAAACAGCCAGCAGAACTATCAATTGGTTTGTAGGTGCTACAGCACTTCCATCAGGTTCTGACAACCAAGAAACCGTTAACATCGAATGGGAAAACACAGGTAGATTTTCGGTAAGAGCCGATGTTGGTATCAGCATCAGCGGAGCAGATAATCCACCTATTCCTTGTGCTCCGGTTGACGCCACTAAATGGGTTTACGTGCTCGCTGCACCAAGTGCAAGCGTTACCACGCCAAACACTGTGTTAAACTGTGACGTAGAGGAGTATGATATAGACCTCAAAGTTGCCGGTATTGGTGAAATTCAAATCGTATACACCGTTAATCGTACGCCTTTTGGTGGATCTCTCACTCCTGAAACTATCAGTGAACCATTTAAGTCAGGAACTGCTATAACTGTGGCTGCAGATTTTGAAGATGGAGCAGGTCAGTCAAATTTCGACGCTCAGAACGCTAAGTATAATCTGGCAGATAATGGTGTAACTGCAACGTTCAAAGTTGAAGACTTAGAGCCGGGTTATATCTACACCGTTACGTTTGTTTCTGTTAGCGACCAAATCAGTCGCAAAAGCAAAGTTGAGCCAACTTTGATCGACATAACCAGAACTCTTGCTGTTGTTCCGAAACCTGAAAGCACAACTATCGACCACGTTAAAAACGTTGAATAGTCTTGTCTACGCAAGCATAGCGTAGAGAATTTAGACATACAAACATACACATGAACCAGTGATGGCTCCATAGTGCGTATTACGCATTGTGGAGTCAGGGTTGGTAAGATGTGTGGATGTGAATGTAAATGTAAGTGAAGATAAAACTGCACATATTACTTATTGTTGTAGTTTGTCTCTTTGGGTGTATTCCAAAGATACAGGCTCAAGCTCAATCCCCACCGTTGCGACAGTGTATCGGGAGTAAGGCGGTGTTTGCCGTAAGTGGCAATCCGTACTCGACGTACAACTACAGCATTACGGACCTTTACGGTAATCCGAAAGGTGGTCAATTCCTCAATACCGACAGGCTCGACAGCATTGTGGTAGAATGGGGTTTGGATGCGGGATTGTTGAGAATTGGTGTGCAGGAAATCACAGGCGTTCCTCCGGAAATCGCAGCTCTAATGGGCATTCCGGTTGAAGGTTGTGAAGGCGAGTGGGTTTACATCATGGTCGACTTGGGTGGCGTGCGATTCATTCCGGAAAGCACTTCACACAACTTGGTTCACGGCGAATCCGTAGAAATCAAGTTTGATACAAGGTTATTTAAACGAATTACGTGGGATGATCCGAGTGTGGTGACCAATGGCACGGACGGTATTTACCATATCGTTAACTCCGGTACGCATACCGTCGTTGTCGAGGATATGTACGGCTGTACACACACGGAAGTCTTTGAAGTAATTCCAATTCCATAATACGAAAGAAAAAACTATGTTACGAAACACAATGAAATATACCAAACGATGCCTCATCACGCCGGCCATAGCGATGGGATTTCTGTATGCGGTTGCACAAACACCAAATTATACCGTGAATGTTACAGGAAACGGTACAGGATCCGGTACGCTCACGGCTGCTATAAATGCGGCAAATGCGGCTACCGGTACTTATGTCATACATATTACAACCGCCGGACTTTACCAATTTCCGCAAAACAACAGTCCGGCTTTGCAGTTGAGGGCAGGTGTTGTTATTGAAGGTAGAGTTTCCGGTGTACGGATTAGAGCCCATGATGCAAATAATCGTGTATTTACATTTTTAGGAAGTAATACCGTTGCAGACACAACGCGTCTCATCAACATATCCCTATTGGCTTCCGACTTGACCTACAACAACGGGGTTATGGGGGCGTCCGGTAATAATGTGAGGGTCGTTTTCGATCGTTGTACGATTACAACAAGGGCACAAAACGCCGGTGTTTTGGATATACAATCAGGGGCTTTTGTGAAAATTCTAAACAGTGACATTAGCGGATTTACAAGTCGCAACGGCGGTATGGCTCTTATCAACGGTGCCAACAGCAGGTTGCATATCTACAACACCCAAGTACACGATGCAAACGGATTTTCTCCAACCGGAACAGGAAACGGTAATGGTGCTGCTTTCCGTGTGGAAAATGGTGGAGAACTATGGATAATGGACAACAGCGAAATCTATCATGTTCACGGAAACGAAGGAGGAGCCGTTCATTTAAGCGGTACTGCCAGTAGAATGATTGTTGAAAATAGTAAAATATACAACAACCGAGTTGGTAATGGTGGCGGGGCTTTCCGTATTCAGCAAGGACGAGCTACCATCAGAAACAGCGAAATTACAGGAAATTTTTCAAATAGTCAGGGTGGAGCAATGCGTATTTCGGATTGTGCTGTTGTAATCATAGAAAGTAGTACAATCTCAAACAACACATCGGGTATGAATGGTGGAGGTGGAATTATTTCCGGTAGTTCCTGCGATTCAATAATTATACGGCAAAGTACGATGACCGGCAACACAAACGGTAACAATGCCGGTGCAGGTGGTGTAGGTGGTAATGGAAATATCCATATTGAAGGCTCTATCATCACCGGTAATACTTCAGGAGGCGATGCTCCAAACGATATTCCGAATACAGGTGATAATGTCAATATCGAAAACAGCGTTGTAGATACAAATTTTGTTGTGAGTAACGACCCAACCATAGAGGAATGTCCACCCGGAACTGTAAAAAATAGTCAAGGGCATTGTGTCGTAGAAGGCGTCATTGAAGAAGATGACGACGGAAATATCGTGATCACTTTACCACCCGAAGTTGAAGTTCCCGATGGAGGCTTGGGCGGTGGAGATGTCGAAGTGCAAGGCGGAAACCAAGGCAACGAACCAACTCCATTGACTATAACGCTCAGCGTTAGCGATACGATAAAATGTATTGGAGATGTGATTACGTTTACAGCAACGTTAGGCAGTGGAGGAATAGACGGAAACATCACATTCCGACTTTACAAAAAAGAAACTCCGAACGATATTCTTGTAGGAACTGTGGGACCTCAAAGCGGTCGAACAGCGACATTCAATGTAACACTTTCCGCAGCAAGCATAGACTCCTACGTTGTTGAGGCAGAATATAAATCATCAGACGGAAATAATCCGATATTGACATCTATCAGCAACGAAAGACTTATCATCACTGTGCCTGTGGCAACATCAACCCCCATAGGACACCCCAAAAATACAACCGATTAAACCAATGAAAAAACTTTTTAGCATATTAGCATTCGTATTGTGCAGTTTCATGGTAAATGCACAAACATGGCCACCTCCCGCAGGTATGCAGGGCGATGGTTCGATGGGTAATCCTTGGCAAATCCGGTCGGCAGAACATTTGGCAGATCTCGCAAATTTTGTAAATGCAAGCTCCGTCAATGCCAATGCGACCAAAGGCAAGCATTACCGCATTATGAACGATATCGACCTTACCGATTTTTTGAAAGCTCAGTCGCATTCTAGAGGCTGGCAGCCTATCGGGGTGGGGTTGGATATCTTTGCAAACCAACGACGTGCGTTTCAAGGTTATATGCACGGAGGCGGACACGTAATTTCAGGCTTGTGGATTCACAGATATTGTGAAAATGCCAACCATTTTGAACATTTTTTCAACGGATTGTTTGGCATCATTGAAAATGCCACAATCGACAGTCTTGGCGTGGAAGTTGCCGAAGGCGACAGCATTGTAGGAGCAAATTATACCGGCATTTTAGTCGGTTCAGCATATTGGAATAATAACATCAGAGAATGTTATGTGAAAGGAAAAGTGAAAGGACAAAATACCACCGGTGGTATGGTGGGGCTCCTTTCGGGAAGTCATATCGAAAACTGTTATTCGCAAGCAGGTGTGTACGGCATCAGTCAAGGTAAAGGTGGTTTGGTAGGACATATTTATTACGGAGGCTCTGTAAAATACAGTTATGCAGCCGGTTACGTAGAAGGTTATTTGGGCATAGGCGGTTTGGTAGGACAAACACGTCATCAGTCGCCTGTGATACAAAACTGCGTAGTAGCAAAAAGTCATTTGACCGGAAACGACAATATCGGAAAAATTGTTGGATATAATTTTGAAGCAACACCAACGATTTTGCATTGTTTCACTAACAGCGATGTGGCTGTGTCCGGAAACGGCGGATACCACGACGGTATCGACGATAGAAATTTGGACGATTTCAAAACACAATCTTTTTATACTAATCGAAGCAATTGGGCAGGTGACCCTTGGGATTTCGACCATGTATGGTTGGCACTTCCCGGTGATTATCCGGCTTTGAGATGGCAAAGTTTGGCTATTATTCCTCCAATGGTACTCAACGTTGAAATCAATACAAAAAGCATACAAGCCGACAATAACAACACGTTCAAATACGATGTCGATTGTGATGATGATATTGCGGAAATAACTATTGATGCAGGAGATTTTGCAACCGTTACCATCGCCGGAACACCACGAAATACCATCACTTGGGAACTTATCGAAGACGGCGACAATCATATTCCGTTTATGGTAACACCATTCATGGGCGAACCACAGCCCTACACCATCTCCATCAACAAACCGGTTCCGTTCGACCAAGTGGTTGTACAACGTTGGGGCAATACCTTGACCGTCATTAATAATCCCGCAAATAACGGCGGACATATTTTCGAAACATTCCAATGGTATCAAAACGGCATTCCGGTCGGCAACAAACAATCGTGGACAGTAGGACATACCGGCGAAACGTTGAAACCAACGGATCTGTTCCGTGTCGAACTTACCGCATTGGGACGAAGTGGTCAAATACGCAGTTGCGAAAGTTCTGTTACTACTCAAAAAATCGAGTTAGTGGTTTATCCGAATCCGGTTCCGAAAGGCGAAACGCTCATTGTAGAAATTGATATGGATGAAGAATTTTTGAAAGATGCTTATATTGATATTTTCAATCAAAGCGGACAATTGGTGGAAACCATGTCTGCATCACAACAAACTTCGATCAACGTTAGATAT
>Ga0099364_10008803_pt1 | contig 14136 bp, 8 predicted proteins | sample TergutTh196P3_FD_73070 | JGI IMG/M metagenome (GOLD analysis project Ga0099364, IMG submission 73070) | Microcerotermes parvus P3 segment gut microbial communities from Pointe-Noire, Republic of the Congo - Th196 P3 | ecosystem: Host-associated > Arthropoda: Insects > Digestive system > Gut ... | reverse complement strand
TTGTTGAAATACTTAAAAAATCTTTAATTGATACTTCAACTTTCTCAATTATTGGTTTTTCATCTATTCTTTGGAATCTGTTGCAATCCCTGATTAGCGTAGCCATTTTATATTCATGTGCCAAAAATTTTTCATAATCATCAGGATAAGCGCGATGTAAATATGATACGGCACAACATTTCCTTAATTCAACCGAGCTATTTTGAAAATCTCGCTCTTTCAAGGTTTGATACAATATAAATGTTTCATTGAGCCTATCTTTTAATTCCCGGATTGTTAAATTTTCACCTTTTTGTATCCAATCAAGATCATTAAGCAATAACTTTTTTAGTTTTTCATTTTTCTTTAAGCCAAAAATACTTTTTATCGATTTTTGATTTTGATCTAATAGTTCCCAAACTGTATCTGCAATGTTTTCATAATGTATTGGTTTTATCCATAATGTGTAATCGAATATTTTTGAATATACACTTTTATCATCCTTGTTAATATTGCTTATTTCATTTTTCAATGTCGGTTCTGATTTCAATGAAACAATAAAAACGATCTTTCTTTTTTGTTTATATGGCAAAAAATTGATAAGTCTATACAACTCTTTCAGAAAGAGAATCACTATTTGCTTATTGTTTATTCTATCCAGGTCTTCTATATAAATAATTTTTTTCCATCCAAAAAAAGTAAACTTTGTGATACGGTTTATTATTCTAATAAAATTATCAAAAATATCACCATATTCAGGATTCATTTTTCCTTGTGAATCCCATAACGAAAAAACAAACGCCCCCGTTTTTATTCCCAAATAAACAAATATTATACCTAAAAATAGAATAGGATAAATAAATAATTTTAATAAGTTTACCACATTTAACAATTTATCCATTTCTTTTATATAATCAACAATAAAAGTAAATATGTCATTATTAGAAAAAGTGAAATATACAATGAAAAATAATCCCGCCAAAAAAAACCATACCAATGCCCAACGCGATGCCATTGTCAAGGATAACTTTCCATAATTTCTACTTTGTCGTTCATTTATATATCGTGCAAAATTAATATTTCCTTTTTTATTTCCTTGGGCAAGTTGATATAAAAAAGAACGTATAAGAAAACTAAAATCATGGCCTTGATTGTATTCTTCCATGTCCCACATATTTATCCGAATGCCTTTTCTGTATTTTAGAGATAATTTCTTTTGACAAAGTTCTGTTAAACTAGATTTGCCAGATCCATAATTACCAATAATACCTATTAATGATAATCCACCCTTTATTGCCTGGCCTAAAATTTTGACTTGATCTATGAAACCAAAAATATCATGGTTTTCATTGGTAATAGGAGTGTTATTGAAAAGGACTGGTATTCTTTTTTTTATTAAACAAAAAGACAGGGTTTTGCCAAAAAATTTCATCCCCCCTCCACCACCTTAACCTCATCCTCCGTCAAACCATACAAGCCATACACCGTCGTGTCAATCGCCTTGTCCACCCCCTCAATCTGCCGGGTTATCATCATCTTTAACTGCTGGTTCGGCTCGGCAGCTTCCTTTTGCTTGAGTTCCAGCATTTTTTCTACAAACGACACAAGGTTGTCGTGCTTGGTTTTATCGGCTGTGATGGATATATCAAGTGTTGGTATAGGCAGTATAGCAAGATGGCCTCTTTTAACCTGTGCTAATGCTTCTCCTTTTTCATTGTTTACTATGTTTTGATAATACCAGTTCAAAAAGCGAGAATTAAGTATACCTAAAATATACTTTAACGATAAATTAACACTTGGAATGTTAACTATCGTATAGAGGTTATCTCTAACAATGAATTTATCCTTGTCATAAGTAGCTATCAAAGAATCACCGGTTTGGCGGATAATTATTTTTTCTTTATCATAAGAAGCTGAATATCTCGGTTCTGCAAGACAATCACCAAATCTAATCCAATAATCATTATTCCAAAATATTTGATATTTATTCATCATACTGCCTCGCAGTAACGGTACAAATTCTTCATCTTTTTTCACATCAGAAACAAAGGGTTTATTTTCTACGATCTTTCTTGTTTGCGGTGGCTTACCTTTACCAACTTGAAATGGTTTCGCTCCCTGAGTAATTTTACATAACACATCCAGTTTAGGAAATATTTCTATCTTTTCTTTTATTGACTGATACTCTTTTCGTTCAAAAATATTAACAGGTAATCCATCCAAATCTATCAGTTTTTTTTGGTTAATTTGTTGAGAAAAAATGAAATCTTCTTTGTCATAAATATTAATTTCAATATCATTATGATTATTTATGGAATTTCTAAAAACAACTATTTCAGTATCGACAACCGCATCTTTAAATACCTTATTCATGTAATGAACTATTTTTTCAATCTGAATATTCGAAAATAAATATTTACGCAATTCTCCAGCCGTCAGATTTAAAAGCCATGTATTGGGAATTATCAAACCAAGCTGCCCTTCTTGTTTCAGCAATTGAATACTTTTTTCTATGAAAAACAAATAACTATCATATTGGTAATTTGGAATTCTAAAATTATTAAGCAAATATTTTCTTTCATGGTGGCTAAACCCTGCCCCATACGGCGGATTCCCCACAACCACATCAAAACCGCCCGCCTTGAAAATCGCCGGGAACTCCTTCTCCCAGTCAAAACAATTCACTTTGATCCGGTCATCGTCGGTCAGGTCAAGATCGGGCTGGGCATAAAAATTCGTTCCAATAAGGCTGTTGCCGCATTTGATGTTGTCTTCCAGGGAAGGCAACAGGGCAAAATCGGAGTGCCTGAAAAGCCGGCCTTGGGCTTCCTTACCTTCGTTTTCGAGAAGTTTCAGGTACAGGGACAGCTTGCTTACTTCCACCGCCTGGCTGTCAATGTCAACGCCGAAAATATTACTGGTAAGGATGCGTTGTTTTTCCTCTATAGTAAGTTTGTGGGATTGAAAAGCTGCTTCGTAGATCTTCCCGTTTTTGAGGGCGGCTTTTACATTTTTTGCCAGAGTATAATAATCAAGATGATAGTTAAGCAGATACTGATACGCACCAACAAGAAAGGAGCCGGAGCCGCAGGCGGGATCGCAAATTTTTAAGCTAGCAATTTCCTCGGGTGATTTGTTTTTAATTTTTTCTCCTATCGTATTTTTCACAATATAATCAACAATGTACTGGGGCGTGTAAAATACGCCGCCTGCTTTTTTAACCTCCGGCTTTTCTTCGATAACTGCGGTATAAGTATCGCCTTTAATGGCACGTAAACGAATTGTCTTGCCCAGGAAACGTTCATAAATACTGCCTAGAATTTCGACAGGTAATACAGAAAATTCGTAGGGACATTCGGGGTAATATAAATTGACGATAATATTTGACAATACCTTGTCATCAATGCGCACGCTGTCTATCCAGTCAACGCAGGCGAAAAGTCCCGCATTGTACTTGACGTTTGCCTTTGTAAAAATCAGAACCAGTTTTTCATAGATATTCGATGTTTTTGTAATCGTAAGCAGGAGTTTTTCATCTTCAATGCCCCTGTCTTCGGCAATGCGCAGAAACACAATGCGGTCTATAATTCTTTGCACCACCATGTTCAGGTTATAAACCGAAAGGCCGGGGTTGTTTTTGGCGATGTTTTTTGCCAAGGCTACACGCCATTCTTCCACAAGTGCCAATAATTCAGCGTCAACTTCCGATGTGCCTTTTTTATTTTTGTTTTCCTCTATATATTTGTCAAAACTGCCTTTCAGAATGGCGTTCTTGGAAAAAGTTGAGAATATAAATTCAAAATGCTGTTCATATTGGTCGAATGTACAGTAAAAGATTCGGGCCGTGCTAGCCTTATCGTCTTTGCCGGGCTTTATCCGGGTATCGTAAACGGCGAATTCCTCAAAGTTTGTTAAAATCGAAAGCGGTAATTTTGCGGTATAAGCATAACGCCGTACCTGATAAGCTGATTCAGCAGCATCTTTGATGTTCACTGAAGGCCTTTTGGCCTCTACAAAAAATTTGCGTACACCGCCGATGCGGAAACTGTAATCTGGGAACGTTGTTCCCTTGGCTTTCTGGGAACCGTCTATTTTTACCTTGTCTTCCCGGACAACTTCACGGTAAGTTTCGGAAAAACCTTGATTGTTCGTTATGTCCCAATCAAGTAGGGTAAAAAATTTGTCGATAAAATCTGTTCGGGTGTTGGCTTCGTCGTACTGGCCGCCCTTGTATTGAGCAATGTTTGCGGAAAAGAGGGAAACAAGGGGTTTTAGCTGATCAATTCTTCCATATGTATCGTCCATTTTTAATTATTGTACCATAAAATACATTTTTTCGCAATAAACACACCCAACTGACAGTGGGTTTCAGGTTCTTTTCGATTTTTCTCTCTTGTGATACTATATATAGCACTACATGTAGTATCATATATAGTATCATTAGCCCCCTCCCAGCAGCCAGTCAATTAAATAGCGCTGAATAATACCTTCGTGATTGGCCCTGGCCGGAATGTCATCCAAGCTAAGCAAATACTTGGGATGGTTATCTTTGATTTTCTGTAAACCTGACAGTTCCCGGGCCAGAGTGGCAGAATCCATAACCGAAGCAGCCACCTGGTAATAGCTCATCCTGCTAGGATCATCGCCATTAGTGCCCCGGGCTACAAAATCAAGTTCCTGCTCGTCCAGCTTGCCGGTATTTACCCGATAGCCCCGGCGGAGCAATTCCAGATATACAATATTTTCTAGCTGATGTCCCAGATCCGCCGAGGATGTTTCCAACAGTATATTCCTGATGCCGGTATCAACTATATAGTATTTGCCCAGGGTTTTTAGCAGCTGTTTACCCTTGATGTCATAACGGTCAACATGGTAAAAAATAAAGCTGTCGCAAAGGTTCTTGAGATACGCATCAACAGTATTTACAGAAATTTTCCTGCCCGAAGAATTAATAGCATTGCTTATTTTTTTGGCCGATATGGGACTTCCCACAGAATGGCTTAAGAATTTAATGATGTTTTCCAATAGACTAACGTCGGTTGTGCCTGTACGCTTTGCGACATCTTTTACAAGAATTGTATTATAGATTCCATCAATGTATGTTTTTATCATGCCACCGGCAGCCCCCAGAGCTGCAACATAAGGGAAAGAACCAAAACGTAAATAATTATTAAAAGCAGATCGAATGTCTGTGGGATTATTGATAAAAGTCAAATATTCAGCAAAAGACAGGGGCAGCATGTTTATTTCCACATACCTGCCGGAAAGCAAAGTGGCTAATTCTCCTGAGAGCATATAGGCATTGGAGCCTGTTATATACAAATCCACCTGTTTTTTAATAAATAAACCATCTATGGCTTTTTCAAACTCCGGGCATTGTTGCACTTCATCAATAAAAACATAGGTATATTTTTTCTTGCATAGGAGTTTCTGTACATATCCATAGAGAGAGCGATGGTTGAGCAGAGATTCAAACTCGGGATCTTCCAGGTTTATGAAGATGATTTGATCATCGCCTATACCAGAATCTCTAAGCCAATCAATATATTGAGACAGAAGAGTGGATTTCCCACAACGCCTGACCCCTGAGATAACCTTTATAACTTGTTTTTCCCGCCAGGCGGCCAATCTGGCAAGATATTCTTTCCTTTGTACCATAGTTACAGTATACGCATTTTTTACATTTTAGTCAAGTTATTTCTCTACAGAGAAATAACTTCCTGTTTTGGAAAGTTTTTTCTCTAATGATGGTGTCTGTTACCCCATATTAAACCAGCATGGCCTCCTGCTCAAGACGAATACTGCCTTTCAGCATGAACTCTATGCACGAATAACAATCGTGTAACTGTGGTTCTTCCAGCAAAGAAGCCAATCGTTTTCCATAAGCTTCTGAAAACCTAATGGTGTATTTCGAATACTGTCTCAAATCTTCTATGCCCATTTTCCATGCGTGTACTTCCGGCATGATTTCCCGCCGCAACCGGGCGAGCATGCTGAACCCGCCATAGTCAATGTCGCCCCAATGGTAAAACATGCAGCCCTGCGGCATGGATGAAACAATTGCTTTAAGAAAGACGCTTTTGGCAGGGCTGAACTGTCCCCCGTGAAATAAGACAAACTCATTCTTAGATTGGGATTTGCGAATGTATTCGACATAATTTGCACGGCTTTCGATAGATAAAATTCGACGAATACCTGCCCCAAGCTCAATCCGCCCCTCTTTTACATCATCGATGGTCAAGGTACCGCCAAACAAAAGAGGCGAAAAGTCAACCAGGCCATTGGGCAATAAGACGGAAAGAGCGCCTGAGAACTCAAATTGTTCCGGGTATCGCACAATTCCCACAAACCGTAGCGCGTCATCGTCAGTACATTCATCCTGACCAAGATACTTTTTAAGAATTCGCACCAAGCGCGGTTTTACCGAATGTTCAAAGCGTTTGGAATCCCCAAAACATTGAATCGAAAATATTCGCTCAAGTATTTCAATTTCTGTTCTTTGGGATAACCGGGAAATAACTTTTAATAAATCATCGCACTCTGATTTGTTTTCTGGCAAAACATTCCCTATGGCGCGTTTCCGGGAAATCGCCGCATACGTTTCTTCCAGCCAGCGGTGCGCCCATTCTTCTTGTATTTGATCCAGAAGTTTCCTCAACTGTGAAAGAACCTCGTCAACTGCATCGCCTTTTGGTTTCCGGCCCAGATATGTATATACTTGATCGATGCTATCGAAATTAAGCCACAGCTTGGAAAGGATATGGTTTTTCTCTCCCTGCATCCATTCAAATTCAATATATTTTTTGTCAGCCAGATCCAACACCGCTTGATTTATATCTTTCCTGATTGTTGAATTTTCAATATTGTAAACGCCAAAATCCGTCTTTCCTTTGTCATATAATTTCATTGTTCTGCGGCGATCCGGTTTCTGATTCCGGGTATGGGCAGGGCTGTCTTCATACCAATCCAACAACAAGGACAGTATCTGTTTTTTATAGTTAAAGCTCATTCACCAATAGCTCCAAATCCCTGGGCTCAAAAGGCTTCACGCATATTTTCCGGCCATCCCTGAGAACGCAGAGGTTTTTGTCGACTAATGTTGCTATATCAGGAACCTTCTCCGGCGGGGCTGCCAATACAACTTGAAAACTAAACCTTTTGAGCAGTTCAATACTCTGAATTATGCGCTCGCCGTCCATTTTTGAAAATGCTTCATCAAACAGAATAAGCCGGGCCGTATTTGGATTCTTATCATGCCCTACCCGATACAATTGTACAAACGATGCCAATACGGCAATATAAAAAGGCGTTTGGGTTTCACCGCCGGATTTTTTGCCAATGGTCTTTGAAAGGCGTTCCGTTTCACCGTTTGACTTTAAGACTTCCAAATCAAAGTCCAGGTACGTTTTGTAGTCGGTAAAAACCTGTACTCGCTTTTCATAGTCTTCGTACCCGGATGTGATTTTCGCGCCGCTGTCATTCGTTATGATGGCAAACAAATCTGCAATTTCATCCTTGTACTTTGAATTGAATTGTTCGGAAAGTAAATTGTATCCTCCCATGAGTAACATTTCATCTACAATCATGTCGTAGTAGCGTTTATAATCCGGTTTGGCTATGATGCGGAAACGGTAAGTGTCCTCTCCAAAACTGGCGCCCTTAATAGCCGCATTTAGATCGTCAATCTGCCTCCGGGCATTAAAAATGTTGTTCTGTAATTTGCTTAGAAAATCTTCCTGAAACTGCTGAAAAGCTTTTATCCGTGTATCTTCTATTTTTGCTTCATATTCCGGCAGTTTGATTTCCGAAAACTCCTGCCAATATTGATGGTAAATTGCATTATCCGGCGCGTTGACATCAAAACCCATTTTGTAGACTTCATTGTATTTACGGCGGAGATCACGGGTTTCTACCCAGGCATCGTCTTTTGAGTTCCGTGAACGGCTCTGCTCCCGAGGGAAAGCCCTGTTTATTTCTTCTGCATTTCCCCGGGCGGAAAGCTCCTTATCGTACCTTACTCCTCCTGTTTCATTTGTCCAATTATTTTCGTATTCAATTTCCAGCTTGCTGCGAAGCGAATTTGCATCTTCCATAAGCCTGGGCAAAGTTTCGTCATTACAGGTTTGCAGTTTAGTTTTGATAACCCCTTTGTCACCTTCCAATTTACGTATTTTAGATCCTACGCCGCTAATATCACCCTCGCGTTCAGCAAGCCTGTTTCGAAGTGTTTCTATTTCACTTTTATCGATAGACTCGGCATCAGCTTGCAGCCTTTCAATAGATTTTTCCAGAGCAGGTAAATCTTGATAATCATTTATAGCACCAATTACATTTTCTATATCATGCACACTCAACCTTGAAAATCGCTCTGTTAACCGAAGAACCGTAATCAGCGCTGCATATACCAATAACTCTTGTGAGAGCTTTTGTAATTCAATATTAACCATCTGGAGATGCAGCCTGGCTCCACCTTGCCCAATAGCCGGGCTTCTCCATTGGTTTGGGTCTATTGTGCGTACCGTAAAGTTTTGGTAAAGTACACCATCATCGGTGACTGCCGCTTTATGCCGCCGCAGATCGCGTATGGAATCGCATTTATGTACGCGTCCTAAAGTATATGCAAGGAATAACCGTACCGCTGGATCCTCTGTCTCAATTTCTTCGGCCAAACTCCCCTTGTCTATGACAGGATTTAGTTGCAGGATTTTTTCAGTATCAACAAGTCCGGTGTTAAAAACTGTTTTCTGCTGCTTTATGGATTCATACAACTGAAATGCAGTATTGAAGTGTTCAGGCGCTGTTACGACATAGAATTTTTGGGTAATTAAATATCCTTCGATCACATTCCGCCACTGGTCGCTCAGAATCTCTGCAGCTTCGGCCATTATCACTGCTTTCGCTTCCGGGCCAAAACGCGAACGCAGGCAGCTTTGTATCGCCTCTTTTAAATCAACGGCATCCGATGGAAATTGATAGATACCTTTTTCCAGAGATTCTTTTTCTTTTTTTAACTGTCCTTGCCTTTGGGTACTTTGCTCCTGGGCATCAAGGAGCCGATCCGAAAGGCTTTTTACTAAATCATGATAATGATCTGCTTCTGCGGAAATAATGGCAAGTTGTTCCTGATTCGGCCTGGCGCTTTCATTTATATGGAAATTTTGAAACGACTCTGCGCCTTGCTGGAGTTTTAGCCCCACTGTGCTAATATCTTCGATCCTGCTGCTTAATAAAGGGTCTATAAAGGACAAGTCTGTTTCTGTGATTTTTTTATTAATTTCGGATATACAAGATATCCAGGAACCGGTTGTTCTATGCAGCAAAGCTGAGTACTTTTCATATTCATTTTTCAGTTCATCACGGCGGCGGAGTTTTTCCTCGATTTGTTTTTGCAGCTCTTCAAGCCTGCGTGCATTTTCACTGCTGTCGAGTTGAAGTTTCAGGTTATCCCGTTCCGCCTGAAGCTGTTCCTGTTCGATTTCGGCTTTTATAAGTTCATCATCCAAGGCAGCAAGCTCATCCGAATACTGTTCGGCCTTTTGTCTGGCCTTTTTGATTTCACCATCTTTGATTTCCCATGCTGACCTGTCAATCAGATAACTGTACAGCATTTCGTTCTCTTTATGCCTGGTATACTCATCATGGGAAGCAATGATCTTTGCCAATAACTCTATCCGTTCACTTAGAATAGACGCTTCTTTTTTTAAGATGTCATAATTGCGGATATTTTCCTGCATGTCGGTGACGTTAATTTTTTGTTCTTCCCCACAGACAAATTCTGTAATAAATTGCTGAATATTGGTATCTTCTAATTTTAATGCCGCAGCCTTTCTCAATAATTCGGAAAAACGTTTGGGTTGAAGGCCGCCAAGTTTTCCACATAAATCTTCCCTGAAATCCCTGTTTACATTAGTGGTGTAGCTATGCCCTGCCGCATAGTTAGATCGGATAAAAGCCCTTAAATCTTCAATGTTAAGAGGCACGCCCTCTTTCAAAAACTCATTCTCTGGTATAGGATCATCGATACGGAAAAATAGTCTGGGACAATCGTTTTCCCCAAATGTGTCGAAGCAGCAGCCGCTGGTAAAAAAATTCTTTTTCACTTCATCACAGAATTCAAGCACAATATAACTGGTAAACCGCCCATCCCTGAGATAACGAAATCCGGATCCTTCATCATCGCCAAGTTCGCCCCGCAAGTAACTTGTCAGTGTTCTGGTTCCTTTCCCGCTGGCAGCCTTGTTAAAAAACGAGCCCGTTGTATCGCTCAAAAGCACTAATTGCATCGCATCAATTATCGTGGATTTGCCGGAAGAATTTTTACCTGTTAAAAAATTAATGTTACCAAACTCGATCATCTCGTGTGAGAAGTAATGCCAATGAATAAGAAGCAAACGCTTCAGTTTCTTCACTGTCCATCCTCCTGCAAATTATCTTCATCCTCTTGGTTTTGTTCGATATCTGAAGAGATTTCTTCCAGTTCGCCTATCATATCATTGATACCTTGATTTGAAATAATTGCCAAAATGGACGGGAGGATCAAAATCCTGTTGCCGTCGGGTTCCCATGCAGTAGATTCCATTTTTTCGATGATATTAAAATGTGCCAGCGCACGCTGCGCCTCAAGGCGTTCTTTTTGTGTTGACTTTCCCTTCCTGGATTTTAGCAATCCCAGAGTCGTCATCTTATCTACAATATCACTGGTGTTGGTACATACAGTATGAAAGCTGCTGACATGTTCTCTCTGTTCTTCATATATCAGACGGCATGTATAAAGAAAAAGCGTCGTGAACTGTTCAAAACGGTAACGATTGTGATCATATGTATTGATCAACGACATATATCCATAGTTTTCATCCTTACTTAAACGCCATCCGGTTATATCAAAATAATCATATAAAAGGCTGAAAAAACGATTCGCAAGCTGATAATCCTTGTTGGGAAGCGTCATTTGTTCCGAGGGGAAATAATTATACCGGGTTAAGTATGTATGGGACAGTAAATAATTTCCTATTCTGCGAAACTCCTCTTTTTCACTGCTGTTTAAATTTTCATAAGCCTCGTTCCACATATTAAATCCGGCGTTTCATGCCGCCCCTTTTCCTGGTAAAAATAATTTCAGGAATCCTGTATCCGTTTATTTCACGGGTACCGGCGCCAACTTGGGCTTTGAAATTTGTATTACGTTCCCCTGAGCGTATAGTGGCCAAAAGGATCTTTATGAACTCACTGTCGTCTTCGATGTCAATATCACCGGTATTAATGGAACTCCTGTCCCCAAGCAAACTGTCCATATACTCCATTATCCGGGACAGGGAATAGTCGTTTCTTAAAAATATTAACTGATTACCTACTTCTGCCGCCGAAAAGGCGGCATCTGCGCTTATGGCCAGCGGTTCAACCGGCAGCCTGCGGTTTTTAACATTCCTATGCCAGAGGGATCGCCCGTCAAAAAATTCCTGCCTGTTGATGCAAACGCCTTTTTCCATCAGCCCCAGAATTTTTTTCTGCTTATTGCCCGAAAATGCAGCGTACTTTTTAAGTATTGTCGTCAGTTTGCCTCCGATGGTTTGATCCGCTGCCATGTGATACCGTATGGTATCTATTGAACGTTTTGTATAGGTGTTGTGCCTTTTATCAATTTCATTTACAATTCCGCCTATAGACTGATATACTTCAAGAACATAATTAATAGCATTAATTATTTCGCGCCCCGCATCATCTTCACTTTGATATTTACGAATCGTCATGGCGCGCTTTCTCATTCCGTCCAAAATCACATCATTTCCCAATACATCGGATAAAATATCCATTATTGGGGTCTTATAGCGGTACACGGAATCCATGGTTTTTATTGGATGGTATATCTGATCCGTCAACGCCTTATACTCGTCAAAATGATCGCGCAATAATAGGTTTACATCGTTCTGCCCCTGTATTTTTAACAAATAACTCCGTATTCCATGGTAAAAGGTCCTGAGTTCAAAGGTAAGTTTTTCCGTATTTGCCCTGGCATTTAGGACCGCTTCATACATTTGATTTTGCTGATTGTTATACGCTTCTTTCAAACTCGAGTAGGTTGAAAATACTAGCGAATTATATTCCCGAAGCTGGGTATCGCTGAGGTCGTGGAGCAGCTTCATGACCTGAATGGCATAATCTCTCGGTGTGATCACCTCTGTGAAAGACCCATCCATTTTCTCGCGATCCACCCAACCGGTTTTTACAAAACGATTTAATATCAGGTAGGCCCTGGTACTCAATGTTGAACTGCCCTCAAGTTCCTCGTCTTCTTCTTCCAGCTCATATGTACGGTTATCAAGGAGCCCGATAAGTTCTGCAATAAAATCACTGGTTTCAATATTCAGTTCATATTGAAATAACTTGTGCAATAACATGAGTGCATCTACATACAGCTCTTTGTTTTTTGAAGCCAGGATTGAGAAGAAATTATCCGGAACCCTTTCAAACAAATTCATAATGTTTCTTGTTAAATGTCAAGATTCGACACCAATAAGGCGTTCTCCTCGATAAACTCCCGCCGGGGCGCGACGAGTTCCCCCATGAGGGTGGAAAAAATCCTCTCCGCCTCCACCGTATCGTCCAGGTGGACCTGGATGATATTCCGCTTGACGGGGTCCATGGTGGTGTCCCAGAGCTGGTCGGGGTTCATTTCACCCAGGCCCTTGTAGCGCTGGATGGCCTCCCGTTTAAGCTCTCTGCCAAGGTCAGCGAGGATTTTGTCTTTTTCTGCATCGTCGTAGGCGTAGTAGTTCTGCTTACCCACGGGAATTTTGTAGAGCGGCGGCATGGCAATGTACACATGGCCTTTCTCAACCAGATCCGTCATGTAACGGTAAAAAAAAGTGAGGAGCAGGGTGCGGATATGGGAGCCGTCCACGTCGGCGTCCGCCATGATGATGATCTTGTGGTAGCGGATCTTGCTGATGTCAAATTCGTTGCCGCAGCCCGCGCCTATGCTGGCGATGATGGGCTGGAGTTTTTCGTTGGTAACCACCTTTTCGATGCGGGTCTTTTCCACATTGAGCATTTTGCCGAAAAGGGAGAGGATAGCCTGGAACTGGCGGTTTCGGCCCATCTTGGCGGAGCCGCCGGCGGAGTCGCCTTCAACAATGAAAAGTTCGCAGAGGGCGGGGTCCTTTTCGGAGCAGTCCGAGAGTTTGCCTGGAAGGCCCGCTGAATCCATGGCGTTTTTCCGGCGGGTGGCGTCCCGGGCCTGGCGGGCTGCGATACGGGCCCTGGCAGCCAGGGCGGACTTTTCAAGGATATTATTGGCCACATCGGGGTTCTTGTCCAGGAAAAGCTCCAGTTGCTCGTTGACCAGGGTCTCCACAATGCCTTTGACCTCGGAATTGCCCAACTTGGCCTTGGTCTGGCCTTCGAACTGGGGGTTGGGGACTTTTAACGAAAGCACCGCCGTAAGGCCCTCCCGGACATCGTCGCCGGAAAGCCCTTCTTCCACTTTTTTGGCATGTTTGGATTTTTTGAAGAACTCGTTCAAAGTACGGGTAAGGGCGGACCTGAAACCGATCAGGTGGGTTCCCCCTTCCCGGGTGTTGATATCGTTCACAAAGGAATACATAAGCTCGTTGAAGCCGTCGTTGTACTGGATAGCGCATTCCACTTCAACGAAGCCGCCTGCCCCGTCATCCCGGCTCCCCTCAAGGAAAATCGGCTCCTTGTGCAATACGGATTTATTTTGGTTGAGGTATTGGACAAAACTTTTGAGCCCGCCCTCGAAACTGAATTCGTGGGACTTGGGGGTGGAAAGCCGCTCGTCCCGGATAGTGATTTTTAGGCCCTTATTGAGGAAGGCAAGTTCCCTCAGGCGGTTACTCAAGGCATCGTAGTTATAGGTGATTGTCTCAAAAATAGAGGCGTCAGCCTTCCATCGGATTACCGTGCCCCGTCGGCTGGCGTCTCCAAATCTATAGGGAAGTTTATCAGGGCTAATTTCATGGGCAAGCCCGTTAGAAATACCGATTTTGTAGGCCTGGGTAAAAACCCCGCCCTCCAGATGGACAAAAGCCTCGCACCACTCGGAGAGTGCGTTAACCACGGAAACACCCACCCCGTGGAGGCCGCCTGATACTTTATACGAGTTTTTGTCGAATTTGCCGCCTGCGTGGAGCCGGGTCA
>Ga0099364_10008802_pt1 | contig 14137 bp, 13 predicted proteins | sample TergutTh196P3_FD_73070 | JGI IMG/M metagenome (GOLD analysis project Ga0099364, IMG submission 73070) | Microcerotermes parvus P3 segment gut microbial communities from Pointe-Noire, Republic of the Congo - Th196 P3 | ecosystem: Host-associated > Arthropoda: Insects > Digestive system > Gut ... | reverse complement strand
GCATTGAGACATCCTGTCCGGCAGCCGATGCTTTTTGCGACGTCCTGTCGCGCATCGGCATTGAGACATCCTGTCCGGCAGCCGATGCTTTTTGCGACGTCCTGTCGTGCATCGGCATTGAGACATCCTGTCCGGCGCGAACTTTCGGATGATCCCCTTGCATAATTTATTATTGTTTGACAGAATTATTAATATTATTAAAGTGTTATCCGATACGGCGATACGGCAGTGGCTCTTAAAACTTTTTTAGGTTCAAGAGAAAGTCATGAAAAAAATTTTACCATCAGTATTTATTACAGCATCTATTTTCATTCTTATGCCATACAAGGTATATGCGTTAGATATATCGGTTGGCGCAGCTGCAATGTATGCTTGGTGGGAGATGGATTTAAAAAAAGACAGTGCTACTAGCGAGAGCCATGAGCGAAATATTGATCCGGCATTTTTATACGGTCCGACTCTGTCTATAAAGTTTAATAGAAATTTCAATTTAACATTTGTATATCTATATGGTAAATTTGATTTTAAAGACAGTTTTACTTCGATAAGTGATATGTATGGAACAAAAAAAAGGAGTGATGGCGATCTTGCTCTTAATTATAGATTAAACGATTATTTTAAGGCCTTTGCAGGCATAAAACATATGGCATGCAAATATGAAATGACAAAACTAAAAACCGGCGTACCTGGGGTTGAGTATAATTCTCATATTGAGCATTCCGGTTTTGGTCCCGGAGCAGGTTTAAGCTGTACTGTTCCTGTTGCCGAAAATTTATTCATACTTGCTACTTTGTCAGGATTCTATTTATGGGGCGACCATAAAGAAAAAACATTCTTGGTTGCGCCAAGCACTAAGGAAAACCGCAAGTTTGATTATACAGAATATGGAATTAACTCAAATTTATCGGTTGCATACTATATAACGCCTGCATCAACAGCAATAAGTCTTGGGGGAAGATTTCAATATTTTAAAACAGTTTTTGATAAACCAGCCGGTCTTTTAGATAGGACAAATAACTATAATACAAAAAGTAAATTTTACGGCGTTACGTTAGCGGCAACATATACTTTTAGTACCAGGATTGACTAAGATTGACTAAAATTTCATACTCAACTGCATCACTTCCAATTAATTTCCAATATCCATAAAAGCAATTGAATAATATTGTTATAATAACATCGTTTTCTATACGTATTTTAATCTTGAGTTTGGTCGTCATTTGGCCTATTCAGGCAACAGCAATCCATATAAATTAAAATGTCATCCATAAATTATATTATAAAATGGTATCGATTTTAATCAAGTGTATAAATAATTTTTTATATAGATATACTGTATTTTTCCGGGATAAGAGTTGGCAGGAGCATAAAAGCCTGTACGACCGTAAATTTACAAGGGTGGTAATTTGCTGCCCGACGAAAGGCAAGGGCTCAGGCCTCGTAAAGCAGCGCAAAAAAAGGTTGACATTATAAATATCATAAAATTTTATAATGATAAAAGAAATATTTGACACAGGAGATAAGAATATGGTAGAGTCAACAGTCAACAGTCAACAGTCAACAGTCAACAGTCAACAGTCAACAGTCAACAGTCAACAGTCAACTAATCCTCCCACTATTTTTTAAAAAATTTTTCTCAATTATAGCTATTTTTATCCTAATTGCATTTTCTGCTTGTGACAGCAGTGATAGCGGTTCGGGCAATTCGCCGGGCAACCCATTCGAGGTTTATGATGCAGCCACATTGCAAAAAGTGGGTAAGGCTCCGGGTGAAGGGTGGACTCTATCGGCGCATTACAAACTGACAGAGAATCTCACCGTAAGCGGCACATGGGTTCCTATTGGCACCGGCGCCAATCCATTTACCGGCAGTTTTGACGGTGACGGCAAAACTATTTCCGGTATTACCATGACCAATACTATCGCCTATGACCAAGGATTTTTCGGTTGTATTGGCACAGGCGGCAAAGTGAAAAACCTTGGATTACTGGATGTCGATATCAGAGGACTTGAGTATGTCGGCGGCGTGGCAGGGTACAACCTTAGTGGCACAATAGAAAATTGCTATACCACAGGCAGTATCATAGGAGCGGGGCATATCGGCGGCATAGTAGGGGGGAATGGTTATGGCATAGTGAAAAACTGCCACTCTACGAGCGCTATCAACGTTAGTTTTCGTGTGAGCGGCACGGACAATCAGGGTATCGGTGGCGTGGTAGGAACGAACCTTGAAGGCACAGTGCAAAACTGTTATGCTACAGGCAATATCACTGTCAGCATCGACTTTAAAAGTGATGATATCGGTGGCGTTGTAGGAATTAACGATGAAGGTATAGTACAAAATTGCTATGCTACAGGCAACATCAATATCACCGGCAATGCAAGCGGTATTGCTGAAGGTGTTGGCGGTGTGGTAGGAGCGAACTATGACGGTACGATACAAAACTGCTATGCCACAGGCAATATTACCGGCAATAATTTTGTCGGCGGCGTGGCGGGGTATAGCACAGGCATGTTGCAAAACTGTGTGGCCTTGAATGCGACCATTACAAGAAAGGGCGGTTCGGATGCGTTTTTTGGACGTGTTGTAGGGGGCTACTCTGGAACATTAACTAACAACTATGCGAATCAAGGCATGGCGGCTTCAGGCAGTTTTTCATTCAACCCCGGCACTGCTTCTAACGGTAACGGCGCGAACGTGCTTTTGACTACAACCCAGAGTTTCGGTTGGTGGGTAACATCACCCGGCGTCTGGTCAAGCGTTTGGGGAACCGCTGATGCTGCTCCCTGGCAATGGGGCGGTACCCGGCCAAAGCTATATTTTGAGTAACGCAGGGATTAAAATTAATTAAAACAGGCTCTGTGCCCTTTCACGTTCACGATGCAAATGATTGGGTTCAGAGTCCGTACTTACAAAAAAAATCACAATCTTGCTTTTTAGATATAAGACACGGGAATGCCGTAGTCCTTTTTTCCTAACGGCATATAAGTTGGAGCGAGGCATAATACCCCGCCTGACGCGACCTCTTTTTTTAATCGGGAAAGTACTGCAAAGTTTTTTAAGTCATCAGTGCTCGGATTTTTTTTGCTCTGAGGATTTTTTCTGCAGGCAAAAATGGAACCGTATGGTGTGACTAAAAAAGACAATGAAAATTCAGTTAGTCAGTACTACGAAGAGAATCCGCTTAACATAAACATGCCGTACTCGGCAAAATAATTCGGCGCAAAAGCGACTTTACAGCTTTTGCCTTCGCGGTTTACTTTAAAGTGAAGTCTTTTTTCTATTGAGTATCCGTTTGAATGGCAGTATCTTTCAAAGTCTTTAATCGTGATCATATGTATGTTTGGGGTGTCGTACCATTCGTATGGAATGGCATTCGATTTCGGCATTTTGCCGCTCCATGACAGTTGGCGGCGCACCGGGTGATGGGCAAAATTTGGAAAGCTTACGATGGCCTTTCTGCCTATACGCAGAATTTCTCTTATAATAAAGGCAGGCCGCTTTGTGCTTTGAAGGGTCTGATTTAAGATTACAAAATCAAATGAATTATCCCTGTAATCGGTCAAACCCTCGTCTATATCGGCCTGATAGCAATATAAGCCCTTCTCAAGACAAAGGCTCAAGCCCTCTTCTGATATTTCAACGCCGTAGCCCTTGATGTTTTTCTTTTCATGCAGCAAGGCGAGAAGTGCGCCGTCTCCGCAGCCTAAGTCAAGGACGCTTGAGCCTTCGGACACTAACTCCGTTACAATGTCGTAGCCTATATTTTTATGTATTGCCATTTCCGTTCCCGATTTCATCGTGTTGTTTCCTTAGAAAATTGGATATATTTTTTTGCAGAAGCGCGTTGTTGACTAAAAATGAATCGTGTCCCTTGTCGGTTTCGATATTTGTATATACGACGTTTTTCCCGTTTCCGCGAAGCGCCTGAACAATATCCCAAGACATGGCAGGCGGATAGAGCCAGTCTGTTGTGAAGCTGATTACGAGATAGTTTGATTTTACTTTTTCAAAAGCCGGGATCAAATTGCCGTTATAGTCAGACGAAAGGTCAAATAGATCGATAGCCCTTGTTATGTACAGGTATGAGTTAGCGTCAAAGCGATCCACGAACTTGTTTCCCTGATGGTGCAGGTAGGATTCTACCATATATTCGGTCTTGAACGAAAAGGCGTCAGGGTCGTTTTCCTGGAATTTGCGCCCGAAGCGCTCATGCATATTTTGCTCGCTTAAATACGTTATGTGGGCTATCATTCTGGCTAAACTCAGGCCTGAGCCCGGCGCCGGTTTTCCATAGTAGTTTCCATTGTTCCAGTTTGTGTCGTTTATAATGGCCTGTCGCCCCACTTCGTGAAAGGCAATGCCTTGTGCCGACAGTCTGGCTGATGTTGCAATGGCAATAACCGAGTGTACCATGTCAGGATACAGTATAGACCACGTTAATGACTGCATACCGCCCATTGAGCCGCCGGCCGCAGCGAGGAGTTTGGTTATACCCAGATGAGTTATGAGGCGGTATTGAGCTTTTACCATGTCAAAAATGGTCACCATAGGGAAACCAAGAGCGTACTGTTTGCCCGTATCCGGATTGATTGATGCAGGACCGGTAGAACCGTTGCAGCCGCCTATTGTGTTGGTTGATATGATGAAATATTTATCGGTGTCAAATGCTTTGCCCGGCCCTATATAGAGGTCCCACCAACCGGCAGCTTTTTCGTTGGGAGAGTTATAGCCTGCAGCGTGCGCCGAGCCTGAGAGCGCGTGCAAAATAAGTATGGCGTTATTTTTTTCGGCATTGAGTGTGCCGTATGTTTCGTACACTATAGTTACCGGAGCTAGTTCTCTGCCTGATTCAAGTTCAAGTTTGTCAAATGTGAATTGCTGGGGGGTGACTATTCCTACAGTGTTTTCCGTGTTCATAAAAATCTTCCTTCGTGAATATAAATCAACCGGAAGATGCCGGAATGAATAGCTGAGCAACGAAGCGTACACAAATGCCTGTTGTCTCATCTCCCGGAATATTCCGTTGGAATTGGCACCTCTTTACAAAAATTGTAACGGTTGCCGTGGCTTCACAGGGCCAGTCCCTCTGCCACTCTGGATAAGACAATATTTACCACACAAATATGCGGGGGATTTGTCAATAAAATTTGCGGTTTTTCATCTATTTATTTCTAAAAGATACGCGCCCATTTTTTTATCGTTTACCGCAATGTGGTTGAGCACCCAATCCTTGAGATAGTGTACAAAAGAAAGCGAGCTGTTGATTTTACGGAGATTAAATTCCTCTACTTTAGCCAAAACTTCTTTGGCAAAATTCTCGTGTTCTTGTTTGTGTATTTTGTATCCTGGGTAATTATTCTTCCTCATTGCCCTTTCTTCAGTGGTAAAATGATAGGTCACATAATCTATAATTTCATGAATAACATCAAGGAAGATAGTGTCGGATTTTGTTTTTTCTTGGTCTAATGCACAACTAGTATACAGTTTATTCGTTAATTCAATAAGCTTTATGTGCTGTTCATCAATCAGTTCAATGCCTATAGAATAGGCATCATCCCATTCAACAATAGCGCTCTTGGCCATTTATTTACCTCAAAATTTATTAAATATAAGCGCTACAATACAGTAAGGGTTATATTTAGTAAATGTATTTTTTTGTTTTGGATTATTTTTCTTTACCGTAGTAGAGGCTGATAATTACCTGCCCTTGCTGCGGTTGCAGGTCTGCGGAAATTTTACATCATCCGCCTTCTCCTTAATTGAGATTTTATCTTGTTTTAACGTCTTTTTTTACTTCGTGAACTAATTTTCCCGAACTGCTTGACAAAACACCGCCTATTTTGTTTTTCTGAAACCATATTCAGGTAAAACAAATGAATAAACTAAAAGAGTTGAAATTTTTTTGTAAAAAACATTATTACCTTTTGACCGGGGTTTTGATGTTTCTCTCTTTCCCTAATTTTGACGTTTTTATATTTAAGGGATTCGGATTTTTTGCCTGGATATTCATGATTCCGCTGTTCATTTATGTGCGGGATAAACCTCTTAAGGAAGTGTATGCCGCATCGTTTTTGACGGGGCTTATAGGAAATTTTTTTACTTATCAGTGGATAGGCCACTTTACCGGCGGCCAGACCGGCGGTTATACGTTGATAGTTTGTTTGTTGATACCAAGCCTTTCTGTTTTTTTCAGTCTCAAAGTTTTTACCGCAGAACTTCTATCAAGGCGCCTGCCTGCTTTGCGTTTTCTTGTTTACCCTGTAATGTGGTGCTTCATTGAATGGATACAGTCTGTCGGTTACCTTGCTTTTCCATGGACGAATGTTGCTTACTCGCAGTTTACTTCTACGGCCTTTATTCAGTCGGCCTCTGTAATAGGCGCGGCAGGTATCGGCTTTTTGATTATACTTGTGTCATATTCGATTTCAGATGTTTTTTTTCACTGCCTGTCAGAGAAAAAAAATATCAAATCCTTGTTAAAAAGCGCAGTTTTTATACGTACATATTTGCTCCTGTTTTTATTGGTTACGATCAACATTGTTGGTTTTGCAGCGCTTTCGTCGGCGCCCGTCTCAAAAAAGAATGATTTACGAATTGGAATAGCGCAGTCGTGTATTGACCCGTGGGGCGATTGGGATGCAAACAGGATGCGCTATTTAACAGAGCTCAAGAATTATACTAATGAGATACTTGACCGCTCTCCCGATCTGATAATTTGGTCAGAGTCGGCCTCGCTTGAAAGAATCTCTTTTAATTTTGCCAGAAAAAGGCTGAATGAGTACGAAGAGGATTTATTAAACTATGTTAAAACAATCGGCAAACCGCTTTTTACCGGAGAAATCGGCATAAACGCCAAGTATGTAAGGGACGGATCAAGGTTATTTATAGAGTACCAGCCTCAAAATAACGGTGTTCTTATAAACGGGGATGGAGAGGTTGCCGATACTTATTCAAAAATAAATCTTGTTCCTTTTGGTGAATGGTTTCCGTATGACAATATTCCGCTTGTCGGCCGCATTATAGGCGATGTGGCGCGCTCTTATGGGGGTTCGTCTTTTCTCCCCGGAAGCGGGCCAAAACTTATGACTATAAACGGTTACTCGTTTGCGCCGCTTATTTGTTATGAGGGTATGTTTTACAGGCTGTGCCGCAAATACAAAGAGATGGGATTGGATTTTTTTATCAATATCACAAATGATGCCTGGAGCAAAACATACAGCGGGCATATGCAGCATTTTTCAGGCGAGATTTTTCGTGCGATTGAAAACGGCGTATGGCTTGTAAGGGTCGGCAACAGCGGTTTTTCGGCATTGGTCGATCCGTATGGCAGGGTTACCGCGTCTATGCCTATTTTACAGAAGGGTTCATTTACCGGCGATATAGATTTTAGCCTAAATCGCGGCACGTTTTATTCCCGTTATGGCGGATACATGCAGGGGATTCTTTTAGGTCTGGCTTTTGCTTTTTTCGCAGTCTTTGCCTTTCGTCTGGCGCGGGAGAGGTTTAACTAAAGTTTTATTTAAAATTTTATTTATGAGTGTAGTCGGATTTTCCGCCTTTTTTTTCTAAGAGCCTTATGCCTTCGATTACCATTTCCTTGTCAACGGCCTTTACCATATCATATACGGTTAATGCCGCTGCCGATACGGCCGTAAGGGCCTCCATTTCGGCTCCTGTGACGCCTTTCATTCTTATCTCGGAACTGATGTGTATTCCTTCTTTGGATCTGTCAAATTCAACATCAACATTTATGAAAGACAGGTTCAGGGGATGGCACATGGGTATTATATCAGCGGTTTTTTTCGCAGCCATAATGCCTGCTATGCGCGAGATTTCAAAAAGATTGCCTTTTGGGAGCAGACGTTTTTCTATGAGGTCTAAGGTTTTTGGCTGCATCTTTATAAAACCTTCGGCTTTTGCAGTACGGACAGTAATCTCCTTTGATGATACGTCCACCATCATAGAATCGCCGTCTTTTGAATAGTGGGAAAAATCGTTCATTTTTCGGTTCCCTGTTTTTTTAATGCGCGTATGCTATATAATACTATTCCGGCTATAATGTAACCGCCGGTAAGCACAAAGACTGTCCACATGTTGAAATAAAAGAGAAGCAATATAACAAGTATGCTGCTGATAACGATGGTCTTTTTACCTTTTTTGACTACTTTCGAGACTATTTTTGAATAATCAATTCCCGATATCATAAGAAGAGCAGTCAGCGCGAATATTGCTATGAATACGTCAATTGGTATGTTGACATCTATCTTGCCCAGAAAAGGAACCTTTGAAAAAGCAAGCACCGGTATGGATGATATAAAGATGCCGGCAGCCGGCGAGGGGAGCCCCTTGAACTCAGAAGGAGAAGAATCTTCTATGTTGAATCTTGCCAAACGGTATGTGGCGCATATTGGAAATATCGGCGCTATGAGCATTCCCCAGTTTATGCCAAAAGCTATTTCGGGCAGCCCTGAAAGAAAGGCCTGATACGCAATGAAGCCCGGGGCAATTCCGTAGGCTACGGCGTCGGCGAGCGAATCAAGATGCAAGCCCATTTGGCTGTCAACGCCAAGCGCTCTGGCGGCGGCGCCGTCTATAAAATCAAAAAAGGAGGCTACAAATATGAGGGCGCCGCCTATTGCCAAGTCTTTCGGGGTTCCCCTGCTGGCATATATAATAGCGATGAAACCGAGTATCATGTTCATCATTGTGAACGAGTTTGGGATAATTGCGCGTTTTTGTTCCATAAGAAATCAAAAATTCCTTTTTTTAAAATTTCGATGCTGTTTCAACAGCTATATTGTTATTTTCAATTCAAATTAGTCAACCAGAAAAGATTATTCAATAGCCGCTAATTTTTTTTCTATTTTTTCTTTTAGTTCCTGGTGCGGCCGTCCTATGCTCTCCGCCATTGAGAGAAGTTTTAATGCGTGTTTCAACTTATGCAAGTCTTCATCTTTAATTGAATCATTTTCAGGTGAGCAGGATTCGTAATAATCTTTTGCGATTTTAATATACTCGGAGGCCGTCTCTTCTCTTATTTTTTGGAAAAAAGATAAATCTATTATATCAGCCTCGTTTATCTTGTTTAAGTAAGCGTCGCCGTATTGGACAACGATTTTATAATTACGTTTGGCTTCCTCGTAGTTTTTGAGATTAACCTCCTGCATAAAGGCCGACACAGGATCATTTTTTACCGCCGTAGCGACAGATATAAGTCCTAACGCAAAGGACGAGAACGCTATGCCGACGGCAAAACCTGTAGTTATCTTTTTTTTGATACGAAAGAAGATTGCAATAATCGGAATGACTATATAGAAAACCGCTTCTAATAGATGGCGCAAGGCGTTTTCAGTCATTTGTAAACTCTGTAGTTATTCTTTTTTTTTGCGAGTGACGCTCAAGCGCGAGACTCACAAGGCGGTCGAGCAGTTCTTCGTAGGCAAGACCGGCGTGTTCCCATAATTTTGGAAACATGCTTATACTTGTAAAACCTGGAATAGTGTTTATTTCGTTGAAGTAGAGTTCATTAGTTTGTTTGTCCACAAAAAAGTCAACACGGGCAAATCCGGCGCAATTCAAGGCGATGAAAACTTTGACCGCAGCATCGCGTATATTTTTTTCTAACTGTGGTTCAAGCTGCGCCGGTATGACGAGTTCTGCGCCGTCGCTGTCTATATACTTGGCCTCGTATGAGTAAAACTCATGGCGCGGTATTATTTCGCCTAAGGAGGAAGTTTGCGGATTTTCGTTTCCCAATACGGCGCATTCTATTTCGCGCACAGAAAGGGCTTTTTCAATAAGCAGTTTATTGTCGAACCTGAAAGATGATTCTACTGCCGCTGAAAAATCATCGCGTGTTTTTACCTTGTTCACGCCTACCGATGAACCCGTATTGCATGGCTTGGTAAAAAGGGGAAGCCCAATTTTTTCAATGAGTCTTTCTGCAAGAGCCGTCTTGTTGTTTTTCCATTCATTGTAAGTCAGCGTTTCCCAAGGGACGACCGAAATTCCGCGTTCTTTGACTAAACGCTTTGAGATATCCTTGTCCATGCCTATTGCCGAGCCTGCGACTTCCGCTCCGATATATGGCACGGAGGAAAGTTCAAGCATTCCCTGAAGCCGTCCATCCTCGCAGTTTGTGCCGTGCATTACCGGAAACACAATATCCAAAGAAATAGAACGCCCTGTTTTGATTTCGGTAAGCGTAAGCTTTCCGTCTCCATAGTGGTTTGCTAACCAGTCGCCGTTTTTTTCAAGTTTGAGGATTTTTCCAAAAGTTGGATCATCAAGAATTATAGGCCTGTCCTGAACATGCCAGCGTCCGTCCTGCGCTACGCCGATTGCCGTGATGTTGTATTTGTCTTTATCTAAACCCGAAACCACAGATGCAGCCGAGCATAGCGATACGTCATGTTCGCCTGATTTCCCGCCGTAAAGAATGCCAATATTGATCATAGTTTAGCTTTCCAGAAAGGTTTCGTGTATTATTTTTTGAGCAAGTTCGGTATGTTCGATGTCGATGACGCATGAGATGCCTATCTCGCTTGTAGATATCATCTCAATATTTATGTTTTCGTTAGAAAGCGCTCTGAACATTTTTGCGGCCACTCCATAAGAAGAGAGCATGCCTACTCCGATTGCCGAAACTATTGCTATATCTTTTTTTGTTTTAAATGAAAGCGAACGTTCTGAGCAGAAACTTTCGATCAGCTTTGATGTCTTGTCAAGGTCGCTTTTTAACACGGTAAAAGAAATTGATGTCTCCTTGTCAAGCGCTGTTGTCTGAACTATCATGTTGACATATATTTTTTCGTTCGACATCAACTCAAATATTTCGGCGGCCGTACCCGGGTAATCCTGAACGCAATAAATTGCAACTTTCGCTTCGTCTTTTTTAGCGGTGACGCCGCTTATCACATATTGTTCCATTATTTCCTCTTTTGGTATGACAAAGGTTCCGACATCTGCGCTGAAACTTGAACGAACATGCAGGCGGACATTGTATTTTTTTGCAAATTCGACAGACCTTGAATGTAAGATGCCGGAGCCGAGCCGCGACAGTTCAAGCATTTCATCGTAGCTTATTTGTTTAAGTTTGAGCGGATTCTTAACTATGCGCGGATCTGCCGTATATATGCCGTCAACATCGGTGTATATTTCACAGTCCTTGCAGTCAAGCGACGAGGCAATGGCTACTGCCGATGTGTCTGAGCCGCCGCGCCCCAGCGTCGTGATATTGCCTTCTTTGTCGACGCCCTGAAAGCCGGCTACCACGACGACCTGATAATTTTTCAAAGACTCGCGCAGTTTATCTGATGATATGCTTTCGATTCTGGCATCGGAAAAATTTCCGGTGGTAAGCATCTTGATTTGCAAACCCGTATAGGATATAGCCGTTACTCCTATTTCGTGCAAGGCCATTGTTACAAGCGCGACCGATACCTGTTCGCCGGTAGAGAGCAGCATATCCATTTCGCGCCTGTCGGGGCTCCCGGATATTTCCAAAGCCAGACCAACAAGAATGTCGGTTGAATCGCCCATTGCAGATACTACCGCTACAACGCGAAAGCCATCATCGACATGGCTCTTGATGCGGTTTGCCACAGCTAAAATACGTTCGGTATTTTTTACCGATGTGCCGCCGTATTTTTGTACTATAAGTTTTTCTTCGCTCATTTTATTATGGTTATTCTGAAAAATTCAGTAAATTGGAATTAGCATTTATTGTTATACCTATTCCGTCTGTTGCAGGTGTAAAAGCGTTGTATCTAAACAATTCTCCCCAGGCCAGTTCAGAGCCTGAATAATAAAAATCGTATTCACCGGGAGCGATATTTGCTATTTCATATGTTCCGCCACTGCCGCAATATGCAGCAAGAGGCGGTATTTTAAAGTTTTCTGCGGCCTCATTATATTCTGTCCATTCGTTTTCAAAAAATTCCTGAGATAGGTCAGGATCTCCAGAGTTAGTGTTTACACTTTTTATGAATTCATTCCAGTCAGATTTGAATTTTTCAACCTGCATATAATATAGAAGTCTGGCCGGCACGCTGTCATATGCTTCAATAGGCCATGTGGGTATATTAGAAGATTTAATTTTATTGCTTCGTAAAGTCGAATCGCCGCCCAAAGGAGGCATGGTATAATCATCTATATTTGCGCCTGCCGGTATTCCTATTACGTACCTTGCTCCCACAATGGTTCCCCGTACGGTTCCGGTTTTACCTATAACGTATGTTCTTGCTGAGGCAAGTAAATTGCCTCCTATTGTATGCTCTCCGGCTCTGACCTCGCGGAGCCAGTCTGAAACGCCGAAGTAATGTACAACGTACGGTTTGTCAGACGAATAATCAAGGTGGTTATACTCGTACAGTTTGACAAAGTTTTTTATTACTAAGCGTATTTCTAAAACCATCTCCTCTTTCGGATCAAAGGTGAGGCCATTTGAAATATCTATTGTGAGAGGATAAATTCTATTGATAGAGTAGTTTTCACGCAGCGTATCGTAAAAATATCGAACAAGCTGCAAATTGAAATTAAAGGCGTTGGTTTTTTGTTCTCTAAAATATGTTATGAAATCAATGCCGGGTTCCCAACCGATGGCCGACAGGTTATAGCGTTGTGCGTCCGAAAACAGAATTTTTCTCAGGTATAGTCTGGCATGGGTGTAATTTTTTTCGGCCGGGACATCGTCATTATTTATTGTGATGCCTTCCCCGTTAAAAAAAGCTGCGTTGTTGTCGTCAGCCCCGCAACTGTAGGTTCTTCTGTGATTGGCAAATCTAGCAGTCTTGATTGATGGCCCGGTAAGGTCCATTCCGATAATATCAATCATGAAAGTATCGGGTTTTGACGAAATTTCTACAGGGTGCATGGCTATTGACCCACTTCTTATGTTGCCGCTGTTGAAAGTAGATGGCCAAAACCAAGGTCTCGGATTATCCGATTCATAGGTTCCCTTTATGATTACTTTAAGGTTGTTTGTCCTCAAATCGGTGAGCAGGGGATCGCCCGAACACGAAAGAGAGAAAACAAGGGTGGTCGCCAAAAGGGCGATACCGTGTTTCAAAAAGTAGAATAGTTTTACCGCTCGCATTTTTTGATATTCCCGTTAAAATATGTTCAGATTAAAGTATAACGCTATTCCGGCATCAATGATGTGCCCGTTAACCCGAGAGTTTTCCAAATGTTTTTCATACATGTTAATATAGTCAATCCTCAAGCCTATATTGAAAAAGCGTCCTGCCGGAAAAGAAAATTCTCCGCCGAACACAAAAACAGGATCCCAGCGGCTTGCATTATCCGGATGAATTTTCAGGTAGCCAGCTCCGGCGCCGAGTTTTGCCTGAATCTTGATAGGCATCTTAAATGGAAAAAGAAATATTAAATTGCCGTATACAGGGACAAAGTGCATCTTGTTTACGCCCTGTTCTTGTTTGAAAAAATGATAAGATGTATCAACGCCTACCTTCAGGTAGCGCCATGGGAGATTATATCTTGCAAAAATTCCGCCGCCGAGATTGGGTTCAAGCGATTCGGCTGTGACTCCTACAGGCGTTACCGGGCCAAACCAGGCGCCTACCTGCGGCTTGAGGAAGTAGTCCCTTCGTTCAATAGCAAACAACGCGTTTGCCGACAATAGAACGAAAAGCAACACTAAGCAAAATATGCTTTTATTTTTTATGCGATTAGCTGCTATCATATTATTTCTAACAAGCAACAACATGTAAAGCGGTATATATGTCAAACATATTATTTACTCAGATTTTTTCAAGCGGAGTGTATTTTTCAATAAACACTTTCTTTTTAGAGCCAAAAGCAACTGTAAGTTTTGTGTTATCGCCGCTTCCCTCAATATTTACTATGGTTCCATGCCCGTAGGTGCGGTGACGTACATTTTCGTTGATTTTAAACGCCGAATCTCTTTGGATTGCCCGCACCTTGTCTTCTATAATAATCGGCGAATCGATTGGCGAGTAGTTATCCTTGTCGTTTTGCGCAAATGCCGCCGGCGTTTTTAAAAAATAACCGTGCATATTGTTTTGTCGGCGAAATTGTCTTGAATGGTCGTTTCGCAAAAGCGTGGGAGGTATTTCGTCTATGAAACGCGAGGGCGGGTTAAAGTCAGTCCGG
>Ga0099364_10008801_pt1 | contig 14137 bp, 9 predicted proteins | sample TergutTh196P3_FD_73070 | JGI IMG/M metagenome (GOLD analysis project Ga0099364, IMG submission 73070) | Microcerotermes parvus P3 segment gut microbial communities from Pointe-Noire, Republic of the Congo - Th196 P3 | ecosystem: Host-associated > Arthropoda: Insects > Digestive system > Gut ... | reverse complement strand
TAGACCTCCTCGGGAATTAAAACGTAATGTATGAACACAGATGATTTTTCGTCAAACAAGGCAATTTTGACGAGAATATCATGGATATTTGAGGATAAATTAACACCGTGTGTACGTCGCGAAGTGGTTTTCGAGGAGGTCTAATTAAATACCCTAAAAAACAAATGTTTGCAAGGGTATTAAGGGGAAATGCTGATGCCAAGAATATTGATTGCGGATGATGAAAATGCGATCCGGGTCGGTTTTAAAGAATACGCTGAATTTTTAGGATTCGAAGTTACCGAAGCGAAAGACGGCATGGAAGCGGTTTCTTTTTGCCGGGAACATGATTTTGACGTTATCATTATGGACGTGATGATGCCGCGTATGGACGGATTTACCGCTGTTAAGGAAATCAAAAAAATCAAGGACATACCTGTACTTATGTTGTCTGCGCGAAGCGAGGAATACGATAAACTTTTCGGGTTCGAGGTAGGCGTAGACGACTATGTTACCAAACCTTTTTCACCTAAAGAAGTGATAGCGCGCATCAATGTAATAATAAACCGGAACAACACCAAAACCGAAAAACACGATGATTTAACACACGATATTTATACATTCAACGGGTTGTCCGTTGATATTACGGCGCGTATCGTTATGGTGGACGGTGTTGCGGCAGAGCTTACTCCCAAGGAGTATGATCTGTTATTTTATATGGTAAAAAATAAGGGGATCGCTTTATCGCGGGAAAAGCTTTTGACCAATGTGTGGGGTTTTGATTTCTATGGAGACGACCGCACAGTGGATACCCATATCAAAACTTTGCGTATGAATTTGGGTAATTACAAGGATTGCGTAGTTACCCTGAGAGGAGTCGGGTATCGCTTTGAAGATCGATATTAGAGGAATGAAGTTTCAAACATGGGTTTATTTGACAGCATTTTCAGCAGTCATTCTCATCGTGTTGTGGGTTTTGCAATTCTTGTTTTTAGACAGATTTTATTATAAGATGAAGCTGGACGAGATCCGCGATGTAGGGGATAAAATAGTTCAAAAGATAGATCCGTCAAATTTTTACGATATTATGAGCGAATACGCTTTTAACAATAATCTTCGCATTATATTGCTTGATGAAACGGGTATGATGACGGGAAGATTTGATGGCTTCAGGGACAACGAGCAGGGAACGCTTACATCGGGTGTAATTACATCGTTCCCAAGGGATGTTTTCGGCAAAGTCCGGCAACAGTTTGAAGAAACCGGCACAAATAAAGTTTGTTTTATAAACGATAATGAATGGAACGATATGTCACAAGCAATATATGCTGCAAAAATCCCGATAACTTCGCTTATAGCGGAGCCGCTGACATTGGCCTTACCGCCGGATTCTTCTTATTATTTATATATCAGCGGATCGGTTCCGCCGATAGATTCAACCGTTTCGGTACTGAGAACCCAATTTATAATCATAACCGTGATCCTGTTCGCGCTTTCGCTTGCAGCGGCATTGTGGATTTCCCGAAGAATGACCCGTCCTATCGCAGAGCTGACAAAATCGTCGGAACGCTTAGCAAAAGGCGAGCTGGATGCTGCTTTTTATAACGAAGGGTTTACCGAAATAAACCGTATGGCAGCGGCAATGAATTATGCCGCCGGCGAGCTGCGCAATCTGGACAACTACCGAAAAGAATTTATAGCTAACGTTTCACATGATTTGAAAACACCGCTGACCATTATAAAATTTTACGGCGAAATGATAAAGGACATATCGGGGAACGACTCAGAAAAACGGGCGGCTCACTGCGATATGATAGCAAAGGAAGCAGATTGGCTTTCGGAAATGGTGGAAGAAATACTGGAGCTTTCCAAATTTGATTCGGGCGTTGCCGGAAAAGCAAATAACCGAATTGATCTAAGCCGTTGTTTGCAAGAAGTTCTTGCCGGTTTCCAGGTTTTGTCAGAAAAAGACGGATATGTTTTTGAAAACGACATTGCGCCGGACTTATATGTATGCGGCAGCGAAACCGCATTGCGAAGGGTTTGCCTAAATCTTATAAGCAATGCCGTCAATTATACGGGCGAAGACAAGCGGATATTTGTTTTGCTGAAAGATGTCGGCGAAAAAGTAAGGTTTGAGGTAACAGACACAGGCGAAGGCGTACCCGAGGACAAAAAGAGTGTTATATGGGACAGGTATTATAAGTCAAATGAAACGCACAAACGAGCGGTGGTCGGAACAGGCTTAGGATTGTTTATAGTTAAAAGCATCCTCTCGCAATACAAAGAAAGGTACGGTGTAACGAGCGAAATCGGCAAGGGCAGCACATTCTGGTTTGAATTGAAAAAGTGCGATGATTTTTCAGATTCCGGTACTCCCAACGAGCCGTCTTGTAACGGCTTTACGCAAAAAGTCGATGGGAAAAATTGAAGCGGACAGCAGAACTATCAGGCTTAAATCCGTTAATCCTAATCCGGCAGTACGGAATATCGTACCTCCGTAGTAAATTATAATTATTTGTATGCAAAGCACAAGGGTCATTATCAATATAAATGTTTTGTTCGAGAACAAAGATTCGAGCAGGTTCATGCGATGGGTTCTGGAACAAAAACTGATGAAGACCGCTAAAAACATAAAAAGCGCGAAAAACGCCGTCATTCGGTAAATATCACCGTGATCCGCATAATGCCCGAACAAAGGATGTTTTAAAAAGAATATACATAAAAAGGTAGTAAAAATACCGGTTATAGCTATTTGACCTTTCATATAGCTGTTCAACATAGGCTCGCTGCGCCGCTTAGGCGGCTCTTCCATGTATCGGGTTCGCGCCTTTTCCGCCGAGAACGCAAGCCCCGCCAAGGTGTCCATTACTATATTGATCCACAGCATTTGTATTACGGTAATAGGAAGATCTATTCCAAAAAAGGGACCTAATATAGTTACGCCTGCCGCACACATACAAATACTCATTTGGTATATAATAAACTTTCTGATGTTTTTAAATATGGTTCGCCCGTAACAGATCGCCTTAGCAATGGAATTGAAATTATCGTCCAGAATTACTATATCTCCGGCTTCTTTCGCAACTTCTGTTCCGCTGCCCATAGCAAATCCCACATCGGCTTGTTTTAATGCGGGAGCATCATTAACGCCGTCCCCGGTCATACCTGCGACAAGCCCTAACCTTTGTGAAATGCGGATAAGTCTGCTTTTATCTGCGGGAAGAGCGCGGGCGACGACTTTTAAACGGAACAGGATTTTCGAAATATCGTCATCAGACATTGCGTTAAGTTCATTCGAAGTCAATACTATATCACCGCTCTTAAATATGCTTGTATCCTTGGCTATCGCAAGAGCGGTTTCTTTTGAATCCCCGGTTAGCATCACAACCTGTATACCCGCTTTTTGTGTCTGTTTTATGCTGGCGGCGGATTCGGGGCGGACTTCGTCACGGATACTTAAAAAACCGACCAGTGACAATTCAGAAAATCCGTCCTCAACACTACCGGAAGAAACGGCAACCGCAAGAATTCTTGCTGATTTTCGGGCATGATTTTTTAATATAGTCTGGGATTTGTTTTTATCGGTAAGCCGTTGGACGATTCCGTTTTTATCGTAATAATATTCGCAGTACGGCAGAATCTTTTCAGGTGCGCCTTTGATAAATGTTTGATTCAAAGTTTTCCCGCGGACAAACGCAGGGTCAGCCGGAACTTTTCCGGTAACGGACGAGACCGCTTTACAAGCGACGGTTGTTGCCATAAACTTTGACTCTCCGGAGAAGGGGATAGATTTTCCGCGGATAAATTGATCCGAGACAGTTTTTCGTTTTAAATTAAAGCGGCATACAAACTCGAGCGCGGCACGGTCGGTCGCATTTCCGCCGACGGCGATTTCTTTACCCGTGTTTATTATAGCGGCACTGTTATAATATATGCAATCATACAGGATTTCACGCAGTTTTATTTTGCTTGACATAAATTCTTGTTTTGTCCAAATATCGCCGCTGCCGGATATAAAATTTTCAACTCTTGGCTTGCCCTGGGTCAGCGTTCCCGTCTTGTCGCAAAATAAAATGTTCAAGCTGCCTGCGGTTTCTATCCCTACAAGCTTTCGTACCAAAACATTGTCGCGGAGCATACGTTTCATGTTAGCGGATAACACAACCGTTATCATCATAGGCAACCCCTCCGGGACGGCCATCACAATCACGGTAACCGCGAGGGTGGCCGCTTTTAATAAACCGGGCAGGATAATACCGGGCGTTGTTACGGCGGAGCGGATAAGTTCAAGGTTGAAATTGTTATCAAGAACGAGCGTATTTATAAGATATGCCAACGCAGTAAGACCGGCGGCAATATATCCGAATTTCCCAATGGAGGATGCAAGCTTTTTGAGTCTGTGTCTAAGGGGGCTTTCGCGTGTTTCCGTTTGTATTTCTGAGCCGATTTTCCCGTAGTATGTTTTGTCGCCTACATTTGCCACACGCATGAGAGCTTCTCCCGAACACACTACGGAAGCGGAATATAATGCGGATGGGGCAAGGAATCCTTGATCGGCTGCTCCGCCGGTATCGGTTACATATTTTTTCGCTTCTTTAGTTTCACCGTTTAATGAAGATTGATCGACATTCAATGCACCTTTGATAATGACACCGTCTGCCGGGATCCTGTCCCCGGGTTGAAGCAAAACTATATCTCCCACTACGATTTCACGCATGGGGAGCTGAAGGGTTTTGTTTCGCCGGATGACCCGACAGCTTATTTGTGCTGATTGTTCCTGTAGTTTTTCGAATGCCGACTCGCTGCCGTATTCCGACAGTGTAGAAACCAGGGTTGCGAGAAGTATAGCCATACCTATAGCCAACGGTTCAAACCAATTCGTATCGCCGAGGATCAAAATTATATTGATCATCAGCGCCGCCAGCAAAATTTTGATCATAGGGTCGCCAAAACTTTCCAAAAAGCTAAAAAAGAACCCTTTGCGTTTTTTTGCGCTAATACAGTTCTCCCCATACTTTGCTCTGGAAACTTTTACTTTCGCATCGTCCAATCCGCAAATTTTATCGTCAATAATGTCCGGCAAATCCCGCCCGCCTTTCATATATTTTGGCAATCTTGCAAAATTTCAATTTGTTTCCCGTTGTTTCTCTTTATTCCCCTTTATTTTCCGAAAATTTGTTTTTCCGGAAACAAACAAAAAGATCGCTTCTGCTTATTGTTTAAATGATATGAAATTCGGCGAAAAATAATACTATTTCCAATTAGAAATGCAGATGAAAAATTTGCGCGAGAATTTTTGCGGACGATTCATCGCGGGCGACTCATCGCGAGCGACTTTTCCAACACCCCCTTTATATTATCAAGATCGTTCGATGCCAAATAACGGCTAGATTACGATAACATTTTGTTTGTATTCATTCAAACCGTTTTGTGAACGGAACATATCCGGTAAACACAGCGAAAACAAGGACGAAGCATTACGTTCTGTTTCGGCGTATTCCGGGAAAGCGCGGTATAGTTTGGAAAAAGACGAAAATATTGGGAGAGATGATTTTTTCCGCGCGGCTGAAAGGAGTGCCCGTCCCTTTTTATTATGCCCCAGTACCCGAATATAAGGCGGCGGGGCTGCCGTAAGTCCGCCGGGGGATATTTTGTTGTGAGCGCGAAGTGCAAGCTGCAGAATATGCCGTGAAATACGAGTACGGGTGTAGCGTTTGGTTTTTACCAAACTGATGTACTCATCTAAACTTCCGGCTTTTGCGGCGGCGGAATACATACGGTTGTGTAATCCTTCGCTTATATCGGGGATATTTTCAAAAATTGCACGGGGAGCGGTTTTTAAGCAGTATAAAGCTATTCTTTCATAAGGTGCATTACTGTTTCTGCATTTACCGGAAGCTATTTCTCTGTTGAATATTTCCACTGCCGCCCCGGGTGTGAAATCCGGCAGCCGGGAGAGATTCTGCCGAATGTGTCCGGCACTCGCAAACAAACCGTTTTCGCCGCCATGATGACCGGTTCCTTTACGCTTAATCGCTACAGGAATTATTGAAAGATTATTGCGGAGTATTGTTTTGATATATTCTAACCCCAGGGTGTCGTTCGGTGAACTCAATATCTTAATTATGTCAGGTAAATTCGCCGTTTCAACAGTGCGGTCCTGGGGGACATTGCCTGACTGATACAAGCTGTAAACTGCCTGTGTTCTGGCAGCGGGATAGGATAATCCTATTGCTGTTGCTTCTTTAAATTCTTTGGTTTGCTCAATGCCGCCGCAAAGCAGAGCCGTGTGCGTGAGAAGATTTGTATTTCCGCATTCACTGCCGAAACTTAAAATGTCCGCAACACCCAAACCATCCAAAATATGAACGGCGGCGGCAAATCGTTCCGTACTTGCGGCAGTATAAACAGCGGGGAGTTCCAAAACCAAATCGACACCGCAAAGCAGTGCCGCTTCGGCTCGCGCCCATTTTGAAAAAATGGGTAACTCGCCTCGCTGTGTTACATTAGAACCCAAGACGACAATGATATTTTCATATCCAAGCTCTCGGGTTTTATTAATATGATAAAGATGCCCTGCGTGAAAAGGGTTATATTCCGCAATAATTCCCGCCGTACCCATCCCGTGCTTAGGAGAGCGCGCCCGCATTGGTTTTTGCGGCGGAACGTTTCTTGTTTTTGATGGATTTATTATATCGTTCAATAGCCTTGTCTATTTCGCCGTCGAATTTTACCTGACCTTTTGCCAGCACAATTCCCCGGCTGCAAAACTGTTTGGCTATCACAGTGGAATGAGTGACGAAAATCAAGGTGACTTCGCCGCTTTTCATTATCTCGTTTACTTTGTCAAGGCATTTATTTTTAAATTCTTCGTCACCGACACTCAAAGCTTCGTCCACGATAAGTATTTCGGGTTTTATATTAACACTGATTGAAAAGCCCAGCCGTGCTTTCATACCGCTGGAGTATGTCCTGACGGGTTGGTCTATATATTCTTCAATTTCCGCAAAATTCACAATGTCTTTTTCCAGGGATTTTATTTCTTTATCTTTGAGCCCCATCAGCCGCCCTTTCAGATAAATATTTTCGCGTCCGGTGAACTCTTTGTCAAAACCTGTGGAAAGCTCGAGTAATGCGCTGACTATTCCGCATACCGCAACATTTCCGGAAGTGGGGAAGCATACCCCGGTAATCATTTTGAGCAACGTGGATTTACCCGCGCCGTTTTTACCCAGGACGGCCACGGATTCTCCTCGGTTGATCACAAAAGAAACATTATCAATAGCAGTTTTGCGTTTGACGTTCCTGCTCCCGGAAAAAATACCTATCAATCGCCGTTTATCATTTTTATAAAGCTTATAGGTCTTGGTGACATTCGTGAATTCCACTACGGTATCCATATAACAGCTTATCCTTTCAAGTTATATTCAATTCTATGTTCAAATTTTTAATTTCGTCCGACAATTTTGATAATTCATCGTTGTCCGCAGGTTCGGCGGTTTTTATTTCTGATGCGCTGTTAGCATCTGCTTCCCCGGGTTCTGCCGGCGGTCTTGGATTTTTGTTTTTAGCGGTGTTCTTCCGGGCTGTCTTCGCGGGAGCCGTTGTATGACCGAGATTTTCGCCATCCAGAAATACTGCGATATTTTCACCCGTTTGCGTTTCGACCGCTTCAAGTAAAGCCTTACGGTTATCTGCGGATTTCAGCAATGCGGGTAACATCATATTATCCGAACTCAACTCCGCTTTTTTATTTGAAACATTGATCTGAGCGCCGGACAACAACGGGGCAAGACCGGCACTTATCTTTTCAAGTTGTTTGACCAATCGTTGCATATCCAACGTTTTTGTCTGGGTTGATGCAGGTGCCGGATCTTTTGCCGGGGGTACGATCTGTTCGGGCGGCGGGTCATTGCACGGCGGAGAAATTGATTCGGGCGGAGTTATGTCCTGCTCAACAGGGGTAGTTTCAGGGACGGACAATACGTTTGCTTCAAACGGCAAATCGTCATTTGCAGGATTTATACGGTGGTTATAAGCTTTTCCGGACTCAGCTTTTTCCGATTTTTCTGATTTTCCCGGCTTTTCAGGTTTTTCAGGTTTTTCAAGCTTTTCAAGTTTTTCTATCCGGCGTAGTATTCCGTCCGGGTCGCCGGATGCTTTGGGGGCACATAATTTTACGATACACACTTCCATTAAAATCCGTTTTTGCTCGGAGCGCGAAAGTTTGTTGAGAGCTTCTTCCAGAATGCCGACACAATGGATTAAATCCTGTACGGAAAACATTGCCGCCGCTTCCCGGTATCTTTTATACCCGTCGGGAGCGCAGGAGAGAAGTTCATCATTTGCCGTCATTTTTGCGAGCATAAGATTGCGGAAATGCGAAAGAAGCTCGACACATAATCTGTCAAAATCCTTGGATGATTTGTAAGCATCATCAATACGCATCAATCCGGCGCAGGCATCAAGATCACTGACAGCTTCGGAAATCGCAAATAAATATTCGTGTCCCGAAACACCTGCAACGTCAATTACCGTTTGCAAACTCACATTTTCCGAAAAAGCCAGGCATTGGTCTAAAATCGAAATGGCATCCCGCATCGCCCCTTCAGCAAGTTTAGCTATGAGCCCGGCGGCGTCAGCGGAAAGCCCCACCCCCTCCTCTCCGGATATATATAATAACCTTTGCGCTATATCTCCGGATTCAATAGGACGGAAGTTAAACCGTTGGCAGCGTGAAATTATCGTAGCCGGAATTTTATGCGATTCGGTGGTTGCCAATATGAATATGATGTGCGGCGGAGGTTCTTCAAGTAACTTTAATAACGCATTAAAAGCAGCGGCGGACAGCATATGCGCTTCGTCAATAATATATATTTTATATTTGCATTGCAAGGGTGTGAATCCTGACTCCTCGCGTAAGGCACGAATATCATCGACCCCGTTGTTGCTTGCCGCATCTATTTCAACTATATCCAGCATTGAACCGGTTTCTATCCCTTTGCATATATCACATTTCCGGCAGGGTTCTCCGTTCTCAGGATCCAAGCAGTTTACAGCGGCGGCAAGAATTCTTGCACAAGTGGTTTTCCCGGTTCCGCGCATTCCCGTAAACAAAAACGCATGAGCAATCGAACCTGATTTAACTTCGTTCGCCAGCGTTGTTGTTATCGCTTTTTGGGAAATTACATCGTCAAAACTTTTTGGACGCCATTTGCGGTACAGCGCAGTACGCATACTTTTTTACCTCGTGTGCGGTGAAATTTTGCTCAATTGATTCACCGCTTGGAATTAATAAAACAAACTTTATGCTCTGACGAGCGGGATGTAAGGAAAACTGCGGCGCACGGTAAATTCCGCTTAATGCTGCTCGGTTCCCCGTCTGACATGGTTCACGGCATACCGTCGCACAGTGCTTACACTCCCGCTCTTCAGAGCACAAAGCAATAATGGATTCTTAGGCGTATAACATGATTATCAATATCCCTAACCGCTAATAAGATCGTTCATATCATATAATCCGGGCTCTTTGCCGCACATAAATAATGCGGCCTTCAATGCTCCGGCGGCAAACACTTCCTTGGAATCAGCCTTGTGGGTCAGTGATACGACCTCATCCCTGCCGGCAAATATTATTTCATGTTCGCCGGTAATAGTTCCGCCGCGCACAGAATGCAGTCCGATTTCCCGCTTACCCCGTTTTTGACGTATACCGTGGCGGTCATATACATACTCACAGGTTACGGACAGTTCTGAATTTATTGCATCCGCCAGTGCCAGTGCCGTACCGCTGGGTGCGTCAATTTTTTGGTTGTGATGTTTTTCAAGGATTTCAATGTCAAAAGTGTCACCGAGCACAGCCGCCGCTTTACGCGAAAGAGCGGTTAGCAGATTTATCCCCAAAGACATATTAGCAGAAAAGAAAATGGGTGCTTGCTTGGATATTCGCCGTATTTCGTTGATTTCATCCTCGTTGTAACCGGTAGTAGCAATAACCGCCGGGATGTTTTTTTTCACCGCAAAGCTGAGAATATCACCCAAAGACCGCGGATGGGAAAAATCAATCAATACATCGGCTGTTTTTGCAAACTCAAAAATGCTTTTATATACGGGAAAAGCGGCATACGGTTTAGCGGATAAATCAACCCCGGCTATAATTTCACATTCGTCGCCGTTTCCGGCACAATCGGCTACTACCCGTCCCATTTTGCCGCTTGCCCCGTTTAACAATATTTGACGTTTCTTTTTCATTTTACTTCACATCCAGCATTTTATAGTTTGCGTATTTTACAATTTTTCTATAGCCGTCTTTAGCTTTGCGCTCAGATCATCCGAAACACCGGTTAAAGGCATTCTGCATTGCCCCACATCTTTTCCCATAAAGTTCAAGGCTTCTTTTACCGGAGCCGGGCTTACATCCGCAAACAAAAGTTTTATCAGACTCATATATTTTATTTGCAGCGCCGCGCTTTCTTCGATTTTACCCTCGTTCCATAACGCTATTATATCCCGGGTCTGTTTGGGAAGTATGTTGGACATTACAGATATAACTCCTTTTCCTCCCAAAGACAATGCAGGGACTATAAAATCATCGTTTCCGGAGTAAATATGCAATTGATCGCCGCACAAATCCCTTGTCATCGCAACGGATGCAATATCACCGTTTGCCTCTTTGGTAGCGACAATATTCGGGTGCTTGGAAAGTTCGGCATAGGTTGCGGGTGTGATGTTCATTCCGGTACGCGCCGGCACATTGTATAGTATCATGGGCAGATCTGTGCTGTCCGCAACCATATTGTAGTGCCGGATAAGCCCGTTTTGTGAGGTTTTGTTGTAGTACGGAGTAACGCAGAGTATAGCATCTGCACCAACCCGTGCCGCTTCCCGGGTCAATTTTACGGCATGACGGGTATCGTTGGAGCCCGTTCCGCCGATTACGGGGACACGCCCGGCAGTATGTTTTACCGAAAATTCGATCACACCGATATGTTCTTCATCGTTCAGCGTGCTTGCCTCGCCGGTCGTGCCGCTGGCTACGATCGCATCGGTTCCGTTTTCGATTTGATGATCAATAAGTTCGCCCAATTTGGTATAATTAACACTTCCGTCGGCAGCAAACGGGGTCACAATAGCTACCCCCGCGCCGATAAAAACAACTTTTTTCATTAAACTCTCATCTCCTGTTATAAAATCTTAATTCATGTATCCCATCGCGGTCAGCAATTCCGCTGCAAGTACCGCGCCGCCCGCCGCTCCTCTTATGGTATTGTGGCTAAGGCATATAAATTTGTAATCATACGGGCTGGATTTGTCGTCCTCACGGAGCCGCCCGGCGGAAATAGCCATACCGTTTTCAATACCGCGGTCAAGCCGTGTTTGCGGTCTGTCGTCCTCTTCAAAGTAATGGATAAACTGTTTAGGCGCGCTCGGCAGTTTCAGCTCCTGCGGTTTGCCTTTAAATTCTTTCCATAATTTTATTATTTCGTCTTTTTCCGCTTTTTTTTCAAGAGAAAAGAACACAGCGGCAAGATGTCCGTCGGTTGCCGGTATGCGTATGCATTGAGTTGTTATAAAAGGTTTAGCCGCGGCGATGATTTCATCGCCCTTTATTTCCCCCCAGATTTTCAATGGTTCTTTTTCGCTCTTTTCTTCTTCGCCGCCGATAAAAGGAATAACATTATCCACTATTTCAGGCCATGTTTCAAAAGTTTTACTCGCGCCTGAAATTGCCTGATATGTGCAGGTCAGTACTGAATTTAAACCGTATTTTTCTTTGAGCGGATGCAGTGCAGGTACATAACTTTGTATGGAACAATTGGATTTTACCGCTATAAACCCCTTTTTCGTCCCAAGACGCTTTCGCTGAGCATGGATTATTTCTGCGTGTCCGGAATTTACTTCGGGGATAAGCATCGGGACATCCGGAGTGGATCTGTGTGCGGAATTGTTGGAAATTACCGGACATTCTGCTCTGGCGTAACGCTCCTCCAGTGCTCTCGTTTCGTCTTTGCTCATATCTATGGCACAAAAAACAAAATCAACTTCGGACACAATGCGGTCAAAATCATTTTCAGCATCCAGAACCGTTATACCCTTTACGCTATCCGGAACCGGGCTCTCCATAGCCCAGCGATTTCCAACAGCATCGGCGTAGGTACGCCCCGCACTCCTTGAAGAAGCGGCAAGCACTTTAACATCGTACCATGCGTGGTTATATAAAAGCATAACGAATCGTTGTCCGACCATACCCGTAGCTCCGATAATACCCACTCTATATTTTTTCATATCAGGCAGTCCCTCCCCGTCAATTTGCATTATTAGAGGTTTCTTTATATATATTAACATTGCTTGTAAGTAATGTCAATCAAATTCATTAATATTTGAAATATTTCGACGGGGTATATTCATCATCCATATGCTTCCATGAACTCAGTTCATAATCTACAAATAAAATATTCCCCTTTTTACCGATTGCTTTTTCCGTTTTTATCAAATTTATATTTTTTACCGTTTATTTTCACGATCCTGTTGGTAATAAGAACACCTTTTCGGTTTGTTCTGTACCATTTTTTATTATGCCTGATCCATGTATTTATTCGCATAATTCCCGTTTTATCCACATAATACCGCCGTTTATTAACGGTGATAAATCTGTTGGTCTGCACAACACTTCTTACTATCCGGTAGCGTTTTCTGTTTACGGAAATCCATTTTGTGCCCTCTGCCCGTGCGCCGTTTTTGTCAAGATAGTATCGCCGCCCGCCCGCCTTGATAAATCTGCCGGTTTGCACGGCTCCGTTTATCAAGCGATACTGCTTCCCCGCAACCGTAATCCATTTTGTCCCGGATGCCTGTATGCCGTTTTTGTCCACATAATAAAGTTTCCTGTCAACCTTTATAAATTTATTGGTTTGTATAATGCCGTTCTCCAGCCGGTACTGCTTGCCGTCCACTGTCAGCCACCTTGTACCCTCTGCCCTCGCACCGTTTCTTTCTACATAATAGAATTTATTGCCGGATGCAATGAGTTTATTTATTTGTAATATGCCGTTCATTAAATAATATTGCGACCGGTCAACGGTAATCCACTTAGTACCCGTTATTTTCGCACCGTCAGAATCTGTGCGGTATACTTCTCTTTCACCGTCTGTCCATACATTCCTTTGCAGGATATTATTAATAAAATAAAATTCTTTGCCGTCCTCTTTCGTCCAGCCGTTTGCGTTTTCGATAACTCTTTCGATCAGGGCGGTCATTGCCTGTCTTAACCTTGCCGCCGTAGTGTCGATAAAGGCTTGGGTTGCAACGGAAGACTTTAATAAAGTTTTTGCCGCTGTCAGTTCGGATTGAAACGATATCCAGCTGCGCAGCGTATATTTTTCTTCCGTAAATATTCCGGCGGTATTAATAATATCAATAACATCAATCAGCGGAGAATAGTCAAGAATAAAAGTTTTTGAACCGGTGTTGGGGTCGGGCAAAAAAACCTCCGGAGGGTTGATTGTTTCCGCGTGGTCCTTGATTGTGAAAATTGTTATAAATTCGGGATGAATACTTTCGAAAGATACCCTATCGTCAAAACGCATGGAGTTAAGGTTGTAGGAAACCAACAATTCATCCTTTGCCGAAAGATGCGGATGTGCTTTTGCGTTGTACGCGTAAACATCCCGGTCTTGGTTAGCTTCCCGGATAGAAATAATGTCCGGACAATAATAAACGATTTTTTTATCATGCTTATTGCTGAAAGGCCCCCAGGGAGTATCGCTTGTTGCTATTGAAATTTGTGTTGACATCGTAAATTCCGTAAAGGTCATAACATATTTACCTGCAAAGGGACCCTCCTCCATATATGTGACACTGTACTCACTGGATACCATTCCGTCTTCCGCATCCTCGATACCGGCACATTTTGTCATATCTTCAACCCAGTCGGTACCATCGAAAAACCGCCACTTAGATATATCCTCCAATGCTTCGGGTTTAAATCTTGCGACAACCGGGAACTTATACAATAAAAATCCCCGGTATGATTTCAATCCGTATGCGTAAATATAACCCTCATGATCGGGATGTAAACCTAAAGGTAAGCCGCCGCCCTGTTCAGAACAATCCAAAAAAGCGTTGGTGAACTCTATCCGGTAATCTCTGCCGTCTT
>Ga0099364_10008800_pt1 | contig 14138 bp, 11 predicted proteins | sample TergutTh196P3_FD_73070 | JGI IMG/M metagenome (GOLD analysis project Ga0099364, IMG submission 73070) | Microcerotermes parvus P3 segment gut microbial communities from Pointe-Noire, Republic of the Congo - Th196 P3 | ecosystem: Host-associated > Arthropoda: Insects > Digestive system > Gut ... | reverse complement strand
CAAATATGATGATATGATTCCTCAATTGTCGAAAAATCAACGTAGCATTCTTGAGGCGCTAAAAATTAAAATATAACCTCATACACCTACAAATTTTTTTGGGAATTTCTGTTTAAAAGTGTAAATCGAGAAGATATCGGCGTTCACTTTTTGTGGTGTGCATACATCTATTATTTAGTTTCACGCAAAATTTTAAACCTTTCGCTTGGCCAGGTTATTTCTTCTGTCAGAACATTGATGTTTGATTTTAGCAGTATGCATAAATTTATTATTTAGTTTCGCGAGTAATTTTAAACTTTCAGTTTGCCAAAGTTTATTTTTTCTATTAGAATTAAAGTATGACTTTATCTGGTGAGACAAAAATAAACATGCTTCTTAAAGGCTGGCCGCCAGGCACAGTCCAGCTCTCATCGTGGCTGGCTAAAAACGGCATTTCCGCCCAGCTCTTGCATCAATATAAAAAAAACAGATGGGTTGACTCGATAGGCACTGGTGCAGTTGTACGCTCTGGCAGCAGGGTGGATTACCTGGGTGGCTTATACGCATTGCAAACTCAGGCGGGAATGTCCGTGCATGTTGGCGGGCGGTCAGCTTTGTCACTGCTTGGACTTGGGCATTATCTTGAATTAAACCCCAGGCGAGTGGTTCTCTTTGGCGCAGCAAACGAGGCACTGCCTTACTGGTTTCGGTCCTATGACCTGGGAGTCAGTCTGGATTATTTTGCAACCTCGTTTCTGCCAGCGTATATGGGCCTGGTGGACTTCAATACCGGAAACTTCTCCGTCAGAATATCCAGTCCTGCGCGTGCAATGCTTGAGTGTTTGTACCTTACACCAAAACATCAGGAATTTTATGAATGTTATGAACTGATGGAAGGCTTGAACATCTTCCACCCGGACACTGTCCAGGAACTGCTGGAAAACTGCACTTCAGTCAGGGTAAAGCGGCTTTTCCTGTATCTGGCCGACAGGGCGAAACAGTCCTGGATGCATTTTGCCGATTTATCCGGAGTTGACCTTGGCTCTGGAAAACGGAGCCTGGTTAAGGGGGGGAGCTACATTGACAAATACAAGATAACGGTTCCAAGGGAGTTTGTGCAAAATGAGCCGTCACAATTATGAAAACCAGTTTCAGATTCTGCTGAAACTGTTGCCTGAAGTCGCCGCAGAAGAGTGCTTTGCCATGCACGGAGGAACGGCCATCAATATGTTTGTTCGAGATATGTTGCGGCTGTCCGTTGACATTGATCTTACATATCTGCCTCTTGAGGACCGTCAGACTTCATTTGCTGAAATTGAGAAAGCTCTGGGGCGCATTGGTGCCCGCATTGAGAAGAAGTATCCGGATTTTCGGGTTCTGGGGGGTGAAGAGCCTGGAAAACTGCATGTTCGATCAGGCAAGGGCACAATTAAGCTTGAGGTTAATCTGACTATGCGTGGAACAATCGAACCGCCAGTTATTGCGCGATTCTCCAGTAAAGCGCATCAGAAGTTCGGCCTGTTTCCCATTATGCCTATTGTCCCGCTTGGGCAGCTCTATGGTGGCAAAATCTGTGCGGCCCTTGACCGTCAGCATCCGCGCGATCTGTTTGATGTGAAGTATCTTTTTGAGAATGAGGGGTTTTCGGATGATGTGCGCAAAGGGTTTCTGTATTGCCTGTTATGCACAGATCGTGCAATAAACGAAATGCTTGACCCCAATTTTCATGACCAGCGAAACGCTTTGGCCAACCAGTTTGATGGTATGACGGGCATTGAATTCACGTACGAGGATTTTGAAAGTACCAGGGAAGAACTTCTCCGGACAGTTCATGCAAAACTCACGGATTCTGACAAGGATTTTATTCTGAGTTTCAAGCGAGGAGAACCCAGCTGGAGCATATACGATTTTGAACGCTTTCCGGCCATTCAGTGGAAGCTGCAGAATCTGCTCAGACTGAAGGAAAACAACCCGCAAAAACACGATACCCTTTATCACGCTCTTGAACATGCACTCCAATCCGGCCCAAAAAAATCAGCTGGTCGCATTTCGCTGATTCGGCAGATGAACGAACATTACAGCAGCCGTTTTCACGAACTCAAAGGCAGGGCAGGTGCTGCCGGGACTTTCTGGACGCACGGTTCGCTGGCAGTAGCGACAGCCGGTTCAGCAGATCGCGCTGACTGGAGTGAAGTCGAACGAAGAGTGATTGCCGAGAGTATTGGCGAGAATGGGCAGAGTCCTGAAGATGTTGGCAGGATTCTCTGTGACTACAGCCCTGGTGCCTTGACGGGCACTCAGAAAACGGCGATTCTGAACAGGATCAGTCAGATGGCGCCAAAGTTGCAGACCCGGTACAAGGACAGGCAAAGCCCGGCAGAGGAGTCCGAATAACCTGGCCATGAAATATAGGCAAAACCTGGCAGGCGCAACAGGAAGCTGTTTTCAGTCAAGCAGTGTGTACAGGGTGCTGTTGAAGCTCCTTTCGTTTAGCTGCTTGGCCCTGATCAAGGATTCAAACCAGTCGGCGATTTCGTGAAAGCCTTCTTCGCGCGCAACTTCAGCCATGCGCGGGTACATCTCAAGTGATTTGTAAGCTTCGCTTTGTATGGCGGACTGAATGTTTAAACGTGTGCGGTTTGTTGCATTGCCGGATATCGGGTCTTTTCTGAGATATTGCAGCTGTCCGGTCGCGTGAGCCTGCTTTGCAGCTGCAGAGGAGGCAAAAAGCATTGCTGTCTCGTTTAGGCCTTCAATGCTGGCGCGGTGCGAGAAAAAGGCGTAGCGCACAGCGTTTTCAGCCTCAATCGAGAAAGCGCTTATCAGGTTTTCTTCCGTTTTGCTTTGCGTGATGTCTTTCATCTTAAACTCCGGTGGAGACCCCGCCACTTCAGGGAGGGCAGTTGACTTCAGCCACAGCTGGTACAGGAGAAAAAAGCTTTTTAGCTGCTGCGACGCATCAGGTCGAAGAAGTCGGCATTGGTTTTTGTCACACGCATTTTGTCGAGCAGGAATTCCATTGCTTCGACTTCGTCCATGTTATATAAAAGCCTTCTCAGAACCCAGACCTTCTGGAGGTTGTCCGGCTTGATCAGCAGTTCTTCACGGCGTGTTCCCGACTTGTTCAGGTCAATGGAAGGATAGACCCGTTTTTCGGCAAGTCTGCGCTCCAGGTGAACTTCCATGTTGCCGGTTCCCTTGAATTCTTCGTAAATAACATCATCCATACGGCTGCCGGTTTCAACGAGTGCTGTTGCGATGATGGTGAGCGAGCCGCCTTCCTCAATATTGCGTGCGGCACCAAAAAACCGCTTTGGACGCTGCAGTGCGTTTGCGTCAACACCGCCGGTCAGGACTTTTCCTGATGCAGGAACGACCGTGTTATAGGCTCTGGCCAGACGCGTGATGGAATCAAGGAGAATAACGACATCCTTTTTCATTTCAACGAGTCTTTTGGCTTTTTCCAGGACCATTTCAGCAACCTGGACATGGCGCGTTGCGGGTTCATCAAAAGTTGATGCGACAACTTCACCGCGGACCGAGCGCTGCATTTCGGTTACTTCTTCAGGGCGCTCGTCAATCAGGAGAACAAAGAGGGTGACTTCAGGGTGATTGGTAGTGATGGCGTGGGCAATATGCTGGAGCATGACAGTCTTGCCCGATTTGGGAGAAGCAACCAGAAGTCCTCTTTGACCTTTGCCGATGGGGGCGATCATGTCGATGATTCTGCCGGTGATGTTTTCATTGGCAGCGATGTCTCTTTCCAGGCGCAGCGATTCATCGGGATGCAGCGGGGTCAGGTTTTCAAAGAGAATTTTGTTCTTGGATGTCTCGGGTGAGACGCCATTGACCTTGTCGACTTTGACGAGTGCAAAATAGCGCTCGCCATCTTTCGGTGTTCTGACTTCACCTTCAATGGAGTCACCTGTATGCAGGTTAAAGCGGCGGATCTGGGACGGGGAGATGTAGATGTCATCCGTAGAGGCCATGTAGCTGGCATCCGGCGAGCGGAGAAAGCCGAAGCCATCAGGCAGGACTTCCAGTGCACCATCCCCATAGACCTGTTCGCCGGCCTTGGCGCGTTTTTTCATGATTGCAAACATGAGTTCCTGTTTGCGCATGCGGGCAACATTTTCAATGTCAAGCCCGCTGGCCATTTCCATTAGCTGGGATACGTGCAAAGATTTCAGTTCTGATAAGTGCATAATTTCTGGATATAAAAAGTCCACCAAAATTGGTGTGGAAATAAACAAGTGCGAGTGCGAGTGTGCGGTTATGGTTGAGGTGCAGTCAGGACGGGAATACCCAAAAGCGACATCGGAGATGCCGCTTTCAGCTTATATGTTATTGTCAATAAATTCTTTCAGCTTTCCTTTGGTGAGTCCACCCATCTGTTCAGCAACTATTTTGCCGCCTTTGAAAATATACAGGGTAGGGATGCTTCTGATTCCGAGCTGCGCTGAGGTGTTCTGGTTTGCGTCGACATCAATTTTGGCAACGGTGATTTTATCCTTGTATTCTGCTGCGACTTCGTCAAGAATCGGTGCGAGCGCTCTGCATGGACCGCACCACGTTGCATAGAAATCGACCAGGACAGGCTTGTCGGATTTTAGCACATCAGCTTCAAACGATGCATCAGTTGTATTAATAGTATTATCAGCCATAATCTCCTCAGTATGGAAGGGGAACCGTTTGGACGCAGGTTTAGCCTGTCATTCTTTAAGGGCTTGTCCTGATGCCGGAATGGGTGACCGGCAGTATCGAAAACATGAAAAGCCTGCATGTGCGCCAATTTTCAGGAGGCGCAAGCAGTTTCGCAAATACTACAACAATTTTCAGAAAATGGGTTGTATAAATACCCGGAGAAGTCCAAATGATGCGGGCTTTGTTGCAAATTTACCATATTAGGCGGGTTTTTTCTGACTTCAGGCTAAAAAAAGGCATAAAGTTCTTGAAAACAAAAGGAATTGTTTTCGGTCTCTGCAACAGTTAACACGCTTATTATAACAAAAAAAACGGATATTTGATAAATTTGATTTTTCTTTAAAAAAAAGCATCTTGTGTGATGAACCCGAGTGTCTGCGCCCGGAATGGACTGATGGCGGATTTGATGCCAGGTGCAAAAAAAGTATTGCTGGCTGTGCCACCCGGCTGCGCATGCTTTTTTGCAGGACGAACTGTATCGCAAACATCGGCCTTGCCGTTTGCAGCTCATTTTCCGGATCAGCAGATGCTGGAGATATCCCCGACAAAGTGATATCATTCACAGAGTTGACTGAACCTTGAATTCTGGAGTTTTTATGGGTAAAGACCTTGAATCCGGCTGTCCCTGCACTGAACGTTCCTGTCCGCGTCACGGCGACTGTGTTGCGTGTGAAACGCACCATAAAAAGTATTCCGTTGCATCGGCATGTCGCAGACCGGGAGTTGTGATGTCTGCCGAGCACAGAGAGCGCGTTCAGGCCAGGTTACAGGCTGCCGGGCTGATTTAAAAGAGGTGTATAACAGGAGCATCCTGTATAGGGTCCTGAACTGCTGTTCTGCGCGCTTTTTGGGCTGCGCAGACGCTTTTGTGCGACCTGGCTGGAAAATCGCCAGGCATCGCCGGAGGGGTGTTGGGGCAGAAAAGCTGTAAACAGGGAAGCAGGGCGTGAAGCTTCAAACAGGCCGTGCCCTGAAAGTTGCCACCCGGCCTGGAAAACAGAGACCGCAAAATTCGCCAGCCGGGCACTCTTCTCTGATAGAAGGGCAGCCAGCATAATTCAACTGCCCGTCCGTTTGCCGGGCAGCCATGTAAAACCCCGCATCAAAAAAACATCCCAAAAAAAGAACCCCTCGAATTTCTGCGAGGGGTGGGTTGCTGCCAGTGGGCTGGCCGGAGTTTTCAGTTTCCCTGCACTGCTGCAGCACCCGCAGGTGCCGCAGGAATGAGAGGGGCAGGGACAGCGGGGGTTTCGACTGCAGGCGGGACAGCAGACTGCATAAGGCCGCCTCCGAGCGAGCGGTACAGGTCAACTGTATTGACGAGCCGGTCAAGACGCGCCTGGATCAGTGCCTGTTCAGCAGAAAACTGCTGTCTCTGGGCGTCGAGTACCTCAAGCGAACTGGCTATCCCGTTTTCAAAACGCGCCTGCGAAAGTTTGACACGCTCTGTTTCGGCAAAAAGGACGGCAGCCTGTGCGTCAACCTGCTCATTTAAATGTCCTCTCGCTATCAGGGCATCAGCAGTTTCACGAAAAGCGTTCTGGATGGACAGTTCGTATTGTGCAACCGCAATATTCGTGCGCGCATGTGCGAGATCCAGGTTGGCGATATTTCTTCCCGCATCAAAAATCGGAAGCAGCAGCTGCGGGGTAAATGTCCACGCGGCCGACCCAGGGTCAAAAAGACCAGCCAGGGTACTGCTGACAGTCCCGCCGATGGCGGTCAGGGTAATGCGCGGGAAAAAAGCAGCGCGCGCTGCGCCAATATTGGCATTGGCCGAGCGCAACTGGTTTTCGTACTGGCGAATGTCGGGCCTGTGCGTCAGGAGATCGGATGGCAGGCCAGCTGGAATATCCATGAGAATGTCTTCGTCCGCAAAGTCTTTTAGCGGCGGCAGATTTTCGATTGTCTGGGCACCCACTAAAACAGTCAGGGCATTCTCCATCTGCGATCTCTGGCGCTCAAGTGTTGCAACAACGACGCGGGCATTGTGCATGAGTGTTTCACTTTGTCTTAATTCCAGTGCAGATGATGCACCGACTTCAAAGCGCTTTTCCATCAGCATGAAGGAATGTCTGTATGCGTCAAAGTATTGCTGTGCAAGGTCACGCTGCCTGGCAAGAGCCCTTTCGGTCAGGTAGGTCTTGCACACTTCGGAAACAAGGGAAATATGGGCGCTGCGCTGGGCTTCTTCAGTTGCAAAGTACTGATAGAGTGCAGCATCGGACAGGCTTCGGACGCGCCCGAAAAAATCAATTTCAAAAGCTGCCAGGCCCAGGCCCACCTGATAGTTGCGCTGGTACTGTCCTTCAGCCACGGCAAATTCCCTTGCAGTCCGCAGACGTGTGGCGTGGGCCTGCGCATCAATGTTCGGAAGGCGCTCCGACCACTGAATGTTGTACATGGCTCTTGCTTCTTCAATGCGCAATGTGGCAACTCGCAGGTCGCGGTTGTTTTCGATTGCAGCAGCGATTAAAGCCTGCAGCCGTCTGTCAAGTGCAAACTGTGCCCAGCCGATCCCGGATGCAGGGGTGGCCTGCTCTGCAGCCTGGGCGTGTTCGGGCCAGAATCTTCCTATGGGTGCCTCAGGCCGCTGATAAGTTGGTGCCATTGTGCAGGCAGCAAGGATAGAGGCTGCAATGAAGACTGTTGTTAATGATTTTAACCTGGTCATCAGACCCTCGCTAGGAGACCTCCGGCTTTTGCCATGAGGGAAAATTGTGTTAATAAAATATCCGTATGCAGCACTATGCTGCTCAGGCAGAGCGAATACAGCCTTGATGATACCACTCATTTTAAGGTCGTGAACAATTCGCAGCAAGCCGGTTGTTGACAGAACATTCAGTCATTCACGTTTTTTATCGGAATCTGTCGGCTTTGGGTGTGGCGCATCAGACTGTTCGTTGTCTGTGTCTTCGTCCTGGCCTGTCAGCCCATGCAGGGGCGTGCGCTCCCAGGGCCTTCTGCGCAGACTCTCTGATCCTTCCAGTGTGTTGTGGGCTGCATACATTCTGCGCTGGCGTCTGCTGCCGGAGAAAAAGCTGCGCACGACAAAAAAGAATATGGGAACCAGAAGAACGGAAAGTATAAGTGCCGAAATCATGCCGCACATGACGCCCGTTCCAATTGCCCGCCTTGCACCGGAACCCGCACCAGTTGAAAGTGCCAGTGGCAGTACACCCAGTACGAAAGCAAGGGATGTCATGATAATGGGCCTGAAGCGCAGACGGCTGGCCTCTTTGACCGAGCGCACCAGTGATTTGCCCTGCGCCTGCAGGTCTTTTGCGAATTCCACTATCAGGATGGCATTTTTTGCGGACAGACCGATAGTGGCAATCAGGCCAACCTTGAAGTAAACATCATTGGGCAGATCCCGCAGGGTAACCCCAAGCAGCGCGCCGATGACTCCAAGAGGGACAACCAGGATGACGGCCAGCGGAATCGTAGTACTTTCGTACAGGGCGGCAAGACATAAAAATACGGAAAAGAGAGAAAGCGCAAACAGTATCGGAGCCTGATGTCCTGCCTTTTTTTCTTCAAGGGACGCACCCGTCCATTCAAAGCCAAAGCCCCGGGGAAGCTGTCTTGCCAGTCTTTCCATTTCATCCATCGCATCGCCGGTACTCAGGCCAGAGGCAGGCTCGCCTTCAATTCTGACCGCCGGATAGCCGTTATAGCGGATAAGCTGTACCGGGCCTATGGTCCATTCGCTTGAGGAAAACGCAGAGAAAGGAACCAGTGCGCCATCTTTGTTGCGCACAAAAATTTTGCCGACATCTTCAGGTTTGCCGCGTTCAGGGGCATCGAGCTGGACGATTACGCGCTGCAGGCGGCCAAAGCTGTCAAAGTCGTTTACGTAATTCGAACCCATGGCAACAGACAGGGCGGCATTGATATCAAAAAATGTCACGCCGAGTGCGTTTGCTTTTTCCCGGTCAATATTGAGCTGAAGCTGGGCGGAATTTTCCATTGCCATCGGGCGAACATTGCTGAGCACCTTGCTCTCGGCAGCCATTGCAAGCAGCTGGTTGCGGGCGGCTATGAGGGCCTCATTGCCCATTCCGCCCCGGTCCTGGAGGCGAAAGGCAAAGCCTGAAGCATTGCCCAGTTCCCGGATTGCCGGTGGATTAAACGGAAAGACAATGGCATCGCGGAGCTGCGAAAACCGCACCCGTGCCCGCGCAATGATGGCGTCTGCAGAATCTTCCGGGCCCCTTGAACTCCAGTCTTTGAGTGTGATAAAGCCAAGAGCGCTGTTCTGGCCTCTGCCGGCAAAGCTGGTTCCGGTAACGAGTACCGAGTGTTCAATGCCGGGTTCGGTAAAAAAGTGATCCTGCAGCTCGCCCAGAACTTCAGTTGTGCGGGCCGCAGATGCGCCGCTGGGGAGCTGGACATTTACGAAAAGGTAGCCCTGGTCTTCACTCGGCAAAAAGGATGTTGGCAGCCGCCAGTACATGAACGCGCAGACAAGGCAAAGGAGAAGATAGATGAACATGTGGCGCCCGCTGCGCCCCAGCATCTTGACAATGCGGCGCTCATAGGAGACGGTTGTGCGGTGAAAGCTCCGGTTAAACCAGCCGAGCGGTCCTCTCTTTCTTTCGTGGTGACCGGGTTCAATGGGTTTGAGGATGGTAGCACACATCGCGGGCGTGAGCGACAGCGCAAGGAAAGCTGAAAAGGTAATGGAAGCAATCATCGAAAGCGAAAACTGCATGTAGATCTGGCCGACGGCTCCCCCAAAAAAAGCCATCGGCATAAATACGCTTGCGATAATCAGTGTAATGGCAACAATTGCACCCTGGATCTGCCCCATGGCCTTGAAAGTGGCGTCCCGGGGAGACAGACCTTCTTCGGACATGATTCGCTCGACATTTTCGACAACGATAATGGCGTCATCAATCAGAATCCCGATTGAAAGCACCATGCCGAACATGGTGAGTATGTTGATCGAAAATCCCGCCGCTTTCATGACGATAAAGGTTCCCATCAGCGAGACGGGAACGGTAACGGTTGGAATGATCGTATAGCGGAAGTTCTGGAAAAAGAGGTACATCACCAGAAAGACCAGAAAGACGCCTTCAAACAGTGTTTTTATGACGCCAGTGATGGAGACGCTTACGAATTTGGACGTGTCATTCTGGATGCTGTAGGCGACGCCATCCGGAAAATATTCGGAGAGTTCCGCCATTTTTGTACGGACAGCAGCCATGGTGGCCATGGTGTTCGCATCAGCCGTTGGCATGATGCCAAAACCACCCATGGGGGTGCCGTCAACCCTGGAAAAGATTTCATAGCGCTGGGCACCTATTTCAACGCGGCCAACATCACGGATGCGAACCGTTGATCCGTCCGGGTTGGCGCGCAGGATGATGTTTTCGAATTCTTCGGGAGTCTGCAGCTGCCCGCGAACGGTGATATTGGCAAAGATGGGTTCTTTGCCAGTATTGGGCATTCCGGCAAGCTGCCCGGAAGTTACAACGGCGTTTTGTCCGAGAATGGATACGCTGACATCTTCAGGTGTCAGATTGAATCCGGTCAGTTTCACAGGATCAAGCCAGATGCGCATGGCTTTTTCCGAGCCAAACAGCTGGATGTCGCCAACGCCGGGAATCCGTTTGATTTCGTTGATGACGTTGCGGGCGAGATAGTCGCCGAGCTCGAAAAAGGACAGGCGTCCATCTGTTGAGGTAATGGCGACAACGGCCAGATAGTTGCTTCGGGCCTTGTTGGTGATTACGCCCTGCTGCATGACCTGCTGGGGAAGCCGTGATTCAATGCGCTTGATCCTGTTTTGTACGTCAACTGCGGCCAGTTCAACACTGGTATCCGTTGTGAAAGAAAGCGAGATTCTTGCCTCGCCGGTACTCTGGCTTTCGGACTCCATGTACAGGAGTCCGGTCGCGCCGTTCATTTCTTCTTCAATGAGCTGTGTGACACTGTCTTCAACTACTTTGGCAGTAGCGCCCGGGTAGTTCGCAGTTACTGTAATCTGTGGCGGAGCAATGTTGGGATACTGCGCAACAGGCAGATTCAGAATCGACAGGATGCCGCCTGACATGATAAAGATGGATATGACCCAGGCAAAAATAGGGCGGTCGATAAAAAATCTTGCCATTTAAGTATGCCCTTTTTACGCGGTATGTGTCATAAAGTCTCCGCAAGAAAACCGCTGATCCTGATCAGAGGTGAAATTGCGCCAGAAAAACAGCCGGATATATCGCTTTGCAGAACGATATGGCTGCAGCCTGCAGCTTCAGTGCTGCTGCACCCTATGGAAGCCCTCGCATGTCCAGGGAAAGAGGGCTTCGGTGGCCTTTTTGTTTTGTCGGGTACAGACACTGGCATTTTGCGATCCTTTGTTACATCAGCTTCAGTTTTTCACAGGCAAATTGACAGGTTCTTCCTGTGTTTGCGCTGGCTCGCCGGTTTCTTCAAAAACGTCAGCCACAGACTGGGGTCCGGTTTCTTCGACCGTTACAGATTCATCCGCTGTTGCTTCGGGTTCAGCACTTTCCGTTCCGGGAGCATCAGCTGCTGCTGCTTTATCAGTGGCCGGGCCGTCGTCAGCCGCTGCTGGCGAGGGCTTTACAGGGGGTGCCGTTTTGGCTGTTTCTGCTGGAGGAACTGGTCTGGTCGCTGCTTCCGGAGGGGCTTTTTGCGTGTTGCTGACAGTGGGGCGGGCAGCGGGCTGAGCAACAGGCTTGTCAGCAGGCCGGGCAGCGGGTTCAGCTGCAGGTTTGGCAGCAGGTTTGTCAGCAGGCTTCGGCGTATCTGGCACAGCCCCGGCTTTTTCGACCCGGGCGACTCCGGTCGTGACAGCTTCTTCTGTAACGGCTTCAGGCCCGGAGGCTTCCATCCGGGGGGCACCGGCAGCGTCGCTGGAGTCCGGGCCAGTTTCATCCGGACCGGACTCTGCAGGAGACTCTGTTTTGTCCGGTTCAAATGGGGATGGCGCGACAGCTGTTCCATGTCTGACTCTTTGCAGGCCTTCGACAATTACTTTGTCGCCGGTTTTCAGGCCATCAAGTATGACCCATCTGTTCTGGTGTGAGGCACCGGTCTTGACCCGGCGGAATTCAGCGACATTGCTGCTGTTGATGATAAAGACACTGGAACCTTCAGCGGAGCGTATGACGGCCTGCTGGGGGACCGTGATGGCATTTTCATTGACAGCACTCTCTATCTGGCCTCTGACGAACGTGCCGGGCAAAAGCAGTCCCTCGGGATTGGGCAGGCGTGCGCGGATGGAGACTTCGCCTGTCGAAGGGTCAACGGAAATGTCGGAAAACAGGAGTGTGGCCGGGTAGGTGTAAGGTGTGCCATCCTCCATGGTGATGGTGATTTTGACTCCTTCTTCAGTGGTGTCCTGTAAAACGCCCTGTTTGATGGCCAGGCGAAGGCGAAGCAGCTCGGAACTTGACTGGGTCAGATTGAGATAGATGGGGTCAATCTGCTGGATGTTTGCCAGAAGGGTGACTTCACCCTGGCCAACGAGTGCACCTTCCGTTACAAAGGCGCGCCCGATCCGGCCGGAAATGGGTGCCAGAACGGTAGCATATTCAAGGTCAAGCCGGGCGTTGACCAGCAGTGCACTGGCAGAGACAACGTCAGCTGCAGCCTGCTTTTGGGCAGCTTTTGCATCGTCAAATTCCTGCCGGCTGATTGCATTGATTTCAACCAGCGGGATATAGCGCTTGAATTTGAGGTCGGCCTGCATGAAATTGGCCTGGGCTCGTGCGAGCGCGGCTTCAGCGTTTTTGACAGAAGCCTGGTAGCTGCGCGGGTCAATGATAAAAAGCGTATCGCCTTTTTTGACATCGCTGCCTTCTTCAAAGAGCCGTCTCTCCAGTACGCCGGCAACGCGGGCTCGGACATCTGCATTGCGGTAGGATTCAAGTCGCCCGGACAGAATATTGATGACAGGTATTTCTTCTGCCTGGATGACCACGTAAGCAACCTGGGGAGCCTGGCTGGCCTGCGGCGTCTGGCCCTTGCAGCCAAAGAGCAGGACAAGAGACAGAGAACATGCGAATAGAAGGGGAAGTCGCTTAAATAGTTTCATAACGGGGCAAGAAAATTTTTGTAACAGTTTAACCCGTTTTCAGGAAAATGATGCATTTCATTTTAAAAAAAACGACATGGCTTCCGGATGGCGGAGTTCGGGAAGCAGTTTGCGGAAAACCGGTCTTTTGTCCGTTGCGGGTGCAGACCCGGTGAAGCAGTGTTTCATTCATCAGGGCGTAAACGGATGAATGCTGACAGCCCTGTTCTGACTGCACAAACGTGGCAAAAAAAGGTGCTGCATTCAACCTGCAGCACCTCACAAAAAAAACGGTATGCGACCAGAAGATTTACATGGACGCCTGTTTGCGCCCGCTGCGCCCAGGATGTCTAGCGCAGCTTCGCGATCATCTGCTCGAGTTTTACTGTATCAGCACAGAAAAGCCGGATGCCCTCAGAGAGTTTTTCGGTGCCCATGGCGTCTTCGTTGAGCATGTAACGAAACATTTTTTCGTCAACACCTGTTTTTTCGACAGGGTCGAGAGCGGCAGTTTCCGGTGCCAGTTTACGGGAAACAGGAGCAGTGGACTCGGAGAGCTGCTGCAGCAGCTCCGGACTGATCGTCAGGAGATCGCAGCCTGCCAGTTCTGTGATCTGTGATGTATTGCGAAAACTCGCCCCCATGACTTCTGTCCTGTAGCCGAACTTCCGGTAGTAGTTGTAAATGCGCCTGACGGACTGGACGCCCGGATCGTTTTCGCCAGTATATTCCGTTCCGGTTGACTTTTTATACCAGTCGTAAATCCGGCCCACAAAAGGCGAAATCAGCTGTACGCCGGCTTCGGCACAGGCAATTGCCTGCGGCATGGAAAAGAGCAGTGTCATGTTGCAGCGTATCCCGTCTTTTTCCAGGACGCGGGCAGCTTCAATTCCTTCCCAGGTCGATGCAATTTTGATCAGCACTCTTTCCCTGTCGATTCCGGCAGCTTCGTAAAGGGCGATCAGTTCACGTCCTTTTTGGACGCTGGCCTGGGTATCAAACGACAGACGGGCATCAGTTTCAGTTGATACGCGCCCGGGTACGATTTTAAGGATTTCGCAGCCGAATGCAACAAGCAGGCGGTCAATGATTTCTTCAGTTGACTTTTCGCGGTTGTCGCGTACAGCTTTTTCCAGGAGCGATGCGTAGGCATCTTTCTGCACTGCCTTGACGATGAGGGATGGATTGGTTGTTGAATCCTGCGGCGTATAGCTCTGGATCGACTGAAAATCTCCTGTATCAGCTACAACGGTTGTGTACTGCCTGAGCTGTTCTAGTTGGTTCATAGAGTCCCCGCTGGTGATCTCTGAACTGCGTCAGAGGAGGCGTTGCGTTAAAGAAAGGCCCACACCGATTGTCATGCAGTGCAGGCGGGATGTAATGCGTCTTTTGCCTTCAGAGACACATGCTGCAT
>Ga0099364_10008799_pt1 | contig 14139 bp, 7 predicted proteins | sample TergutTh196P3_FD_73070 | JGI IMG/M metagenome (GOLD analysis project Ga0099364, IMG submission 73070) | Microcerotermes parvus P3 segment gut microbial communities from Pointe-Noire, Republic of the Congo - Th196 P3 | ecosystem: Host-associated > Arthropoda: Insects > Digestive system > Gut ... | reverse complement strand
TGACGAGTGTGAGTGCAAAGACGGCTGCAACTGCGATGACACCGGCACAGGCGGCCCCGGCTGCAAGTGTGAAGACGAGTGCATCTGCGACGGCGACGAGTGTAAGTGCAAAGACGGCTGCAACTGCGAAAATAACAGCAGAACCAGCAGAAGACGCAGCCGGCCCATCAACTTTGACGCAGGCACAGACAAAGATGACATAATAATCAAATTCGAGGACGACGACGACTCCGACAAAATCAAAGTCACTGTCACCGACGAAGACGATAAAGATACAGTTATCACGTTCGAAAGGGAAGAAGACGGCGAACGCACGATCAGCATCACATATGACGACGGCAGCGGATATGCATACAGAGCCATAGCGGACGATTACGGAAACTACTCCACGACCTTCAGAAGCCCCGGAGGCGCGACATACACGGCGACAACCGGCGGCGGCGGATACTCGGTAACAATAAGCGACCTGGAAGACGGCGAGTACGGAGTAAGAGTACGCGGCTACTACGAAGAAGAAGTTGAAGAAGAAGAGAGCCTGGCGATAGCAGACCAAGGCGCCCCGCGAGTAGGCCCCCGCGCCGGATCCGCATCCACAGACTCCGAAGAAAACTCCGGCTTTTCAATAAGCCCGATACTGCGCAATTCACTGATAGCTCTGCCGCTCCTCCTGCTGGCCCTCCTCCTCCTGCTGAAAAAAAGAAACGACGAAGAAGAAGAATAAGCCATATCTAACCACTAGCTATCAAAAAACGCCGGAGCTTCCGGCGTTTTTTGTAAAGGTAAATACAAATCAAACTTGGTTTGATGTAAATACGCTCATCCTATACTGTATCGCTTCCGCCAGATGATTTGGGGCGATACTTGCAGACTTATCCAGATCGGCGATCGTTCTGGCGACGCGTAATACCCTGTCGTATGAACGCGCGGTCATAGCCAGACGCGAGTATGCGTCGCGCATGAGTTGTTCGCACTGAGCCGAAAGGGCGCAGTAATCCTCAAGCTGCTTTGAACCAATGTGAGCATTGCAGCCGAGACCGCTGCCCTCATATCTTTTACGCTGGAGATCTCTTGCAAGATTTACACGCCGGCGAATATCCGCAGACGACTCGGCATCGGCGCGTCGGCGCAGTTCTTCATACTCAAGCGAGGGTGTCTCTATATACATGTCGATTCTGTCAAGCAGCGGCCCGGACAGTCGCTCATGGTATCTGATAACGGAAGCATTGGAGCATTTGCAGCGCCCCGCAGGATGTCCGTACCAGCCGCATTTGCAGGGATTCATCGCGCAGACGAGCATAAACCGGCTCGGAAAAGTCACCGCCGCCGCCGCGCGCGAAACAGTCACCTGTCCGTCCTCAAGCGGCTGCCTGAGCGATTCGAGGACATCGCGGTTAAACTCGGGCATCTCATCTAAAAACAGTACGCCGTTATGAGCGAGGGATATCTCGCCCGGTTTAGGGTTCGATGTGCCGCCCGCCATCGCCACCGCAGATACGGTATGGTGCGGGCTGCGGAAAGGTCTTGTAGACATGATCGGATTTTCGCGGTTTGTAAGGCCCATGACTGAGTGTATCTCAGTCGTCTCGATCATTTCATCACGGGTCATATCGGGGAGTATCGTCGGTAAACGCTTGGCAAGCATGCTCTTGCCCGCGCCCGGCGGGCCGACCAGCAGAATATTATGCCCGCCCGCAGCCGCAACCTCAAGTGCGCGCTTAACGATCTCCTGACCCTTGACCTCAGAAAAATCATTAAGAGGATCGCTGCCTGCGGTTGGCTCCCGGGGGTGTACTGGTTTTAGAAGCTCCCGGCCGCTCAAATGATCGATAAGCTGTCTGACATGCGCAACGGGATATACGGTGACCCCGGACGCGTAAGCGGCTTCATCGGCGTTATCAGCCGGGACATAAAGCTCATTGACGCCGATTCGACCGGCGCAAAGCGCCATCGGCAGCGCACCCGGGACATGCCTGAGCTCACCCGCCAAAGAAAGCTCTCCGAAAAATGCCGAACTGTCCGGAGGAGGGTTCAAATAACCCAAGGCTGCAAGTATACCCAGCATAACAGGCAGATCATATACGGTTCCGGCTTTTTTCTTGTCCGCCGGCGCGAGGTTTACCGTTATCCTGCTCACCGGAAAGCTCATGCCGCAGGTCTTGACAGCAGCGCGGACCCGTTCACGCGCCTCCTTCACGGCGGCGTCGGGCAGTCCGACGATATCAAAAGAAGGCAGTCCGGAACTAAGGTAACACTCCACGGAAACCTCATACCCGTGTATGCCGCCCAACCCCAATGATCTGACTTTGGAAACCATAATACCCCCCCTGTGCGGGCGGTGCCCGCAGTGAATAGTGAATAGTGGATAGTGGATAGACAGAAATTTTGCATTTGCTATTATAACAGAACTTTAGTTGATAATGCAAAAATAATAATGAATGTCGCCAAAAAAAGCGTATAAAACATTTGCAGAGATATTGATTCTTTGATACAATGATTAGAATCTGTAAATAAATGATGAAATTCCATGAAAGGATGTATAAAAAATGGCGAGAAAACTAAAGACTATGGATGGGAACACCGCGGCGGCTCATGTGTCGTACCCGTTTACGGAGATTGCTGCGATTTATCCGATCACACCGTCTTCACCAATGGCTGAACGCACGGACGAATGGTCCGCAGAGGGGCTGAAAAACGTTTTCGGTCAAACTGTCCGCGTTATCGAGATGCAGTCCGAAGCCGGCGCGGCCGGAGCAGTCCACGGTTCTATCCTTTCCGGTGCGCTAACAACGACATATACCGCGTCGCAGGGCCTGCTCCTGATGATCCCGAACATGTACAAGATCGCGGGTGAACAGATGCCCGCCGTTATCCATGTTTCCGCGAGAACGGTCGCCAGTCAGGCCTTGTCTATCTTTGGGGATCAAAGCGACGTTATGGCCTGCCGCCAGACCGGATTTTCTATGCTGGCTTCGACAAGCCCGCAGGAAGTCATGGACCTCGGCGCTGTGGCGCATCTTTCCGCCATCAAGGCTAATATGCCGTTTCTCCACTTCTTTGACGGGTTCCGCACCTCGCACGAGATGCAGAAGATCGAAGTATGGGATTTTGAAGAGCTCGCCTCAATGATAGACAAGGACGGACTCGACAAATTCCGCGCCCGCGCAAACGTCCCGGCGCACCCGATACTCCGGGGATCCGCGCAAAACGGAGACACGTTCTTCCAGGGCAGGGAAGCCGCCAACAGCGCGTATGCCGCTCTGCCGGGCGTAGTCGAGAGTTGCATGGCACAGGTCAACGCCGCAATCGGAACAGACTATAAGCTGTTTAATTACTACGGCGCACCGGACGCAGTACATGTCCTCGTCGCGATGGGATCCATAGCGGATACTATTGAGGAAGTCGTCGATTACCTCAACGCAAACGGTGAGAAAACCGGTCTTATCAAAGTGCGCCTGTTCAGGCCGTTTTCAGTGCGGCACCTGCTTTCGGTTTTGCCGAAAACAGCCAAGACAGTAGGTGTGCTTGACCGCACAAAAGAACCCGGAAGCATGGGCGAGCCGCTGTATATGGACGTTGCCGCGGCGCTGAATGGGACCGGCGTAAAGGTCGTGGGCGGACGCTACGGGCTTGCCAGCAGAGATACGACGCCGGCCGCAGTCATTTCCGTATATCGAAACATCCAAAGTGCAGAGCCGAAAAACAACTTCACTATCAGCATAAATGACGATGTGACAAACCTGTCCCTGCCGATGGACGAGAACCCCGACACAACACCTGCGGGCATCAAGTCCTGCAAATTCTGGGGCGTCGGCTCCGATGGGACGGTCGGCGCTAACCAGAACTCGATAAAAATCATCGGCGACCACACAGACATGAAAGTCCAGGCTTACTTCCAGTACGATTCGCGTAAATCCGGTGGTATCACCGTGAGCCATCTTCGCTTTGGCGACAGGCAGATCAAATCAACTTACTACATAAACAAAGCTGATTTTGTCGCCTGCCACGTCACCTCATACATGGAAAAGTTTGACGTGGTACAAGACGTCAAGCCGGGTGGAGTGTTCCTTGCAAACTGCGCGTGGGATGTTGACGAGTTTACGGCGCGTCTGCCCGCAGCCGCGAAAAAGCATATAGCCGATAACGACATTCGGCTATACGTGTGCGATGCCGTGGCGATCGCGAGGGAGCTGAACCTCGGGACCAGGATAAACACCATACTCCAGGCCGCTTTCTTTAAGCTGTCGGGGATACTTCCCTTAGAGGAAGCGATCGGGTACATGAAACAAGCCGTGCAGGATACCTACGGGAGTAAAGGCGCGGATATTGTCACTATGAATAACGCAGCCATAGACAAAGGGGTCGAAAACATCATACAGATAGACGTGCCGGCGTCATGGAAGAATCCCGGACCCGATAAGCCCGTTGATCTCGACCTTAAAGGCAGTGAAAGCGTCATTAAGTACGTCGAAAACGTCATGATACCGGTAAACCTGATGAAAGGCGAAGACCTGCCCGTTTCCGCGTTCCTGGATACGGAATGCGGCTCGTTTCTCCCCGCAGGCACGTCACAGTATGAAAAACGCACCGTCAACACGGAGGCGTCGTGCTGGATACCGGACAATTGCATCCAGTGCAACCAGTGTTCGTACGTCTGTCCGCATGCTGTTATCCGACCGTTTGTGTTTACGGAAGAGGAACTCAAAGGCGCTCCCGAGGGTACAAGGACCATCCCGATGATGGGTAAAGGCAACGAAGCGTACACATACGCGATAATGCCGACGGTGCTCGACTGCACGGGCTGCGGCTCATGCGCAAACGTCTGTCCGGCAAAGACCAAAGCGATTAAAATGATCCCGATCGAAGAGGCTGTAGACAATCAGAAGTATTTTAATTACGCCTTTAACAACGTAACGTTAAAAGAAACGGGTTTTGCAAAGAACACCGTAAAAGGCACGCAATTCCTGCGGCCGCTGCTTGAGTTCCCGGGCGCCTGCGCCGGATGCGGCGAAACGCCGTATGCCAAGCTCATCACACAGCTTTACGGCGACAGGATGTTCATCGCCAACGCAACAGGATGTTCCTCGATATGGGGCGGACAGACGCCGACCACGCCCTACACGACCAACGATAAAGGCCAGGGACCGGCATGGTCTAACTCCCTGTTTGAGGATAACGCGGAGTTCGGCTTCGGCATGGCGGTCGCAATAAGGCAGCGGCGCGAAGGGTTGGCGCTTGATGTTGAGAAGTTGATAGCGATAGAATACTGCGACGAGTCGCTTAAAGAAGCAGGAAAAGCCTGGCTCGAAGCCTTTAACGACGCAGAAGCGTCAAAAGTTGCAAGCGAAAAGCTTATCGCCGCTTGTGAGGAGGGTCTCGACGTCGACCTCACCGGCACAGAGTGGGAAGCAGACTGGATAGCCAGCGGCAGAATTTGCAAATGCGGCGCCTGCACGATTGCGCGTAAGGTAATGGCAAAGAAGGATATACTCATTAAGCCGTCATTCTGGATTTTCGGCGGGGACGGATGGGCGTATGACATCGGCTACGGCGGCCTGGATCACGTGCTTGCGGCGGGCGAAAACGTAAATATCCTCGTATTCGATACCGAGGTATACTCAAACACGGGCGGTCAGGCCTCAAAGTCCACGCCAACGGGCGCGGTAGCTCACTTTGCAGCAGCCGGAAAGCCTATAAAGAAAAAGAACCTGGCGCAGATCGCAATGGCGTATGGTTACGTATATGTCGCTCAAGTAGCGATGGGCGCCGGCTACCAGCAAACTTTAAACGCGATAATCGAGGCCGAGAGTTATGACGGCCCGTCTATCGTAATAGCCTACTCGCCCTGCATCGCTCACGGGTTGAAATTCGGCATGGGCAAATCACAGGAGAGGATAAAGCAGGCCGTTGAAGCGGGATACTGGAACAATTTCCGCTTCGACCCGCGTAAAGCCGCAGAGGGCAAAAACCCGCTGACTATAGACAGCAAAGCGCCGTCTACCGGCTACCGGGAGTTCATAGATGATGAAACCCGCTTCAGCAAGCTAAAGCACAAGTTCCCGGATCGCGCCGAAAAACTGTTCGAATCGGCGGCAAAAGACGCCTCAGAACGCTATGATCTGCTCGTTAAACAGCAGCAGATGTTCGAACCAAAATAAATTGTCCGATCAAATGAGGCGGTCGCCGGCACCGGGGCGGCCGTCTCTAAGTATGATTTGCATTTTCGCCAAAAATATGTTAAAATGAAGAAAAGATAATTTCTCAGAACCTTCCTCACCGGTTCTGAGTAGTTACGAAAAAAGTTCTAAGGAATTCCGATGCTATCCTTCAAAAAGCTGACACTGAAAGATATTAACTTCGTCAAACCGTATTTTTCGTACTCTCTTAGCTGTGCCTGTGACAATACCGTCGGCGGTACGTTTATGTGGCGCGATTTTTTTGAGACAGAGTACTGTTTACAGGACGATACGCTCATCTTTAAAGTCAAATATTCCGGGAACCTGGGACAGAAGTCCCAAGCGTTTGGTGATTTGACGGCTTTTCCTTATCCCCTTGGCGCAGACGCCCGCGGAAGTATCAGGGAAATTGAAAAGTATTGCAAAAGTCTGGATATACCGCTTGTTTTCTGCGCTGCGACAGAAGAGGATATCGCCGTGTACAGGGATATGTATTCGCCCTCTGAGATCATATCGAACGAAAGCTGGGACGACTACCTGTACAAAGCTGAAGACCTGATCGATCTGCCCGGAAGAAAATACAGCGGACAGCGAAATCATATAAATAATTTTTTAAAACTCCATACCGACTTTTCTTTTGAGGAGATCACGCCCGGAAACCTACGGAAAGTAACGGATTTTTATAAGAGAATATCATCCACTTTTACTAAAGAGACAAGGTCATTCCGCGAGGGACAGGAAAAAACACTGGAAGTCCTGGCTAACTATGATGATTACGGCTTGCTCGGCGGCCTGCTTAGCGCGGGCGGGGAAGTTATTGGCTTTGCCGTTGGCGAAGTACTCAAAGACACGCTATTTATACATATCGAAAGGGCGGATCTCAGATTTCGCGGCGCATACCAGATGTTGGCGAAATTGTTCACGAAGCATTTTGCGGATAAAAACGTCATATATGTAAACAGAGAAGAAGACGACGGAGATATTGGCCTCCGTACTGCAAAGAAAGCCTACCACCCGATAAAAATGATCAGAAAGCACATGGTGATAGTTTGAAACAAGTTCAAACTATCGCGGATATGCGCCAATCGCTCGCCCTGCGGGCAACCGCGAAAGATGCGCAAAATGGTCATTCCTTTTCATGATTATTTTGCGTCTTCCGCAGAAAGGAATGACCATTAATATGACATTTAATAACCTCAGGCTGGCGGTCCTGATTGATGCCGAGAATGTTCCGCGCAAATGTATAAAAAGCGTCATGGAGGAAATAGCGATATACGGGACACCCACGGTCAAACGCATATACGGAGACTGGACGAACCCCGCGATAGCCGGCTGGAAAGTCTCGCTTTTGGAAAACGCGATCACGCCTATACAGCAGTATAGTTATACGACAGGCAAGAGTTCCAGCGATTCCGCGATGATAATAGACGCGATGGACATACTCTACTCAGAAAAGACCGACGGTTTTGTCATAGTGTCGAGCGACAGCGACTTCACCCGGCTTGCGATACGCTTGCGCGAAGCGGGGCAGCGCGTGATCGGTATCGGCGAGAAAAAAACCCCAAACGCATTTATTGCGGCATGTGATAAGTTTACATATATAGAAGTCATACGCGACAATGCAAAGGAGTCTGAAACCGACAATGAGGACAGTGCGCAAAAAGCAAGCGCACAACCTCGCGAAAGGACGCATTATCAGTACAAGCCGCGCGTGGCCGGAGCAAAAGTACCCGATGATGTAGAACAGCTCATTGCCGATTCGGTCTCCGACCTTGCGGGTGACAGCGGCTCAGTCTTTATGGGTGAACTCGGAAATCTTATCCTGAAAAAGCAACCGGATTTTGACCACAGGAATTTCGGATACAAGAGCCTTTCGGCTATGATCAAATCCATAGAACGTTTTGAGATAGATTTCAGACAAACCACGGATCCAAACATCAAACATGTTTTTGTGCGTGACAAGTTAAGCTGAGAGTTAAGAGGATTTTTATGCTTATTGAATTTGATAATTATAAGCAAAAGATCGGCGGGCTTCAACCGTTGCTGGAAGATCTGAAAAAGGCGCTGAAACTTGACGAAGCCGCAGAGGAACTGCAGCGGCTGGAAAGTGAAAGCGCACAGGACGGTTTTTGGGCAGATATGGAAAACTCGCAGAAAGTATTGCAGAGAGTTAAACAGCTCAAGACCAAAATCGGCGCCTACGAGAAACTCGCAGGCGGTTTAAGCGACCTCACGGCGCTGTGCCAAATGGCGATAGAGGAAAGCGATGAAAGCCTGCTCCCGGAGCTTGTGGAGGATTACAGGACTTTCAGCGAAGCGCTTGAGTCGGCGCGTATGGAGACGCTGCTTTCGGGCGAGTATGATAATAACGCGGCTATTATATCTTTTCACGCGGGCGCGGGCGGCACTGAAGCGCAGGACTGGGCTCATATGCTGTACAGGATGTACACACGCTGGGCGGAGCATCACGGCATGAAGATCAGGCTGCTGGACTGGCTCGACGGAGAGGAAGCCGGACTTAAATCCGCCTCGATAGAGATAGAAGGCGCAAACGCTTACGGTTATCTCAAAAGTGAGAGCGGGATACACAGGCTCGTCCGAATATCGCCTTTTGACACGTCGGGACGCCGTCATACCTCATTCGCCGCTGTAGAGGTCATGCCGCTTATTTCGGACGAGGTAGAAGTCGAGATAAAGACCGAGGATTTGAAAGTGGACACCTATCGCTCTTCCGGAGCGGGTGGGCAGCATGTCAACAAAACCGACAGCGCCGTCCGCATAACGCATTTGCCGACCGGCCTTGTAGTCGCCTGCCAGATGGAAAGAAGTCAGCATCAGAACCGTGAGACAGCCATGCGGATGCTGCGCTCAAGGCTTATTGAGATAAAAGAGCGGGAGCATCTGGATAAAATAAGCGATATCAAAGGTCAACAGTTGAAAATAGAGTGGGGAAGTCAGATACGTTCATACACATTCATGCCGTACACTCTGGTAAAAGACCATCGCACCGGCTTCGAAAGCGGAAACATAAACGCCGTCATGGACGGCGAGTTAGACGGGTTTATTACGGCGTATTTAATGCGGTAACGTGTCAAGGGGACGACGTGTCAAGGGGACGGTTCTCTTGACAACATAAGCTGTGTGTTTTAAAGAAATGTTGTCAAGAGAACCGTCCCCTTGACACGTCGAACTTGCCGGTTATTATTGATTCGCGTATTTTTGCCATCAGGGTGTTGTAAAAATACAGATTATGCATCACGGCAAGGCGTTTGGCAAGAATCTCGCCGGCCTTGAAAAGATGGCGCAGGTATGCGCGTGAAAAAGTCCGGCACACGTGACAGGCACAGTTTTCGTCTATGGGGCCGGCGTCTTCTTTAAACCTTTCGTTTAATATGTTTATACTCCCGCCGCATGTATATAGACGTCCGTGTCTGCCGTTTCTGGCAGGCATTACACAGTCAAAAAAATCTATACCGCGCGCGACGGCTTCGATAATATTCTGAGGTGTACCCACGCCCATAAGATAACGCGGGCGATCATACGGCATATGCTCCTCGACCGTCTCAATGATTTCATACATCTGCTCGGTAGTCTCACCGACCGAGAGCCCGCCTATAGAGTAACCGGGCAGATCAAGCTCCGCTATACGCTTCATATGCGAAATCCTTATATCTTTAAACAGAGCGCCCTGATTTATGCCAAAAAGCGCCTGTGTCGGTCCGTCCCCCTGACATCCCTGACAGACCTCTTTGCAGCGGACCAGCCAGCGGTATGTTCGCGCGCATGAAGTTTCGACATAGTCACGGGTTGCCGGTATCCCCACGCATTCGTCAAAAGCCATTACGATATCGGCGCCGAGGTTTGCCTGTATGCGTATGCTGTCTTCGGGCGACATGAATATTCTGCGGCCGTCTACATGTGAGTTAAAAGTAACGCCGTCTTCGCTTATCTTACGCAGGCCGCTAAGCGAGAAGATTTGAAAACCTCCGCTGTCGGTCAGTATCGGGCCGTCCCACGCCATGAACTTATGCAGCCCGCCCATTTTTCGGATAAGCTCGTCGCCCGGTCGAATATGAAGATGATATGTGTTCGCCAGCGCGACCCGGCAGCCCGCAGAAACAAGATCAATGCCGGAAAGCCCGCCCTTTATGGCGGCCTGCGTCGCAACATTCATAAAAACAGGGGTCTGAATCGTCCCGCGGTCTGTGAGAAACTCACCGGCGCGGGCGCGTCCTTGTTTTGCCGTAACTTTAAACATGATTCACCAATTTACAGTTTTTAGATATTGTATTATAATGAATTTGGAATTCGGAATTCGGAATGCGGGTGAGACAGGTTATGATTTTGATACGGGGTGGGCGGTTTTTTGATGATGGTTTGGCGGCGGACTTTCTAATAAAGGATGGGAAAGTAGAGAGGGTCTTTGAAAGTGTAAGTGAGACCGGGGGGATGACGGTGATAGACGCCTCGGGTTTTGTTGTTGCGCCGGGGCTTGTGGATATGCATGTGCATTTTCGCGATCCGGGGCTTACATATAAAGAGGACATTCTAACAGGCGCCTCTGCCGCAGCCGCGGGGGGCGTGACGACTTGCGCGTGCATGCCGAACACATTGCCGGCGGCGGACAGCGTTGAAATTATAAAATATATCGTTGAAAAGGCGAAAGACGCTCCCGTCACGGTTTTGCCTGTCGGCGCGGTCACGGTCGGCCAAAATGGCAAAGAACTGACAGACTTTGCCGCGCTTAAGGCTGCGGGGGCGATAGCCCTCTCGGATGACGGCAACCCCGTTCAAGACGCGGCTCTGGCACGTAAGGCCATGCAGCTTGCCCGCGAGTACGATATTCTGCTCATAAGCCATTGCGAGGACGCTGCTCTGGCGCAGAATCACAGTGTAAACGAAGGTCGGGTCTCGCAGAAAATAGGGCTGCCGGGCCGGCCGGCTATAGCGGAAGATATAATGGTCGCCCGTGATGTGATGCTTGCCCGTGAGACCGGCGCGAGAGTGCATATCGCGCATGTGAGCACCGCCGGTTCGGTTGATATCATCCGCAGGGCTAAAGAAGCTGGCGTTCGTGTTACGGCGGAAACATGCCCGCAATACTTTGTTCTGACTGAGGACGAAGTTTTAAGTCAGGGGGCGCTTGCGAGGGTAAACCCCCCGCTGCGTACGAGTGACGATGTTGAGGCGGTCATCCGCGGTCTTAAAGACGGAACGATAGATGCCATAGCGACCGACCACGCGCCGCATTCGGAAGAAGAAAAAGCGCGGACGCTCCGAGACGCGCTCAGCGGTATGGTCGGCCTTGAAACATCGCTCGGACTGGCATTGACGTTTCTGTATCACACCGGGCGCTTGAGTATGGAGGAAATAATCAAAAAAATGAGCGAAAATCCCGCGCGGATACTGGATGGCCAAGCTTGTCAAGGGGACGGTTCTTTTGTTTTATTCGATCCCAACGAGGAGTGGACCGTCCAGCCGGAGTTATTCAAATCAAAAGCGCGCAACACGCCGTTTGCCGGCATGAAGCTGCGCGGCAAGATAAAATACACCATATCTTGCGGGAAGGTGGTATTTAATGCATAATGCATAATTAATTCGGAATTCGGAATAGATAAGTAGTGGGTAGTATGTAGTGGGTAGTGGATAGTCTTCAGATTGAGTAATTCCGCATTCCGCATTCCGCATTCCGAATTACGTGCCCGCTCGGCGGGCAGTTGTGTCCTACGGGGAAATGAATTCCCCTGCGGACGATTTAATCGTTTTTCATTGCTCATTTGACATTACCGTGTTTTCTAAACTCTCTGTTAGATTGGCGAGTAATGATTGGGCTTTTTGCAGTTTTTCGCGTTCTGCATTTACAACGTGTTCCTTCGCTTTTGATGTGAAATTCTCGTTTGACAGTTTCTGCTCTGTGCGCTCTATTTCGGCTTTTGCTTTTATTATCTCCTTCTCTATACGCTCGCGTTCCTTATCAAGGTCAACCAGCTCCGAAAGGGGCATGTACAGACGGGCGTCGTTTGTTACAGCGGAGACAAGTCCGCTTTTATCTTCCGGAGCGTCGCGGGTGACGGTCACATCTGCGGCGTAAGCAAGCCTGCCCAGATACACGCGCCCCGCCTCAAAAAGCTCCGGCTTTTCGGTGACTATAATCAGGTTCGTCTTCTTGGAAGGCGGTACATTCATCTCCGCCCGCCGCGCCCTCACAGCCCGCACAGCAGCCATAACAGATTCAAACTCCGCCTCCTGCTCAGGAAAACTCAAAGCCTCCAAAAACACCGGATACCCCCGAACCATAAGAGCATCCCCAAATTCCGCATTCCGCATTCCGCATTCCGCATCAGCATCCCCGTCCACTACTGATCCCTGATCCCTAGTCCCTAATCCCTCAGAACAAAGCAGTGCGTTATACACTTCTTCAGTAATAAAGGGCATAAACGGATGCAGCAGCGTCAGCACCTCTACAAGCACATACAGCAGAACCCGCCGGGCGCCGTCCGCGTCCTGCCCGCCGGCATTCAGGCGTGGTTTAGCGAGCTCAATATACCAGTCACAATAACTATCCCATATGAAGTCGTATATTTTCGATGCCGCAATACCGAGCTCATACTTATCCAAATTTTCGCGCACTTCACCGACTAACGAGTTGAGCTTAGAAAGAATCCACTTATCCTCAATCTCCAACATCTCAGTCAACAGTTCCGCATTCCGCATTCCACATTCCGCATTACTGAAGTTCATGATCACAAAGCGCCCGGCGTTCCATATCTTGTTGGCGAAGTTCCGCATCGCCTCGCATCTTTCAGGATAGAAACGGATGTCATTGCCGGGGCTGTTGCCGGTGATGATATTGAAGCGCAGGGCGTCCGCGCCGTATTCCTCGATCATGTCGATAGGATCGATGCCGTTGCCCAGCGATTTGCTCATTTTCCTGCCTTCGGCGTCGCGGATTATCCCGTTTATGAAAACAGTGTGGAAGGGAGCTTCTTTCATATGCTCCATGCCGGAAAAAATCATGCGGGCCACCCAGAAAAATATGATATCATAACCGGTTACGAGAACGTCTGTCGGATAGAAATAGTCCAGATCCGCAGTATCGTCCGGCCAGCCGAGCGTTGAAAACGGCCACAGTGCGGATGAAAACCACGTGTCCAGCACGTCTTCGTCCCGGGTTATATCCTTCGATCCGCATTTTTCGCAGTTGTCGGGGTCATGGCGGCTGACGGTAACATGTCCGCAATCGCAGTACCATGCGGGTATCCTGTGGCCCCACCACAGTTGGCGGGATATGCACCAGTCCCGGACGTTTTCCATCCAATGAGTGTATATCTTCGAAAACCGCTCCGGCACGAATTTTATTGTCCCGTCGTGTACCACTTCGACGGCCTCTTTAGCCAGAGGCCGCATCTTCACGAACCATTGCTCAGAGGTAATGGGTTCTACCGTCGTTTCACATCTGTAACAGGTTCCGATGCTGTGGGTATGCTCCTCGATTTTGACGATCAGGCCGAGCGCCTCAAGGTCGCTCAAAACCTCTTTGCGCGCCTCGAAACGGTCAAGACCGTTATATTTTCCGCTGTTTATTATTTTTGCGTCATTGTCAAGCACCAGGATCTGCTCAAGGCCGTGGCGCAATCCGACCTCAAAGTCATTCGGGTCGTGGCATGGCGTCATCTTGACGCATCCGGTGCCGAATTCTTTGTCCACATATTCGTCGGCGATTATAGGTATTTCACGATGCATAAGAGGAAGAATTACGGTTTTTCCGATAAGATGAGTATAGCGCCCGTCTTCCGGATGCACCGCGACGCCGGAGTCGCCGAGCATCGTTTCCGGGCGGGTTGTAGCGACGACCAGAAACTCGCCGGAACCCCTGACAGGGTACTTGATATCATACAGGCGGCCCGCCCCTTCTTCGTGCTCAACCTCCGCCTCGGACAGGGGGGGTGTGCATTTCGGACACCAA
>Ga0099364_10008798_pt1 | contig 14140 bp, 10 predicted proteins | sample TergutTh196P3_FD_73070 | JGI IMG/M metagenome (GOLD analysis project Ga0099364, IMG submission 73070) | Microcerotermes parvus P3 segment gut microbial communities from Pointe-Noire, Republic of the Congo - Th196 P3 | ecosystem: Host-associated > Arthropoda: Insects > Digestive system > Gut ... | reverse complement strand
TAGATGGCGCGGCTCATCCCGCCTTCGTCCGGGCTGATGATCATCAGGTGCTCGTTGTCAAATTTTAAGTCGCGCTCGTTGCGCAACAGCGCCTTGACAAATTGATAGGTCGGGCGTATGGTCTCGAAGCCGTGCAGGGGGATGGCATTTTCAACCCGGGGGTCGTGGGCGTCGAAGGTGATGATATTGTCCACCCCCATCCGCGCCATTTCCTGTAGGGCAATCGCGCAATCCAGGGATTCCCGGGCCGTGCGCGTGTCCTGGCGGCTTTCGTAGAGAAAAGGCATGAAGACGGTAATGCGTCTGGCCTTGCCGCCAACGGCGGAGATAATCCGCTTTAGGTCCTGATAGTGGTCGTCCGGCGACATATGGTTTTCGATGCCAAATAATTTGTAGGTCAGCGAATGGTTCACCACATCCACCAGCAAAAAAAGATCCGTTCCGCGCACGGATTCCTCAATCACTCCCTTGGCTTCGCCCGTGCCAAAACGCGGCACCTTGGCTTTCAATAGGTAGGTATCGCGCTGGTATCCGGCGAAAGCCAGGCTTTCTTTGTGCTCACTCTCCCTGGCGGTGCGCCATTCGACCAGATAGCTATCGACCTTTGCGCCCAGCTCCTTGCAACCTTCCAAAGCAATGATAGCCAATGAGCCCACTGGTATCGTTTCCAGATTGAGCTTTTCTTCGACCTTTGTCATGTTTTGTCCCTTTCTGTATTCAACGCCTTCTTCTTCACAATCCGGATATCCGCCCCGCTGAAACGCAGCAACTCAAAGTACAGGCTGATCCGGGAAAAAATGCGCTCCGAATAACGCTCCAGCATCTCGCCGAGCGTCAAATTAGTGGAAATGATCGTCGCCTTGCGGCTTTGGTGGCGGCCATTCAACAAAGAAAAAAGTTGGGGCGTGCTGAAGTTCGTACTCAGCTCCGCGCCCAAATCATCTATGATCAATAAATCACAGGCACTAAGGTCTGTGCGCAAAAAACGCAGCTCGTCTTTGTTTTTATGGTCGAAGGCATATTGCGAGAGCGTATCAAATAAATCACCGGCCGTGTAATAGATGACAGCAAAGCCGCCATCCAGCAAACGTCCGGCAATACAGGACGAAAGGAAGGTCTTGCCCGTGCCGACGGTGCCGTAGAAACACAGATTTTGATAATTGATGCCAAAGTCCTTGCAAAAGGCCAGGCTCTTATCCACGGCGGTCCGGAAACGTGCCAAGTCCTCGCCCGCAAGATGCCCATATTCCAAGTGCGCGAAGTTATCCGTCAGCAGATTTTCGCGGATACGCGATTGCTCATATAATACATCAATGATGGATTGCCGGAGGCAGTGGCATTTTTTGTTGTCCACGTAGCCTGAGTCCCGGCAATCGGGGCAATCGTGGATGGGTGCGAGGTAATCCGGCTCTATGCCGGCGGCGCGGAGCGCCTCGGCCTTGGCGGCAGTGAGCGCGGCCAGCAGGCTCTTGGCTTCGCCCAGGGCACTGTCGTCGCCGCCCAAGTATTTTTTAGTCTGGGCAACGCTGACAGCGGCAATTTGTTCTTCCAGTTCACGATAGGCGGGGGCATTTTGGTACACGAAAGCCAGCTTTTCCTCGCCCAGATGGCGATTCAGCTCGCGCCGCCTGTCATAGCCGCGCATAATCTCGTCATATTGTGCGTTTGCCAGTCCCATACTTTTTTTGTCATTGCGGGCGCTTCCGCGAAGCGGAAGATGGACCCGCAATCCCCTGACTCAATCGATTCCTAGTTGCTCACGATCTCCCGCTCCAAGGCTTCAAAATCATAGCTATTTTGCGTAAATTGATTAAACTTAAGCCTATCAGCGCTGCTACGTGCCGCCGGATAAGCGGCCGCTTTTTTTTGCGTAAAGGCCAAATCCAGCCGAGTAATGTCGGCCTTATTATGGACCCCGGCAGCCCTCCAGCTTTCGAGGATTTTATTGCAATACTCAAAACGATGGGAGTCGGTGGCCATGACGGTGCGTTCGCAGGCTAAGTGGATTATGTCGCTGCTAAAGCCCAGATCATTCACCCAGCGCAGGATATAGTTCGCCTCGCCTTTGGTGGGAGCCGCGTTTTTGCCCAGCGCCTTCATCACATCGTAGACGGTTTTATCGTATTTATGCGCCGCCCGCGCCGCCATTTTCGGCGTGGAGATACCTTCCTCCGCCCAATTTATCGCCACTTTCTCGATATAACGAAAGTCCTTTTTGCCGCGCTCCACACAGTACTGGACTAAATAGTCTATCAAATCCCCGGAAAAGTTTAAGACATCCGTGAAAAAGAAAATGGATTTAATATCCGCGGCGCTCAGGGTCTTGCCCAGATATTTTTCCACCACAAACAGCAACTGCGGCGTTTCCTCGGCGGCCTTAAAGGCCCTCAGATCATCGGCGCTGTATTCGGGCTTTGCATATAGGGATACAGGCTCGGCTTTTAGTTCCGGTACGCGCTCGATGCTTTTACTCAGGGCCAGCACTTCATCCGGCTTTTGCTTTGGCGTGTTCAAGAAATGGATGGCGACGGGATTTTTTTGCTCGTCGTATTCGACCCTGAGCAGCATTTTCTTTTCCCAAAATTTAAGGGCCCGGATGATGTCCTTTTCCGGATAGTTGAACATGTCGGCTATATCGGAAATACTGGGGGCCTTTTTGGCACCCATCATGCGAATGAGATAGAGGAAGACTTTGATCTGCGCGTTGTTGGCATCTTTCATGTACTCGTCGATAAATAAGTTGGACACAACCGTCACGTCGTCACGGTCGTCGTGATATATTTTCAGCGGACTCATATTAGTGCCTTTCCGGTATGAACGTGTATTAAGGTGTATGAACGTATTGCATGGGTCAAAAATCAGCAAAGTCAGTATAGCATAAGCCTTCCCAAAATGGAATAGGCAATTTGTCACAAAATGCCCAAAACATCAGCTTTCCCGCCTGTTTCGGGTCGTGGGCAAAGCCTGTGGATAAGGTGGATAGAAGGCTAAAAAAACGCTCTCGGGCCTGGGATATTGCCCCCTGCCCCGGTTTCGGATAATCCACATTTTTGGCCCGCTTTTTTTGCACCGTAAGCTGTGGATTATGTGTAAAACTATTGCTCCAGCAAGTTATCGGCTATACATACGACATCTCCGGCTCCCATGGTTATCAACAGGTCTTCCGGTAATAAATTTTTTAAAATATATTTTTCGGCGGCCCAAAATCTGTCGTGACCGTCGTCACCTGCGGTGCCGTCGTCACCTTTGGTGCCATCATCACCTTCGGTGCTGGGGATATAAACACAGTGCCCGCCGCGCCGCGCGATGGCTTCCGCCAAGTCCTTACTGCTGATGCCGATCTGGTTTTTTTCCCGTGCGGCATATATGTCTATTACCACTACCTTGTCGGCCAGCAAAAGGGCTTCGGCAAAATCGTCCAGCAGGGCATGGGTGCGGGTATAGGTATGGGGTTGGAAAACGCAATAAATTTCCCGGTGGGGATAGCGCCGCGCAGTCTTAAGGGTGGCGGCTATCTCGGTCGGATGATGGGCGTAGTCATCTATGATGGTGAAGCCCCTGCATGTGCCCCGCAGTTCAAAGCGGCGGCGGATACCGCGAAAAGCGGCAACGGCGGCCCGTATGCTTTCGTCGGGGATGTCCAGATATTCGGCCACGGCTATTGCGGCAGCCGCATTCATTACATTGTGCTCGCCCGGCGCCAACAGTGGGTAGGCATGTTTGTTATTGCCTATATAAAAGCGGGGCCGCGCCAGCTCGTCGTAGCTAATATCATGGATATGATAGTCGTTTTTTGCGGACAGCCCAAAGGTGATGATGCGGCAAGTAAGGCCGTCTGTTATTTCATCCAGCCCCGGGATGTCGCCGTTTATGACCAGGGCGCCGTCTGCCGGTATCAAGGCGGCAAATTGGCGAAAAGAGGCCCGCACGGCCGCAAGGTCCGCAAAAAAATCCAGATGGTCTGCTTCTATATTAAGTATCACACCGATTTTGGGGAAGAAGCTCAGATAAGAGTCCGTGTATTCGCAGGCCTCGGTGACAAAATAACCGGAGCGTCCTATCCGCAGATTCCCCCCGATAGTATCCAGGATTCCGCCGACAGTGAGGGTCGGGTCCCGGTCGGCGGACAGCAGTATCGCGGATATCATGCCGGTGGTGGAGGTTTTGCCGTGGGTGCCGGCCACGGCAATGGGCGTGTGGTAGTTTCTCATGATCTGGCCCAAAAGCTGGGCGCGTGTAAGCAGCGGCAGGCCGCGTTCCTTCGCGGCCATGAGCTCAGGATTATCCTCGGTGATGGCAGCGGTATAGACGACCAGGTCCGGCGTGGATTTTTCGTCTACGGCATCCAGATTTTCCGCGCGGTGGCCGCAGAAAATACGCGCCCCCTTTGTGGACAGGGCCGTACATAAATCGCTTTTTTGCAAATCGGAACCGGATATGCGATTGCCGGCACTCAGCAAAATCTCCGCCAGGGCGCTCATGCTGATACCGCCAATACCGATAAAGTGGACATGAATGGGCTTGTTAAAATCCAATTTGTACATGAATCCAGCTTATCATACTTTTTTGTGAAAAGCATTTATTTTTTGATAAATGTATGTTATGATACAAAAAAGTAGTCCAGTGCTGGCCGACGGAGGGAGCGGACATGATTAAGAAAGAGATGATTGCCATGCTTTTAGCCGGCGGACAAGGCAGCCGCTTGGGCGTGCTGACATCGAAGGTGGCTAAGCCGGCCGTGTCATTCGGCGGCAAGTACCGCATTATAGATTTTCCGCTGAGCAACTGCATAAACTCCGGCATTGACACAGTGGGTGTCTTGACCCAATACCAGCCGCTGCGCCTAAATACCCATATCGGCATCGGTATTCCCTGGGACTTAGACCGCAATATCGGTGGGGTGACGGTGCTGCCCCCCTATGAAAAGAGCGCCAATAGTGAATGGTATACCGGCACCGCCAACGCCATCTACCAAAACATGGACTACATGGAAAACTTCAATCCTGAATATGTCCTGATTTTGGCGGGAGACCATATCTATAAGATGGACTACGAGGTGATGCTGGATTTCCATAAGGAAAGGGGTGCGGCCGTTTCCATCGCCGTCATGCCGGTGCCGCTGGAAGAGGCCAAGCGCTTTGGCATCATCATCACCGATGAAGACAAGCAAGTGACGGACTTTGAGGAAAAGCCGGACAACCCCCGCTCCAACCTGGCCTCCATGGGCATATACATCTTCAACTGGTCTGTTTTACGGGAAGCCCTGAATAAAAACGCCGGCCTTAGGGGCTTAGACTTTGGTAAGCATGTCATCCCCTACTGCCATAAAAAAGGTTCGCCGATTTTCGCCTACGAATTCAACGGCTACTGGAAGGATGTGGGTACCCTGGAATCATACTGGCGCGCCAACATGGAGCTGATAGACATCGTGCCGGAGTTCAACCTCTACGAGGAATACTGGAAGATATACACAAAATCCGAGATACTGCCACCGCAGTACATCGCCGACGGCAGCGTTTTGGAAAAAAGCATCGTGGGTGAAGGCTCGAGAATATACGGGCGCGTATACAATTCCGTGATTGGCTGCGGCGTGACCATAGGTAAAGACAGCGTCATCAGCGACTCCATTATCATGAATCAGGTGGATATCGGGGCGGGCTGTGAAATATACAAGTCCATTATCGCGGAAAATGTGGAGATTGGTGAGCAGGTAAAGCTGGGGGTGGGCGACGAAGTCACGAACAAAACCGATCCCCATATATACAACAGCGGTATCGTCACGGTGGGAGAAAAAAGCAGCATACCCGCGGGCGTGGCGGTGGGTAAGAATACCGTCATCTTCGGCGCAACCGACGATGGCGACTATCCGGATCACTGGCTGCCGGGCGGCAGCAGTCTGATCACGGTAAAGTAATCTTAGGAGAGTGGCATGAGATCAATCGGGATTATTTTAGCGGGCGGCAACAATTACAGGATGCGGGAGCTTTCGCGCAGACGGGCGGTGTGTGCCATGCCGGTGGCCGGCAGCTACCGTAGCATAGACTTTGCCCTCTCCAATATGAGTAACTCGCATATCCAAAAGGTTGCGGTCTTTACCCAATACAACGCCCGCAGCTTAAACGAGCATCTGAGTTCCTCCAAGTGGTGGGATTTTGGCCGCAAACAAGGCGGGTTGGTGATTTTCACCCCGGCCGTCACCAGCGACAATAGCTTCTGGTACCGGGGTACGGCGGATGCCATCGCCCAGAATCTGTCCTTTTTGAAAAACAGCCACGAGCCCTATGTGGTCATTTCATCGGGCGACTGCGTATATAAGCTGGACTTTAACAAAGTATTAGAGTATCATATAGCCAACAAGGCCGACATCACTGTCGTTTGCAAGGACATGGAAGCGGGCGCGAACGTGGACCGTTTTGGCATCCTGAAAATGAATGAAGAAAGCCGTATCGAGGAATTTGAGGAAAAACCCGTTGTGGCCCGCACCAATACTGTTTCTTGCGGTATATACATCGCGCGCCGCCGTCAGTTGATAGAAATGATAGAAAAGAGCGCCGAGGAAGACCGCTTTGACTTCGTGAAGGACATCCTGATCCGGCATAAAAACCTAAAGCGCATACTGGGTTATAAGCTACAGGGCTATTGGAGTAATGTCGCCACTGTCGAGGATTATTATAAGACCAACATGGATTTTCTGAATCCGGAAATCAGCGACTTCTTTTTCCGCGAATACCCCGACATCTATTCCAAGGTGGACGATTTGCCGCCGGCCAAATACAACTACGACGCCCACATCAAAAACAGCCTGATTGCCAGCGGCTGCATTATAAACGGGCGGATAGAGGATTCGGTCATCTTCAAAAAGTCCTTTATCGGCAGTAATTGCTACATCAAAAACTCCATCATTTTAAATGATGTATATGTTGGAGAAAACTCTCATATAGAAAACTGCATTGTGGAGAGCCGTGACACTATCCGGGCCAACTCGTATCACCACGGCGAGGGCGACATCAAGATAGTGGTCGAAAGAAATGAGAGGTATGTGATATAAAGACGCTTCGCGTTTTGGGAATATAGTATAGTGGCACCAAGAAAGGTATAGGTATACTGTATGCAAATTACGGATGTACGCGTGCGCAAAATCACAAAAGAAGGCAAAATGAGAGCGATTGTGTCGATTACCATCGACGACGTGTTTGTAATACACGACATCAAGGTGATCGAAGGCGAGAAGGGCATGTTTATTGCAATGCCGAGCAAGCAATCGGTAGACGGCGAGTATCGTGACATTGCCCACCCGATTAATTCGGAGACGCGTGAGATGATCCAGCGGATTATTCTGGAAAGCTACGAAAAAGCATTGCTACTGCCACCGCCGGACAACGTCTGAGCTCATCTATTTGCCGGTTACTGTTCACAGCCAGTATTCCGTGAGCTAAAATCATGCGTTTACATGGTTTTACGAGAGTTGCCGTTGCCATCCGGCTGGCCGTCCTTATTTTTGCATGGGGCGGGATAGAATTTCCCGAAAATAGCTCTTGACAGAGCGGATGGCTCCGTGTATTATTGTATTACGCATTTAATACAACGAAAGAAACCGAACGAAACAGAAAGGAACGTCAGTTATCATGGGTAATTTTAGAAAGTACATTTGGCTGGTTATCCTGGCCGTGCTACTGTTGATTATCGCGACCGGAACCGTCTACACCCTGGACACCCAGCACGCCGCCGTGGTGACGACTTTCGGCGTGCCGAGCGTCACCGCCCAGCCGGGCATCAAGTTCAAGATTCCGCTGGTCCAGAGGGTGCAAAAGATCGACACCACCACCAAGGAAATAGCCATAGGCTATAACGAAGCGACAGGCCAGAGCATAAACGAAGAAGCGGTGATGATTACCTCCGACTTCAACTTTATCAATGTGGATTTTATCATCATCTTCCAGGTCTCCGATCCGCTGAAGTTCGCCTATGCCGCCGAAAACCCCATCGCAATGATGAAGAACATCGCCCAAAACTGCATCCGCAGCGTTATCGCGTCCTATCCGATAGACGCCGTCCTGACGGTCGGCAAGGGCGAGATCCAGACCAATATAAAGGATATGCTCTTTGAAAAGATAAACTCGCACGATATCGGCATCTTAATCCGCGATGTCACTATTCAGGATGCCGAGCCGCCCACGGAAGAGATAAAGGTCGCCTTCAAGGGGGTGGAAGATGCCCGTCAGAACATGGACGAATTCATCAACAAGGCCAATGAATATGTCAATGCCATCATCCCCGAGGCCCGGGCTAATGTCGATAAGACCATCCGCGAGGCCGAATCGTCCAGGGCCGAACGCATTGCCGAGGCCAATGTGGAGGTTTCGAAATTCAACGCCATGTATGAAGAATACATGAAGTTTCCCGAAATGACCAAGAAGCGGATGTACTACGAGGCGATGGAGATCATCATGCCGCATATGAAGGTCGTCGTCAGCGACGCCGAGGGCGGTGTCGATACCATCCTCCCGCTGGGTTCATTTAATGATTAGTGATAAGGAATAAACTACCATGGAAGAAAAAACCATCAAAAACAAAGACGTCACCCCCAAAAGCGAAGGCGAGCGGAAAAAACGCGGCATGAGACCCTCCGACTGGCTGCTCATCCTCCTTGCCGTCGGCCTGATTGCCTTTTTGTCGACGGCCGTGGTCACCCGCCAGGACGAATATACCTTGATCCTCCAATTCCGCCGCATCGTCAATGTCATCGAAAGGCCGGGCCTGAATTTCCGCATCCCCTTCATCCAGACGGTCGAGAAGCGGGAAAACAAAATCCTCGTCTACGACCTCACCCGCTCCGATGTCATCACCTCGGACAAAAAGGCGATGATCGTCGATAGCTATGTCCTGTGGCGCATCACCGATCCGGTCCGCTACTATCAGACCCTTTCGGGACTGCGCGTAAATGCCGAGGGGCGTATCGACACGGTCGTCTACAATGCGATAAAGAATACCATTTCCAGCATGACCCAGGACGAAGTCATCGTTTCCCGCGACGGCACGGTGACAGTCACCCAACTGGAGCTGATCAGCGAGTCATTTTTCTTTGACATGGAGGACGAGGACTCAGAGGACACGGTCATCAAGATCATGTCACTGACGGACGAAATTTCCGCGAACCTGATTGACGTCAGCGACTACGGCATCGAAATCATCACCGTCGAGGTGAAGGCCCTGGACCTGCCGGATTCCAATAAAGAAGCGGTCTATAACCGCATGATCTCCGAACGCGAGAAGGTGCGGACGATGTATTTGTCCGAGGGTGAATCGCAGGCCCAGATGATACGCAATCAGGCCGACATGGACGTCAGTGTCATGCTAGCCGGGGCGCGCTCAGATGCCGCCGTCATCATCGCCGAGGGCGAGGCCGAATATATGCAGATTCTCTCGACCGCCTACAATGACGCGGAAAAAAGTGACTTCTATGAATTCGTCCGTTCGTTGGAAGCGGCAAAAATCGCCTACGACCCGGAGCGCGGCAATATCCTGATGATTGATGCCGCCTCGCCGATGGCCCAGTTGTTCTATGGTTTTTCGGAGGATGAGCCGGAGGAAGAAATTTTTGTAAATTTAGACTTGACAGATGAATAAAGCTGTGTTAAGTTAATATTCGCCAAAGACAGCAGGTTCCCTTCGTGCGCTGCGTGCGCTACGCGCACGATGCGCACGAAGGGATTAAAGCAGCCCGCCGAGGAGATACCGTGATACGGTTGTTCATGCCTGTCTTTGCGCCCAATGCAAAGACAGTTTTATTTTGTGACAAAATATTATAGTAAGAAGGAGGAAAAGCAGTGGCAAAACTCGAAGAAAAACAGCCCATTGTCGATGAGATAGCGGCGAACGTGAAAGATGCCTTGTCGGTGGTCTTGGTGGATTACCGGGGCCTGACTGTCGAGCAGGACACCCTGTTAAGAAGGGAACTGCGCTCGGCTGGCATTACCTACAAGGTCTACAAAAACACGATGATGAACTTTGCCTTCAAAGGCAGCTCTCTGGAAGGCCTGGCCCCCTATCTGGAAGGGCCCAATGCCATCGCCATCTCAAAAAGCGATGCGACCGCCCCGGCCAGGGAACTGAGCCGCCTGATGAAGGGCGCACCCAAGCTGGAGCTAAAAGCCGGCATGGTGGAGGGAAATATCTATGACGCGGAGGGCGTGGCCCAGATTGCCAAAATTCCCGCGCGTGATGAGCTTATTTCCAAATTGCTGGGCAGCTTGCAAAGCCCAATCGCCAGTTTCGCCCGCGTGATAAAGCAAATTGCGGAGGCAGGCGGCGGTGATGCGGCGGCCGCGGCGGTCGAAGCCGAAGCTCCGGCGGAGGCAGCAGTAGCAGCAGTAGAAGCTCCGGTAGAAGAAGAAACAGCAGCTCCGGCAGAGGAAACGGTGGCAGAGGCAGTAGCCGAAGCCCCGGTCCCGGCGGAGGAAGTGAAAGAGGAAGCTTCAGTTGAAGAAGTAAAAGAGGAAGTTCCAGCAGAGGCAGTGGTGGAAGAGGCCGCTCCGGCAGCCGACCCCCCGGCCGAAACCCCAGCAACCGAATAACACACATAATTATGAATTATGCATTATGAATTATGCATTATAAAAAACGGAGGAAACAAAAATGGCAGCAAAAATTACATCCCAAGAATTAATCGAAGCGATCAAAGGCATGTCCGTCCTGGAACTGAATGAACTGGTGAAAGCCTGTGAAGAAGAATTTGGCGTATCGGCCGCGGCCGGTGTCGTTGCCATGGGCCCTGCCGGCGGCGCGGAAGCCAGTGCCGAGGAAGAAAAAACCGAATTTGACGTTGAGCTAACGGAAGTAGGCCCCAATAAGGTCAAGGTCATCAAGGTCGTCCGTGAAATCACCGGCCTGGGCTTAAAAGAAGCCAAAGACTTGGTTGATGGCGCCCCGAAGATGATCAAAGAAGCCATCAGCAAGGGCGAATCCGAAGAAATTAAAGCTAAGGTTGAGGCCGAAGGCGCAAAAGTCACGGTAAAATAAAAAACTGTTGACAGCGTTCTTTCCGCTATAGTACAATGAAGTTTGCGCTACTTTCGCCCTAATACTTCTTTTTGTGTGCGAAAATCCGCGTAAAGCGCTAAAACATAAGGAACGGGGTTAATTGTCGATGGTCAAAAACCGAATACGTCCCATTGCCGCAGGCAAAAAAACACGGATGAGTTATGCCAGGCAAAAAGAAGTACTGGAAATGCCCAACCTCATTGAGGTGCAAAAGGATTCCTATAACTGGTTTTTAAGCGACGGCCTTCGCGAAATATTCGACGACATTTCGCCGATAGCTGATTATAGCGGGCATCTTTCCCTGGATTTTGTCGATTTTGAATTGTGCCGGGAAGATGTCAAGCACTCGATTGAAAAGTGCAAGGAAAGGGATTCTACCTATGCGGCGCCGCTGAAGGTCAAGGTCCGCCTTAATAATAAGGAAAAGGACGAGATCAAGGAATACGATATTTTCATGGGCGACATGCCGCTGATGACCGAAACCGGCACCTTTGTGATAAACGGAGCCGAGCGGGTCATTGTGTCCCAGTTGGTGCGTTCGCCCGGCATATACTATTCCGGCAGCTATGACAAGCTGGGTAAAAAACTCCTTTCCGCCACCGTCATCCCCAACCGCGGTGCGTGGCTGGAATATGAAACGGACTCCAACGACATCTTCTATGTCCGCGTGGACCGCACCCGCAAGGTACCCATCACCGTCTTGCTGAGGGCCATCGGCCTGGGAACCAATGACGAAATCCGGGCGGTATTTGGCGATGAGCCGTTGATTGAGGCCACATTTGGCAAAGACGTGGCCGAAAACTATCAGTTGGGCCTGTTGGAGCTATACAAAAAAATCCGTCCCGGCGAGCCATTGTCGGTCGAAAGCGCGGAAAGTTTGATACATTCGATGTTTTTTGACCCCCGCCGCTATGATTTGGCCCGGGTGGGGCGCTATAAATTCAATAAGAAGCTCTTGCTCAGACAGCGCTTAAAAGGCGCGACCCTGGCCGAGGACGTGGTAGACATGAGCACGGGTGAGATTCTGGCTTCGGCCGGTGATGTGGTCACCCCGGCGCTGGCGGACACGATCCAAAACGCGGCCATTCCCAGCGTCATCATCCAGACGGACGAGCGAAACATCCGCGTACTGTCCAACATGACCGTGGATTTGGCGGCCTATGTGGACGAAAACCCGCGCAAGCTGGGCATACATGAGTGGGTCTATTGGCCGGTGCTGTCGCAACTGTTGGAAGATTTTGGCGACGACCGCGAAGCCCTGTTGGAGGCCATACGCAAAAACGCCCATGAGCTGGTACCCAAGCACATTACTAAGGAAGATATTATTGCATCCGTCAACTATGCCCTGAATTTGGGCTGCGGCATCGGTACGGAAGACGACATAGACCATTTGGGCAATCGTCGCATCCGTGCGGTGGGAGAACTGTTGCAAAACCAATACCGCATTGGCTTATCGCGCCTGGAAAGAGTGGTGCGTGAGCGGATGACCACCCACGATGCCGACGAGATTACCCCGCAGGCCTTGATAAACATTAAACCGGTGCAAGCGGCGGTGAAGGAGTTTTTTGGCTCCTCACAGTTGTCGCAGTTCATGGATCAAAACAATCCCCTGGGTGAGCTGACCCACAAACGCCGTCTGTCGGCCCTGGGCCCCGGCGGCCTGACCCGTGAGCGCGCCGGCTTTGAAGTGCGCGACGTCCATTATTCGCATTATGGGCGGATGTGTCCGATAGAAACGCCGGAAGGGCCCAACGTCGGCCTGATTAACTCGCTGGCCTCCTATGCGCGTATCAACGAGTATGGTTTTATCGAGGCACCGTACCGTAAAATAGACAGATCAGATCCGGAAAATCCCATCGTCACGGATGAAGTGGAATATATGACGGCAGACGAGGAAGACAACTACCACGTTGCCCAAGCGAACGAAATGCTCACGGACAAAGGGCATTTTATCCGCAACAATGTCGCCGGCCGTTACATGGACGAGACCAGCGAATATCCCAAGGAAATGTTTGAGTACATGGACGTTTCACCGAAGATGGTGTTCTCCGTCGCCACGGCCCTGATTCCTTTCCTGGAAAACGACGATGCCAACCGCGCCCTGATGGGCTCCAACATGCAGCGCCAAGCCGTGCCGCTACTGCGCACGGAAGCCCCGGTGGTAGGCACCGGCATGGAGCCGAAGGCGGCGATAGACTCCGGCGTCTGTGTCATTGCCACAAAAGACGGGGAAGTCACCTATGTCAGCGCCGATCAGATTCGCGTCAGTTGCAAGGACGGCGAAAAAATGGTGTACGAGCTGGGCAAATTCAAGCGCAGTAACCAGAGCAACTGTTATAACCAAAAACCCATTGTCCAAAAAGGCGACCATATCCGCGCCGGTTCCATCATTGCCGACGGCCCCTCCACCTGTGAAGGGGAAATGGCCCTGGGTAAGAACCCGCTGATTGGTTTCATGACTTGGGAAGGCTACAACTACGAAGACGCGGTGCTCTTATCCGAGAGCCTGGTCCGCGACGATGTCTACACCTCCGTGCATATCGAGGAATACGAGGCCGAGGCCCGTGATACCAAGCTGGGGCCCGAGGAAATTACCCGCGATGTGCCCGGCGTTGGCGACGAGGCCCTGAAAGATTTGGACGAGGACGGGGTCATCCGTATCGGTGCGGAAGTGCGGGCCGGCGACATCCTGGTCGGCAAGGTCACGCCCAAGGGCGAAACGGAGCTGACGGCGGAGGAACGCCTGTTGCGCGCCATTTTTGGCGAAAAAGCCCGCGAAGTGCGTGACACATCGCTGAAAGTACCGCACGGCGAATATGGTATCGTGGTGGACGCGAAGATTTTCACCCGCGAAAAGGGCGATGACTTATCGCCCGGTGTCAATCAATCCGTCCGCATATACATAGCCCAAAAGAGAAAAATATCCGTGGGCGACAAAATGGCCGGGCGTCATGGCAACAAGGGTGTTGTGTCCCGCGTGTTGCCGGTCGAGGACATGCCCTATCTGCCCAACGGCCGCCCGTTGGACATCATTATCAACCCCCTGGGCGTGCCGTCGCGCATGAATATCGGCCAGATTTTGGAAATTCACTTGTCCTTG
>Ga0099364_10008797_pt1 | contig 14141 bp, 9 predicted proteins | sample TergutTh196P3_FD_73070 | JGI IMG/M metagenome (GOLD analysis project Ga0099364, IMG submission 73070) | Microcerotermes parvus P3 segment gut microbial communities from Pointe-Noire, Republic of the Congo - Th196 P3 | ecosystem: Host-associated > Arthropoda: Insects > Digestive system > Gut ... | reverse complement strand
ATGGAGAAGGTCATTTTTGTAACCCTAGTGAATACATAAAACCTCTTTCAGAAATGGAATATCTTGAAAAATCTGGTATAAGAAACGAAATATTTAATTTTACTACACAACATGTTGCTAGATCCAATAATATAAACGACCGTTTTATTTATGAAATGGCAATAAATAAATGGCTATACGAAGGAAAACGTTTAAGCTATTTAGATATCCCACCAGAAAGACAAACCCATAGAAATAAAGAGTCTTTTCTTAATCGCTTTCAAGTAGTTGACCCAAATGGTAAATGTCACACATTAGTCGCTCATATAGCAATGGATGGTCATTACTATATCTACCCTACTCAAAGTCCAACCATTGAAAATGTCCGATCCATCACCGTTCGTGAAGCTGCTCGTATTCAATCTTTTCCTGATGATTATTTTTTTGAAGGTAGCAGGACAGCTGCATTTACTCAAATTGGGAACGCTGTTCCAGTTGTTCTAGCAGAAAAAATAGCTTTGGAACTAAAAAGGCAATTATAAGTATGAATTACGATGAAATCAAAAAAGCTGAAACCATTCCTGAAGCCTCTTCAATGATCGAAACATTTCGTGCTATTGGATACAGCCTTGAAACAGCAATTGCAGATATTATTGATAATTCCATCTCAGCAAATGCAAAAAACATTTATATAAATCGTGTTTGGAAAGGTGGCAAATCAATAATAAGTATAAAAGATGATGGGATCGGTATGAGTGATGAAGACATAATAAAAGCCATGCGTCCAGGAACTCAAAATCCCTTGTCTGAAAGAACAGATACCGATTTAGGTCGTTTTGGCTTAGGTTTAAAAACAGCTTCTTTTTCACAATGTCGTACATTGTCTGTGCTAAGCAAGCTTAATAATCTTAAACCTGCTTTTTGGTCATGGGATTTAGATTATGTTTCTAAGAGTAATAAATGGGAAGTTTTACAATGGATTCCTGATGATTTTTCGAATGACTTAGATGATTTGCATTCAGGAACGCTTGTTTTATGGAGTAATCTAGATAAAATTGTATCTTTACAGACATCTGAGAATGATGAAAATGCAAAGCAAAAATTTTCATCTGCTCTAGATAAAGTAAAAAAACATGTAGCAATGACTTTTCATCGTTTTATAGAAGAAAAAATAGTAAAAATATTTTGGGGTGAGCATGAAATCGAAGCGTGGAATCCATTTTGTATCAATGAAGCAAAGACTCAAGCTCAACCAGATGAAAATATCATTGGTGGTGCTAAAATGAAAGGTTATGTACTACCACATAAAAACAATTTTTCATCAGAACAAGCGTATAAAATTGCTGAAGGAGTAAATGGTTACCCGACCATGCAAGGTTTTTATGTGTATCGAGGTAAACGTTTATTGCTTGCTGGTGATTGGTTGGGTTTATTTCGCAAGGAAGAGCAATATAAATTAGTGAGAATACAAATGGATTTACCTAATAAATTAGATACAGAATGGCAAATTGATATAAAGAAATCAAAAGCGAATCCTCCTGCTGTATGCCGAGACCAGTTAGAATCTTATGCAAAATCGGTTCGAAATATTGGAATGGAGGTATATAGGCACAGGGGTAAAATATTAAAACAAAGAGCTGGGCAAACCTTTCAACCACTTTGGTTGGAAAAGAAAAAAGATAATAAATGGTCATTTGTTGTAAACCGTGAACACTTAATAATCCAAAATTTGAAAAATCAAGCCAAAGAAAAACCAGAACAAGCAATAGAAACGCTCTTATGTTTTATTGAAGAATCGATACCAACAAGTGCGATATATATAAAAAAAGCAGAAGATAAAGAAGAAAAAGAAATACTTCCTTTTTCAGATGTTGACATGGCTGTTATCAAACAAATACTTCTGGATATGTTTAAAAATCAAGTACAACAAGGCAAAACACATGAGCAAGCAAAAGCAATATTAAAAACCATAGAACCTTTTAACAATTACGAAGATTTAATTGAGGATTTGAGATGAATAATGACTATCAAATTGTAATAGGAATTTGCCAAAGCATTATAGGAAGAAAGTCAAGCGTTACTGACGATGATATCAATAATGCTGTTTCGAAATCAAAGTTAATTTACCCTAATATAGATACTGAAAAACTAAAAAACGAATTACTTTCTATGTATAGTGTTAGAATTGATACTTATCAAATTTTAGAGGGGCGGGATCGTAGAGAACCGTGGTTGATAGACTTCAAGGCAAATAAAAAATCTAATTGGGATTTTTGGATGCGTTATGTGGAATACATTGAAAAACAAAAAAAGTTTTCTCCTGATGTTATTAAAGAGTTAGACAAGTCTTCAGACAAAATACTTGATAAGCTTTTCAACCCTCAACGAACGGATATCCAAATAGCAAAAAAAGGATTGATAGTAGGACAAGTTCAGTCAGGTAAAACATCAAATTATATAGGCTTGATATGTAAAGCCGCTGACGCAGGATTTAAATTGTTAATTGTTATGGCAGGAATGCATAATAACCTCCGTAGTCAAACTCAAAATAGAATTGATGAGGGGTTTCTCGGATTTGATACCCAATATGAAAGAGCCTACACAATGAATAAAACTACGAAAATAGGAGTTGGATTAATACCAGGTTTTGATCAAGCTATTGCGAATTCATATACTACAAGTTTAGAAAAAGGTGATTTTACAAGTAGATCAACAAATACTGCAGGTTTTAACTTCAATACGCCGCATCCCATCATATTGGTTGTAAAAAAGAACGCCTCTGTTTTAAAACGACTTTTCAATTGGTTACAAACTCATACCACGAATGATATAATAACTTACAAATCACTTTTAATTATTGATGATGAGGCAGACAATGCTTCAATTAATACCAACAGAAAAGAATTAGATCCCACAGCAATTAATAATTATATCTGTAAAATTCTTTCTCTTTTTAATCGATCAGCTTATGTCGGTTATACAGCTACGCCATTTGCAAATATATTCATTCCTCAAAATAAAGACGATTTATTTCCTCGAGATTTCATTATAAATATTCCAGTCCCATCAAACTATATCGGTCCAGAAAAAGTTTTTGGAACTTCTGTGATTCCAGATGATACAAATGATGATTTATTACCTATTGTTTTTACTATTAATGACAGCAAACAATTTGTGCCACAAAAACATAAGATAAGCGACAATAAGCCTCTTTTTGCAGACATCCCATCTTCTTTAAAGACAGCAATTAAATGTTTTATATTAACTTGTGCTATAAGAATAGCCAGAGGGCAAGAAACCGAGCATAACTCAATGCTCATTCACATTTCACGATTTCAAGCATGGCAAAATCATATTAAAGAATTAGTTGAAAATTTATTTAATTACTACAAACAAGAAATTGAGGCAAACGACCAAGCAATATACGAAGAATTTCGTTGCCTCTTAGAAGATAACACAGAAAATTATAAGTCATATAAAGATATTACGATAGAAATACAACAATCTAAATTTTCTGATATTGATGCTTTTTTAATAGTTCATAATTGGGCTGATATAAAACCATTATTATTTAAGGCTGTTCAAAAAATTGAGGTAAAGTCTATAAACGGTTCTTCGGCAGATAGTTTAACATATTATGAAAATGAAAAAACAGGTATTTCAATAATTGCTATAGGTGGTGACAAACTTTCTCGAGGATTAACTTTAGAAGGTTTATCAATTAGTTATTTTTTAAGAGCATCAAAAATGTATGACACTCTAATGCAAATGGGGCGCTGGTTTGGATATAGGAAAGGATATGTTGATTTATCTCGTCTTTTTATCAGCGATGAATTGAATGAATGGTTTAGACACATCACCATTGCAAGTGAAGAACTTCGCTCTGAATTTGATTATCTTGCAGAAATAAAAGGAACTCCTGAAGACTATGCATTAAAAGTTAGAAACAGTCCTGGTCAGTTACAAATTACATCTATCACTAAAATGCGTTACACTAAACAAACAGAAGTATCATGGGCAGGACGTTTGATTGAAACATATCAATTATCGATGGACAAAGGAGTAAAGAAAAGAAATCTAATATCAACTATTGATTTTTTAACTTCGATTGGTATTCCTAATAGAAAAAGCATAAATTTCTTGTGGCAAAATGTTCCATCTGATAATATTTGCGAATATTTTTCTAAATACAAAGTTGCAGAAAGTCTGAAAAAAGTTGATCTAGATATGATATGCAAATATATCAACGATCTTGTTTCTCAAAACGAATTAACTTCATGGAATGTAGCTCTGATGAACAAAAAAGATGCAACAAAATCTAAATATATTGTTAATTTTAGTGGTATAGATACTGAAGTCGGTTGTTTTGACCGTAATCGAGCGGATGGCATGTCTCCAAACATTTATCACATTCGTAAGAATCATATTTTAGGAAATCAACAAGATGAATTTATTGATTTAGACGAAGAATTATTAGAAAAAGCTTTAGTTAAAACAAGACAAATTAAAGAGGAACTAAACAAGACTTGGGACAAAAATTATCCGGCTCCAGCAATTGTCCGTCAGGAATTTCGTCATCCCTCAAATCCACTTTTGCTGATTTACTTACTCAATCCCAAATGTGCAAACCCAGAAGAAAAGCCTATTTATAAAGAAAATGATGAACCATTTGTAGGGTTTGCAATATCATTTCCTAGTAGCGGAACAAATCACGCAATTTCGTATACAGCTAACCAAATACCAGAAATATTTGAAACTGAAAACACATTTGAGGAGGATAACGATAATACTTATGAAAACTAATAATAAAATTTCAGATATCTGGAATAAACAAGAGGAAGAGAAAAGTATTGGACTTGTAAAGCGACTCTATTCAAGTGATATGCCTTTTCACATATACGGAACATTTCAATATCCAGAATACTACTATGGTATTGCTTTTTCAATTAATAAAGAAATCCGCATTGATATATCATCATTCAACAACTTACGAGAGTTAAAAATTTTACTCGTTAATGATAATACATACAAAGGTTCGTATTTATTGATAGTTCAATTGCTTCAGCAACATAATCGAGACATATTTGCCACATTATGTGAAAATTTGATTAATTCTGTTATTTCGTTAAATACAGAACAACAAGTAATTCGAGCAGTTATAAATCAACTAGAAAAATGGAAAACTCTTTTTGAGAAAAGCAGTTCCAATGGTTTATCTTCAAATGAGCAGCAAGGACTCTGGGGAGAGTTACACTTTTTACAAAAGATACTCTTAAAACATGAAAACGACATGAGCAATGCTCTACAAAAGTGGGTAGGAACAGATAAAGCACTCCGAGATTTTCAAGGTGAAAAATGGGCTATTGAAGTAAAAACAACATCAACAAATAATCCACAGAAAGTAATAATTAATGGTGAAAGACAGCTTGACGAAACCACTTTAGAGAACTTATTTTTATTTCATATTTCGCTTGAAATTTCTAATAACAATGGGGAAACACTCTGCCAAAAGATTGCCTTTATCCGAGAGTTGCTTAAAAATAATTCTCTTGCTCTATCCATTTTTAACGCAAAACTATTTGAAATAGGATATAATGATAATCATGAAAATTTATACCAAGACCGTTTTTATCAAATTCGAGATGAAAATTATTATAAAGTCGAGAATGATTTTCCCAGAATAAAGGAAAATGAACTTAGGAAAGGTATAAGCGATGTTAAATACTCTATAATCCTTGCAACTTGTGACGAGTATTTAATTTCTGAAAAACAGATTATGGATATTATAACAAGATGAAAGAGATAGATAAATTTTACCAGTTACTGATTCAAGAAATCATTGCTTTACAAGCAGTAAGTGAAGAAGGCGATGCCCAAGAACAAGCATTTACACGAATTGCCGTTGACATGTTGGCAGAAGCGGGTGAAACTGAAAATGCTGATATAGCTTATGATGAAAAAGATATAGGTAAAAAAGGACAACATAAAATAAACGCTTATGCTATTTCAGATAACTATGAAACTGTCGATTTATTTATTTCTATATTCAATTCCTCTGATACTATACCTATTATTTCCAAATCGGAAATAGAGAAAGCGACTACCAGAATTACTAATTTTTTTAGGAAAGCAATCACTAAAAAATACTCGAATGATATAGCTGAATCGTCATCTATTTTTATGTTTGCAAACACATTAGCAAGTTTTCCAGAGCTAAAAGAAAGGCTTATCAGAGTAAATGCCGTTGTCTTGACAAATGGAGAGTATAAAGGAGAATTTCCGTCAAACTGTGTTATTAATGGTTACAATGTGTTTTATAGCGTTATTGATATAAATCACTTATACAAAATATCAGAACAAGCTCGACTTCCTATAGAGATAGATTTTGATGATTTTGAAGGAGAACGATTTAATATTCCATGTTTATCAGCAGATACGGACAATCAAGATTACAAGGCATATATTGCAATTGTTCCTGGTTTATGCTTAGCAAAACTTTATAAAAAATACGGTGCCAGATTATTAGAACAAAATGTGCGTTCTTTTCTCCAATTTACAGGGAAAATAAACAGAGGTATTCGAGATACTATACGAAACGAACCACACATGTTTTTTGCCTTTAATAATGGATTAGCAGCAACCGCTGACCACATTGAACTAGATGAATCGGGACGGTATATTAAAAAAGTAAATAACTTACAAATCGTAAATGGTGGTCAGACAATGGCATCCATATTTAATACCGCCGAAAAAGATGGAGAGGGCATCGATGAAATACTTGTTCAAATAAAGTTTTCAATAATTAAAAATCCCGAACAATATAGTACTATAGTCTCAAGAATCTCTCGTTATGCCAACACACAAAACAAAGTAAACGATGCTGATTTTTCTGCTAACAACCCTGTTTTAGTAGCTTTTGAAAAATTATCAAGATATGTCCTTACACCTATAACAATTAATAAAAATATGCAAACTTGTTGGTTCTTTGAGCGTGCAAGGGGACAGTATAAAACATTAAGAAATCGGGAAGGACGCACAAGGTCACTTCAAAAAGCATTTGATATGAAACACCCCAAAAGTCAGATGATAACAAAAGTAGAGCTTGCAAAATACATAAATGCTTATCAAGAAGTTTATAATAATAAAAAATTGGTAATTGGTCCACATATTGTTGTTCGTGGAAATGAAAAAAACTATGCTCAGTTTATCGTTAACAATATACCCAACAATACAAAAAAAGAAGTGAACAATATATACTTTGAAGACGCTATTTCAAAGTGTATTCTATTTAAAACTGCTGAAAAAAGATATGGCACAAAACTTAACGACTATAATATTGGAGAATTGCGTCAAGTAGTTGTTCCCTACACAATTGCTCTAATAAGCTACATTTCAGAAAACAAATTGGACCTTTATAAAATTTGGAAAAATCAACAATTGTCCCCACAACTATCTGATTTTATATACGATTTAATGAAACAAGTAAATAAATTTGTTTTAGAAAATTCACCAATTTCACATTACATAGAGTGGGCAAAAAAAGCAGAATGCTGGGAATCTATCAAAAAGAATAATTGGGAAATTAATCTTATCGACATTTCAGATGACCTTGTAGACGATTTTAATCCACCTAAACGAAACATAAATTTAGATATTTCAGAAGAAGAAGCGATAAAAAATAAAGAATTAGTCAGGTCAATACCACCTGCTTTATGGCTTAAAATAGGGAAATGGGGAAAAGATAGTGGCTATTTTGACATAAAAAAGCAAACTCTTGTATCCAATATAGCTTGGAGATTAGGAAAAGGTAAAACATTAACTGATGAAGAATATAGAAAAGGTTTGGAATTGTTAGATATTGTGGCTAATAAAAATGAAGAATTGTTGCAAGCGGCTGATGATTTCTTAAAAACTGTTCATAAAAAAGGAGATATCTAAAAAATGGAATATTTGTGTTATGATCTAGGACAACAAAATGGTGGTGAAATAGTTGAAGTCTCGTTAACGGGCAATGCAGCAAATGTAAGATTGATGAATAGTTCAAACTTTTCAAATTATAAGTCAGGAAGGCAGCATAATTATTTTGGAGGGCATGTAAAACGTTCGCCCTACAGAATCTCTATTCCAAGCTCAGGTCGGTGGTATATTACCGTTGATTTGGGTGGTTACTCAGGAAAAACTGGAGCTTCGGTCGTAGTATTACCTGGAAAATTACCAACAGCAAATCAGCAAAGCCTTTCATCAACACCTTCTTTGGTACAAGATAGAGAATATCGAAGTGAACATGGAGATGAGCCTATAATCAGGAAATATGATGTATTTATTTCGCATGCTTCAGAAGACAAAGATGAGGTTGTCAGACCTTTAGCAATTACCTTACAAAACAAAGAATTAAAGGTATGGTATGATGAATTTGAGCTTAAAATAGGTGATAGTTTAAGACAAAAAATTGACAAAGGACTCGCTAATAGTAGGTTTGGAATTGTGGTGTTATCCAAAAATTTCATTAAAAAAGGATGGACAAATTATGAATTAGATGGAATCATCACAAAGGCTATAAATGGTCAACAGGTAGTTTTGCCTATATGGCATAATATTACCAAGCAAGAGGTTCTTGATTATAGTCCTTCTTTGGCAGACAAAATAGCCAGAAATACGGCAACATACACCATTGAAGAAATCGCTAGCGAAATAGCTGATGTAATAAACAGAACTTAATCAAAATAGTGGTTTACATAGTGAACTGAGGGGTTTTTATACATGAAATCAATAAACAAAATGATTCTAAATAATTTTAAACGGTTTACTTCTTTAGAATTGGATTTTGAAAATAACCTAAATATACTGATCGGAGACAACGAATCAGGTAAAAGTTCAATAATTCAAGCTATTGATATAGTCTTAAGTGGAAGTCGATTTAAAATAGAAAGTATAGGATTAGAAAATATCTTTAACTTCAATATCATAAATAATTTCTTACAATCAGATAAAAAATATGAAAAATTGCCTATTCTTTCAATCGAACTCTATCTAAACACACAGAATGTACCAGAAATGAATGGTCGTAATAACTCAAAGCATGTTGATTTTGATGGTCTAAAATTGGTATGTAAACCAGATGATGATTTCAGCTCTCAAATTCGTGACATTTTACAACAACCAGATTCGATTTTTCCTTTCGAATTTTATTCTATCCTCTTTTCCACATTTGCAGATAGTTATGACTATAGTCGTAAAAAATATATAAAACATATAGTTGTTGACAATTCCCAGATGAGCAATGAATATTCTATGAAAGCATATGTAAAAGACATATACAATGCCACGACGAACGAAACTGAAAAACTCTCTAACCAGAATTTGTATAGGAGCTATAAAGAAAGATTCAAAGATGAGGTTTTAAGCGAGTTAAGCAATAGAATTGATAACTATATTTTTGCAATCAAAACTTCTTCAAAATCAAATTTAGAATCTGATATAATGTTAATGGAAGATGGCATAAACATTGAAAACAAAGGACTGGGAAAACAGTGCTTTATAAAAACTAAATTAGCTTTATCACGCCAACAGACAAATATTGACATTGTAATGCTCGAAGAACCTGAAAACCATTTAAGCCATATCAATATGCATAAACTTGTTCAAATGATAAACCAAACAAATGACAAACAAATTATTATTGCAACACATAGTGATTTGATTAGTGCAAGGCTTGATCTAAGGAAAACTATTTTATTGAATAGCAATAGTATTGAACCTTTATTACTCAAATCAATATCAGAGGATACGGCAAAATTCTTTATGAAAGCACCTGATAACAACATCCTTCAGTTTGTATTATCAAATAAAACTATCTTGGTCGAAGGTGATGCAGAGTTCATTTTAATGGAAAAAATGTATCATAAAGTCACAAATCAAGACATCGCACAGGCAGATATCCACATTATTTCTGTCGGAGGAAAATGTTTCAAAAGATATTTAGAATTAGCAAAAGTGCTTAAGATAAAAACTGCTGTAATTACTGATAATGACGGTGATATAGATAAAAATATTAATCAAAAATTCTCTGATTATAATTCTTATCCCAATATTAGAGTTTTCTACGATACAGACAACAATAGAAATACATTTGAGATTTGTTTATATGATGAAAATAAAGAAATTATGGAGAACCTGTTTTCCACTCCGAGACGAACTCTATCTATACAAGAATATATGTTGAAAAACAAAACTGATTGTGCATTTTCAATTTTAACAAATGATATAGATATAAATATACCAGAATATATTTCTGATGCAATAAAATGGATAAAAGAATAATTTTTGCAGTAGCAGGCTCTGGGAAAACAACATATCTTATAAACTGTCTCACTCTTGATAAACGTTATCTAATACTAACATATACAACAAACAATTTCGAGACAATACGGAATTATATTATTGAGAAATTTGGGTATTTCCCAGAAAATATAAAACTACAAACATATTTTGGATTTCTATATTCATTTTGTTTTAAGCCATTATTGTCATACAAGGTTAATCCTAAGGGGATCAATTGGAAATCCGATTATCCTCCCTATCTAAAAAATACGGATAAAAAATTTTATTTAGATCAGACCAACAGATTATATTACAACAGAATTGCTAAACTATGTGAGGTTCAAAATATTTTACCTGATATAAACGAACGACTTGAAAGATATTTTGATTGCCTTTTAATTGATGAAATTCAAGACTTTGCAGGGCATGATTTTAATTTGTTGAAAAGTATTTCACAAGCTAACTGCGAGATGTTTTTTGTAGGTGATTTTTATCAACACACATATAGCACAAGCTATGATGGAAATGTAAATATTCGTCTTTTCAATGATTACAACTCATATACAAAAGAATTCGATAAAATGGGTTTTGTAGTTGATACAGATACATTACAAAAAAGTTATCGGTGTAGTAAAACAGTTTGTGATTTTATTCAAAGTCAAATTGGAATTCAAATTTATTCTTCTACCAATAGAGATTCTAAAGTTAAAGTCATAGAAAATAGACTTGAAGCCGAAAGTATTATTCATGATAATTCAATAATAAAATTATTTTACCAGGCACACTATAAATATAATTGCTATTCAATGAATTGGGGATGTTCAAAAGGGATAAATGGTTTTAATGATGTGTGTGTGGTATTAAATAAGGCAACGAAACAAGCATTTGATAAACTACAAATTAAATGTTTGCCTCCACAAACAAAAAATAAATTTTATGTGGCTTGTTCAAGGGCAAATAACGATTTATTCTTCATATCAGAGGAGTATGCAAAAAAGACAAAATGAGTATTCATAGATTGAGGATGCCTTTATGGGAAAAAACATACAGAAATTGACGAGAACGGCAAGTAAAGAGCCATTGATCCTTACAAACAATTCTTTGATATTCTCTCACAAGCCAAAGGTCTAAAAAACTCACAAGGCAGTATCTTTATCGAAACTGCCGACCCAAACAGTAAAGTCCGCCTTGAACCAATGCGTATTTGTGATAATAACTTCGGTGAGCTAAAAAGAGACCTCAGAGAAGGCATTATCGTTTAACACAGAGATCCTCATTGATGTTGACCTTATATCATTACTATTTGACGATTTCAAACCTGTCAATGGTAAAGGTGCTAACACAATCAAATATCATATAGGCAAAAAATATTGAGGATGATATTATTTTATGGTTTATCTCTTTGCGTAAAAGACAAGGTCATATCTTGAGTTATTTTAATGTCCAGCTTTACATAAGCTGCTCCATTAACATCATCAAACCGAATATCAATTTTCCCTTCTCTATAATCAAGACGATCAGTTCGTATATCACCAATCCATAATCTTGAATTTTCTCTATTGGTAAGACTCCCTTGATTTGCACCATCATCTACTTGAAGAAGAGTAAATAGATTATTCCCCCAATTTATATTTCCATTATTACGGATATTCATACTATTTATGACATTACCTGTATTATTCGTGATTGTGATAATAGGAGGTCTGTCATTTTCATTAAGAACAACGTCAGTGTTATATGAACTCAATGTTATTTCTTTAGTGTAAGTGTATGTTCCACTATTATATTGAATAGTCTGAGTAGTCGCATTTCTATTATTTATAACATATTTATTACTGGTTTCACCATTTACTATCGTTTGCCTTAAAGGAGTTGTTAGGCTTATAGGAAAACCTGTTCTATTTGTGATGGTGATTGATTTAGGAGCATCAGTTAAGGAAATAATTGTATCATTATTAACTACAACCTCTTGAGAAAAACTCATATTGTTTATTGTATAAACAATAGTACTTGTTCCTCTACTTGCCACTTGAGCATCATATTCTGCATTGTCATTAAGATTGGCTCTGAATGGGCTAGTAACAGATATAGGATGACCTGTTCTGTTAATAACTTTTAACTTAAGATGTGGTTCAATTGTAGCTATTGTAACATCATCATTTAGTATAACATTTTTACTAAACTGAATTCCATCAATTGTATATTTTATTTGAACACTTGACGACTTTGGTATAGATTGACTTGTATTGTTTTGATTTAATATTTGAGCTATAAATGGTTCGACAAGGTTTATTGAATAACCCGATAGATTATTAATCGTTAACAGAGGGTCTCTATCCGATATTGTAAATGTAATTACCTTATTTTCTTTTATATTGGTCCACTCTTTTACATATCTTCGCCGATGTATATCCCACGCATTAAAACGGTATATCGTTTCGTAAGCATTGAGTTCAAATAATATTTCTGAGTTTATAGGCAAATTAACATCCTTTCTTGTATATATATTTGATGATGTGAACTCAATTTGGTTTATATGTGCTGAAGTATTGTTGTATAATGTAACTTTTGAAACACAGCCAACACTCAACAAACTCAAAAATATCATAAATAAAAATATTAGTTTATTCATTGTTTTCTCCTTATGTCAAAGTTTGCAATCAACACAATGCCACCTACACATCAGTAGGTGGACATTGTGTTTTGGGTTGCCACTTTATTGTTTATCACCTTGTGAAAAAGTGATAACTGAGTCGTCTATGATTTGCACATTTCTTTTAACATAAGAATTACCTTGTACATCATCCATTCTTATGTTATATCTGTCAGGTTCCAAACCTTCCAGATTACCGAGCCAAAATCTGTATTCCTCATTATTTGTGATACTACCCTCTAATTGAATAGTAGTCTGTCCAGCAACGACCTCTCTAAGAACACCTTCTTCAGTTAAATCTAAAGAAAGGATATTTCCCCCTATCCATCTTTGCTCTGATCCTTTGACTACGAAGACTCTATTGACTGTAAAACCTGTAGTGTTTCTAAGAGTAACAATAGGTAGCCTTTCTGTTAAAGAAACTGTTACATGTTGATTACTGAGGGTTGCTTGAGCAGTATAGTTGTAATAGTCGCTTGTATAAGAGATGATATGATTTTGAGTTGCAGCAAAATTTTGATTTTGAACGCCTCTGCTTATACCAGAATTTCTTAAGTTTTGTTGAAACGGTCTATTGATTCTGATAGGAAATCCTGTGTTGTTCTGAGCAACAAGAGTTGGATGTCTATCTGCTTGGGTGATGGTAACAGATGAAATTGTCATTATGTCTTGATTCATTCTGCTATAATATAGTCCATTGATATCTTTTACAAGTATATCAAATGCTCTACTAGTGACTTTGGTGGGGTTATGATATGAACTATGACTGTAGTTCCCTCCATCGTCAATGCTGTAGGCTCTATAAACAGTTCTGCCTTGAGCATCTGTTACATTTCTTGTGCTATATCGAGCACTACCGTCACTGTTGTACCCTGAGACATATCGTTCAGTAACCGGATTTCGATTTCTTAGATTGCCCCATTCTGTAGTTCCTGTTTGCCTGATATAGAGTTCTGTTACTGTGACTCCTGTTCCATTGACTATCGTTTGACGAAATGTACTGAAGCCACAACCACTAAAAGTAACCATCAACATGGCTACTATTCCGAATAAAATGAATAACTGATATTTCCGAGTGTGCTAACATGTTAAAAAATATATAATTATCTAAAAATAGTTCTTGACAAAAAGCCTCCTTATATTATTGTAGTATTGAAAGATACAGAATAATTAAAAAGGAGACTTCAAT
>Ga0099364_10008796_pt1 | contig 14142 bp, 13 predicted proteins | sample TergutTh196P3_FD_73070 | JGI IMG/M metagenome (GOLD analysis project Ga0099364, IMG submission 73070) | Microcerotermes parvus P3 segment gut microbial communities from Pointe-Noire, Republic of the Congo - Th196 P3 | ecosystem: Host-associated > Arthropoda: Insects > Digestive system > Gut ... | reverse complement strand
GAAAATTGCCCGCCCGTTCCACAACGCGCGGAAGCAGCGAAAACACCGACGGCGTTTATCCCTTGGAAGACGGGGGTTCTCCAGCCGCCAGTCCCACCTCACGCTGAGCCATGGCAAACCTCGTTACGGAGTCCATCACAAGCAGCACGTCTTTTCCCTGATCGCGAAAATATTCGGCGATAGTAGTGGCTGTCAGCGCCGCGCGTATACGCAAAAGCGGCGGCTGATCGGATGTGGAAACCACAACTACGGAACGTTTTAAGCCTTCCTCGCCCAGGTCTTTTTCGATAAAGCCGCGCACTTCACGGCCGCGCTCTCCGATAAGGCCGATAACACTGATATCCGCCGACGTATTGCGCGACATCATGCCGAGGAGAGTGCTTTTACCCACGCCGCTTCCGCCGAAGATTCCGATACGCTGCCCCTTACCGCAGGTCAGCATACCGTCTATTGCCCGGATGCCTGTGCCTATCGGCTCTTCGATGTTGCGCCGTTGCATTGGATTGGTTTCCGGGGGATAAACCGGATACCTGTCTATGGTCTCTATCGGTCCCAGACTGTCTATAGGATCGCCGAGCGCGTTCACTACGCGTCCTAGAAGTGCGGGGCCGACGGGAATGACAGCTTTTCTCCCGCGACAGACGATCCTGTCGCCCAGCTTCACGCCGGATGACTTGTACAGCGGCATTGAAATGACATAGTTGTCGCGGAAGCCTACTACTTCAGCCGGGATTACGTTTCCGGCGTCATTTGTAGAGATTTCGCAAAGTTCGCCCACGGAAACCGGCGGCCCGAGTGATTCGATCGTAAGGCCGACCGCACGCGTTACAGAACCGACCATCTTTATCGGGTCGACTTCCTCGATCTTTCGAAAATATCTGTCAAGGTTGAAATCCGCGTTTCCCATGTTCTCCATGATATTTCCTATAATCCCTCAAAGAACGCGCTTTCAATTTCACGAAATTCCTCTTCGATACGGGCATCGATATCGCCGGTTTCGGTTTGAATCAGGCAACCGCCTTGCGAGATGGTGTTGTCTGACTCAAATTTGATATCGCGTCCTTCAGTCCGCGGTAAATCGCCATGCCTGCGCGTCATATATTCGTAATCCAGCGGATTGAGTCGAATTTCAGCCGAGGATTTTCCGGAAACACGCTCAAGCGCGACACGTACCATCGTATGTATAATGGTTGTGTCGGCATGAATTTCCCGGCGAACGATCTTCTTCGCGACTGCAAGCGCCAGGCGCACAACCTCTTCTTCCACCTGTGTGCGCAACGTGTCTTTAAGCGTCATGACTTCCGCAAGAGAGTCCGTATATTGCAACGCCATTTCTTCGATGCGCGCGGCGGCAGATTCTTCACCAGCTTTCAGGCCTTCTCCAAGACCTTCCTGTCTGCCCTGTGCATAGCCGCGATCAAAGGCGTCTTTTTCCAGTTGTTCGATATCAATAACAGGCATCGAAGGCGGTTCCGCGGTTTTAGACAGGTCCGGGCCGTCAGACAGTTCACCGACATGCGCGGCTTCGGACAACATATACGATTCCGGCAGGTTTTCCACATATCCTTCCGTAAAATAGAAGGGATGAACCGTCGAGATCCTGGATGATTCTTTTTTTATAATACGTAAGTTCATGTCGTCACTTCCCCTAATCAACGTATTCATCGCTACCGCTGCCCTTGATGCTGATTACGCCGCTTTCGTCAAGCGTACGCACAATGCTGACAATCTGCTGCTGCGCGGCTTCGACGTCTTTCAGCTTCACCGGACCAAGCACGTCCATATCTTCCTTCATCATCTCCACGGCGCGTCCCGACATGTTACGGAAGAATTGTGTACGCAATTCCTCGCTCGTTCCCTTGAGCGCAAGAGCCAGAGCCTTTTTGTCGACGCGCGAAAGAATCTCGCGTATGCCGGCGGGATCTATCAACATCACGTCGTCAAACACGAACATCAAATTCCGTATACTCAGCGCCAGCGAGGGGCTTTCTTCCTCGACTTTTTCGAGAATTTCCGCAGCTGTTTTGACTTCCACGCGATTTATAAGCTCGGCCACCGCGCGGACGCCGCCGTATGACTCGCCGCGGCCGCCTACATCGTCGCCAAGAGAACGTATCTTCTGCTCCAGCACAGATGTAATCTTTCCGATGACATCCGGCGATATTTTTTCCAGATTGGCCATACGCATGACGACATCCGCCTGCAGATTCTGGGGGAGAGAGCTAAGAAGCGCCGCTGCCTGAGAGTTGCTTAGATGCGCAAGAACCAGCGCGATCGTCTGCGGTTGTTCAGATTGCATGAACCTTGAGAGTTGCATGGGATCGGCCTTCTGAAGATGATCCAGTCCCGCCATCGCGCTTTGCAACGAAGCGTTGAGGTACTCTATCAGTCTTCCAGATTCCGCGCCGAAGGCTTTGTTCAGCAGTTTTTTGGCGTAATCGGGTCCACCTCTTGCCAGAAACGCCTGCGCCATGGAAAGGCGGTAAAAATCTTCCAACACGCTGTCGGCGACTTCAGGTGTTACCTCACCGAGTCTGGAAATTTCCCTGCTGATTTCCTGAACCTCATCTTCTTCAAGGTGACGGAAAACTCCGGAACTTGCTTCATCACCTAAAAGAATCATGACGATCGCCGCTTTTTTGGAACCGGATAATTGTGCTTGCGTCACGACTTATGCTCTCCCCTGCATCATTGAACGGATTAACTGGGAAACCAGTTCAGGATTCTTCCTGGCTTTATCAATAATTTTCTTTTTCATAACGGCATACCGGCGCGCGTCTTTGCCCATAGCCAGTTCTTCGCTCTCCAGCATGCTTTCGATCTGCTCTTCGGTTGCGTTTTCCATGTCGAAGGCCATTATTTCAGGAGGGGCTTCAGGCAATCCCATAGGCTCGCCATCGGCCTCGGGCAGAGCTTCGGTTGCTTCGCCGGACTCAAGCAATAAATTTTCTTCAGCCGGCGGAAGCGCCGGATTTGAAGCGTCAATAGCCTGTAGTACGCGGTTTCGCAACGGACGCACAAATATCATATACGCCAATACCAGCAGTAACGCCAATACTGCCCATTTAATCGCGGGTATGATATATTCCGGAGTCAGAAACCTGGCATACCATGGAACAACCGGGGCAGCCACATGTAACGCCGTTTCATCGAAAAACGACACATTTATTACTTCGACAAAGTCTCCACGCTGTTCGTCATATCCAACCGCGGCCATTATCAGTCTCTCGTAGCGGAGACGATCCTCTTCCGAAATCCGTTCCATTCTTGTTGTCGTGCTTCCGTCCTGTCCTGTTACAACAACCGGACGGTCATTCAGGGCGACGGCGACGGAAAGTCTGCGGATTGAACCTTTGGGCTGAACCGTATGCCTGACGGTTCTGCTGATTTCATAATTCGTAATTTCGCTTTCGCGCATACGTTCCGGCCCCACCATTAAAGTGGCACCCGGCTCCTCTATTCCGACATTGGACTGCGTACCGGGAATTCCCGCATCTAAAATAGCGCCTCCCGCGCGTTCCTCGCTGCGCTGGCGACTGACGACGGCCTGCGGCTCGGGATTGAACAGTTCTTCGGTCTGTTCAACCACACTGGTATTTATCTCGACTGACGCGTTGACACGAACGTTTTCCTTGCCGAATATTGGTTCAAGAATAGCGGCGGCCTTGGCGGTAGTCTCTCTTTCCAGCTGTTCGCGCAGACTCATTTCCTGTTCAATCCCGGAGCGGGCCGTGTCGCCGGAATCCAGGGACTGCGCCAAAACGCGCCCTTCATCATCCACAACAGAAACGTTTTGCGGGGTAAGCCCCGGAACGGCGCCCGCAACCACGCCCCTGATTCCAGCGATGCTTGATCTTGAAAGCACCGTTCCGCCTCTCAAAGCCAGAACTACGCTTGCCTTTGCGGGTTCCCTGGATTCCTCGAAAAAAGAATCTCTTGGCAGAACGATATGCACTCGCGCGTTGGAAATCTCCGCAAGGCGCGAAATCGTGCGCGCCAGTTCTCCCTCCAGCGCGCGTTGCAAGTTGATCTGCTCGGTGAAATCGGTCATGCCAAACTGACTTCTGTCGAAAATTTCATAACCGATAAGGCCGCTGCGGCCGAGACCCGCGCCGGAGTATTCCAGACGCAATCTGTCGATCTCATCTTTTGGCGCGGCTACCAGGATGGAGGTTCCCTGTACGCGGAAATTCCTCCGGCTTTCCTCAAGCCTTTCGACGATCGCCTGCGCGTCTTCGGGATTAAGATCGCGGTAAAGCGTCTGGTACTCCACGCGGTTCACAAAGTAAACCACCGACAAGATCAAAACGAGGCCAAGTAAGGCAAAGGCGATTATAGTAATCCTCTGCCGCCACTCAAGGCGTCTCCACATTTCCTGTGTCTGATTCATGAAATCAGGCCGGTTTGCAGCCATCTGTAACTCTCCTCAGAATCTATGTTCATATTTTACGAATATGAACATAGACCCCTTTTCATATATAACAGGCTTACAATGGAATCTCTACAAATTGAGGTTCCTTAAATCAAACAGGCATTCTCAGGACTTCCTGGTAAGCCTGTACGATTTTGTTGCGTACCTGCATCATCATTTGAAACGATACATCCGCCCTCTGCATGGCAATAACAGCCGTATGCAGTTCATCTGTCTCGCCTGTAATAATCTTTTGGATTTCACTGCTGGACTTATTGGAAAGATCGTTAACAGTGGAGATGGCGTCCTTAAGCAGGGCGCCGAAACGTGTCCTGTCTTCCTGCGCACCAGCCGGCTTGCTGCCGAGGGAAAGCGGAAGATCGGAAGTAATCGGATTTATAGTAATGGGTTCCATAAAAATTTCCTTTATTTCATAATATCAAGTGTGCGTTGAATCATATCCCTGGCCATGCCAACCGCCTGCAGATTTGCTTCGTAGGAACGGGTCGCCGACATAACGTTGACCATTTCCTCCAAGGCATTGACATTGGGATACGCGACATATCCGCGCTCGTCGGCGTGCGGATGCCCGGGTTCGTAGCGCATAATCGGGTCACTCTGATCGGTCGCGATTTCGAGGATTTTTACACCGCGTACGGCATCGTCGAACATTGATCCGAAGGACGTTGCCCCGAAGGAATCTTTCATGTTCACAGCGGAAAAAATCACATCCTTACGCCGATACGGCTCCACACCCTGCGGCTGCGTAGTGTTGGCGTTCACAAGGTTGCTGACCATCACTTCCAGTCTGCGACGCTGAGCCGTAAGTCCGGAAGCTCCAATTTCCATAACTGACATTATGCTCATTGCGACCCTCCTCTTTCGTTAATGGAATTAATGAGCCTTTGGTACCTGCCACTCAACATTTGCGTCATCATCGAATAACCGATCGCGGTTTCGCTTAATTTCATCATTTCCCTGTCGATATCCACGTTGTTCCTGTCAGCCCGCTCAATTAACCCCTGCGGTTCAAAGACCAGGTTCATGGGACCGGTCGGCTCTCCCTCAATGTGTCGTTCCCGCGTCGTCCGCATATTGGGGGAACTACTGGAAATCAGTTCACCTATAGTCGCGTGAAAGGAAATCTCCTTGGTTTTGTAACCGGGAGTATCGATATTTGCGATGTTTGACGAAATAACCTGCTGGCGCTGCGAGAGGCGGCCCACATAGCCCTCAATCGCTCTAAGAGTTGTACTTTCAAACAGATCCATATACATTTGCTACTTTCTCCTTACTCGGCTCTACACTCGGCCACTATTCTTTAAGCAACCCGTGTTCCACTGTTTGGTGCGCAACAATACAGCATAGTGCGCAGTATCGTAAAAGCCTTTATCCATAAGGATTTATCAAAAAATAAAATATTTGAAAATTTCATATATTTAATTTTCACAGGCAACATAACATTCAACATGTGTTAAAAAGAGGTTGCCCAGTGGGCAGAATTTGCCTCTTTGTCCCGCACTGTTAATCCAAATTCGTTCAATTTGTTGCGCAACGTACGCAGGCTTATTCCAAGAGAGCGCGCGGCACGCGTACGATTGCCGCCGGTATCCTCAAGCGTCCGGCAAATCAGGAGTTTTTCCATTTCACGCATAGTCATGCCCGATGAAAGATTAAACCTCTCTTCGGGAGAAACTGAAGACGGAAAACTCTGGGCGGCGGTCTCCGGCACAGGCGGCGGCGTAACAAATTCCGCGAGGTCTGAAAGGAAAATATCTGAAACTTCGATTACAGAACCGACCGAAAGAGCGGCAGCCCTCTGAATCGCGTTTTCGAGTTCACGTACATTACCCGGCCATGAATGCGCGCAAAGCCGCTCCATGGCATCTTTACCGACTCGCAACCCGCCGCAGTCCGGCTCCGAACCATAACGTTTGCAGAAAAAGTCGGTGAGGAGCGGTATGTCGCTAACGCGCTTACGCAGAGGCGGGATACTCAGACGCACCACGTTCAGCCGGTAGTAGAGATCCTCTCGAAATTCGCCTTGCCGCGCCAGCAACATTAGATCGCGGTTGGTCGTAGCAATGACGCGCACATCGATCGGAACAGGGGCGCGACCGCCAACGCGGTCGATTTCTTTTTCCTGCAGCACGCGAAGGAGTTTCGCTTGCAAAATAGGCGCCATTTCGCCGATTTCGTCCAGTAGCAGCGTCCCGCCGTCGGCAAGTTCGAATTTGCCCGGCTTGGAAGCGACCGCGCCTGTAAACGCCCCTTTTTCGTAACCAAACAGTTCGCTTTCCAGTAGATTTTCAGGCAACGCGGCGCAGTTCACGGCCACAAATGGTTTTGAGCGGCGCGAGCTGCGTTCATGAATCATACGGGCCAGAAGTTCCTTCCCCGTACCGCTCTCGGCTTCTATTAAAACAGTTGCGGAGCTTTCGGCGGCATGAGCGGCCAGTTCGATAGTTCGTGAAAAATGGGGATCCTGGGTGACAATAACGTGGTGGGAGCGCGTGATCTTTTCTTTTTTCCCTGATTCAAGCGCGCGACGGACGACGTTTTCAAGAGCTTCAGCGTCAAAAGGCTTGAGCAGGTAATCAAAGGCTCCTTCGCGCATCGCGTCAACGGCGTTTTGCACCGTGCCATAAGCTGTCAAAAGAACGACGGGCGTCTGCGGCGCCAGATTTTTTATCCGTCGAAGCAGGTCAAGACCGCTTACCTCAGGCATTCGCATGTCGGTAATAACCAGCCCGTAGTATTTCTCCTTTAAGCGGCGCAATGCCTCCATACCGCTACCGGCAGTCGTTACTCCGTAGCCGAGGCGGCGAATCGTTTCATTAACGGCAATCAACATCTGCGGTTCATCGTCAACCACCAGCAGTTCTTCCCGCATTCTTTCCCCTTTCTGGAATTTCCTGCCGCCACCTGATGTTTCATTACGAAACTTATGAAATATCAGATTTGGGGGAATGAAATTCACAAATAAGAAAGCAACAGTCGTGCCATTATTGCGATTTTTACGGTATAAATTGTTTTAACAGGCAAAAGTCGTTTTATTTCAATTCGATAGCTCGATAAGAATACTTTGCGCCCGCCGGGGCGGTAAGAATACGAAGCGGCAAAGAGTCAAATAGTTGACGAAAGGCGTCTCAAATTCAGTGGTTTGACAAAAATCCGTTTCACCGAGACGGCTTACAAACCACTTTATTTATTGTATAGATAAACAGAAATACCGTCGCAATGACCCGCTACAACGTTCCGTATCCCGTAAAATCACTTTCATTCCGCTGAAAATACACTTAAGGAAACACTGATTAATTGTCTGCGCGGTATGAAGCGCAAGGCGCACGGAGCGCAGGAACCGAGGCATATATTGAAATATGTTGAGGTTACGAGCACCGCGCAACGTAGCGATTCGCCCGCACAGGGAATTAATCAGTGTTTCCTTAAACTTTCTCCGCAATGTTTTGTATTTACCGGTTTCTTTGTATCCAACTTCAACTATAACCGATTGGAGAAGCGGTCTCGGAAAACTGGACAGCTAGATAAGTGTTAATCTTGCTTTTTGACTGGAGCGAGAAAATGGGCAAGAGGCAGAGGCGGAACCACAGTTCAGGATTCAAGGCGAAGGTAGCGTTGGCGGCCTTGCGAGAGGATAAGACGCTGTCAGAGCTGTCGTCACAGTTTGACGTACATCCGAATCAGATATCGGATTGGAAGCGTCAATTACAGGACAAAGCGCCTGGGGTATTCGGCGGCAAAGAAGAAGAGAAGGAGAAAGAGCCTGACATTGTTCGTATGCAGGCAAAGATTGGCCAGTTGACACTGGAAAATGATTTTTTAGAAGCTGCGCTCATCAAGGCGGGAATGCTGAGCGCAAAGCGATGATAGACCGCAAGAGTGAATTGAGCGTAAAGCGTCAGTGCGAACTTCTGTCAATCCCGCGTTCGACGGCATATTATGAGCCTGTAGAGGTATCAGCTTCAGACTTGGAGCTAATGCGTCGCATGGATGAGTTGCATATGGAATTTCCGTATGCCGGTAGCCGAAAGCTCCGTAGCTTTCTAAAGCGTGAAGGGTATGAAGTTGGCCGGCGTCATGTCCGCACATTGATGATTCGCATGGGTTTGGAAGCCCTGTACCCCAAACCGAACACGAGCCGCCGCCGGGAGGGTTGTCAAATCTATCCGTATCTGTTGCGGAATTTGGAGATACGCCATTCGAACCATGTATGGGCATGTGACATAACGTACATACCGCTTCATCGTGGGTTTGCGTACCTGTTTGCAGTAATTGACTGGTATTCCCGCCGTGTGCTTTCCTGGCGTCTTAGCAACACCTTGACGGCGGTCTTCTGCGTGGAAGCGGTAAAAGAAGCATTTGAGCGTTATGGCAAGCCTGAGATATTCAACACAGACCAGGGGAGCCAGTTCACGAGCGAAGGGTTCGTTGGTTTGCTGAAGGAGTCCGGCGTACGTATAAGCATGGACGGCAAGGGAAGCTGGCGGGACAATGTGTTTATTGAGCGTCTCTGGCGCAGCGTGAAATACGAAGAGGTATACCTTCATGCGTATAACTCCATGACTGAAGCCAGAACGAGGCTGAAAGGGTATTTATGGCGTTATAACGAGAAAAGGCCGCACCAATCGCTTGACAACAGGACTCCCGATGAGGTCTACTATGAAGGTCTTGGGCAACGAGTAGCCTGATGAAGAAGTATGTACCAAGCCTATGGAAAAGTGGAAAAGCCCCGCAAAAAGCAGCGGGACTTTCCCACTTTCCCACAGGCGCTGCTATTGTTTTTTTAGGGTTAATTGAACACAGCGCGATCCGCAGAGCCCTTCGGCCTACGGCCTTCGGGCTCTACGGATCGCGCCTAAACCATGCAGGACTACACTTAATTCCTATGGGAAACTGTCCAAAACACCGGAGCCACTTCTTGGAGACGAAACAGCGCTTCTAACTTCGGGATCCCGGATTACATTGGACGCCGGTTAAATACTCTGCCATATTTTAAGGTTGTCAATCGGTTGAGTAGTTGTGATATCAGCGGATTATTGCCGCAAAAAACCAAAAAACATACGGAAAACGAAGACTTTGGAAGAAACAGATGAATTAGTACCCGAGGCCGCGATTAACGATCTTTTACTGGTGCAGTTGCCGGACGATGTAAATTTCGGCAACTACTACAGCCGGGTGGAAAACATTACGGAAAAAAACATGGAGGTAACCTGGCCTACCGAGCGAGGCGTTCCCATGCCGGTGCGCACTGATCAGATGTTGCGTTTTTTTATTGTACGCAAAGACAGCGCTTATTTCTTCGACGGGATGGTAGAGAAAACCATTCGCGAACCGTTGCCGATTATCACTATTATTGTTTCCAGTGCCATGCAACGCATACAGCGCCGTCAGGACTTTCGCGTAAAATGCCTGGTTCCGCTTGAGATCATCGCTACGCTTTCCGGAGTATCGAGCGGATTGAATCCGGCGACGTTGCATCTAAAAATGAATACCTACGATCTGAGCGCCAGCGGCGTTTCGTTGCGCACAACGACGGTTATCCCGGAGGGAACGCTTCCGTTGCTCCAGCTTTCATTGCCGGACGGAGGACCGCCGATAAAAGCGTCGTCCCGAGTGGTGCATCGTTTTATCGCGCCGGAAAATCCTGATACATTCCATGTCGGCATACAGTTTATGGCGCTCGAAGAGAACAACAGAACGCGCATTGTGCGTTTCATCTACCACACAGAATTGAACAGAATTCGAAGCTAGTATCGCGTGTCATCTAAATGTTGTATAATTATCGAGTATAGCCTTTTAGTTTATTGCTATAACTTCCACCCATATTGCGTCCCTAACGGGACGCGGTTTATAAGATAAGCCGTTTTCTACCAATAGTTTGTCCCTACGGGACAACTCCATGATGAAACATCCGTCTTTGCGCCCCGTTAGGGGCGTAATATGGGTAGAAAACGCATAACAAAAAATCCCGCGTCCCGTTAGGGACGCAATATGGGTGAAAACTTCGCAAAGTTACCTCATAGATGGTTCACGCCCCCGTGAGGTGACTTGAATCTTTCGTAATTTATGCAACATTTAGATGACACGCGATACCAGGAGGCATCACAAGCGCAACGACGTAGGGGCGCGATTTATCGCGCCCTCATTGGACAGACAGACATGCCTGATTGCGGCGCCGCAGTAGAAACCCTATGAAATATCCGGGTTAGAGGATTGGATAGGAGATCAAATAATGCTTACAAAAAGACAGAATATGCTGGAAACCGTCAGGGGAGGCAAACCGGACCGGTATGTCAACCAGTTCGAGGCGATTGAATTTATATGGGCGACGCCGTATATCAGGAGTTCGCCCTTTCCAAAGCCGGGCGAAGAAGTCGTCAACGCGTGGGGCGTTACGATGCGTTTTCAGGAAAACACGCCCGGACCCTTTCCCGTCCACGACGACGAACATCGCGTTCTGAAGGATGTGACGAAATGGCGGGAAACGGTGACATTTCCAAAGCTTGACTATCCTCAGTCCGAATGGGATGAATGCAGGACTGAGGTCGATAAAATAGACCGCGCCGAGAAATACGCCGCCGCGCTGATAGCGCCTGGCGTGTTCGATATGATCCACTTTCTGATGGGAATGGAAGACTGCTTCTTCAGTTTTTACAGCGAGCCTGATTCACTGAAGGAAATGATAGCCGCCATAACCGAATGGGAACTCGAATACGCGCGCCTGATATGCGAGAATCTGCAGCCCGACATGGTCTTTCACCACGACGACTGGGGCAGCCACCGCTCGACGTTCCTTTCTCCCGAAATGTTCGACGAGTTCATATTCCCGTCGTACAAAAAAATATACGGCTATTACAAGGCGCACGGCGTGGAACTCGTGGTGCACCACAGCGACTCTTACGCGGCGACGCTCGTGCCGCACATGATAGACATGGGCATAGACGTCTTCCAGGGATGCGTGGACACGAACGACGTGCCGGATCTGATACGCGCGTACGGCGGAAAAATATCCTTTATGGGCGCCATCAACAACGGCGTCGTGGACGTTCCGTTCTGGACGGACGCCCTCGTAGCCGAGTATGTAGAAAAGACATGCCGGGAGTGCGGAACGCAGTATTTCATACCCTGCTGCACGGCGGGTGGGCCGGCCAGCTCCTGTCCTGGCGTATACGACGCCGTAACGCGCGAAATCGACAGAATGAGTAAAATAATGTTTAAATGACGAAAGAAAAACCTGTTCGATTTCACGCTTTAGAATTACGGGTCCGCCGGACTATCCGTGATTTCCGCATGGCGGCGCCGGGAGAACATATCGTGGTCGCGGCATCGGGAGGCGCGGATTCCACTGCGCTCCTGGTCTGCCTGAAAGCGCTCGCGCGGGAAAATTCGCTCACGTTGACAGCCGCCCATTTGAATCATTGCATACGCGGCGCTGAAGGAGACGCCGACGCCGAATTTACGCGGCGGTTTTGCGAAACGCTTGAAATTCCCTGCGTTACGGAAACCATAGACGTCAAAAAACAGGCCGGGGATTCAGGAGAAAATCTCGAAGCCTGCGCCCGTCGCGCGCGCTACGCATTTTTGCGCCGCACGGCGCGCCGGGTCGGCGCTCAAAAAATCGCGGTCGGACACAACCGTAACGACCAGGCTGAAACGGCTGTTTTCCGTTTCCTGCGCGGCAGCGGAATTGAAGGGCTTTCCGCTATCCGGCCTGTTCTCGACGATGGAGTCATTCGGCCGCTGATTGATTGTCCGCGCGAATTGATTCGCCGCTACCTGCAAGACAAAGCCGTCCGCTGGCGCGAGGATTCCACCAATGCCGATCTTCATTACGCCAGGAACCGCATACGGATGGAACTGATCCCTTACCTGGAAAAGAATTTCAATCCGCGGCTGATTGACGCCCTGGCGCGCGAAACCGGGATCGCCCGCGAAACATGGGATTTTATTGAAGCGCATGCGCGGGCGGCCTTTGAAAGCCTGCGCGCCGAAACTGAAGAAGGGATTTCGCTGGACGCCGCCGGGATACTGGAACTTCATCCCGCTTTGCAAAAACAGGTTCTAAGGCTGGCGCTGAAAGACTGCCTGGGTTCAACGCTGAACATCGGCGCGGTTCATATTGAAAACCTCCTGGCCGTCTGTAAAAAACGAAACGGCGGCGGCGAAACCCCGCTTCCCGGCGGCGGCAGGGGAATCCGCAGCTTTGGCCGCCTTTTGCTGCAAAACCATCAGCTGAAACCGGCAGCCGATTATTCGTACCCCCTGGGCATTCCGGGAGAAATCCACGTTCCCGAAATCAGGACGCTGTTTCGTTCCGTGATTATCCGCCGGCCGCCCGATTTAGAAACGCCGCGCGACGACCGGCGCCGGGCGCTGCTGGATCCCGCCGCAATAAACGGGCCGCTTGCGATACGTTCACGAAAACCGGGCGACCGGTACGGCGGCGCGGAACGCAAAAAAGTGAAAAAAATGCTTATCGACGCAAAAATTCCATTGGACCGGCGCGCGGTCCTGCCGATGCTCGCTTTAGCGGGTATCGTTATCTGGATTCCCGGATTCCGGCCGGCGCGCGGTTACGAGGCGCGGCAGGAATCCGATAAATGTCTGCTTATTGAAATGGCGTACCCGACGTAAAAGAAAAGGCGGCGGCGTGCTATAATTATTTTTTGCAGATAATTAACCTGGATATTCATAGGTTTAAGAAAATAGTAATCGGAGTATGGCGAACATGGGGGAATGCATGACTTCTCTTATTCATAGAAATCCGCTGGTTGAATTCCTGGACAAACCAGCCGTGGATTTTACCAAGGAAGACATTAAAAAATTCGTTATTGAAAACAATATTGAAATGGTGAACTTCCGCCATACCGGCAGAGACGGCCGTTTAAAGGCCCTCAATTTCTATATCCGCAGTGAAGCCCAACTGGACAAAATCCTTTCCGTTGGCGAGCGCGTGGACGGTTCTTCCCTGATGGACGCCATAGACGCCGGATCTTCCGACGCCTACGTCATACCCCGCTACAGTACCGCTTTTGTCAATCCTTTCTCCGAGATACCCGCTTTGGACATTCTCTGTTACTACTACACCAGCGAAGGCGCCATGATGTCCACCGCTCCGGATGTCACCTTGAAAAAAGCCGCCGCAACGTTAAAGAAAGATACCGGGTACGAATTTTGCGCCATGGGTGAATTGGAATATTATGTTTTAGGCCCAAGGGATGAAGACAGGCTCTTCCCCGCCGCCGAGCAGCGCTCCTACCAGGAAGCCAACCCTTTTACCAAATGGAACGATTTTCGCAACGAAGCCATGCGTCTGATCGTCCGATGCGGCGGCGATATTAAATACGGTCATTCCGAAGTAGGCGCCATTCATACGGATAAATACGACCTGGAGCAATCCGAAATCGAATTTAACGTTTGTCCGGCAGTGAAGGCCGCCGATCAATTAATTATCGCCAAGTGGATTATGCGCTCTTTAGCCCATCAATATGGCGTCAATATTTCTTTTGCTCCCAAGATCATGAAGGGTCACGCCGGTTCCGGTCTGCATTTTCATACCATGTTGATTAAAGACGGCAGGAATGCTCTTGTGGACGAAAACGGCGAACTTTCCGAAGCCGCCCGCAAAGCCATCGGCGGTTATTTGAAATTCGCCCAGAGCCTCACGGCTTTTGGCAATACCGTTCCTACTTCTTATCTGCGTCTGGTAC
>Ga0099364_10008795_pt1 | contig 14143 bp, 9 predicted proteins | sample TergutTh196P3_FD_73070 | JGI IMG/M metagenome (GOLD analysis project Ga0099364, IMG submission 73070) | Microcerotermes parvus P3 segment gut microbial communities from Pointe-Noire, Republic of the Congo - Th196 P3 | ecosystem: Host-associated > Arthropoda: Insects > Digestive system > Gut ... | reverse complement strand
ATCCATGCGCCCACTCGCGCGCTCCGGCATCCATGCCTACGCTTGCCGGGAAACACAAACACGACTTTTCCCAGTATGGCTGACCTGTTACCTGAAATTCACGAAATATATGGTGATTATTAACATAATGGAGATAGAATCTTCCGAGAAAATATGCTATACTCTTCCCATGAATGTAAAGCTTTCTGCGCTTATCGGCCGCGTGCCTGTCGTTGCCTTACTCGGGATGTGCAAAAATGCGGGCAAGACGACTGCACTGAATAGTTTGATAGGCGAATACCGAACATCAGGGGAACGCATTGCTGTGACGTCCGTGGGCAGGGACGGGGAACCTTTCGACTTAGTGACAGGCACGCCGAAGCCATCAATTTACATATATGACGGAACTCTGGCTGCCACGGCTTCCGGGCTGCTCAATCTTTCAGATGTGTCGCGGGAGATTCTGGATGTAACCGATATTGCGACACCTCTGGGAAAGGTCGTCGTGTTCAGGGCAATGAGCAGCGGTTATGTACAGTTGGCGGGACCGTCGTCGATTGACGACATGTCGCGCATCCGCGATCAGATGCATAGCCTTGGCGCGGACACGGTTCTAATAGACGGCGCTTTGAATCGGCGATCGCCCGCCTCCGGCGCGCATGACGGCGCATGCATACTTAGCACAGGAGCGTCGCTGAGCCGGGACATGGACACAGTTGTGAGCGAAACCGCGTTTGTTTGCAAGATACTGACTCTGCCGGAGTACAGGGGTCAGGGATCAGGGGTCAGGGGTCAGAGTGCAGGAGTGACGGGGCAGGGGTCAGGGATTAGGGATCAGGGGTCAGGAGACGGGAGTGACGGGTCGGGATTCGGAGTTCAGGGGCTCAGAGCTCGAAGGTATGTTGTTATTGGTCGCGATGGGGGCGCGGAGGGGGCGGATACGGCGGAAGAGCTGTGCGCAATCCTCAAGCGGACGGACGCGAAAGAGGTGTTTTTCTCAGGCGCTTTAACAGATACCGTCGCACTCGCCATATTGCAAAGCGGCGAAAAACTCCGCAGTTTGCGTTTTATAGTCGAAGACAGCAGCAAAATACTAATCAAAAAGGAAAGCTTTGAAAAACTCCAATCCCGCGACATCGAGTTCCACGTCAAACACGGAACCAAACTAGCCGCAGTGACAGTCAACCCCGTATCGGCGGGAGGCTGGCAGTTCGACGCCAAAATATTCCTAGATAAAATACAAAACGCGATAGCAATACCGGCGGTGGACTTGGGTGGTAGTGAGTGAGTTAGGAGTTAGGAGTTACCCTACTGGCTATTTATTGCAATTACAAACAATATTTTCTGCCCCCTGATCCCTGTTACCTGTTACCTGTTACTTGTTACTTGTTACCTGTTACTTGTTACTTGCTAAACGTTAATCGTCAGAAAGGTAGTGTCCCATGTTTGGCCTGACTTTTGAGCAGCAGCAGGATATTGGGCTGAAATTTGTTCTTGATTTGCTTGAACCGGTTTGCCCTTATGGCGCAAAGTTTTTGAAGGCGGCGCGGTTTTACGGGTCGGGGGAAAAAACGGAGCTTGAGCTGGAGCTGGGTAATGTGTCTGCTATGGTTGCAGCGCTTGAGAGTTCGCCCGACAAGGTCAGCGCGGTTAGGCATGTGCTGTCTGCACTGAAGGATATATCAGGTTCGATTAGAAATTGCAAGAGCGATGCGCTGACGGAAATCGAGCTTTTTGAGCTTACTGCGTTTTTGCTGCGCGTGAAAGAGCTTATTCCGCTTGCGGAAAGCCTGATCGGTTATGACGATATGACAGGCGCGCGCTTTGAGCGGGTGGATGAGCCGTTATCCATATTGGATCCGACAGGCAGCGGTCGGCTCAGCTTCTATATTGAGGATTCGCGAACTCCCGAGCTGCTGCGTTTGCGCCGCGAGAAGCGCATGCTGGAAGAAAAACTGTTTCTGCTCAATAGCAGCGAAGAATTAAATGTAGACGAATTGCAAATCTCACAAGGCGAAGATAAAGACAGGCTGTTGGCTCAGCGGGCTACGGTGGCAGGCTACGAAGAGCGGGAGCTTTTGTCCATCTACGCGGCAATGTCGGATTTGCTCCGCCCAATGCTGACGCTAATCGAAAGAAACGCCGAAGCTGCCGGAAGGCTCGACGCCGCTATATCCAAAGCGCTTCTGGCTCGGCGCTATTGCGGAACAAAACCCGACATGGGCGTTGAAACGCTTTTGCTTGAAGATGCGGTGAATCCCGAAATAGCCGAAGCTTTGAGCGATGATGGCCGCAGTTTCACGCCGATAACAGCCGAGCTGCCGAGAGGGGCGACTATTCTCACAGGAGCGAACATGGGGGGAAAGAGCGTTGCGATTAAGACTATCGCGCTGAATACCGCTTTGGCTCTTATGGGTTTCTTTGTGTTCTGCAAAACGGCGAGAATACCTATGTTTGACCGCTTTGAACTGATAAACCGCGATTTTTCCTCTATACACAGCGGGCTTTCAAGCTTCGGCGGGGAGATACTGCGTTTTAACGAGGCTGTGGAGCGTTTGCGCGAGGGCGGGCTTAGTTTCATCGCAATGGACGAGTTTGCACGCGGGACAAACTCATTAGAAGGCGCCGCGATTGTGCGCGGCGTGATTAAGTATCTAAATAATAAGAACGCAGTGACGATTCTTGCAACGCATTACGACGGCGCCGCAGAGTTCGCCTCACGCCGATATCAGGTGCGCGGGCTGAAAGAGCAATTTCGGAGTTCGGAATTCGGAATTCGGAATGAACTATTCAGTCGCGGCGAGGAAAACGAGTATTTTGATCGCAAGGGACCAAGCGCAAAGGGGCGAGGTGACGGCGTTGCGATTATTGCGGAGCATATGGACTATGGACTTGCCGAGGTAGAAAAAGGCGCGGTGTACGCAAGGGACGCGGTGCTGGTTTGCAAGCTTTTAGGAATGGACGAGGAAATTTTAAGCGACATTGAACAGGAGGGACTGAGAACATGAAAACGAGGAATGGGCTTTTTGCAGACGTTTCCGAGGAAAACTGGAACGATTGGCGCTGGCAGATACGAAACCGTTTGGAAACCGTGGATGAACTGAAAAAGCATGTAAGCATAACACAGGAGGAAGAAGAGGGCATACGCCAATGCCTTCAGAGCCTGCGCATGGCGATAACCCCGTACTATCTCTCGCTCATAAACCTTGACGACCCACATGACCCTGTGCGCCGCCAAGCCATACCGACGGCACAGGAACTCAAACGCTCAGAGTCCGATCTTGAAGACCCATTGCACGAGGACACGGACTCCCCTGTCAAAGACTTGACCCACCGCTATCCCGATCGCGTGCTTATGCTCGTCACCGACAGTTGCTCGATGTACTGCCGCCACTGCACGCGGCGCCGCTTTGCGGGGCATCACGACAAAAGCGTCCCGACAGAGCAAATCGATCTGTGCATCGAATATATACGGGAACATCGCGAGGTGAGGGACGTGCTCATATCAGGGGGAGATCCGTTTGTCATGTCCGACGGCAAGCTTGAGTATATAATCAGCAAACTCAGGGAAATCCCGCATGTTGAAGTCGTGCGCCTCGGCAGCCGCATACCCGTTGTAATGCCGCAGCGGATCACGCAGGAATTATGCGACATGCTGAAAAAGTATCAGCCGATATGGGTCAATACCCACTTCAACCACCCTCTGGAAATAACGGAAGAATCGGCGCGCGCCTGCCAAATGCTTGCCGATGCGGGAATACCGCTTGGTAATCAGAGCGTACTCCTTGCAGGGGTAAATGATTGCGTCCATGTCATGAAAAGACTCGTGCAGAAACTTGTACAGATAAGGGTTCGGCCATACTATATCTACCAATGCGACCTGTCGATTGGTCTTGAGCATTTTAGAACGCCGGTTTCTAAGGGAATCGAGATAATTGAAGCCCTGCGCGGACACACCTCCGGATTCTGCGTCCCAACATTTGTCGTGGATGCCCCGGGAGGAGGCGGGAAAACCCCGGTCATGCCTGACTATATTATCTCGCAGACGCCGAACAAAATTGTCCTCCGCAACTTCGAGGGTGTCATAACGACTTACTCTGAACCACCGCATTATTCAGAGACATGCCAATGCGAGTTTTGCCGAGGCGAGTCACACGAAACGCTAGTCGGCATAGCAGGCCTACAGCGCGGCCAACAAATGGCACTAGAACCCGTGGGCCTAGAGCGGAACAAAAGGCACCACGCTGAAAGTTGAGAGTTGAGAGTTGAGAGTTGAGAGTTAGGAGTTAGGAGTTAGGAGTTAGGAGTTAGGAGTTACGCTACTGGCTATTTATTGCAATTACAAACAATATTTTCTGACCCCTGTTCCCTGACCCCTGTTCCCTGACCCCTGTTCCCTGTTACTTGTTACTTGTTACTTGTTAATCGTTAATCATTAATCTGCGGCTTGACCGCGTTGGGAGTTGTTTATGAGTAAATTAGGCTTGGATTTGGGGCTTGTTGGGAAGGCTCGGGCGGCGGCGGCTCTTGTGGCGGAGGATACGCAGCGGTTTATTGATCGGCATACTACGGTCGCTGTGGAGCGCAGCGTTTGCAGGCTGCTGGGGATTGATGGTTTGAGCGGGGCGGAAGTGCCGATGCCGAATGTCGTTGTGGACCATCTGTCGGAAAAAGGCGTGCTTGCGGACGGCGCTGCTATGCGCGTGGGCAACGCAATGTCGGAGCTAGGCCTTTCGCCGCAGAGAGTTGCGGAAATGATTGAAGCCCGCGAACTTGACCTTGCAGGCATCCCGATACATCCTGAGCCAGAGATACGTGCGGCTCTTGAGCCTTTCGTTGATGCCGCGATAGAGCGAATCAGAGCCAATACTAAAAAGCGCGCAGATTACCTCAACAGGTTCGGGGACAAGGAAGGGCCGTATATATACCTGATAGTCGCCACAGGGAACATCTTCGAGGATATAGTTCAAGCCGAGGCTGCGGCAAAGCAGGGCGCGGACGTAATCGCCGTGATACGCACCACTGGCCAGAGCCTTCTCGACTATGTTCCCTACGGCGCGACGACGGAGGGCTTCGGCGGAACATATGCCACGCAGGAGAATTTTCGCCTGATGCGCGCGGCCCTTGATAAAGTAGGCGAAACGGAAGGCCGATACATACGGCTTTGCAACTACTGTTCGGGCCTGTGTATGCCGGAAATCGCCGCAATGGGCGCGCTTGAGCGGCTTGACATGATGCTCAACGATGCCCTTTATGGCATATTGTTCCGTGACATCAACATGAAGCGCACTATAATTGACCAATATTTTTCACGGGTTATAAACGGCTTTGCGGGCGTTATAATAAACACGGGCGAAGACAACTACCTAACCACGGCGGATGCGTTTGACGAGGCGCATACAGTGCTTGCTTCGCAGTTCCTCAACGAGCAGTTTGCGCTGATGGCGGGGCTTCCCGAGGAGCAAATGGGCCTGGGCCACGCTTTTGAGATGCAACCGGACCTCGACAACGGGTTTGTATATGAGTTGGCACAAGCACAGATGGCGCGCGAGATATTCCCAAAGGCCCCGCTCAAATATATGCCGCCCACGAAGTACATGACCGGCAACATATTTCGCGGCCATGTCCAAGACGCGCTATTCAATATGGTCACGATTCTCACAGGACAGAAAGTGCATCTGCTTGGCATGATGACAGAAGCCATTCACACGCCGTTCATGTCCGACCGCGCACTCGCAATTGAAAACGCGCGGTATATCTTCCGCACAATGCGGACACTGGGCGATGAAATCGAATTCAAAAAAGGCGGTATCATAGAAGCGAGAGCCGCCGAAGTGCTTGGAAAAGCAGCGGACCTTTTGAGCGAGATTGAGAAAATAGGCTTGTTCGCAACTCTCGAAAAAGGCGTGTTCGCAGGCATAAAGCGCTCCTCCGACGGCGGAAGGGGCCTCGACGGCGTAGTCGCCAAAGCGGAGGGGTATTTTAATCCGTTTGTAGATGCTATGAGGTGATAAATATGAGCACAGGATTGTATAACACGTCGAATAAGGTTTTTGACACGAATCTTGACCGCACGAGGCTCAAGCCTTATGGCGATACGATGAACGACGGGAAGGTGCAGCTCAGTTTCACCCTGCCTGTTCCGAACGATGATAAGGGAATGGAAGCGGCGAGGCTTCTTGCGGGAAAAATGGGGCTATCGGAGCCGAGCGTCGCTTACGCGAGCTCGCTTGACAAGGAGTTCACCTTCTACATAGTCTACGGCTCATCAGCGCATAGCATTGATTATACAAAAATAAAGGTTATGGCGGTTACGGACGAGACGATGGAGATGAGCGAGGTCGATGATTTTATAAGGGAAAACATTGGGCGCAAGGTTATAATCGTCGGCGCCTCAACCGGAACGGATGCGCACACGGTCGGCATAGACGCCATTATGAACCGAAAGGGGTTTGCCGGCCGATACGGGCTTGAGCGCTACGACATGATAGAGGCGCATAATTTAGGCAGCCAAGTCCCGAACGAGGAGTTTCTGAGAAAAGCGGAGGAGCTTCGCGCCGATGTGCTGCTCGTCTCGCAGACAGTGACGCAAAAAGACGTACATATAAAAAACCTCACCGAGCTTATTGAACTCGCCGAGGCCGAAGGGGTACGCGGTAAATACGTCCTATGCTGCGGTGGCGCCCGAATCACGCACGAGCTTGCCAAGGAGCTCGGCTACGACGCCGGATTCGGCGCCGGAAAGTTCGCAAACGACGTCGCCACCTTCGCCGTAAAAGAAATGGCGCGCCGCGAAAGGCTCTAATCACCTACCGCATTTTTATCATGTGACGCATAATGCTTCCTATTGGGAGTTTCCTAATGTCGGTGATTGTGACGAACAAGTCCTTGTGCTCCTTGAGCAGCTCGACCGTGCATGGGATGTCTTTTCTTTGGATTTTCAAAACGACTGACAGTTTTTTTCCATCCATTCCTTCGCAGTCGAAGGTCGTCACCCCATAGCCATGCTCTCTAAACAGATTTGTTATGCGTCTGGCCAAATCAAACTCCGCGATAATCTCTACTTGGGCAAGCCCCAACGCCAGCTTATCCTCAATCATAATCCCAAGATATATTCCGAGCGCAAATGCCAGCCCGAAAGCAACGGCTCTCATCGGGTCTTCCGTTATGCCCATTAGCACCGTGCTTGTGACTATGAGCCAGATCGTGATTTCCACGGCGGCAAGCAAGCTCGCTACAAGCCTGTTCCCTCTCGCAGTCAACACCATTCTCACGGTAGCAATCGCCACCTCTAAAAGTTTTGCCACGAATATCAAAGCATAAAGCATTGAAGTCTCACCTCGATTTCAGCATCGCAAAACAAACTGTTTCGTACCTCGCGTCTCCTGACCTCTGACCTCTGTTCCCAGACCCCTCGCGGTCGCAGACCGTGTCAGTTACAAGTATTTCCTGTCGAAATAGTCGCGGATTTTTTTGTTCTCTCGCAGTTCCCACAGTGTTATTTCCGCGTGGTCCTTTGTGTATCCGTTGCCGACGATCATCGTCACGTCCTTGCCGACGCCCTCCGCGCCAAGCGCCGCCTTTGTGAAGCTTGTCGCCATTGAGAAAAAATATACGACCCCGCCGTCGCGCACGGGCAATATTGCCGACATTTCGCAGTTTTCCACGTTCACGCAGCAAATCGCGATGTCAAACTCCCTGCCCCCGTTCGCGGCAAGCGCCATTTCCGTCAGTTCCACGGGACGGTGAGCGTCCGACACAATGACCTCATCCGCACTGCCAAGCTCTATCAGTTCCGCAATCTGGCTCTCGCGCCGTACCTGACAGACGACCTTGCCTGTTGGACCTGCGCGTTTTTTTGCTTCGTATCCGCATAAAATGCCGCTTTTCCCTCCCGCGCCCAAAATCAGCACCGAGTCCCCGGGCTTCACGAGCTTCGCGGTCTGTGCAGGAGCGCCTGCAACATCGAGTGCCGCCAACGCAAGTTCGTTGCTCATGTCGTCGGGCAATTTTGCATAAATGCCGCTTTCAAACAACACGGCTTTTGCGGTGACATCCAGCCTGTCTATATCCATGTTGACCTTATCAATGGATTCGATTTTCAGCGGTGTTAGCGACAGGGAAACGAGCGACGCAATCTTGTCGCCTACTTTCAGGTCACGATCTTTCAAATCTTCGCCGATGTAAGCCACTTCGCCGATAAACATACCGCCGGAACCTGTAACAGGGTTCTGCTGCTTTCCGCGCTCGGTAACTATGTCCATCACCATATCCTTAATGCGCTGCTCGTCGCTCTCGCAAGCTTCTTTTATCTGAGTGAACGACGCGGAATCAATATTCAGCGAGATTACATCGCAGATTATCTCATTTGAATATAGCTTTGTCATATCATTGTCAATCTTCCAAGCCGCCTGCGGCAAAGCCCCCTGCGGCTCAATAACCCGATGCGCCCCGAATTTGTTTCCCTTCATAGCTGTATTCCTCCAGTTCTGACGATTAACAAGTAACAAGTAACAAGTAACAAGTAACAAGTAACAAGTAACAGGGGTCAGGGGTCAGGGAACAGGGGTCAGAAAATATTGTTTGTAATTACAATAAATAGCCAGTAGGGTAACTCCTAACTCCTAACTCCTAACTCCTAACTCCTAACTTTCAACTCTCAACTTTCAATTCTCAGTATTCTACGTGCTTCGCTTGGGCTTGCTATTTGGCGGTTTAGTTCTTTTGCTAGGCGAACTGCCCGTTCCACCAGTTCTCCGTTGCTTTTGGCGGGGATGCCTTTATCTATGAAAACGTTGTCTTCAAAGCCGACGCGCACATGTCCGCCCATGACTATGCCCAGAGCCGCCATTGGGAACTGGCTGCGCCCTATGCCGGATACAGTCCATGTGGCGTCCGAGGGGAGGCTTCCTTGCATGAATACCAGATCGCGCGCGGTTGCGGAGATTCCGCCGTTTACGCCCATGACGAGGTTGAAATGCATCGGCGCTTTAATGTAACCTTTTTTGTGCAGGCGCAGAGCCATGTCAATCATGCCTTTGTCGAAAACCTCACATTCGGGCTTAATTCCGCGCGAGTTCATTTTTTCCGCAAAGTCTATTATCATGTTCTCGGTGTTTATAAATATGTCATCGCCGCCGAAGTTGCATGTGCCGCAGTCGAGCGTCGCCATTTCGGGATTCAGCGTAACTGGTTGTAATCGCTCCTCATTTGTCATGCCCACCGCGCCGCCGGTTGACGGCTGTATGATGACATTCGGAGCGACTTTCTTTATCGCGTCGATGCAAGCCGCGAATCGGTCGGCGCTTTGTGTGGGGTTGCCGTTGTCGTCGCGCACATGCAGATGGATTATAGCCGCGCCCGCATCTGCCGCGCTCTTAGCTTCCCTAGCAATCTCGTCCACCGTGTATGGCACAGCAGGGTTATGCTCCTTAGTAACCTCCGCACCGCAAATACAGGCGGTGATAATGAGTTTGTCCATATCAATAACTCCTAACGCGCTCTATGGAGCGCAATTGATAATTCAATCACTCTATTTACCGTCATTGCGGCCTCCGAGCCGCAATCCCACCCAAGCCCCGCAGGGGATTGCGGGTCAAGCCCGCAATGACGAGAGGGGTTTTTTAGAGGGACACAATTGATAGTTGAGAATTGAAAAGAAGAGCCGTCCCCCGTAATAATTATGCATTATGCATTATGAATTATGCATTGCAATCTACCGTTGGTTTTCCTTCGGGACTACACAGGTTCCGCTTGCTTTGCAGACTATTATGGGCGGGTCTAGCACGTCGCAGGCTGTGGCGCTGATGTCGGTGCGGGGGGATATCACTTTTCTTGCTTCGAATGTCATTTTGCGCGAGGTGTTGCCAACTTTAGTGATTTCGCCGCTGGCTTCAATGTAATCGCCCGCGAAGACTGGAGCTATGAATTCGATTTCATCATAGGCCTTGAAAAGCCCCTCGTCGCCGTCGTGGCGTATCAGCAGTTCCGTCGCCACGTCGCCAAAGAGCGCGAGGATTCTGGCACCGTCCACCAAGTTTCCTCCATAATGTGCATCATGCGCGCTCATCCTGAGCCGAATCGTAGATTTCATCCTCGCAGTTCCTCCAAAAAATACGGGAGGTGTGCAAAGTAAAATACACTTACTCCTGCACACCTCCGAATGCTAAAAATGTTTGCTCGTTTTACCGGAGCGTTACGCCGCGTTGCCGAGTCCGGCTTAGGCTGTCACATACTCGAACAGGCGATATATGGTTGCTATGCTCTGCTGGCGTTGGTATGAACCTCTTGGCACAAACGCGCCGAACTCACCTGTCATAACTCCTGCCGCTTGAACTTGGCCGACAGCTTCTTCTACCCAAGCGGGTATCCTGTCATTATCGGTGAAATCCATCTGAGCAAGAGGCAGAGGACTACCCAATGCTTTCGCCAAGCGCACCAACATTGTCGCAGCATCCTGACGGTTCAAAGTGTTGCTCCCGGCGAATAAGCCGTTAACACCTGTCACAACCTCGATTGCATATGCCTTATTCGCTATCGTGCTGTTGTTGTCAGGGAATACTTCGGTCTTATAATCAGTGATTTCTCCAACTAGCAGTTCGTACATTACGACTGCAAGCTCCGCAAATTCAGCGCGGGTTGTGGCCGCTCTGTAATTCCATTGCAAACTCGCCGGAACAAGCCCCGCTTCAATAGCTGCTTCCACTTCCTCGACAGCCCATGACTGAGGCGCGTCTTTCACCAGTTCAATTCTTCCTTCGGGTTCGGCATATTTTGCGCCGACAGTGCCGCCGAGATGCTCGATGTAGTCAATCAGCGCTTGCTCCATTGCTACGCCCGTATTCACGGAAGGCTTACCCCTGAATACAAGGTATGTATCGCCGCCTGCCGCAGTGAAGTCATTAGTTGCGATTTTATAGGTTTTAGTGAGATTGAGTGCCTCTCCGCCTATTCTGACGTTTTGCACGCGCGCGCCGGGATTGGCTGGCGCATAGTAAGTGCTGCCCGAATATTGAGCGCCCTGCGCGTAAGGCACAGCGATATGTATCTCAAAAGCGATACCGGATACCTGCGGGAATCCGCCGTTGACAGCGGGCGTCGCAAAGACGGCGGCTTCCAGTGCTTCCAGAAGTTCAGCCCCTGTGACCTCAATAACTGTCAGCGTGTTGCCGAATGGGAATACCGTAACCATGTCTTTCATCGTGATATCATAAGGATTTGCGGCGCTAACTGCCCGTCCGTCCATAGGTATCGAATCGCGTACGCCGCCGCCATTGGTAAGCGCTAAGTCAACACTGCCCAGCTCTTCCCTAGCTTTCCACAGCAGCGCATCGGTGGCAAAGTTACCCATATTGGTCTCCGACATGCGCACCCCGGGCGGGTCGGTCGTGTTCTTTCCATATAGCGTGAACTCGGTAACACCGATAACTGTTTTCAGCTCTTCTTCAACAGCAGCATTCCTGTCGTTAATAAACTTATCCACGTCAGCGTCTTTATTTTCTATCGTTTCCAACAACTCCGCAGTCAATGCCGCAGTCGCGGGGTTAATGGTCACCACGCCGACACGTTCCAAATACTGTCCTGCACTGACAAGCAAAGTAACCGAAGTCCCATCCTTCTGAGTGATTTCATCACCCTCAAAACGAGAATGGCTGTGACCATCGATAAAGAGGTCGATACCGTTGACATTTGCAATTACATCAGTGGATCGATCCGGGGCGCTGGCTTCATCGGTGCCTAAGTGGCCAACGGCAATAATGAAGTCGCATCCCTCCGCTTTCAGATAGTCGACTTGCGCCTGTGCTGCTTCATACAGGAAAGTACCCATCAGAAAATCAAGACCTTTAATCTTGTCAGGATGTGCTTTCGTGTAGGTTTCTGGTGTGGTAAGACCGAATACGCCGACTTTCACGCCATCAAAATCATATACTACGTTGGCATCAAACAATAGTTCGCCGTCTTCAAATATGGTTGCGGAAATTACATCAAATTCCGCGCCTTTCAGGATTTCGAGCAGGTTTTCGGTACCCTCGTCGAACTCGTGATTTCCCGGAGCCATGATATCATACCCGGCGATGTTCATGAAGTCGATGGCTGACTTGCCTAAATCAAGGGTAACCAGCGGTGCACCTTGTATTGCGTCTCCCGCACTGATCAGCAACACATTCGCTCCACGTGCTTCATAGTCTTTCTTCAACTGTGCAACAGCGGCGGTGCCAATGTTAGTCGCATCGCGCCCATGCGTGTCGTTCGTGTGGATAATTACGATCTGCCCTGCCAGGTCGTTGCCGGTTGCTACGGCGCCGAAGCTGAGGAGCGACAGGCACATGACTACTGCTAGGAAAATGGCCAGGGACTTTCTAACTTTCTTCATTTAGTTTTCATCCTTTCTAAAATAGCTGCAACTTGTTTGCTTACTACTCCGTGACACTTCCGTACCCTATATTAACACCATACTCTCCATATATCAACCATAACAACATAAACTTTACAAATGTTTTACGATATATTTCACAATTGCAAATCCGCGATTACGCAATCTAGGCCGCCTATGTCTTCCAGAAAACTTCGGGGAGGTACGGCGGTTTCGATGTCCCAGCCCAGGAAACCGTAGAAATTGTCCGCGAGCTTTTCGTGATCCACCGTGACGCCCTTGAGCGGCCCGGCTTGCAGCGGAGGTTTGCCGACCGCCCTGTCTGAGATTTTGAAATCGCGGCGGCGGAACCCTTCGCGGAGATTGAATGCGTGGCGCATCGTAAACGAGCGGTAGGCAAAGCGGTTCATATCCTCTTGGGTGTAATCAAAACCAGTAATCGCGTTTATCATCTTAATCGCAATCCACGGCGCGAGAAGGAAGTTACCGAAACCGCAGATACCGGACGAATCTGTGAGTTCCCATTCGAGCAGACCGGCGGCATCTTGCTCCCCGGTATTCTCGAAATTATACTTCACTTCAGGCGGGCTGTGCCCGAACGGGACGCCTCGACCGCCCTTGATATGCCTGCCCGGCGTCGGGTCATACTGGAATATGCGCGCAAGCCCCGGATTATAGCGCGAACCGTGCATCGGTAGCTCTATGCCGCTAGCTGTTACGAGACATTCCTCGCCTTTTCCCAGTTTATGGGCGGCGCCGCGCGATGCGAGGTTGAGGGGGATGCCGATTCCTTCATATGCGCAGATGCGCTCCGCAATCGCGAGGATAGCTTTCGGCTCGCCCCATTTCAAATCGATTCCGTCAAGCTCCTCTATGGAGAATATACCCTTATTGTAACACTCCATCAGCCACGAAATCGTGCCGCCGAATGAGAGCGTATCATAACCATATTCGTTGCATAGCCAGTTGAGAATGACCGTTGTGTCGGAGTCGCTGTTGAGCATCATGCTCCCGAACGCGCCCAGCGTTTCATATTCGGGCCGCGTTGCGTTGACCTTGTATTTTTCGCTCTCAAGCCTATACGCCGCGCCGCACTTAATATAGCAGTTGTTGCAGCCCAAGCTTCCCGTCTTATATTTAGGATCCGTAACATGCCCGTTTATAGCGTCGGCCTCTTCTGCGGTTATATCGATTTCCGGGGCGCCCGTCCAGTTTTTTATCGGAGCGTCCGCCATCATGACGCAGGAGTTGTAGTTGGCGGAGGTGCCGAGGTTCTTGAACTGGTTGACGACGCCCTCTCCCCTGCCGCCCGGCATTCCATGGGCGATGCATTCTTTGTTGCACTCGACCAAGGCCGCGTCGTCTTTGACAGGAATAGCCGCGCTGCCACCTCTACAGACGATCGCCTTGAGCTTTTTCGAGCCCATGACCGCGCCCGAACCGCCGCGCCCGGCGGCCCTATGTTCATTTATCACCGCCGCCATATATGACATGTGTTCGCCGCCCGGTCCGATTTGAACCACGCTGATTTTGCCGCCCAGCTCATCTTTGAGCATCTCGTCAACGACCGACGTGGTTTTGCCCCAAAGAGCCGACGCATCGCGAAATTCGGGCTTCCCTCCGTCTATGAAAATGTATACCGGGGTCTCGGAAATGCCGCTTATAAACACCGCGTCATAACCGGTTTTTCGAAGCGCCGGCCCAAAGTTGCCGCCGCAGTTTGTATCGTTCCAACCGCCTGTTACCGGCGATTTGCTAACCACAGTGAAACGCGCGCCCAATAGCGCTTTC
>Ga0099364_10008794_pt1 | contig 14143 bp, 11 predicted proteins | sample TergutTh196P3_FD_73070 | JGI IMG/M metagenome (GOLD analysis project Ga0099364, IMG submission 73070) | Microcerotermes parvus P3 segment gut microbial communities from Pointe-Noire, Republic of the Congo - Th196 P3 | ecosystem: Host-associated > Arthropoda: Insects > Digestive system > Gut ... | reverse complement strand
GGATATTATCGAGCATATATCCCTCGACGAAGGTTTTTTAGACGTCACCGGGACGATGGGCTTTTTCGGCGGCGCGTCAAAGATAGCCCGTGAAATAAAGCAAAAAGTCAAAGAGAAAACTGGGCTCACCTGTTCAGTGGGCATCGGTTATTCCATGATGTCGGCCAAGCTGGCCAGTGAGGAAAAGAAGCCGGACGGCTATTTTGAGATACCGACGCCCAAAGCCCTGATAAACCTGATCATCGACCGGGATGTTAGGATTATTTACGGCGTCGGGCCGCAAACTGCCGCGGAGTTACAGCGGATTGGCGTCCATACAGTCCGGGATATACGAAATAACAGGCAGTATGTTATAAGCAGCCTCGGCAACCACGGAAGGCAGATTGTGGAGCTGGCGGACGGCATAGACGACCGCGCGGTGGCGGCCCGCTCCAAATCCCAATCCTTTGGCAAAGAGCATACCTTCCAGCAGGACGTCACGGATTATGATTACCTAAAGGATGTATTGCGGCTTACCGCCAGGGAGCTGAGCTATCATATCCGCATGAAAAACAGCTTTTGCAGGACAATAACGCTGAAAGTCACATACGCGGGGTTCAAGAAAATAACCAGATCCAAAAGCGGCGACGGCACAAATAAGGCTGACGAGATATATGCCACGACCGCCGCCTTGCTGGATACGGTTGAGCGCCGCCCGGTCAGGCTGGTGGGGATTACACTCAGCGGGTTTACGGATACGCTCACCAAGCAGCTATCCCTATTTGACCCCGGCGTGGGTATGAAAGACGATAAACTGGACAGCGCCATGATGAAATTACAGCGCAAATATGGTATGGACGCGGTGAAAACCGCAAGTGAGCTAAAGGCTGAAAAACGCCTGAATATGGGGGAAGACATTGATTGAAATATGGTATGATAAACACATACAAATGGCATTGCAATCAGTTATTTGCCGATCATACATCCAGCGTGGCAAGCCCGGTAAACATAGGGACTATGTATGCTAAAAATGCCCCAATCCCATTAATTACGGCCCATGCGACCCAGATACGCTTGAGCCAATCCCAAGCCTGGTCTACCTTGTGCTGATTGTTTGAGAGCTTCGCGCCGACAACGGCGACGGCGGACATAAGGCCCGCCATGACGGTGCTGATTCCCGCGATCTGCGTGTACACATCCCGGATGATGCGGTTGGCAACCACCCACATATTATCCACAGCATAGGCCGGGACTGTGAAGTACAGCAGCATGAGCAGGGTTATCATAAAGACGAAGTAGATTCTGCCTAACTCCGGGCAGAGCCTGATAATAAACTTACGCATAGTGGCCTCCTTTTTTTGATGCGACAAACGCAGGGCAGGATTTGCCCGCCCCGCGTTTGTTATTTTTCTGCGTTAAAATCCCGTTCTCGGCAATTTCCCACGGCCGCCTTCGGTGTTGTAGATAATCGTCACCCAGGCGTCCTTCGCGATGATCCAGTCGCTTCCCTCGCTGCGACCGCCCGCATCGGCGCGGTTGGTGAACCGGTATTCATTTGGAAGGCCGCCATTGACTGTGCAAATGATAAACGGCGGCGTCACTTCCTTAAAGCCCGGCTGCACCGTCCCGAACTCAAACCTGATTTCGGTGATAAATTCGCCATTTTTAAGCCCGATGACTTCCCGGCGGCAGTCAATCTCGTTAATCGTCTGACTGCTCAGTCTATCCGCCAAGACACGGTAATTCCTGTTCTGATTGGTTGTGTACATAACTTTGTACGTCAACCGCTCATTCCAGGTTCCCGTGGATATGCTGACAAGCCGCAGGGCGTCGGTGGGGATAGTATCGCGGAAATAGAATTCGTCCAGCGGTACCGTTGAAGTATTTGCAATGTCCTTAAAATCGTACCGGATATTTTGTCCGGCAATCGCCTCGTAGTTGCCGTATTTTTGGACAGTGACCGAAAGGTCGGCGGGCGTGTTCAGCACCTCGAACTGAATCAAATCATTGTGAACCTTAACCTCAGCATAGAAAACCTTATCGTCCAAAATGTAATGCTTTGGCGCGGTAATCTCGCGGATTCCATAGACGCCCAAAGACAGCGGCTTTGAAGTTGCGACTCCGCGCCTGTCAGTCTCGATCCGGTCAACAACTTCGTTGCGGCTGTCGAAGATTTCAAACACCGCGCCTCGCAGCAGCGCACCTTGCCTGTCCTTCGTGATGTCATTGTACTCGGCAGCCCGTTTGGTAATTTGGATCTGCCCGCGGATTGGTTCGTTCTCCACAACAACCTCAGTCGTTTCGCCCTGCTTGACCGTCACCGTCCTGATGGTTTCATCCAAGACATATCCATCCGGCGCTTTGATTTCTTTGAGTTTGTAATTGCCTGCCTGTAAATTCCGTCCGAAAGAGATTAAGCCGTTCTGGTCGCTGGAAAACTCGCCCAGCAAGTTGTTACGGGCGTCATACAACAGGAATACCGCGCCGTAAAGCGGTTGTTTAGTAATTGAATCAACCTTGACGATACGCAAAGAGCCGAGAGGGGTGTTCAGACGCTCCACCGTTGTCGTCTTCCCGCCGATTAACTCAATCTGAATCACGGTGTTATCAAGCACATACCCTGCGGGGGCGCGTTGTTCTTGCAGAAAGTACACGCCGCTGGGGATGTTGGGAACCATAATCTCGCCAAGGGTTGATGTGGTATACGTCCCAACTTCAAGCCGCTTTTCATCGAACAGCTTGAACACGGCGTTTGCCAGCGGTTCGCGGGTTTCTGAATCCAGCTTCACTATCCGCAGGTTGCTGTAGGGTGCGTTAAAGACGGTGAGCGTGTTGAGCTTGCCGCCTTCAATGTAAATGCTGTGCGGCGTGGAATCTAAAATATATCCATCGGCGGCCTTTGTTTCTGTCAAGACGTAATGGCCGGGGGTAAGGTCGGGGACGTAGATTAACCCGTTCTCCCCGGTGATATATACGCCTAAATCCCGCCTTGCTCCGCTTTCCAGCCTAACAAGGCTGAATGAAGCGCCGCCTACAGGCTGATTGGTCAGCTTGTCGAGCTTTTGTAGCTGTAGCCCCGGCTTTGCCGTGTTGAACAGCTCAATCTGCTTGCTTTCCCCCGGTTTCAGCTCCACAATCTGCGGCGTCATTTCCAAAATGTACCCATCCGGTGCGGTAATCTCGGTCACGACATAGCTGCCGGCGTCAAGGTCTGTGAGTGTCACAAGCCCATCATAGCCACTTGTAAACGTGCCTATGATTTCGCCGTTTGCCTTTGCTACACGGATTCTCGCGCCCATGAGCGCCCTGTTATCAGATGAATCAAGTTTGAGAATGGTAAGCTGCGGCTTTTTATGGTTCACAAATTCCACCTGCGCGGGCCTGCCGGATAATACCTGTACATTCTGAGGTGTGGATGATAGTATGTACCCCTCGGGGCTTCTGACCTCCTCCACGCGATACCAGCCTGGCTCGGCGTAAGGGATAATCGCGTAGCCTGTGCGCCCGGTCGTGACTGTGCCGACCATCGCGCCGTTCATGGTGGTGACGCGAAACTGCGCCCCCAGCAGCGGATTGCCCTTGTCGTCTACTTTTTGGATATATATGGGCGATTTGGGCGTGTTGGTGATTTCCAGCCGGTACCCCTGCCCATACTCAATGGTGATTTCGTGGATTTCCCTGTCGATATTATAACCGTCCGGGGCCTCAATCTCGGTGATTACATAGCGACCGGGGAGAATGTTGTCGAGGAACACAATACCATCCACATCCGAAACATATTCGCCTATAAGGATGATATTATCGTCGGTCTTGCGCTCAATCCTGAATCTTGCGTATTGGAGCGGGGTTTTGGTTACATTGTCCACTTTGAGCAAGGTCAGGGACGGCTTGGGTTCGTTAAAAAACTCGACCACCGCATCCTCTCCGGGATTCAGGAGGATTTGTATTGGCTCCGTATTCAACAGATAGCCCTCGGGAGGCCGAAGCTCGGTCACGGTATACCAGCCTGCATTCAGACCGGTGACGGCGGCCTCACCGCTTCTATCGGTGGCAACGTCACGGAAATCCGCGCCGCCGTTCCAAGATACCCGGAATGTCGCGCCTTCGAGTGTCCTGCCCGTCACCTTGTCCCTCTTGATGATGGTAAGGGTTGGCTGCCTGTAGTTTGGAATCTCAATCACATTATGCTCGCCCTCCCCGATAATGACGGTAATCGGATCGTCTATAGGGATATATCCGCTAGGCGCCCGTACTTCGGTCACGATATATGTGCCCGGAGTAAGGCCGGTAAATAGGACTTCGCCGTTTGCCCCGGTGGTAATATCCCGGAAGTTCGCGCTGCCTTCCAGCGCAAGCCGGAATGTCGCGCCTGACAAAAGCGCGCCGGTAACGGCATCCTTTTTGATAATCGTCAGCGATGGTTTCTTCTCGTTGGCAATCGTAAGCGTATGGACACGAGCCTCGCGCAGGATAATCTCCTGCCGATAACCGCTGTTGACATAGCCTTCGGGGGCTGTTATTTCCTCCACAATATATGCGGATTCAATCTCCAAATCCTCAAGCAAAGCAGTACCATCCGTACCGGTCTGGATATCCCAATACTGATTGGTGTGGACGTTGGTTATGCGGAAAACCGCGCCCTCCAGTCGAAGCGTCGGCGTTGTGCCGTCTACCTTGATGATTTCGATAGTAGGCTTCTTCAAATTGACGAAGGTAAGCGTAAATTCCTTGTTATCATCCTCATTGTCAATAAAAATCGTCTGTGGGTTATTGGCATCAAGCAAATACCCCTCGGGAGCTTTTATCTCCTCAGCTTCGTAGTAGCCTGTGGTCAAGTACCCGCGAAAGACAATTCCGTTCTGGTCGCTTACTTCTCGCATCAGCACCTCGCCGGAGCCCCTGCGAAGCTCAAAGGTCGCGCCGGGGAGTGGCCTGCCGTTTTCGTCCACCTTCTTGATAAACAACCCTGCCCTGCGAGTATTATGGATTTCCCTGCGAACCGTTTCGTTGGATTGGATGGTTACGGCCTGCACTTGGCTGTTTAGGTTATACCCAAATGGCGCTTGGATTTCTTGGATACTATAGCTGCCTGGGAACAAGCCGTTGAAGACAGCCTCGCCATTTGTGCCGGTGGTCAGCGTCATATCGTATGTGCCCGCGTTGCCGAGATCCACGCCAAGCACCTGAACCTGCGCGCCCGCAAGCGGCTGGCCGGTGTTAGCGTCGCGCTTGGTGACGATTAGCTGGCCGCGTTCACGGACATTGACAAAGGTGGTGGTGATTTCGCGGTCGCCGGGAACGTGTTCGGGAAAGTTCTCTATGATAGGGGAAGTTACCTCAAATTCCTCTCTGGTTTCATCGTAGGTCTCCACCGTGATTTCCTCGCCATCGGATGTTATCTCAATAACGGTGTAATGATAATAGTACGTCCAAATCGTTTCTGTCCATGACATTGAAATGATTGCGCGGACATAGGAGGGCATGACTGTAACCGTCTGCGGCGTCGGGTCTGGCGTATAGTGCAGCGGCGCCCGGGATTCCCGTACTGTTATGGTCGCGGCGTCAAAATTATTTTCGGGATGGCTATATGTAAATAACCGCGCGCCGTTGTCAACTTCCCAGTTTGTTTCCCGTAAAACTGTGCCGTCTGTAAACATCACCTCAATATCGAATAAAGCTCCGTCAAGGCTTCTATTATCCTGATCTTGTTTGCGGATTGTGAACTGACCATACGCCCGGCTGTACTCAATTTGCTTTTCATTGCGCACCGCCACATCGGTCAGGACTTCAACCTCCACCTCAACGCGAAAACTGGATTCACCGGGTTCATCGGGCGGCGGGTCGTCCGGGTCATTCCGAAAGGTGACTGTCCCGGTCGGATTGGTTGCGTTTATGATTATGGTCTGGGACGCCGGGCTTGCCGGGAAGTATCCCGGAGGCGGGTTGGTTTCGGTTACGGTATACGTTCCGCCGGGGGAAGGGATATTGACAAGGATTTCACCCCTGCTATTGGTTCTAAGTCCAGTTAGGCTCACACCCGGGCCGGAAACGGAGAACTCCGCATCCCGAAGAAGCCTGTCGGTTTCAGAGCACTGCTTGAGGATTTTAAGAAGCCACTCGTCGGTTGTTTCCTTGTCAAGTGTAAAAAACGGCTGAAAAGCTCCTGATGTAGTCCACCTCAACAATGTATAACCTTGTGTATTGACACTATTGGCGGCTGATAAAGCTGCTTGCGCTTCGGGGTGTGTTCCAAACGCGGAGTTGTTTGTGATAGACCAAATGGCAAGCTGAACGCCTACGGCGGTTGCGCTGCCATTATTATGTGCAATAAGCAGTCTTAAAATGGTCTGCTGGTTAAACGCCGCCGCCGTATAGTTTCCACCCATTAGGGGCTCCGGCCCGAACAGGGCACAGAACGGCCTGCCTTCGGAGGGCCTTGCTGTGTTGAGGGTAATCCCGGGAATCTGGTTCACATAATAACCGCCGGCGTTAAAATTTGCCGGTTCGCCCCAGCTCCAGGTAATCGTGCCGGTATCCCCAACGCCCGCCAAAGGCATAATCCCTATAAACGGGGATTCTATCGCTTTCTTGGCATTCTCCATAAAAGCGATAAAATTCGCCAGAACATCAGGGGGTAGGTCGATGTGGATACCGGATGTTTCTATAGATAATGTTTCCTCTGTATCTAGTTCATCTTTTTCGATGATAGATATAGATTGTTCCTCGCCGTTTTCGGTAGTTTCATCTTCATGGCTGTAATCATCGCCGGGGGTAAGGCTGCCCGGGCCATTATCACCGGGCAACCCGCCGAAGCCGTCCCAGCCGTTGCCTGTCACGCCGCTTAGAGGGGCGTCGATAGCGGCAAATGCCGGCGCGGGTAAGGCTGTAACCATGAGCGTTACTGCAAGAATCATGCTGCATATCCTTATTATCGCTTTCATTGTATATCTCATTGATTAATCGCTCCGTTTCTTATTTTTTCGCATAGAAAAAGGGCTTTTCCGGTTAAAAGAAAGCCCTTTGATGTATTTAGATGTTGTCCTGCGGCGGGAACTGCGTAGTCTGGTAAAAAAGAACGCCCCTGTAAAGAGGCGTTATCTGATTATTAGGGTACTATATCACCACAAAAACTCTTGAGACCAATAGAACATGTCTCCATCGTAATAACAACCGACACCTATAGCATACATATCTCTGGCAAGAATGTTTGCCCGATGTCCCGGAGAATTCATCCAGGCCGCCATTACAGATTCAGGTGTGCTTTGACCACTGGCAATATTTTCATTGATTGCCGCTTCAAGTTCATCATTTGGCTTCTTTAAGCCGTTTGGTCGTGTGTGGCTATAGCTTGTTGCTATTTCTTGAGCTCTCGTCTGTGCGTACTCCATAGCCTTATCATCAGCATATAGAGCAGGTACGCCAACATTTCCCCTTTCCTTATTAACAAGTCTAATAACCTCTTGACGGTAATTTTCAGCTAACTCAGCGTTCTTAGCGATTCTGGTTTTGTTCGCTTCATCAATTGAAAACTCTTTTGCCTCAACACCTATACCCCGCAGCCTGTTAAACTCATCCGCGAACCATTCCTCCCAGCTTTTCCCGTCAACAGGTGGGGCACCATATGTCCCGCCGCCTGGCAGATTAACTACCCTCCTGTGCTTTTTGATAATGGCGTTATAATCACTGTGCGAAATCACGCCGACTTCCTTATCGCTCGCCGATACGAAGCACATGACATTGCGGTCGTTGATTCTGCCCCGCACATTCACTGCCGGGGTTGTCTTATCCAAGACGGTTACTTTGTACCCCTCGAAAGGGGCCGACGCAAATGCGGCGACGGTACCGGCGGACGCCACAAACATAAACGCCGCTATACAGGAGAACACGCGAAGCAAGAATCTTTTCCTCAACATTTGGATGACCCCCTTAAGGTTATATTTTCACCTTCAGTATATACCCGGAAAAGATAAATTGCAAGAATTATTTTTTCTTCCAATTATCTTTATTTCGCATAACAAAAGCGAAATTCAGACCTGCACCCCCTGCACTACGAGCCGCCGCGAAAGATTGTTATCGACACAGGTGATGAGAGTCAAACGGTTGTCGGCGGTGCGGGAAAGCCAGCTCCAATCTTCATCGCTGATAGTTTTGCTTGCCGTTACCCGGTATTCCCGCTCACCCAGCGCCGTCCTGTAGATAAGCGTGTCGCCGATGGATAGCGTGTGCAGATCGCGGAAATAGGCGGCCTGTCCATCCGGCGTCCGGTTGTGGGATGAAAGCCCGATATTACCGTCCCAGCTGCTTGTACTTTTGAAGTGGGCGGCGCCCCGTGCCATATCCTCCATCGCATCGTCGGACTCGTAAACCCTGACGGTCAGCCCGATTTTTGGGATGGATAAAACCCCGATGCTTCCATTGTCAAACGCCGCCATTTCCGGCATGGTAAAAGCATTCCAAGAGACTACAGTGTCATTTGCCCATACTGTTTCCGGCGTAATTGGCGCCGCCGCGGCAGGGGTCATACTATCAGGCATGGTAACACGCGCTGTTACAGTCTCAATCACCTTTACGCCCATATCCGAAGTGTGAATTTCTTCATCCGGCGGCAACTCAAACATGGCGGGGTCCTGAATACTATACTGTGGAGTTTGCAGGTTGGCGGGATCGGGTTCTTTTTTACCGCAGCCCGCGGCGGCGAAGCAAATCAGCACTGACAGGCACAGCGCCGTAAATCTTTTGATACTCATTGCTCATATTCCTCCTCTGTTCCACGTCCAATGCGGAAATGCCGGGTTTTATATATCCGCTGCTCTTTCATCACATTGTCCGTACCGATAATTTTGATATTGTGGCCTCTTAGCTTGCGCAGCGCGAGCCTGCTCAGCACAATCATAAATTCACCGCTGTCGCCGCTGATTTCGCGCGGGGAGAGGTCTACGATTGGTGATAAGCTGGTCAGCTTTTGCTTGTGGACAAGCTGATACTCCTTGCCGATCATGGCGTAAACTTTTGTGTTATCCTGCCTGCTCAAAATGATGGCCGCGGCAATCAGCGCGATAACAATACCACCGCCAATGATGATATAAGGCGAAAAGTCAAAGGGCGGCGGCGGGATTAGGCTGCCCTCATAGACGACGGCATAGGTAACGCTGTCGAGGACGTTCTTTGATACCTCACCCACATATGTAGCGGTGGTGATGTAGCTCGATGTGATCGTGCCGGTCGCCGTACCCCTGTAGCTGACAGTAGCGGTATACCCGCCGTTCCTCGCTTGGCTCCAGCCAATATCCACTAGCTGGAGCTGTACGCCATCCTTTTCTGCGGTTTTAGGTACGAGATATGGATCGTTTCGTTCCAGGCCGGAGAACTCCCGGACGTCGGTTACGGTATAGCTGTAGCTGCTTTGACCGGCGGTCTCTGTGACAATGGCGTCGGTATTCAGCACAAGTTGACCTGTGTACCCGTCTTGACTGTATTCTATGATGGGCTGCAATTTTGCCAGGGCCTCGCCCTGCCGGTCGTGGGGGACTACGACGACTTCACTGGCAAGTTTGCGCCTGGTATCAAAATTTTCCGATACCAGCAGTACATATGCCCGCCTATACTGGAGGCCGCCCCTCTCAAAGTCGTCTTCAACAAGAAGCTCGGGATCGTATCCCGGCAGCACATCCCAAGTTTTTATGAGCAGGGTTTGCCTGCCCTGCTCAACCGCCCGGACGTCCTTTAAGACAGGGGCATCGGAATCTGCTTCGTATCCTAAGATAGAAGAAAGCCCGCCGCCATTGACCGGATATATTGGTGAGTGCTCAATGCTTATAGAATCAAATTCCGGCGGTTCGTCCGCGTATGCTTTTAATACCCCGCCCATTGCCAGGATAAGCGCAAACACTACAGCGAACATGGTGTATATGGGCCGTGTGCTGTTCATTCGGCAGCCCTCCCTCTCAGATATGTGCGGCGACGTCTGATTACAGCAAAGGTGATCAGGGTTAAAACTCCGATGATGCAAACAATAATTTTTGGCGTATTCATGCGTTACTCCTCGCTTTCGTTTTTCATCCCGGCGCGAAACGGATATTCCATCAAGGCATCCGGGCTTTGTTTGATTTTCTCCAGCATGTCAAGACTGGCTTCCAGCGCGTAGTTGGTATCGCGCTTATTGCGCTTGATAAAAGGATGCAGCAGGATAACGTTGCCGCTGTCGTCAAACACAAAAATAACCCGAAGCATAACGCGGGATTTTTCCCGGAGTTCGTAAAGCTTCCGGTACCGTTCAATTGAAAAATGCTTGACTTGCGGCTCCGTTAATCTACCCTTATGGAGAACTATGCTTTTGAACGAATAATCAAGCTTTTTCTGCGCTTTTTCGTCCAACGAAGCAATGAAATCCAAAACCGGCGTGCTGCCGTCCGGCGATTTGTACAGATAGATTTTCCTCACACAAATTGTCCCTCCTTGACTTTGAAAATGGGGTAAAAAAAAGAAAGGCATCATCCTCCCCGAATATTTGAATCTATATCACGCCGGCTCTGTGCGCATCAAAGACGGCGTTGACTGTTAGTACAGAGGGGCAATTCTGTCGATTATTTCCAGCAATAGCCTAACATACTTGCTGTCAAACTGTTTGCCGGAATTCTGTTCTATGTATCTGCAAGCATCTTCCAGACGCCAGGGTTGCTTGTATGACCTATTAGCAAGCAGCGCATCCAGCACGTCAACCACCCCGACCAAGCGGGCCAGGGGATGTGTCTCATCCCCTGTAAGCCCGTTGGGATAACCTTTTCCGTCACAGCGCTCATGATGACCGGCGGCTATATATTCCGCCGCTATTAAAACCTTGATGATTTCATATATCCGCGACGCCCCGATGGTGGTATGTGTCTTTATGATTTCGTATTCCCCTTGCGTCAGAGCACCATTTTTTTGGAGCACATACATCGGCAAGCCGCATTTCCCCAAATCGTGAAAAGCTGCCGCCTGTTCTATAATTTTTATCTCCGCGGGCGAAAAACCGGCATGTTTTGCAAGCATCCCGCTTATTTGCGAAACCTTGCGGCTGTGTTCATAAAGCGTCGTCATTTCAATATCTTCTAATGTCAACACGGTTGCCTCCATAACATGATAGTATGGCGCCCGCATTGCCGATGAGGGCAACACGGGCGCGGAATATCTCATTTTCCACTGATGGTTATACGCAGGCTTTCCCAAACCGGGATGCGATAAATTCGGGGATTGTTTTTACGCTCATGCCATATCCTCCTGATGATGCTGAAAATAGAAGTCCAGGGCCTTTTCAATGGTTGCTTCAACTTCTTGCGCTTTTTCCCGATTTGCAAAGTATTTTTTATATACCCTTGGCTTCATCTTAAAGGAGTAGCTGTTGCGCTTTTTCCCTGCGGTTTTTACTTCCCCGGAGAGAATCAGATAGATGGAATCCTCGTTAAGCTTTCCCGCTTCGGAATACTGCCGCAGCAACTCAGCCTTTTTCATATCAACCTTAAAAGCGTTAAGAGCGATAGACTTTTCCAAAAGGGCCTGCTCGACTTCTTTTAGGTATGAAAGATCCACGGCTGGAAGGAATTTTATTTCATCATTATCTAACCTGACTTTGAGTTCAATAGTTAGCTGATGAATTCTAAGGTAGCGGGCAACGGTATTCCGTGCAAGGCTATATTCCAGTGCAACAGTTCCCCTTGCATTTAACTTATGCCCAACTTGGGCACAAGTTTCGTTTGCCTTATTGTCATGCGGATTATCAAGCTCTTTTAACTTGTTGATTATGTCATTACGCTTTCCTTGCGAGAACAGTTTTGAATGCTGGATTGCAATAACGGCTGCTTTTTCCGAGTGTGACATATCCGAGAAGGAGCGCTGCATCAAATTTGTTTCGATTACATAGACCCATGCTTCTTCATCGGAAATGTTTTCAAGGACAATTACCGGTACCCTGTCAAGCCCCGCGATCTTTGCTGCATTGACGCGGTTATGGCCCGATAGAATCTCAAATACATTGCCGATTCTTCTAACCAGAAGTGGAACAAGTACGCCGTTTTTCTTGATGCTATGCACCATATCATCCAACCGCTCCCCTTCATAGAGCCTGAAAGGATGATTTTGAAAAGGCTTCAACGATTCAATCGCCATACTTGATATTTGCTTGTGGCCGATAGATTCGGTCGGTTGATTTTTGTCTGCCACCGGCTGCTCAAACGGGTTAATCCCATCATTTAACTGAAACAAATCGTCCAGATTTTTAAGCCGTGGCGTGCTTCCCGTTCCCGCCTTCATCATCAATTACCTCCCTTGCGAAAGCCGCATAAGCAAGCCCCGCTTTGTTTTTTGCATCGAAGTCAATAATGCTTACACTATGTAGATTGGCTTCTCCCGCAATAACGGTGTTGGGTATCTGGGTGTTGAATATCCTAATTCTTTCAGCGCAAAAGCCGTCAAGTAATTCTTTCGCTTTCCTATAGAGCCGGGTACGTTCATCACACATCGTCAAAAGGACGCCTTCAATACCGATACGGGGGTTTATTCTTTTCTTAATTTTGAACACCGTTTGCAAAAGATCGGTAAGGCCGGTAGCCGACCAATATTGCGGGCTGACCGGGATGATAACGCAATCACAGGCTGCAAGGGCGTTTATAGTAAGCAATCCTAGCGCCGGGTTTGTGTCAATGATGATATACTCGTATTCGGAGCGCAGGGGTTCAAGCAATTCGGACAATATACGCTCGCTGCTCATTTCTACCCGCAGATTGACCTCGGTAACAGACAGATTCCTATTGCTTGGGATAATGTCCAGCCTTTCGCCACGGCAAATATATTCGCTGCTGCCCGGCAATTCGGCGCCTTCCATTACCAAAGAAAGAATCTGGTGCATGGACATGGTTAGCTCATCCGGGTTCTCAATACCAAAGCTCATGCTCAAATTGGCTTGCGGATCGAAGTCTACCAACAGGACTCGCCTGCCTTCCCTGGCGATAGCGTTACCGAGATTACTGGCGGTGGTAGTCTTGCCGGTTCCGCCTTTTTGGTTTGCTACTGCTATGATTTTGCATTTATCCATAACTGAAATCCTCCTAATAATCGCATATAGTTTTCGGAACTGCTCTTTGTACTCAAAAACTTAGGACCGCAAAAATAATCGAGTGCATACTCTTTCGGAATAATGATTTTGTGACCGCTCCCGATTGAGAGAAGTGAACCTTGTTTATGATGGAGTAATATTGTTTTGTTGCATAAGCCGGTCATTTCTGCAATGTCCTGCATCCCAAGTAAATCAGGGAAATCCGAGAAAATAAAGGAAAAATAGTCACGAAGGAGCTTGCTGTCCTCATTTACTAACAGGGGAATGTGAGCCCTGGCTGGTTTATTGGGGCTTGTTGGCTTTTTTGAGGTGACAGCGCCTTTAGGTATCAAACTGCCTTTTTCCTTTTTTGACTCAAGGTATGTGATTACATCCTCCAAACGGATTTTATAGCGCCATGTGTTTTTACCCGTATCAATGGCGGGGATTATTCCGTTTTGAATTAGGTAAGTGGCGCTCAGCGGAGAAATCCCGCAGATTTTATACATCTGAATTTTGCTGATAAACTCCGGGTATTGTGATCTGAGCACGTCGTATCTGTTTGTACGCATAGCATCCTCCAAAATTACTGATTGACATTATTAAGCTGTGAACTTATAATGCAATCAGAACTTGTCAATGGTAGGTGATACTACGCTTTTTTACTGCGACGCTAAAAACATGTCATTTTTCCACTGGAAATGAGCAACGTATGGTATAAGCGATGGGCTACCCTTGTCACAGACTTGACATTTTTCCAAAAACCGCGTCCAAAATCAAGATTCCCGATAACAGCATTGCAATCAGCAAAAACAAAAAAAGACCCCGAAAATCCCTTTTGTAATGGGATTTTCGGGGTCACTATAATCCAATATAAGCGCCTGGGTTCTTCCATTTTCCACAAAAGGCGGAAGTCTGGAAATCGTGTGTGGGCTTAAACCCCACCGAGGGTTCGAGTCCCTCCTTCTCCGCCACAAATTGTCTGAAAAGTCTGATATTTATCAGGCTTTTCGACGTTTTGAAGTAGTTTTTTCGCCCCGATTTCTCAAATTTTGTCCGACAAAAAGAGGTTGGCCGCTATTACCCCCTCATTGC